>JABAOF010006477.1_pt1 | contig 39965 bp, 44 predicted proteins | sample 7062171 | NCBI WGS metagenome assembly JABAOF01 (sample SAMN14538628, study PRJNA623070) | marine sediment metagenome | biome: marine biome [ENVO:00000428]; feature: marine pelagic biome [ENVO:01000023]; material: deep marine sediment [ENVO:00002113] | place: India: Gulf of Khambhat ... | reverse complement strand
TTACCGATAAGAATCGTTGAAAGAAGTCTATTTGGACGTTCAAGCAACTCATCTACGGTTTTTGCTCTCTTTTCACCTTTTTGGATAAGATACTTAATTCTAATCTTATTCAAGGAAATTAATGCTGTTTCTGACCCGGAAAAAAAACCTGATAGTAAGATAAGCACAATGAGAAGAATTAGTTCGACCCACATGAGCGTAGTCAATTGAGGTTCACCTGCTCCACAAGGAATATGAAAGAACATTTATTTTAATTTTTTGTAGGCAATTGTTAAGTATAAGGGGAAATAATTATGTAGAGGTGAAAATATGGTTGAGAAGGCAGTAGATGAGGTTGGTCTGGCCGGACACATAATCGAAAGGGAAGTACTTTTTAAAATAACTGACGCCTTAAAAGGTGTAAATGCAGACCTTACAAACATAATAATTGAAATTCCTGCTCTTAGAAGAGGATCAGGAGAAAAAATTACCGCAACCATGAGTTTTAACATAATAGGTCTGACGAGAAAGGACAAGGAAGAAGCGTTTAACAGAATCATAAAGGTTGCGGATGAAACAGGTTGTGCCATAACATACGTAACGAAGCATGAATAGTCTTTTTATATTTGAAATACGATAGAATCAGAATAAGATGAGACGTAGTGGAATCGCGCATCTTAGATTACATGGAGGAAAGGCACCAGACTGGCTAACTGACAGAATGATAGATTTAGGCAAGTCAATTATGTCAGTTATGGCAGATGAATACGGAACAGATGAAATATTGTCTAGGCTATCTGACCCCTTTTTCTTTCAGGCACTATCAAACGTATTGGGATTCGACTGGAATTCTTCAGGCACAACTACCGTTCTTTGTGGAGTACTAAAGACAATATTTAGAGAGAACGAACTCGGTGTTCAAGGAGTGGGTGGAAAGGGTAGACAATCCAGGAAAAGCCCCTTAGAATTGGAAAAGATCGCGGATGAATTTTCCTTAGGAGAAAGAACGCTAGAAGACTTAAAATATTCGAGTAAAATGTGTGCAAAAGTAGATAATACGGCAATACAAGCAGGATATCCTTTATATCATCATTCTATGTTTTTGAATGAGAAAGGGAAATGGACAGTGATACAGCAGGGATTGAATGTCGAAATGAAAACTGCTAGAAGATACCACTGGCTCTCGGAAAACATTATAGATTTCGTGGAAGAACCCCATAAGGGCATAGTTGGTGATGTTTTCCACGATAAAGTATTAGACCTAACTTCTAAAGAAAGCAGAAACTGTAGATCTACTATTACAGATATCTGTAAAGAAAAGCCTTTCTATACAAAAAAAATTTTTGAATCGTTAAAAGAGGGTCAAAAAACTCTTTTAAATTTTAAAGACTTTAAAACTAAAGAAACTCTCTATAAGGTTCCAGATAGGATGAATTGGCGAGCAATAGAGAGGACGTATGAATTACAACCAGAAAATTTTGAAAATCTTTTAGCAGTAAAGGGAGTAGGACCTACGACCATAAGAGGCCTAACATTGGTCTCAGAGATAATATTTGGTGACAAACCTAGTTGGAAAGATCCCGCGAAGTTTTGCTTTGCCTTCGGAGGGAAAGATGGTGTACCATTCCCTGTTAATAAAGAAGATTATGATAGTGCTATCAAAATTCTAGAAGATGCAATAGTACAAAGCAAATTAGGAGATAAAGAAGGAATTCGGGCAATTCAGAGACTAAACCATCTTAAATAAATTTATTTTTAATTTATAGAACTCTTTTAACTGCTTCAACATAGTTTTCGATTAGTTTTTCCCATGAAAAGAGTCTCGCAAGGTCATGCGACTTCTTCTTTAACTTAGATTTTTCATCTTCGGACATGATAACCAATTCGAATAGGAACTCTTTAAGAGTCTCTGAACTTTCATCAAAACTCTTTTTTTTCCTTGGAAGTACATATATCCCGTCGTATTTTTTCCCTTTTCCCATCGAAAGAAGTTCAACTCCAAAACCAGCCAAATCAGTAGTAACAGAAATACAGCCGCATGCAGCAGTTTCTACAGGAGTTAAACCGAAGGGTTCGTATTTACTAGGAAAAACTCCTAAATCGCATCCGCTAACAAAATCGAAATAATCAAGATAGATAGGGGGGCTATCTCTTCTAATATAAGTAGGAATTGCAATTACCTTAACCATATCTGCTTTTTCATTTCGCAATCCAAGTTTCCAACACAAATCGAGGATTGGATCTTTTTCTTCCAAGTAATCATGAGTACCCAATGGTGGGTTCTTTTCTTTGTAAATTTCGCGAAGGTCTTCTTTTAGATATTTTTCTATGGCGTTCGCTACATCTGAATTCAAAGCCTTTATTCCTGCAGGAACTAGAAAGAAGGATATGACGATCTTTTCTTTGTTCATCGACTTTAATTCTTCATTTAATTTTGCTAAAGAAGTTATAAAAAGATCAAATCCCTTGTTCTTAAATTCATATCTTCCAGAAGTCAGTACAATTAAATCAACTTCGTTTAACTCATAGTAAGGGTAAAAAAAAGCCCGCACAAATTCTGAAATTTTTCTTCTGTTCAGATCTTTGTCGAAGTTTTTAAATCTTTCGAAATCTACGCCGTTTGTTAAAATCATGTCTGGTGCCTTTCCAAGGTAATATTCCGCTTCTTTAGCAGTGGAACGCGATACTGTGGCAAATAGATCAGCGTATCTTGAGGCTGCCCCTTCAGTAAAATGTTTCGCGGCAATATCTATTTCGTAGGCTCTTTCTGGAGAGAAAGTTACTCCACTTTTTAAACCCTCTTCGATTAAGGAAGCCACATCTACTCCCAATGCACTTTCCTCTCTTCCATGCATGGTCTGATGAGCTATGAATATCGTTTTATAATCAAGTTTTTTTCCTTTCTCTCTGAATATAACGCCTGAAGAAAGCCATTCGTGAGCTATCACTACGGTCTTTTTATCTTTATATAGATCCGTCTTTATAAGCAATTCTATCAATTTGGCTACTGCTTCAGACCAAACAATTGGCTCATCATATGTAAATGGGGAATTCAAACTGTCTATACCAAAAAGTTCCCAGTTTCTTCTTTTAATACTATTTTTTATATCTTCTTTGCTCATGTAACTCTTAGTTTCGAGCAAAATACACGGAGAGCCGTTTCCCCCCTTCCATTGGCCGTAATATGGGATAATGTCCACTTTCTTTATCTCTTTAAATACATGTTCTATTTCAGGCTCGGCTTTTTTAAACAAGAAATCTTTGGGCGAATTATATGAATTATAGAAACCTATTGTTAAATAATTAGGAAACTTTTCCATCATTTTACTTGCTTTAGAAGCAAGTACGGAATAAATTCCCCCCACCATATTGGCTACTTCGAAGGACACCTCGATTAAGAAAACATCTTTCATTACCATCATCCAGTCATAGTTCTTTTATAATGAGAGAGGGATCAGATATCTCAAGTCTAAAGGCGTCGATTAACTTATCAACATTCTTAGCAACATTTTCCGTAAACGCTTCGGATATTTTAAAATCGAGAAGGTGTTTATGATCTATTGGGCATGAGACCCAACCAGTCTTGTAATGTAAGCTAAATGGGGCCCTTACGTCTCCAGAAGGCTTCATCGTACTCCAATCGATTAAGATTTGATCAGATCTTTCACTCTTCTTGGCTACTGTGGAGGTAGTTATAGGTTTGCCTTTCTCAACAATCTCATAATATTCTTCCAAGGTCTTTGACGGTAATTCCTGTAATTTTTCCTCCAAATTAAATTGAATTATTTGAGCAAACTTTCGATAAAGTGCGAATAAATCTCCTGAGGCTAATTTAGTGTTATCTAGACTTGTCCAGATTTGAATACCTCTAGATCCACTGAACTTTATGTTAGAAGAGATTTCATAGTCTTCTAAGACTTCTACTAACTTTTCGGCAGTTAATTTAACTAAATTGAAGCCCTTTTCTTTTTTTTCAAATTCTGGACCCGCATCCAAGTCTAAGACAAACCAATCTGGATCTTTCGAGTTTAACTTATGGATGTAGGGTATGAAGTCGATGGCGTGACTGTCAACGTATTTAATTAAATCTTCGGTATTACTTATTTGAATATGTACTGGTTTAGGCTTATACTTTGCATATCTTACAAAAAGAGGTTTTATTCTACGAGTAGGATCTTTATCGTCACTAAAAATTTTTACAACGCTGGTGGCCCTCTCTTTTAAAAACGGGAGTAAAGCCTCCGCAATCAAAGGATAATAATTCTTCGCCTTCAAAACCATACGGTAAGAGAGATTCAACTCTTTTCCGATTGATTCCAGTCTATCTGTTATCTCCCGCATTCCTTTTTCAGTTGCATAATAATTTTTTTTCGCCTCAGTTATGAATTCCCTAGAAATCAATCTATCAACGGCATCTCTAACATCTAACTCACTTATCCTGCCTTTTTCATCACGTATTACCTTTTCAGCGATGTGCTCGAAACTAATCGTTTTCTTTTTTTCTTTAATCGCTAGTAAAAGAAGTATGCGATCCTCGATCAATTCCATATCAACCAAAAAGAGTATTACCTAATTCAATAAAAATATTCCTAAGGTGCTCCGTTGAGATACTTCGACTTGGTTGTCGTATATGAAAGTATAGAAGCAACCACCAAGAGACTAGAGATGACTGATTTCTTGGTCGATCTCTTCAAAAAATGTGAGAAAGATATCGTAGATAAGGTAGCCTATTTTACCCAAGGGAAGCTTTATCCTGATTTTGTGGATTTGGAGATGGGTATAGCTGAAAAGCTCGCTATTCGCGCTATATCGATTGCCTTTGGAGTCAGTACTAGAGAAACAGAAAAAGATCTAAAGGAAAGAGGAGATTTAGGTTTTACGGCTGAACATTTAGCAAAAAGTAAAAAACAATCCACCCTTTTTGCTAAGCCGTTAACAATACAGGAAGTATATGATACCTTTGATAGAATAGCAAGATCAACAGGACCGGGTAGCATCGATATAAAAGTAAGGCTGCTCTCCGGGTTATTGGCGGATGCCGAGCCAAAAGAGGCGAAATATATCATAAGAACAGTTTTAGGAAAGCTTAGACTGGGTATAGCAGATATGACAATTCTAGATGCTCTAGCGATTGCTTATACGGGAGACAAGACGAACAGAGAAATCATAGAGAGAGCTTATAACTTAACATCAGACCTCGGCGACGTAGCCAAGACTTTGGCAAACGAAGGTTTGGAAGGTATAAAGAATTACCACGTGAAGATAGGTAGACCCATAAGGATGATGATGGCTCAAAGACTCGTTACATCCGAGGAGGCACTGGAAAAACTTGGCGGAAAAGCAGCCTGCGAGTTGAAATATGATGGAGAAAGAATTCAGATTCACAAAAATAACGATAACGTTGTACTTTTCTCAAGGAGACTCGAAAATATCACCAATCAATACCCAGACGTAAGCGATCTTACTAAAGAATATATAAGAGCCAGTGACGCCATTATCGAAGCCGAATGCGTCGCAATAGATCCTGATACAGGGGAATTACTTCCGTTTCAGCAGCTCATGCACAGAAGAAGAAAACACGGAATCGAGGAGGCTAGAGAGAAGTTTCCAATCAGTCTTTACCTTTTCGATATACTATATATAGATGGAGATGATCTAACCCAAAAAGGCTACTTTGATCGGAGAAATAGACTTAAAGGCATTGTTAAAGAAAATATGCGCCTCAGATTGGCTGAATCTTTGATTGCGGATGATCCTAAAGAAATTGAAAGCTTCTTCGAACATGCAATAGAATCAGGCTGCGAAGGTCTAATACTCAAATCTCTGGATGGAATCTATCAGGCAGGAGCCAGAGGTTGGCTCTGGATTAAATTAAAACGCTCTTATCAGTCTATGATGATCGAGCCTATAGATGTGGTTGTTGTAGGCGCATTTATAGGTAGAGGAAAAAGATCCGGCTCGTATGGAGCACTGCTTACAAGTGTCATCCATAGAGAACAAGAAAAGTTCTATACCGTTTGTAAGGTCGGCAGCGGCCTCACAGACGAAGACTTGGGAAACATTCCGAATATGCTTGCGCCCTATAAAATTGAGGAAAAGCATCATAGCGTAGAAAGCGAATTCGAAGCTGATGTATGGTTCGAGCCTAACGTAGTAATGGAGGTAATAGGAGACGAACTTACATTAAGCCCTGTCCATACGTGCGCCTTTGGTCGAATTAGAAAGGATTCTGGAATAGCAGTAAGATTTCCAAGGTTCACAGGCAGATGGAGGGAGGACAAAGGACCCCACGATGCTACAACTGTAGATGAAATAGTTGATATGTACAGGGCCCAGTTAAAGAAAGTAGAGGAAGTTAGGAAAGAAGAGGGTTGATTTTTCCGATTTCAGTCATTTTTGTCTGTATTTTTCACGTTTGTCAATCATCTCTAAAACTGCTTCTCTATTTACTTTGGCAACAACAAGGGAGGGCTCAATATCCAAAACATTCTTAAAGCATTCTAGAGCCTCGTCTAACCTGCCTAAATCCTTTAAGGCAAGCCCTTTATTATTCAAGACACCTGCTAGATTGGGATCTATTTCCAAGGCTTTATCATAGCAGAGTATCGCTTCATTTAAATTGCCTATACCGTGAAGAGTGAATCCTTTACTGCTCCACGCCCATTTTAAATTCGGATTAAGTTTCAACGCCGTGGTATAGGCCTCTATAGCCTGTTCGTACATACCCATGTTTTGCAGGACGTTACCTTTATTTAACCAAACATTTGGCGCTTCTGGATCAATTTCCGATGCTTTATCAAAGCATTTTAAGGCTTCATTAAACATCCTTAATGCAAAGAGACAGGTTCCTTTGTTATTCCAAGCCTCAGCATAATTTGGATCTATTTCTAAAGCCTTGTCAATACATTTAATTGCTTCTTCAAAATTTCTTAAACCAAAAAGAGAGGTTCCCTTGTTATTCCATGCCTTAGCATAATTAGAATCAATCTCTAAGGCTTTGTCATAGCATTCCACTGCTTTTTCAAACATACCTTCTTTTTCAAAGGCGTATCCCTTCTCAGTCCAGTCTTCTACAGTGTTTATTGAGTTTGATTGTTTCATCTCGTTAACAATATTTAATCTTTTATTAGAATTTTGTGGAATTTGAGTAAAAATTCAAAAATTAGTGAGTTTTTTGAATAATCTCTTTTCGTTATCATATATTCGAATTTCTAAAGACATGCGTCCTAGAGCATGGGTAGCACAAGCGAAACACGGATCATAGGCTCTGAAAGCCATTTCTATCATATTCAAAAGTCCGTTACTAACCTTCCAGTCTCTTATAAGAGTTTCAGCAGCCTTTTTAACTGAAATACATATCGCTGCGTTGTTATTACCAGTTGCTACTATTAAGTTAATCTCTTTTATTAGACCATCTTTGTCTGTTACATAATGATGGAAGAGCGTTCCTCTGGGCGCCTCGATTACACCTACTCCTTCCTTTGGTTTGCCTAGTTTTCCTCTAATATTCGTACTTGTTATATCAGGATCTATCGAGAGTTCATGCATACGCTCACTTGCATATAACAACTCAATTAATCTAGCCCAGTGATAAGCAAGAGTCGCATGAGTAGGTTTTCCACCAAGAATCTTGTGCATTTTTTTGTATTCCTCTTGGGCAAGGGGAGTCGCAATTTCTTCTGCTACATTTAACCTCGCAAGGGGTCCAACTCTGTATACACCGCTTTCTTGACCATCGATTAGACCTTTCCACCCGATAGCCTTTAAATAAGGAAATTTTAGATAGCTCCAGGGCTCTACATGCTCAGCAATATGTTTTAAATAGTTTTTTGGCTCAAACTTAGAGAATTCTTTTCCTTTTTGATCAACGACTCTTATCTTTCCATCGTATAGGTTGAGCCTGTTGTCATCATCGACGAGTCCCATGTAATAAGTCTGACTTTTGTATATGTCTCCTGTTATTATGTCTACATAAGTATCGTTAGCGAGCACCAAATCTTCAAATATCTTCATCGATCTCCTCGAGAAGTTAACGCAAGATCTTGCCATTATTTCGATTTCTTTTATTTCTTCTTCGTTTATTGCTTTAGAAATTCCTCCTGGTAAGCCACAAACAGAATGAGTTGCCCTTCCCCCAATCATCTCCTGAATCTTTTGTGCATAAGCCCTATGCGTAATAACATCGTTCACGGTCTCTTTACCTACGGCTTCTATAACTCCTACTATATTTCTTTTAGTCGGATCTTCCGCAGGACCTAATATAAAATCCGGAGCAGCCAAGATATAAAAGTGTGCTATGTGGCTGTGTATAACATGAGCCATATAGTAAAGTTCCCTTAACTTCTTTGCTGGTTCTGGCACCTCGGCTCCGAATACAGCATCAGCAGCTTTGGTAGAAGCCATGTGATGCGGACCAGGACATACGCCACAGATCCTTGGAGTCAGTCTGGGTAGTTCTTCAACAGGTCTACCGATGCAAAATTTCTCAAAACCACGGAGTTCTACGACCTGAAAGTATGCGTCTCTAACATTTCCCTGATCATTTAGAAATATATCGATTTTTCCATGCCCTTCCAAGCGAGTAATTGGTGTAATAGTTATATTTCTGGTAGTTACCATCTCTGCTTCGTCGAATATTTTTGGCATCTTAATCATCCTCAACCTTTCTATTTAAGGGGGCAACAGGAAGTGTAAACCTGTAGAAGGTACCTAGTGGATCCAGGATCTTTTCCGTTAGTTCTTTTAGTTTCTCTTCAGAAATCTTTTCCTCTTCTTCGACTCCAAGTATAGAAGCGATTGCACTCAACATAGAGGAGCCTTGATCCTTGGAATTAGGTAACGGACCCAAACACCCCTCACAGGGCATATTTACCTTAATGCATTTAGCCTCACAACCTCCTCTCGTGGCCGGACCTAAGCAAATGATACCTTGTTCGAGCAAGCATTTCTTTGGGTCTGGAACTATTTCATAAGGTCTATAGACCATAGAGATCTTTTTGTCCTCTCTCTCCATCGGACATTCATCGCACAAGGATTTGTCAGAGGCGATTACAGATCCTTTTGAAGGCAATTCCCCGCCCACTATCGCAGAAATAGCAAGTTCTATCAACTGAACAGGAGGGGGACATCCGGGAAGGTAGTAATCTACTTCAACTGTTTGATCTAATGATCTCGCTGTATCGTATAATTCTGGCAGGGTTAAGGTTCTTCCATCGAAACTCAGACTTGTCTGGGGTGTAACAAATTCAGGGTTTTCAGTAGATTTTGTTTTTTTGTAAACTACTTCAAATATACCTTCTTTGGTGGATATATTGGCGAGTCCCGGAATGCCGCCATAACAGGCACAGGATCCAAAAGCAATAAGAATATTCGATTTCTCTCTCAGTAACTTCGCTATTTCCTCATTTTCAGAGTTTCTCACGGTGCCATGATAAATTCCAACATCAATGCTTCCGTCTCTCATATTCTCTAGATCTTTTTGTTTTGCATCAATTCCAGTAGGCCAGAAGACTATGTCTGCTACCGCAACTAGGTTTAGAATTTTTTCATTTATATCTAAAAGGGCTATATCACATCCAGAGCAAGTTGCACCGAGACCAATGGCCAATTTGAGTTTTTTATCAGAAATTTTCACCGAATTCCCTCCTTCAGTGGATTTGGACCTATTTTCTTTATTTCGTCCACCATTTCAGCAGAAACTTCGGCAAATTTACCACCTTCGTTCGCTGAGATCCAGTCGAGTCTCAGTCTTTTTGGATTTAATCCCAGTTGTTCCATCAATTTTTTTAGGAGTGTAACTCGTCTTAAGGCCTTCAGATTTCCTGAAACGTGGTGGCACTCCTCTGGATGACATCCCATTATCAGGATGCCGTCTATACCCAGTTTAAATGCCTCCAAAACAAATAAGGGGTCTATCCTGCCTGAACACATAACCCTGATAACCCTTACGTTAGGAGGATAATGCATCCTGTCGATTCCTGCGAGATCTGCTCCTGCGTAGGAACACCATCTACATAAAAAACCAATGACGTTTGGCTTGAAGTTATCCATTTCATTTCGCCTCTATCTTAATCTTATTCAAGATTTTGTCTCTTGGTATCTTTGAAATGCTTATAATTTCCTTAGGATCAGTTCCCTGGGCTAGTGCAAGTAGTTGAGTGTAATGAAAGACGGGAAATCTAAAGTCGCATCCTTTCTTTTCATTAAGCTCAACTTGAGATACATCAAATTGAAGATGGCAAAAAGGGCAAACATCTACGATAGCATCTGCTCCCGCCTCTTTCATAGCAGTTAATTTTCTCGCTACTATTCTTGTTGCGAAATCAAGGTCGTAAGCACGGAGTCCTCCACCTGCACCACAGCACATGAGTCTGTATTGATAGGGCACGCTTTCTGCGCCGAGCGCCTCCACCAAACCATCAAGTTTCTTTGGTTTTTCAGGGTTATCTACATCCAGAAATATGCTGGGTCTTAATAAATGGCATCCATAGTGCGGGGCGATCTTAATCCCGTTTAATGGTCTCTTAATTGAACTCTTTATCCTTTCGATGCCTATATCATCATATAACAATTGTACAAGGTGTTTTACATCTATACTGCCCTTGTATATCTTTCCAGTTCCTTCAAGTGCCTCATTGACCAACTTTCTTTTTTCAATATTTCTTTTGAGTTCTTTATTTGCTTCTTTAAGAGTCGAAAAGCATCCGCTACAGATTGTAACTATATCGCAGTTCATTTCCTCTGCAATTGACAGATTTCTGGCAGAGATTGCGAGAGATGTTATATCATCGATGCAATTGAAAGATGCACCTGCTGGACAGCAGGTAGCACCTTCCATCTCCTTAATTTCTACGCCTAAATTTTTAAGAGCGACCCTTGTTGCCTTCTCGATGTCTGGGTATCTTAAAGGCGCGATACAACCTAAAAAAAGTCCGTAGGACATTTACTTACCTCCAGATCCGATGAGTTTTTGAACCTTCGTTTTCTTGACGATAGTTTTAAGATCGTCTGTCGCTTCTTTGTGGATTAACGCGGTTGGTGGCAGTGGATCAAGACCTAAAGAGGCTCTAATTTTCTTCTGTTTCTCATCTATATCTACAGCGTGACCCAAAGTCACTATATTCCTCGCAATCCTCTTTGTGGAATCAGGCATCTTGCCTTCTCTCGCGAGAATTCTCCTAAGAGCAATCACAAAGTCAGTAGGATCCACCTCTAAAGGACATCTCTCCCAGCACGTGTGACAAGTAGTGCAACGCCAGATTCCAGGGTCTGAGAGGACTCTTTCTCTTAATCCATAAATAGCCAGTTTTATTAGTCTTCTAATGTGATGGAGAGGTTCTATCCCGAGAGGACAATCTCCTGCGCACCTACCGCACTGGAGGCATTTGTATACGAGAGGCCCACCTATTTTGACAATCTCGTTCACAAAATTCGGATCACCTTCTGTTAGTCTAACTGGGAATTTAACAACGGCCATTATTTAACCTCTATTTTAGCTAGGGCCTCTATCTGTGCCAGTATTTGTTTATCCAAATAACTTTCCATATCGATAGCATCTGAAGGACACGCTGATGCACAAACACCGCATCCGTTACACGAAACTGGAGTAATCTCGGATACTTTTCTTCCGTTCACTTCTTTAAGCTTGGGATTATTGTAAGGGCACACACTCTCACAAATCCCGCATCCTCCGCATGCGTCCTCATCTACTAAGGCAACGATAGCCTCAGTCCTTAGAACTCCCTCGGACATTAACGCCGCTGCATGAGAAGCCGCTATCCTTCCATCCGCGACAGACCATCTTATACCCCTCGGGCCTTGTGCACAGCCCGCCAGATATATTCCCCTTCTCTCTTCGGGTTCAAGTACTAGATTTAAGTCGTAGAAGAATCCATCTGGACCCAAAGGAATGTTCAGCATTTTCGCTAGTTCTGAGGTACCATCACTGGGCTCTTGACCAACGGATAAAATCACTAAATCTGATTCGACTTGAACTTGTTCTCCAAGGTCTTTGTCTTCTGCGCTCAAAATTAGTTTATCTCCTACCTTTTCAACTCTCGCAACACGACCTCTAACAAATTTGACGCCCATTTCTCGAACTTCTTCATAGAACTCTTCTATACCCCTGTAGGGACCTCTTATGTCGATGTAGAATATGTATACGTCACAATCAGGATACATTTTTTTGATGGTGCTTGCCTGACCCAGAGCGTAGTTACAGCAAACCAAAGAACAGTACGGGTTCCCGCCTTTCTCTGCTCTAGATCCAACACACTGGATAAAGCTAACGACCTTTGGTACTTTTCCATCTGATGGTCTACTTAAAACGCGTCCTGTAAGTCTATCTTCAACTATTTTGCGCTCTAAATCGAGAATAGTTAGAACATCCTCGTAATCTTCGTATCCATACTCTGGAATCCTACGTGCATCATATATCTTTGAACCTGTGGCAACTATGATGGTTCCTACCTTAAAATTTCTAATTACGGCGCTCTTCTTGTTCTTAATAGTTACTTGATAATTTCCAACGTAACCGTCTACACTCAAGACTTCGGTATCCGTCATCACGTCTACATTTTTATTGAGATAAACATCCATTAATCCAGGAGTTAATCTACACTCCTTACAGTAGTGCATACAGCATATTCCACAACTAGTTGTCGGAAAGGTCATACTCAGTTTATATGCTCTTCCTCCTAGTTCTGGCTCCCTTTCAACTAAGTATGTGTAAAATCCCATGTTTGCAAGATCCAGCGCTGCTTCTAAGCCTGCTACCCCACCTCCAATCACCAAAGCCCTGTCTAGGATTTCGATCTTACGATCCGCCCTCTCCACCAATTTTCTAGCCTTAGCGACAGCGCTCGCAACCAATGCCTTTGCCTTCTCAGTCGCTTCATCAGGAACGTCTGAATGGGGCCAAGCACACTGCTCTCTAATATTTGCCTTCTCATAAAGATATACGTTCAATCCAGCTTCTTCGATGGCTAGTCTAATGGGCACCTCGTACATTCTTGGACTACATGCAGCCAAAACCACGCGATTTACTATTGCATTTCGAATATCTCTCTTCATGGAGACTTGGTCTTCAAATGAACAAAGACTTTCGAGTTCTTTCACTACAACGACGTCGGGCAATTCTTTGGCGAACTCTGCAACTGCGCTTACGTCGACTATGTTGGAGATCTCACCTTCACACCTACAAATATAAACTCCAATCTTAGGGGACATTCAGGAAGCCTCCAAAAGAATAAATCGAAAAACTGGTAAAACAGAGTAGGTCTTGATTGTTTGGTAGTAATTTATGCTTTTTTTTAAATCAAATTCAAATTTATTTTCCATTTTATTAATATATATTAAAACTCAACTATTTAATAGTTTCTCACTAATAAATGCTTTAAAATGAAAAATAATGATAATAGAGGCTATAACACGGTTATATTTAAAAATAATAAATTGTAAATAAAAAGTTTATAAAATTATAGTCCATACTCATTGTAAATGGTGGATACATGCATGAGGTAGGATTCGCGACAACCATTTTAGAAGAAGTTAAAAAAGAAGCAAAAAAGCAAAATGCATTAAAAGTAACCTCTGTAGAATTAGTTTTAGGAGAGTTGACCCTTATAGATTCTGAACAACTTATATTTTTACTAAACTCAATAATTCAAGACGATATTATTAAGGGTGCTGATTTTAAGGTGAAAAAGCAGAGGGCAGAAGGTGAATGTAGTTGTGGTTACAGTGGACCTTTAGAATACAAAGAAGAATTTCATCAGTTGCTCTACGTAAAGTGTCCAAGATGCGATGGGATACCTAAAATAAAAAAAGGAGACGAATGTGTAATCGAAAAAATTAACATGGAAGTTGAAGAAAGGAGCAAATAAGATCAACAGATCCTAGGAATAGGATCTCCAACGGGTCTTTCCAAAAATCTCTTCCCCCCGACTAATGTATTCAACACGACCTTTCCTACATTGGTATCCACGGCTTCGCCAATAATTTGAGCCTCTCTTCCTTGCGGCGTAGATTTCAGATGTTTCAAAACGTAATCAGCGTTTTGGGGACTTACAGCAATTATCACTTTACCCTCGTTCGTAAGATCATAAGGATTTAACCCCAGCATCTCACATATCGCGTCCACTTCCTTTTTTATTGGAATCTTTTGCTCGTAGATTTCTAAGCCAACTTTTGACTTCGAGGCAAAATCTGTTAGCGCGGCAGAAAGCCCGCCTCTGGTAGGATCCTTCATTGCGTTTACTTTATTAAGGACATCCTTTACCATTGTCCAAATTTCAGCTAAATCTGATCTTATTTCTCCCTCTACCTCAAAACCTTCTCTGCTTGTTAAAATAGCGATTCCGTGATCTCCTAATGTACCAGAGACAATTATCTTGTCCCCAATTTTTACATTTGAATCTAAAGTAAGCGATTTTTTGTTAGCAATACCTATTCCTGTTGTGGTTATGATTATTTCGTCCAATTCTCCCTTGCCCATAACCTTTGTGTCTCCGCCGATTATGGGCACGCTTATCTCTTTGCTCATCTTATCCATCGATTTAAGTATCTTTTCTAGATCCGAGATGCCAAATCCTTCTTCAATAACAATGGAAGATAACATTGCCAGAGGTTTTGCCCCCATTACTGCAAGATCGTTAATCGTGCCACAAAAAGAGAGTTTTCCTATGTCTCCTCCTGGAAAGAATATCGGCTTAACCGTATGAGAATCTGTAGTTAAAACGATATCGAAGTCATCGAAAGGTATACTTGCTCCATCATCTAAAGCGGGAATGCCTACTCCTTCTTTTATCTCCTTTAATTTAATATTTTTCATTATGATTTTTTCTATGAGTCTATTGGTGAGTTCTCCTCCTGAACCATGGGCTAAGGTGACCTTCATTATTTCACCCTATTTTTAAATATGTTCTAATCTCTTATTTTGTTGGGTTGCTATATTTGTGTCTCGCCATACCCGGACTGGTATTGGAATTAAGGGATGATACAGCATTAGTAGATATTGGCGGCGTTAAGAGGGAAGTAGATGTCTCTCTTTTGGAAAAGGTAGAACCTGGAGACTATGTAATAATCCACGTTGGCTATGCAATCCAGATTTTATCAAGAGAGGAAGCACTAGAATCTTTAAAACTCTGGGAAGAACTTTTGGAGACAATATAATGCTAGATTATTACAGTAAAGAAGAAGTAACTAAATTACTGGTCGAAAAGATAAATATCTTCTCAAAAGAATCCGATTTAGTTAGAATTATGCATGTTTGTGGAACCCATGAAGACACGATAGCCAGATACGGTATCCGTTCATTACTACCTGGGAACATAGAGGTGGTTGCAGGCCCAGGATGTCCTGTATGTATAACTCCTCCCGAAGAAATAGATGTGGCGATAAAATTAGCCTTAGAGGGTAATAAAGTATTTATTTATGGTGATTTACTTAGAGTTCCAGGAAGTAAAAAGTCTTTGTACGACGTGAGGGGAGAGGGATGCGATATAGGAATAGTATACTCCCCATTAGACGTCTTAAAACACGCTAAAAATTCTAAAGAAGAGGTTATATTTTCTGCGATAGGTTTTGAGACCACAGCCCCTTCTACAGCAAGTATTTTAAGAAGAGAGTTACCAGAAAATTTCTCTATAATCTGCTCTCACAGGCTAATTCCTCCTGCAATCGATTTTTTGCTTAATACTGAAGAAATAGAGTTAGATGCCCTTATAGAGCCGGGCCATGTTTCTACGATTATTGGTGTTGAGCCTTACATACCTATTTCCAAGAAATACAATATTCCTCAGGCAATTACTGGTTTTGAGCCTAATGATGTATTACTCAGTATATTAATGATATTGAAGATGTTAAAAGAGAATGAAAACTCTGTATTCAACGAATACAAAAGATCAGTTAGGCAAGAAGGAAACATACTCGCTAAAGAATTAATGGAAAAGGTATTTGATGCAGAATCTAGAAGGTGGAGAGGTTTTCCGGTCATTCCAAATGCTTCTCTTAAACTTAAAGAAGAAAACAAAAAATACGATGCTTTAGAAAAATTTGATTTAGAATTTCAAGATGCGCCTCCATTCTACAAAGAATGCCTCTGCGGAGAGATTTTGAGAGGAAATAAAAAACCGAGAGAATGTAAATTATTTGGCAAAAAATGTACTCCTGCCTCTCCTTTGGGTCCCTGCATGGTCTCTGTCGAAGGAAGTTGTCAGGTGGCTTATAAATACGAAGCGGTGGTTGCATGAGGATTTTGGTCCTGGGCATTGGAAATCCCCTTTTGAGAGATGATGGCGTTGGTCCGCATGTCATTAAACAAATGGGGAAGATAGAAATTCCAGATAATGTCGATCTAAATGAAGCGAGCGTAGGCGGTCTAGATTTACTGGATTACATAGTCGATTACCAAAAAGTCATCATTGTAGATGCGATAAAAACTAGGGAAGGAGTACCAGGAGAGGTATATAGGTTAAAACCCGAAGACCTTCCAAAATCCCCAAACATAAAATCTACTCATGTCGTGGACTTACAAACAGTTTTAGAGACGGGCAGGATTCTNNATTCTAACACCGGAGAAAATACCAGAGGAGATTACTATATACGCCGTAGAGATAGAAGATTGTACAACTTTTGATGAAAGATGTACGCCCAAGGTAGAGGAATCTATTCCGAAGGTTATACAACTGATCCTAACTGAGATAGAAAATTTCAGGTTTTAATTCATTTGAAATTTTAGCGCCAGCCACAACAGCCTGCCCTAGAGCCAATCCACCGTCTCCTGGCGGTACTAGAGTATGAGTAAAAAACTTTAAGCCTTCTTCTTCGAGATACTCTTTTATAATCTTTACTATACTTTCATTGTACGCGACTCCTCCACTCATACCTACTGGAAAACCATATTTATCTGAAAATTCACTAGATAATATGGCTAACCCCTCTGCTAGTGTTTTTTGGGCAGAAGCAGCAAGATCTTTTGGTTTGGATTTGTCCTCAAATATTTCTTTTAAAATCAAGCCCACATCAAAGTATTTTACTCCATTAATTTTTTGAAACTCTATTGGTAACTTAATTTTTGCTTCTCCCTTTCTCGCGTAAGACTCCAATTTCATTGCTGGTTCACCCTCGTAGGTACGCTTTAAACATATGTTTAATAGAGCAGAAATAGAATCTAAAACCCTTCCCATGCTTGTTGCTTTAAAAACATTTATTTTATTGTCTAACTGTCTTAAACAAATCTCAAATTCTTTTTTGCCGTGTTTAAATCCTCTGTATTTTACATTCTCAAAGTATCTTTTTATTCGACTTCTCTCTACAACATCATTCAAGATTCCTAACAAAACCCTGCTGGGATATCTAGTTGCTAGGTCACCTCCGATCATTGGATATGGACTGAGAGAAGCAAGTCTATCAAAGTCATCTAAACTTGAGAGTATTATCTCACCACCCCATATTCCATCTAGCCCATACCCCATTCCATCGCAAGCAATACCAATTATCGGATCAGAGATATTTTTCTCTGCCATGAGAGAAACGATGTGAGAATGGTGATGTTGAACCTGAAAAACGTTTTTGGTAAGTTCATTTGCATATTTCGTGGTATTGAAATCTGGGTGCAAGTCACATGCGACCGTATCAAAGTCTTTAATATCTGTTATTTTCATCATGTGTTTAAGAGCAGACTTCAGAAATTCTAGGGTGGCAAAGTGACTCACATCTCCAATATACTGAGATAGGTAACATTTTTTTCCCTTTAAGATAGATATTGTGACATCTAATTCTGCGCCCAGTCCAACTACTTTTGGAAACTCTAACTCTAAATTTATTTGTCTGGGGACAAAACCCCTCGATCTCCTTAAAAACGTTCTTTTTTTATCCACAAACCTGATTACAGAATCATCACATCTATTTTCTATCTCTCTGTTGTGAACTAAGTAATAATCTACCACACCATTCAATTTTTGGATCGCTTCTTCTTTGCCAGTGATCATAGGTTCACCCGGAAAATTCGCGCTCGTCATAATCCATGCGTGTTCTCTGGTATTTTTCATCAGAAGATTTTGAAGTCCTGAGTAAGGTAGCATTACTCCTATAGTGTGCAATCCCGGAGCAACATACTCAGAGAGTAAAAAAGGCTCTCGCTTATTTAATACGAGTATTGGTCTGTTTGTCGTCTCTATTTCTGTTTTTTCAATCTTATCTATTTCTACGAATTTTTTTACAGCCTTAAAATCTTTTGCCATTATTGCGAAGGGCTGTTCTCTCCTTCTTAGTCTGTTTCTTAATCTTAGCACGACTTCGTCATCGCTCGTTTTACATGCAATATGAAAGCCACCCATTCCTTTAATCGCTACTATATTCCCCTCATCTACGAGTCTTGTCACTTCAAAAATATCTTGCGATACCTCTGCCCCTTTATTATTCAAAAGAAAAACACGAGGACCACAATCCCAACACGCAATGGGTTCGGCATGATATCGTCTATCAACCGGTGTTGTGTATTCCATACGACAAGGTTTGCACATACGGAATTCAACCATGGTTGTGTGCTTTCTATCGTAAGGAATTCCATTTATTATTGTGAATCGCGGACCACAATTCGTACAAACGGTAAAAGGATATCCATATCTCCTGTCATTTGGATCAAACAATTCCCTCAAACAGTCGTCGCATATGGCTGTATCTGAGGGAATTATGGACGCAGTTTCCAAAAATTTTGACTTGCTCGCTACGATCCTAAACTCGTAAAAATCTTTTTTATCTATTTCTTCAACGAGTACGTTATCTATTTCTGCTAGCGGAGGATGATCGTTTTTTATTTCTGTAATAAACCAATTAATATCCTCTTCTTCTCCTGATACAGAAATTTCTACAGCATTTCCAATGTTCCGTACGAATCCATTAAGATTTTTTTTCTTCGCAATTCGATAAATAAAAGGTCTAAAGCCTACTGCTTGGACAATTCCTGTCACAATTATCCTTACTGACTTGAACATTTAATTAAACTATGAGATTCCTTGTATATTTCGATTACGTATATAAATGAGTTATATTTTGGTAAAACTGAACTTGAAACCAGAAAGTCGCCCGAACGGAAATAAAGCCCCCATATGTAATTGGAAGAACAAGAATAACTCTTTTCAATATCTTCTCCTTTTTTTCGTGCACTAGAGTTCGATAGTTATCTATTCAGAGATTTTTCAAGATAATAGGACGGTAATATGGCAATAACAGCATATATTGAAATCACCAACGCTGTAAATAATATTATAATGGGGGGGGATAGCTTATTTATTCTTCCGACAATGATAAACTCATTAAACCATCCTATTAGACCGAAAACGAAACTTACAGCAACATAATTCAATTTTGAGTATCTTTGAATTAAGTATAAAAAAATAAATAGGATATAAAATGCAGGGAGAGTTATTTTGATGCATGAAAGATATGGCTGTGTTTCACAGGTTAGAAATTCTTCAATGAGGACCAAAGGAGTAAGTATGATGTAATAATTTATTATTTCTGGGAGTTTAGATTTCAGGAAAATCTCTGAAACTTTGTTTTTCAACACATAAGAGAGCATGCCAAATCCAACAATCCAAATTAAGAAAACCTGTGTTAATGAAAATTGACTCATAATTACGTTACCACCCACAAGCCGCTGCTCTCTCTTCAAAATGTTTCATATTCATTACCATTACCAAATATTATATTTAATGTACATCATTCCCAAATTTGGAATACATTAGAAGAAATTGCTACAAGAACAGAAAAATCAAAGGAATCACATCTTAAATACAATGAAATAATAGCCCGGGGCGGATTCGAACCGCCGTCAAGGGATCCAGAGTCCCCTATGATTGACCGCTACACTACCGGGCTTTTTTTGGCAAACAATACACATATTACTGATGTGATATATAATTTGTTCGGGGGTAGAATTAAGGTATAATGGCGTTTTAAATTTACTAGGATTAATTAGTTTGCTGAATGTCGTGAGTATATTCCCGGTTTTCTCTATCAGTATTTTTATACTCATTTTCAAAACACTAAATTTCTCAGCATCCCTATCCTATTTACTCGCATCCACGGCATTGTCTCTTTTTATTCATGAAGTAGGGCATATTCTTGTTGCTTCCAACGAAAATATAAAAATTAAGGGATTCAAATTATTTTGGAAAGGATTCGGAATAGAATTCGATGAAAAATCTTTTGATGATGCAGATATGATATCCATATTAAAAATATATTCCGCAGGCCCCACATTTAATCTTTTATCAGCACTTATAGCGAATATTTTCTCAAATATTCTTAATAGCGGCTTTTTAGGATGTTTTGCCTTCGTTTCTCTCATGTTTTATTTGATATCTTCTTTAATAAGTAAAGAAACGGATGGATTCCACATCGCATATAGACTCTCATCCTCGGAATATTCGACTAAATTTGGTTATTCTTTAGGAATTTCGATCTTTACAACTCCAATAGTGGTGTTTTTATTACTTATCCTCTGATGGAATTCAGGGATAAAATGTTATATAGTCAGATGTCCAATTAATGAACATGGAGGTGTTTTGGTGACATCTGAGGACGAAAGACTCTTCGGACTTCTTGCGTATTTTCCTTTAGGATTTATAGGCGGTATCGTTGTGTACTTCATAAAATCAGAAAGTGGTTTTTGCAGATTTCATGCCAGACAAAGCATTGTGCTAGGTCTCGTATTAATAGGAGTTTATATCATTTTGAGTGTCCTTGGAGCAATATTTGTAAAGATTCCCTTTCTTGGATGGCTCGTTTGGCTTCTATTGGGCGTTGGATGGTTGGTAGTGGCTATCGCTGGAACAGCACTTTATTTATATCTGGCTATAAAGGCTTTTTTAGGAGAAAAAACCGAAATACCAATACTATCGAGATATATATAAACTTCGAGGGTTAAAGATGGTTGAAATAGAATGGTTAGGGCATGCCTGTTTTAAAATAACAGATAGAGACGGTATTTGTATTGTTACGGACCCCTTCACTGAGAAGGATATAGGATATAGAACGCCGGATGTGAAAGCAGATATTGCTCTTGTAAGTCATGATCACTTCGATCATAACAAAGTAGATGTTTTAAGGGGAAAACCATCTGTAATTAAAGGAGAAGGAGAGAAAAAAGCAGAAAAAATTGAATTTAAAGGTATTCAAACATTTCACGACGATTCCAAAGGTAGAATGCGAGGAAAAAATACGGTTTTCGTCTTTGAGGTAGACGGAATCAGGTTTTGCCACTTAGGCGATCTTGGACACATTTTGGATGAGACCCAAATCGAAGATATCGGAGAGGTTGATGTATTGTTTATACCGGTAGGTGGAACCTTCACAATAGATCCGAGGGAGGCCGATATTGTAATCGAGCAATTGAAACCAAGTATAATCGTACCAATGCACTATAAGACAGACGCGGTTACTTTACCCATCGGGCCTTTGAGCGAGTTCCTGAAAAATAAAACAGAAGTTGAAAGACAAAAGGTCTTAATTGTGGACAAAGAGAGATTACCTGAAGCCCCGAAAGTAGTTGTATTGTATTATGAGTGAATGCAGGCTTATAAAACAGGGTTTTGAGCAAGGTAGTTGTTTAACAATCGATATAGACGGGAGCAAAAGAAGGGCCTGTCAGGTTACATTAAAATACATTGATGACAAAGTTTATAGACTCATAAAGAGTGCCCATTTATCTAGACCTGAGCACTACTTTTCCATTTACCAAAGCGGATGTAACTTCAGTTGTTTAAAATGTCACTCCAGCGAGTTTTCTCAAAAAGCGAGCGGAGAGTGGTTTTCTCCTCATGACATTGCAAATATAGTACTGGATTATAGCGAAGATATTACATATTACGAGCCGCGAAAGAGAGCAACCTCATTTCATGCGCAAGACCTTTGTTTGTCGTGTGGAAGATGTATATCTGGAGAGAGATCTAAGTACTGTCCAAAAGTTCTTGATGTTGATCAGATCGTGTGGAGCCCACAGGGTTGGGGACCAGCCAGGAATATAGTCGGTTTTACTGGGGGAGACATTGCGTGCAGACCAGAATTTTACGAAGAATGTTCTAAACTAATAAAAAAGGAATTAGACGATATATGGGTCTTGATTGAGACCAATGGATACGGATTGACTTCTCAAAACCTCGAGAAATTGAAAGGAAGCGGTGTAGATTCTTTTTGGCTTGACATAAAGGCATTCGACAGTGATGTACACAAAAAACTTACAGGCGCTTCCAATGAAAAAATACTGGAACTGCCCTTTATACTGAAAGATATGGATTTTGTCGTTGAGGTGCTTACACTTTACATTCCTAGCATGGTCGAAAGAGATCAGATCTTAAAGATAGCGCAATTATTGAGCGAAATCGATAAAAACATCCCTTTCACTATATTAGCCTTTTTTCCTTCATATAAATTGAATGATCTTCGCTCACCTACCATATACGAGATGATGACAACATATTTCTCGGTGAAGCCTTTTTTAAATCATGTAAGACTTGGCAACATAGGCGTATTCGTTAGGACTATGGAAGAATACGAGATGGTGAGAACCATAACTGGCGGGTGAGATTATGCATGATCTATGCATTACTGTAAAAGAAATAAAGGGTAAATGCCCGGTTCACAAATTAGGGGACAAAATCATGATTAAAGGTCCAGAAATAGATTTAAAACAAACTGATTCTATATGCACCCATGCACTGGCTTCATTACTCCATTACATCGTTGCCCTAAGAAGCGGTGCAGACCCCATCGAATTGGGACTTTCTAAAGAAAAAGACAAAGCGTATGTCCAATGTGTCGACCCCGGCGAGCCTTATACAGAAGGTGGTACCGTAATATTTGAGATAAAAAAATTCTACGCTCCTTAAACTTAATTACATTTTCGAAATTTGTTTATTTTATGTTTTATCAATGCTAATTAAGTATTTTTAGATGTGATGGGGATGATTAAAAGGGTTAAAACCGGTATTATGGGATTAGATGAAATGCTCGAAGGCGGCTTTCCCAAAGGAAAGACAATCCTTGTTTCTGGCAGCGCTGGCACTGGAAAATCTATTTTTTCGCTTCAGTTTCTATATTACGGTGCTCTGGATTATAATGAGCACGGCATCTTTATTACTTTCGAAGAAAGACCTGCTGATATTATTGCGAATAGTAGTAGATTTGGCTGGGATTTAAACTCCCTCATAAAAAAGGATAAGTTGAGAATACTAAGCGTAATCCCGACCAGAATGGAAAAAGGTAAGTATGTTATAGACTCGCAGGACGCGGGTGATATTTTCTTTGCCAGAGACTTCTCGATTGATTCCGTGTCAGATATCATAAATAATATGTCCGATGAGATCAACGCAGAAAGGATTGCCATCGATACTATTTCGGCTCTGATGTTTCACTTAAGAGATGATGCTGATATAAGACAGGAATTACTCGGATTTTACGAGATCATTACAAAAGCAGGCGGCACATCTATACTTACCTCAGAGACGGAAGTTGGATCCGAAAAGTTTAGCAGATTCGAGGTAGAAGAATTCTTAGCCTCAGGAGTAATTATTCTCAATTATATCAAGATGGGAAACAAACGTATAAGAGCATTGGAAATTCTAAAGATGCGGGGAACAAACCACTACGAAGGTATCTATCCTTTCAAAGTCACAGAAAAAGGTATCGCTGTCTTTCCAGAGGAGAGGGTCTTTGATTAAAAGAACTTTATGAATATCAAATTCGAGATTTTCGATATATAGTAATATATATATTATATATGTAAACTATATATTAACTCATTTTCCAAACCTCATTTAATGCTTCCGCCATTGTTTCTAGTTTTATCTTTAGCAATTGCTTTCTATATGGCTTGGAACATAGGAGCAAATGATTTAGCAAACGCTATGGGAACTTCAGTAGGTTCTAGAGCTTTAACCGTAAGAAGGGCTGTTTTGGTTGCTGCAGTTTTTAATTTCTCCGGCGCTACCCTCGCTGGAAAGCATGTAACAGAGACCATAAGGAAAGGTGTCGTGGATCCAACACATATAAACGACCCCCGCTTACTGGCATTAGGTGCCTTCGCCGCTTTAATCGCAGCATCTCTTTGGATTACATTCGCAACTTGGCGTGGCTTACCAGTATCAACTACTCATTCAATTGTCGGAGCAGTAATTGGATATGGAATAGTAGTTGGTGGGTTTGGATGTGTATCGTGGAAAAAGGTAGTTTATATAATAGGCAGTTGGATTTTTTCTCCTTTAGCCGGGGCATTACTAGCCTTTATCACATTCTTTTTGATAAGAAAGTTCATTTTAGATAAGGCAAAAGACAGGCTCAAGGTAGAGAGAGTATTTGTATTTTTACAGGTCATGACGGCTTCTTATGTAGCCTTTGCACATGGTTCCAATGATGTTGCAAATGCCATAGGACCTATGAACACAATCTTAAATTATGCGCAACCAGGAACAAATATGCATATGGCGGCTAAACTTCCTGTTCCTAAATGGCTTTTGATGTTCGGTGGAATAGGTATTGTTATAGGCATGGGGACATGGGGCTACAGAGTAATGAGAACTGTAGGAGAAAAAGTAACTGAATTAACACCAACAAGAGGTTTTTCAGCAGAGTTTGCTACTGCTTCTATCGTTTTGTTACATTCTTATAGTTCTCTTCCGATATCCACTACACATACCCTTGTGGGGTCTGTTGTAGGAGTAGGACTCGCTGGAGGTATTAGAGCTTTAGATTTCAGAATTGTATTGAACATAATAGCTTCTTGGATCGTAACAATACCCGTAGCAGCATTTCTTTCTGCTATTTTTACGCTAATCTTAATTTAATTCTTTATTATCAAAGCAGAGGCCTACGATTACTTTATAAGGGATGTTTACCACTTAGATTCCATGCCCTACATTAGAGATTTCTTGACCATAATTGCAAAGTCGCCCTTTGGTCCTTTAAAACAGCACTCAGAAAAAGTTAAGGGAGCAGTAATTTTAACTGAGGAACTAGTAGATGCATTCTGCAACAATGATAGAAGAAAACTCCAAGAACTTACTGATAGAATCTCATCGATAGAAGAAGAAGCAGATGCTATAAAAAGAGGAATTAAGGACCATATACCAAAGACTACCTTCTTGCCGGTAGACAGAGGAGATATATTAGCGTGGGTAGACTCTCAGGATGATGTCGCGAACGCTGCGGAAGACGCTGCCAAACTCATGACCATATTACCAGCGGAGGAATTACCTGGACTTTTCAAAGATTCTTTGAAAAGACTAACAAAAAAGAGTATTGAGGCTGTAATTATTCTTGATAATTTAAACATAGAGGTTGAAAAAGAATTAGAATCCATCTTAAGGAGGAAAGATTCGAAGATTTATGACCTGATATTAGAAATAAACAGAAAAGAAGGAGAATCCGACGAAATCCAGAAGGAAGCCTTGAAAAATTTATTTGACTATAAAGACAAGTTGGACCCAATTAACGTAGTTTATACCAATAAGATTGCCGAGCAGATAGGGGAGATAGCCAATAAGGCTGAGGAAACGGCTGAAAGGATTAGAACAGTGGTTTCAAGGAAGAAGTAGAATCTTATCTGTTAAGATTGATAAGCCGAAAAATTTTTTTTAAGTTGGTACAAACTTATCCATGAGCCGCCATAGTGTAGTCCGGCCAATCATGTGGGCCTCTCGAGCCCACGACCCGGGTTCAAATCCCGGTGGCGGCACATTAATTTTAAATTCGAAATCATATAGCCTTTTTTTCTCTTCATGAAAAAGATTTAATTCAAATTCTATCTAACTCATCCGTCCAGTGGAGTCTATCTTCGTATATCAATGGAGCTATTTTTGAAGTCATTATTTCTTTTAATGCTTCTTTTTTTGTGTTAAATCTTGCTTTATTTCCAATTAAATAAAATCTATTTTTTTGATTGATATAAGGGTAAAAAAACGAACCTATACCTAAGAAATTAGAAGTTTGAACCTCTAAATTTACCTCATCTCCCAGATCTTCGATCTCATAAATAAATGATATATTAAAACTGGGATTTTGCATCAAATAATATTCAGAGTTTCCTAACACTAGATAATCCCTTCCATAAATAGAGGATAAACGTGCTAGTTCTATGGCTTTTCCTATGGAAAATCCTATGCTCAATAATCTAGAGAAGTTATAACCAATCTTCAACGCCTCCTCGTTGCATACTCTGAACAAAGTAACTATTCCAGCGACAGATCCCTTTTTGATAAGATCTTCTCCTTCTTCGTAACTTTTACATGCATTTAGAAAAAAAGCAGGTGTATTGTTACTTTCAATCTCTCTAACCCTCAAAGATCCGTCGTTGCATACAAATCCATTATCACAGTGACCTATGTAATGTACGAGATCAAATCCTCTTGCAAAGAGATCTGAAAGTTCTTCTTTACTTAAAAACTCAAAAATCTTTGTTTTTAAGGGTATATCCTTTCTAATCTTATATATGTCTTTTACTGACTCCTTTTCTTCTACCATTTTTGCATCATTCAATACTAAGCCTATTTCTATTTTTTTCTTTTCTTTACCATTGTATTTTAATTGATTAAAAAATGCTTCTTCATTTGATTTTGTGGAGTCAATTGCGACTTCGTCAGATACCCAAAGGTGATTTTGAGATTCTTTTAGGAATGGTCTTCCAATAATCTTATCGTTAGCATTATCGAATAAATTTCCTCTAAAAAATTCTTGCAAGGACAGTTTTATTATTTCTCTCTCAGATATAGGTTCATATTTTGGCAAGTATATCAAAGAGAGATTATTTAATAGGAAAGGCAATGATTTCAGACTCTGAAATTGAGGCTTTACATAGGAAGATAGGTGCCATTTCGGCATATGGTCTTTTAACTTTTCATCTGAAATATTTAAGTAGATAGGTAGTTGCCTCCTAATGTTTCTGTAATACAATTCATTAATGTCTAATTCTAGGTCTTTTACAACTTTTAACTCCTTTAAATTTAGTTTATATAATCCTGCGCTTCTCACAAGACAATCTAAGAAGAATATCTTTTGCAATATCCAATTAACTTCGTCCTCGAAATTAGGAAGTTTAGGAAAGTAATGTTCAAAGCCATTCGAAACAATCTTTGGCTCACCAAATCTTATATCAGCTATCAAGTAATATGCTAGAGGCGCGACCGTATACAGGTATTCTAATTTTTCCGGTACACATATCTCGACATCTGAGGAAAATTTTTTCAAATTATCTGGTACTTCAAAATGATCAGAGATTTCTATCAATGGAGGATGCCCTCTCAGAGTGGGATAACTTCTCTCGCAAGTATCTGTCTTCATAGAAGAAGAAAGGAGAGATATTGCATTTGCAATATCTCCCAGATCTCTGGTTACTTTTATCGTAAATTCAGGCCTTTTATGATAGGATCTCACGCCGAATATTATCTCTGTTTCTTTATCGAACTCTAAGGAGATATCTGCAGATCCATTACACTTTATTTTTATTGTTGAATCTATAAATGCATATATCTTTACATGGGAATCGATTTCAATTATGTATTTGTCTCTGGGCAGGGTAAATGAAGCGTTATTTTCTATCTGTCTTACAATCTCGTAAGTATCGTAATTTCTTATGAATGTCAAAAAGTTTTCATACTTTATTTTTTTACACAAACCCGAAAAAGTAATGTCGACCGGGTATTTGAAATCAAACTGCTTTTCCGTGAATTCGAATTCTTTGCAATGAATGGTAGTAAATTTTCTTTCTATTGTATCATAAATATTAAGTCCCTCACCATCATATCCAATGTGAAATGTCATACAAAGCCCCTACCCCCGAGTGGTGAAGTTAATTTTGAATATTCAAGTATTTATTGTTTTTTGCAAATTTATGAAAATTTTGGATTAACCTCTTAAAATCTTCCATGGTATTTATGTTAAGAAAAGTTTTTAACCCGGGATCAATATCGGCTATTTCGTTTACAGAGATGTATTTGACCTTAGATAAATTAGATATAGGTACTATAATTCTCTTAAAACCACTATTTACGGCTTTTTCCGCTTCGATTAACATCTTATCACGTTTATAAACCGCGTGTAGCGGCTCTACCCTATCGTCATCCCATTTTGGAATGATAGCATCATATCCTTTCACATTCTTGAATAAATATTCAACAACATTTTTGTTTACAAAAGGCATATCGCATGCAAGAACAATCGAGTAGTCTGATTCTGTATTTTTTAGTCCTGACAGTATACCTGCAACAGGTCCGAAGTTTTTTACACTATCTGCAACGATCTTTATATTTCCTAATTCCTTCTCAAAAACTTTTTTTTCTTCTTCATCACTGACTGATACAATTATTTCATTGACGACTTGTTCTATGTTGTCTATAATAATTTGTATTAACGTTCTGTCCCCTATCTTTAAAAAAGCCTTATTTAGAAAATTTAATCTCGATCCCTTACCCCCAGCCAAAATTATGGCGGATCTCATAATTTTAAGGTAACCGAAACTACTTATATTAACTTTTACTCGACATCAAAAAAATAAGGATGAAGAAGATTGTTATAATCGCTTTACTGCCAATTTTATATCTTCGAGTTTTACAGTTTTTCTACCAGCATGACTAGCTAGGCCAATAGCCTCAGAGGCTATTTTAACTCCGTACTCTTCTATTAACTCTGCTAGCGCCTCTTTTGCATCTTCACTTACCCTTTCTGCACCCGTTCTTCTAATTATTCTGTCAATGGGCGCAAGTGGCAACTCGACCATAGATACTTCACCCCCATCCTAACTCCTGAGAATCTGAGCGATTTCAACTTTTAGAGGGTGATATCCTACTATATAAGTTTTTGGAAAAAGTAAAAATCAGTAGAGTTTTGTATTTTTGTGTAGGATCACATGTATCCAAAGAATTGAATAATCTTGATCGAATTAGAAAGATAAATATAGATCAAAGAAAGGAGTTATATCATGGGAAAGTACCTCTACGTAAGGACAAATGAGAATGGAAAGATCACGGTTGAAGAAGAAATCCTTCTCGAGGCTATCGATGAGAACGGAGTTATTCAAGAAGATGCAATCATTGAGATTATGAATAGAGAACATGAAAGATATCTTATCAAATCTTGTGAAAAATTCTCATTTGAGTATCCTGGAATTTATACTGTTAGACCGCTTTTAGAGGGATTTAAGGGCGAAATTTCAATGATTAGTGTAATATCAGATGTTAAAATAACGATTAACCCAGAAAGACCCACTCTGTCCACCCCAGTAAAAATAGCGATCAAATCAACAAACGATAAGCCAATAAAAGCCGCAGATATAAAGATTAAAGGAAAAAAACTCTCGATCACTAAGAAAACAAATATATACGGAGAAGTAATATTAAAGAAAGCATCACTAAAGCCCGGAGATTATTCTGTGATTTTTGAGGGTACAGATCACATAAAAAGTTCTAAAACCAAGTTTTCATTACACCCTCTGGAAAGAATATCAATTTCTATCAAAGGAAATCAACTTACGATAAGAGACCAGTTTGGAAATCCTATACCGGGAGTAGTATTCCTGTTAGATCTCATCGAAAACGATTACACTAGATTGAAGGTATATGATAAAACTGAAATCGAAACCGAAAATCCTCTGATAGTTTGCGCGGGCACAAAGGTGTTGGATGAGGTAAAATCTTTCTGTATATTTGTATTTAAGAAAAAACCTTTCGATTTNNGAAACACTACATGCAATCGTAAGGATACTTTCTGAAGATATTAGGTATGAATTAAAAGAATTTGAGGACTGGGGAGAGTTAGATTATGATAAGTCCTTTTTTATAAAAGCGGCCATATGCGAACTACAAGAACGCATCGATCCATTATACGAGTACGATGAAGAACTCTTTAGAATAATAGCCAAGAATTACGGGGATTTGTCACCAAAAGATATTGTTAAACGGTTGTTTGACAAATTAAAAGTCTTGATCGACTCCACTTGAAATATCCATCAGTCTCTCTATGATTTGTTTTTCTTTGGGGTATCTCAGTATTAATCTTCTCTTGGGTCTGTACTCCTCAATGTTTGTTACTACTATATTTGAATCAGTCTCTTCTTCAATAATACTTTCGATGTGATCTCTCATCTCGTCTAGGGTTATCTCCTTGACCTCTTTGATACATTTTAATAGTTTATCCACTGTCTTTTCTATTTTTTGAGATTTCAAAGCCTCCATTTGGCTCTGATAAGTTCTATACTCAATTTCATCTGCTGAATGAATTCCTAAATCGATGAATATGTCTGTAGAATCATGAATTTTGGTAACAACATCCTTTTTTGGAAACCAATCTAGTACTTTTAACTTTATTCCGCTTCTTAATCTTATTATCTGCCCCCTCGCGAAAACTTTGCCCTCAAGAAACCCATGATAATCTTCTAGAAGATTTTCGAGACTCGATTCATTTTTTGCTACTTCTATAACTGAGTCTAAGAGTATTCGAACGTGAAATATACTTGCTATTGGAGCTTCTTCTCTAAGAAGCGATATCTTAACATCTTTTGTGAAAGGAGATAGGCTTTGAAATACGTCAAAATTGGTTGATCCTGTACCTGCTTCTACTTTTTCGATACATATTCTAACGACAGCGGATTTGTTTTGTCCTGTTAATAAGATCAGATCCCCATCTACGAGATTCAGGTTCTTTGCATCCTCATCGGATATGTACAGAATATCTTCTTCGATCGAATCGTCTACTTCAAGATTCAATCCACTTACCTTCCTTTCGGTTCCATTCCTAATAATCTTCCTATCACATCTACTGCCTCATGGAAGAAAATTATTAAGAACAAGGCAAATCCTAAAGCTATTCTACTGATAATGGTTGAAAGATAATCTAAAACCGGAGTTATAACCTCTTTTTTAACAATTTTCCTCCTGGTTTCCAATCTCTTAATTATTTTAGTCACTTTTAATTTTGTTACGGCTATTTCTTCAAATAACTCATTTAGTTCTATTCCTGTGGGGGCGAAATAATATTTGCCTTTGGGAGATACGTCTGCGACAAACTTGAGAGTCTCCTCATCTGCCTCTTCTCCATATCCAACTGAATATATGTTAATACCCATCATACCTGCTTTTTTAGAAGTTAGGTATGGATCAGATCCGAAATTGTATCGTCCATCTGTAAATAGAACGATTACTTTTTTATCGTTTTTACCCCTTACGAGTATATTCGTTGATTTTTCAATTGCATCACCTATGGCCGTAAAGTTTAATTCTGGCTCTATTTGATTAATTTTTTCTTTTATCTTTGTTTTGTTATTTGTTAAATCAACCAAAACGGTAGCATTTTTTCCAAAGATAACAACGCCCAAAGTTACGTTCTTTCCAGTAAGATCGACTAAAGAGTTTGCAGCAGTCTTAGCGTAGTACATTTTGGTCTTATTTGCTACATCAGGCCAGCGCATGGAGCCAGACGCATCTACAATTATCACTACATCACTAGGTTCGAAGATAGAAATGGTGACGTTCACAGGCACCAGTACTTCTACGGTTTCGTTTACGTAGGTTATCTTTTCTTTCAATTCTACATCTGCCGCAAGGAATAAACTGCCTAAAAGTACCAAAAATATAATTCCAAACGCTATAATCTTTTGTACATCCATAAAATCACCTTGTCATTAACTCTATGAATAATGAACCACCTATTAATACCATCAATAGATTTACGAATGTTAATAACTTTAAAATTAATAATAGAGTGCCTTCTGCCACTGGAAACGCTATTACTCCTAAGATGAAGTCTATGGCGACGAAAGCAGAGCCTAAGAAGTACCAACCCTTTCTTGCTCCATATCTGAAAAAAGGCTCAATAATTCTTATTACTTGCATTCTTTTTACATAGACACCAAACAAAATGCCAAATCCCGCTATGAATGGTACCGCTGAGCCAAAAACAGCTATTAATCCTGCCAGTTTTGAACTTGTTAACCCAAATTTATCGACTGCAAGAGAAGCAATCGCCAACTCCAATATCGCAAGCGATATTAACCAAATCCCAAATATTCCTATCAAATTCCTCTCATACTTACGAATATACTCTCTCATTCAATCACCTCTAGCCAAAACAAGGGTATCTCCATCAGATATTTCACAATCGCCAATCTTCTTCTCATGAAGCAGTTTTTTTTGTCCCTTGTAAAGTGTATATTTCTGACTTGCAGAAAGATCTAATGTACTTTTTACGACATTTATAACGTCTTTAACTTTGTTTCTCGGATCTAATTCGAGTTGAACCTCCATACCCTCGCTAATTGCTACAACAGATACACGCAAAATATCTTCGACGAGTTTCATGAATTTAGGAGGGTGTATTTTCTTGGCAACGCTCTTCAATTTATCGTCTTTACCCATAAAAGCGTATCTAACTTGGACTGGACCAATTTGGACTGAATTTTCACCGTAGATTTGGACGTTAGTTTCTAATATCCTAGTTTCCTTGGGGTCTATCCTCTTTAAATTCCACTGCTGTGACATTCCAACGTCTTTTTGTAGAGGCGTGTTTAGCTTAATCTTAACATTTTTAGCAGACAGTTTACCTTCGTTGGAGAGGAGCACCTTCACCGGTAAGTTCCCAAGACTGTCGATCTTTCCTAATTCAAATTTTACATCTAATTTCGGTCTCCAATTGCTAATAATTTTCCTCTTATGAAGGTATATTCTTCTAACAACGCCTTCCGCCTCATTTCCTGTTTCAAGGGTGAATTTAAGTCTTTTTCTTATTTTATTTGCCGACCATTCCATTTCTATGATCGAGTTTTCTGCCCATGCAGTACAAACGCTCTCATAAGGTATCTTAGCCTTCAAACCTGGGGAGGAAAAGTGTAAGTACTCCTCCATTAACTCAAGGTGACCGTTTACTTTTCCAATATTTGAGTACAAAAAGGATGGAATCCTTTTTGATGAAATTTTCCAGCTTTTAAGCTTTCCAGTTTTCTTTTCTAATATTTCATCGCTCAGTTTTATTAATTCTTTCTCTGAGATATCGTCTACTTGAAATAAAAATCTTTTAACATGATTATTTGAATCAACAGCATCTATGTCGAGGTTTTTCCCATCTACGTCCATGAATAATATCCCTTCAAAAAGTATCTTTGTCTTAATGGTAGGGGAATTGAAGAATAAACAATCTTCTTTTATTTCCAATCTACCGTTTATCTTCCCAATTCCAACCTGGAGACTACCAGAATAACTCTTCAATTTACCCCCTCTGTCGAATAAAAATCTAGTGGAACATAATCCGTTCTAATTTTCCTTATTTTTGACGTCTTATTCATAATATCGAACACATCCACAAGCCAGATGATAATTAAGACACCGCCAAATATCTGTACATTCTGTAATGCAAGTATTGTGGGCTTCAATAACATCAGAAGTCCACCAGCTTCAGAAATTAATGCTGGGATGCCCCATTTGTAAGAACCATTATAGTCTTTTATGTAGAGATATGCTAGGGGCGGGATTAGAGAGCAGATAAAGCTTATGATAGGATGGGGACCAACTCCTCTGTGCCTTGTTGCAAGTTTCCAGTACTGCCTGTATTCGTCGAATATTTCTGCTGGGGGATCTTTTGGTAGTACTTTCTTCTCTGGTAGCAGCTCTTCAGGCTCTTCTAACTCAAGGCATTGGTCGCAGTACATAATACCATCTGAAACTATCCCGCATAGTTCGCAAACGTAGGCGTTACACTCACTACATTCAGCGAGGGCATCCTTCTCTGGGTGTTGAGAGCACTTCACCACATCACCTAAACCTATCTAATTTATTTCTCTTTATATTTAATAATGATTCTATGAAACGTATTGTAGTATTAGGAGCACTTTTTTTCTCGCAACCGTATGATAAATGCCCTTAGTACTTACCCTTATTTTATCCCAACAAAAATATGAAGGTTCTCTATACCTTTTTTCATCGTCAAATGTAATTCTTTGAATATTTGAAAGAGACACTTGTTCTGATAACAGGCTTCTTTTCGACATATCAAAATAGAAAATTTAATATTTTTTATAGAATTAAGGTGTAAAACAGGTGAAAAACATTAGGTATTTTGGATATCACTGGATAATGCTATCTCTCGCCTTTCTCGTGGCTTTCTCACTTCATCTTCTGTTATTCTCTTATTCTCCCTTAATAACGCCTATAATGGAAGAAATGAATCTTACAAACACCCAAGCAGGAATTATTTTCTCATTTTGTATCTTAACCCTGATAGTTTTCAGGATACCTTGGGGTTTGGTGAGCGACAGCATCGGGTATTTGAAGACATTTAAAATCTCACTCTTTATAATAGCCGCTACTGCCATCCTTAGAGGATTTTCTTATAACTACACTACTCTACTCATAGCACAAGTCCTCTTAGGATTCGGTCTTGCCTCAATTATACCTTGTCTCCCTAAGATCGTGAAAGAGTGGATCTATGATGAACAAATAGGATTCTCTACAGGAGTTTATGTATCTGGCTTTGCTTTGGGAAATATGACTGGACTTGGCCTAACTCCCTATCTTCTTGAAATAACCGGATCTTGGAGACAAACTTTTAAACTTTACGGCATATTCGCTCTTCTTTTAGCCCTATTGTGGTGGATTTTAGGAAAATCAAAAAAAAGTCAAAAAAATGATTTGGAATACAAGGAAAGATTGAGTTTCAAGGAAATTATTAAATTAAGGGAAGTCTGGATCCTTCTGGGTTTGGTGCTCTGTTCAATGGGCTGCTACGATACCTTGGCGACTTGGCTTCCCCACGTACTTAGGCTTAGAGGTTTTGTCCCTGGTAAGGCCGGACTTATTGCATCTCTTTTATCTCTCGGCTTTTTTCTAGCTGGTCCTGTCACAGGGTTTCTATCGGATAGATTCAGGGCTCGTAAGCCTTTTATTTTTACTTTTGGCCTAATAATCGGACCTATCATCCTTGGCATTGCGTATTTAGAGGGCCTCTTATTGTTTGTTTGCATATTTCTCGCTGGGTTTTTGTCTATAGGGGTCTTTACTATGGCGATGGCGATTCCAACCGAGTCTGAAATGCTCGCAGAATCAGTGGGAGGTGTAGTTGGATTTATCTCTGCTTTAGGAAATGTAGGACCTTTTGTAATGCCAATTCTATTCGGATATTTCATTGATATAACCAAAACCTTCACGATATCCATCTTAATGGTGGGTTTGGTAGGTGAATCGATGGTTGTCTTTGGATTGTTACTAAATAAAGATTTGAAGACCGTGCTATGAATTATCAAGCAAATTTTAAATAGCGTAACGTAAAATTCGGTGATAGAATGATCGAAATAGCAAGTCAACTCGGAGTTTGGAAAGGTGGTCAGCGGGGCTTTACACCGCTTCTGCTAGGGCTTACACTCAAGGAATTCTGCTTCTATTGGCCTTGGCACGTGTAAAAGCACGACTTATACCTCTAAGACTTCCATTTTTTAATCTTAAAATTTTTGAGGGGTGTTATTGTGAGTCAGATTGGAAAAGCAATTAGAATTGAAAGAATAATGAATAGAGAAACCGGAAAGACGATAATCGTACCCATGGATCACGGGACCTCGGTTGGCCCTATAAAAGGACTGATCGACATGGCAGAAACAGTAGATAAGGTCGCTGAGGGTGGAGCGAATGCTGTAGTTGGTCATAGAGGATTACCCATGTACGGACATAGGAAATATGGAAGGGACATAGGTTTGGTACTGCATCTTTCTGCAAGTACTCGCTTGAGTCCGGATCCAAATCATAAAGTGCTGGTAATGAGCGTCGAAGATGCAATCAGATTAGGTGCGGACGCTGTAAGCGTGCACATAAACATAGGGGCAAATGATGAGAACGAGATGCTTAGAACGTTGGGGTACGTATCAGGCAAATGCGCAGAGTGGGGAATGCCCTTGTTGGCTATGATGTATCCCAGAGGAGAGAAGATAGGATCAGAGCATGACGTAGAGGTCGTAAAGTTGGCTGCTCGAGTAGGAGCGGAGTTAGGCGCGGATATAATAAAAACAAATTATACAGGAGAAATTGATAGTTTCAAAGAGGTTATAAAAGGCTGCCCCGCTCCAGTAGTAATAGCAGGTGGCCAAAAGATGAATACAGAAAGAGATATTTTACAGATACTTTGGGAATCCATCCAAGCGGGTGGAGCAGGCGCATCAATAGGAAGAAACGTCTTTCAGGCTAAAGATCCGACAAAAATGGTTAGAGCTATGGCAAAGATAGTTCACGAGGGCTACGAAGTTGATGAGGCAATGAAAGTACTCCAGCCTTAACTTTATATTTTTAGAGCATCCAAAAAACCATTTATACAGTCCTTAATGGATCTTAATAGTGGATAGTTGATTTTGACAGGGACTTTGAGTTTTTCGAGTCTTGAAACTCGAAAGTACATCGGAGGATGAGGATCGAAACCAATCCACTCCCGGATCCTATGAGACGGTATCCTTTCATACTGGAGCCTTCGATACCCTATTTTTCTTAGGGCATTTGCCATCACATCGGGCTGACCAATTTTCATTGCAGATTCAAGATCGGACCTTGCCTCAAGAAATTTACCGACGAAGAATATAGAACTGAAAACAAAAAACAAGTAAATTAATGGAAACACGATTATGAAGGGAAATAGTATGTAAAACCTTAGGAGAAATTCGGTCCCGAAGAGTCCAAAAAGGATGAGAGGGTCTCTACCCTTCAAATGACTGAGTTCATGACCTACGACATTTAAAAGCTCTGGTTCGTCGAGTTGAGCCATTATGCCAGTAGTAATCATAACCACTCCATGGTTAGGACCCGGTCCTATTGCCGCTGCATTAGGGATCAAAGTATCTAGCACCACTATTTTTGGTAGAGAAAGATTGAATTTCTCAGCTGCTGTTTTTACTATCCCATAGAGGTTGATCTTTTTGATAGTAAAATTTTCCTCTGTACATGAGACCCCATATTCTGAAAATATCTTTTTTGCTGCTTGACATTCAATTTCGTCTCCAATTGCGATAGTGTTTTGGAAAATTTTTTGTCTAATGTCAATTAGGATGTTTTCTTTTTTCTGTAAGGCTTTATAATCTTCGACAGGAAGATGATATTGAAGAATATGAAGTTCTGGATTGTCTGGGGTAATGGTCCAATCTCCCATTCTTCCTACGAGTTTGTCAGAGACCAATATAATGCTAAACTGAAAACCTATTATTAGAATAGGTGCGAAAAATATGATACCAAGAATTGCAGTAATCCAATACACTGTAAAGCTTACTAAGATGAATACAAGTATGAGGATGAGCATATTTCCGAAAAAAAATTTGGTCAAAAAAGTATGTCTCTTTTGTCTTCTGCGCGTAGGAAGCAAACTTTTATCTGGCGCGTATGTAAAGTATAGACTTGTTTTTCTTATCTGCTCTTCAAACAACTCGACGTAAATTATTATATCTTCTCTAATTCTATTTAGAAACTCATCTGGTATTTCTGGATCACTCGAATGCATTTCTACAAGAATAGGTTGCCCAGCATAAATTGTAACGTCCACCCAACCCTCGATCTTCTCAGAAAAAGATCTGAAATCAAGAGCATGGACGCCATTGACATATCGGTGGACTATATTGGTGATATTTCTCTCAGGACGTAGATAGTATCTGGCGATGAATCTGAGAAAATCATTAAAGTGAGTTGAAGTGAAGTCTACCGTGAATTTAACTTCCACACATTAACCTCCATGAGCATCTTCCTAATACATATTTAAATTTATGTCGATAATTTGTAAGTGAAGAAGATGGAAGAGAACTACCTCAAAGAATTTGAGAACTGCAAACTCTGCGAATGGAGGTGTGGTGTGAACAGGCCGGAGGGAGAGTTAGGTGTTTGTCGCATGTCTATTCCAAAAGTGGCTTCTTGCCAGTTACATCCCGCTCCTCCGGAGAGTTATACAATCTTCTTAACGGGATGTAATTTCCGGTGTTTAAATTGTCAGAATCACCATATAGCACATCTTCCAGACCAGTTGTACTTTCCTTCTGGATTTATCAGACCGGAAATCCTTGCGAGAGAATCCTTAGACATGATAAACTCTATACCGGGCAGATCTATTGGAGCTGATAGAATATTCTTTTCAGGGGGGGAACCTACCATTCATCTTCCTTATGTCGAAAAGATAGTGAATTTAGCCAGAGAGATGGATCCGAAGACTAAGGTTAACTTCGATACAAATGGTTTTTTGACAAAAAAATCACTTAATAGAGTCATTGAGTTTACAACCAGCATTACTTTTGATATTAAGGCCTATAACGATGAAGTCCATAGATCAGTAACTGGCGCTCCCGTTAAGCCTGTTCTCAGGAATGCAAAGTTAGTAGGCGAAAGAGCGAAAGAAAAACTTTGGGAGTACCGTATACTTGTAATCCCAGAAATTGTAGATTTGGAAGAAGTAAGAGCACTTTGTGAATTTATCGCATCCATTGACTCCTCGCTTCCTGTTTCTTTTTTGGCTTTTAGACCCAATTTTGTGCTTGATAAACATTATGGTGCACCTCAAAGTTTGATGGATGCTATAATGATGGAAGCTGAAAATATAGGTCTTGAGAACTTCCATTGGTCTGGAAGAACCAACATAGGGGGGTACGATACTTCGACCATATTGAGCAAAAAAATAAAACTGAGGAACGAATATACATCCGATTCTGCACGAACAGCAGGAGCCTTTGCCCTATCGGTTGGATGCTCTACTCATCCAAGAAATTGTAAAATCTGCTCCTCGAAACATGTTTGTCCGATAAAGGGGTATCAGTCTATAAGATATGTTTAAATATTGACAGAATAGGTGAAAAGCGCTTTTATTGCACTAAATATGACTTATAACATTAAACTTATATGTTATAACGGGAATTTATAACTTTTTTATTGGCTCGAAAAGAGGCGAAAAAGTTAGAGACTATTTAACAGGCGATTATGACATAATAACTTTAACGACAACTCTCGCAGAGTTAAAAGAATACTCAATGAGACATAATAGAGATTTCAATGAGGTATTACCCTTAATTTACGGAATTTCAGACACAAAAGAAATAACCGCTGAAATTGGAATCGAAGCAGGAAAAATAAACTATGAGAGAAATAAGATTATTAAAGGCTGGGGTATGATGGATTCTTTCGTTCTTGCTGCCTCAAATATAATGAAGGCAAAGATCCTAACTGGAGATGCCCATTTCAGAGATCTTGGGAATGTAATTCTTATTTGAGAATCACAATCTCAATTGCGGTTGCTTGGACAGGATATGATTCCATGACGGGTCCTATGAATCGCGCTTGCACCCGCTGTCCGATCTTTAGAGAATTGAATGTCACTAGACGGCGATCTTGTCCTTTCTGTTCATAGATGTAAGTTTTGTCCGTAATTTTGACGGATGCTTTGTCAAATTTCGTATCCTCCTCTACTACTCCCTCGATAAGCACATGGCCAATTACACCCATTTCTCTGCTCTGAGCATCCGCTAGGCGGATGTTAGTGATATCACCTCTGATATCTACCTCCCCAGTTTGTATCCCAGAATTTCCGGGATAAGGTTTCCCAGTATCTGGACCCTCAGCGACGCAACCGCTGAATAAAAACAATGTAATTATAAGAAAAATGCCGTACCATTTAATCATACCATTCAACCCAGACAAGAAAAAATAACTCTTTTTTATATATTTTCATATCATAATTCGTTATTTATGAGGAGCCGGGAAGCGTGATTGTTGGGCAAAGAGGTAGGCAGGAAATTAGGAGGTAGAGAGCATTTACATTCCCCAGCTCCCAAAGTTTTTATAAATATATATCTAGAAATATGTTTTCCAGAATTAGACCTTTTCTATCCCAAATTAGTTCCAAATTGTTAAAAAATTGCTCATTTACCACGTATCTATTTTGACCCCTTGATTTCAACTGGAAATGGATATTGAAGATGAATATTGACGATACGGAAGATTTTAAGT
>JABAOF010000304.1_pt1 | contig 40026 bp, 34 predicted proteins | sample 7062171 | NCBI WGS metagenome assembly JABAOF01 (sample SAMN14538628, study PRJNA623070) | marine sediment metagenome | biome: marine biome [ENVO:00000428]; feature: marine pelagic biome [ENVO:01000023]; material: deep marine sediment [ENVO:00002113] | place: India: Gulf of Khambhat ... | reverse complement strand
GTCTCCACTCGTCGTCTTTTCCATCTGACTAATTGGAACCACCGGAGCGGTAAAGGAAGTCGACTGTTCCAATATCGCTTCAATGATATTCTGGAATGCCTGTCGGAAGGTCTGGGCATTATGGACGTAATGATACCGTCCTCGTCCGTTTTTCGCCGTATCGTCAAGAAGCTGGTGGTCGATTGTAAATCCGAGCGTGTAGGTGACAATGTTCTGTTTGTCCTGCAACCCGATTATCAGATCGCTGTCATAGAGGTATTTGGCCACATCATCCAGATAATCAGACCCCTCATCAGGGTAAGTCCCTGGATCTAGGCCGTCCCCGTCGACGTCTCCATTGTTTCCGATTGTTGTAAGAACAGCGTTTTGGTCTTTTGTCGATAGACCATCGGTAATGAGAATAATATAATTCTTCTGACACCAGTCGGTGATGGGACTCGTGTAATCAACACCGGGATTAAAATAGCTTGCGGCTCCCTTGAAATAAAGACCTGCCTCATAGAGGGTTTCGGCAAGGGGAGTCCACGTGTCGGCCTGAATCTGCCCGATCGCATTGTGGAGGTCAGCCCGGTTTGGAGGGGTCATGTCTCTCACGTCCCTGAGGATCTGCCCTCCTTCGTCGGCATTAAAAATCATCGTTCCAAATCGGACACCGTACGTCGTGTTGACGTAGCTTTGGATAGTCCCCTTGGCGACGCCAAGTTTGGGACGATTGTCTGAGGGGTTTGTCGCGAGAAAATTGAGATAATTCCCTGTTCGGAGATACCGTGTCTGCTGGCCGCCGCAGGTGGTACTGAACCTTATTTTTCCATTGTAGAAGCCCTCGGTTTGCAGGGCCGTTCTGGCCTCGTCACAGGAAATCGTAGCCACAGAATCGCGAAACACATTGTCCCAAGTTCCCCGCGACCGATGATAGACCTTGCCGCTATCGTAGGATCCTGGATAGGTTGTGGCCGGGTCAAAGGTCGCGCTCGGAATCTGATCGTTCATGCTGCCCGAGTTGTCAAAGATAATCAACACGTTTGGTTGGACGCCGCCTCCGCTATTCGTATAGATATCGATATCCTCGGCCAGAGATTGAGACCCCCCAAGAGTTGCCAACGCTATGGCAATCAACAATGTGAGAAAGATGTGTCTTCCAGACATGGTGTTTCCCCCCTCCTAAATGCGTCGCTACCGGTGATTCCATTTCTTGTCTAAATAATAGGAATACCAGGGTTGATAAGTGATAGATCCCAATTGATGGGAACTATAGATCCCTTCCCTCCGAGAAGGATCGAGGATGTATGTCCGTCCCTTTTCGTACCATGTGACCCAAGCATGGACGCCTTTGTCCTCTGCTCCGGCGTATCCAACGGTGAACCGGACGTTATGAAACCCCTCATGTAAGAGGTGATAATAGAGCCAGATGGCGAGGTCTTCACAATCACCGCTTCGGATTCTCTCGGTTTCTTCTGGGAGCTGCCAATAATCCTCTTCTCGTCCAGAACTCAGCCGGCGTTCTTCCTTGAAGCTGAAACTCTGTGCGATTTCGAGATATTGCCGAATCCTTTTCTCCTGAGAGGAGAAGCTCGGACTGTGCCCACTGGGCCTTATCTTGTACGCCGAGGCGAGCAGGGTCGAGACTTTGCGGTATTTGCTGTCGTAAGGGGTTCTAGGAGTTTCTAAACCTAGGTAGTCGGGGGTCTCCGCCCTGGACTGTACAGGCAAAACCCCGAGAGTGAGTATCAGTAAGGTGAGTAGCCATACGTGCATACCGTGATTCCTCCTCCAGGGCGGGAGATTGAGCAACGGCTATGCCAGCACTTAAGCATATGAATTCATTAAAGTTTCTAAAAATAGAGAGGCGACAAACCCGGCGCGTTGAGTGATAAAATGTCCTTTTAGCCCTGGAAATTGGTATAATCCGTTGATGAAAAAGACAGAGCCGGCGATAGGACATTTTGTACTGGGTCCTGAAAAAAGATTAGAGAGAGAATCGGGCAAGGGGATCACCTTGAATAAGACCTCTGCGGAAGACTCATGGATATAAAGGACGTTACTCTCTCGGTTCGGGGACGGAAAATATCTGGACTTCTCCATATTCCCGACTGGAAGTCTCCGTTCTGTGTGATTGTGTCCCACGGCCTCCGGAGCAATAAAGCCAGTGATAAGTACGTCGAATTGGCCACTCAACTCTGCCGAGAGGGCTTTGCTGTGCTCAGGTTTGATTTTTCGGGCTGCGGACAGAGTGAGGGGAGGTTTGAGGATTCGACAATTACAGGCAGGCTGGAGGAATTGGACGGGGCCATCGACTTTGTGAGGCGCGAGGTGGCCTGTGGAGACAGGATCGGTTTGATGGGGAGCAGTCTGGGAGGATATCTCTCGCTCTGGAAGGCTGCAAAACAGACAGACGTCAAGGCCGTCGTTACCTGGGCGACGCCCTATCGACTCTCGCGACCTGGCCCAGATGCTGAGGAAGGACGATCGCTGAGTGAGGGATTCTATGAAGACCTGAAAAACCATGACCTTGTCTCTCTACTCGACATGATCCATCACTGCCTAGTGATCCATGGGGACATGGACGAGCTGGTTCCAGTGACCCATGCCACCCTCATTTACGACAATGTCAGACAGCCCAAGAGGCTCGAGCTTATCAAAGGAGGGGATCACCGGCTAACCAATCCCGACCACCGGAAGGCAGCCTGCCGGCTCACCACCGCCTGGTTCAGGGGTCACTTGAATGTTTGATGTCTGGGCGCTCAGTCGGTAGACCCGGGCTTTTTTGCTTTATCAAGCCTTTTTCATGAGTTCGAAACACCGATCAACCGGGCACAGGGCGGATTCACGGGCAGATGCGCCCTAGAGATCTCTGCCATGTGCGGATGGAATCTGGCTGAATGGCATGCTTTTGGGAACGATGTGTCCGGTAGAATCGAGTGGTTGTGGGTGAGACAAATTGGGCTCAGAATCCGATAAGGGATCACCCATAGAATTTAAACCTCCCGGGTTGCCTTGACAGGGACCGTCTTTCTGTTATAAAGGATGCAGTTCTTATGAAAAGAACCAAAGGGTTTCCCCTTCGGGCCGATTCTCCGCATCAAGGAAAAAGGTCGAGATCTTCTTTTTCGAGTTCAGCAATGAAGCAGGGATCGGAGGTCATATAGTGATTCTCGGGCTACGCCTTTTTCTCATACGCCTAAAGGTTTAAGAAATGTTGACGATATCCCTTATAGGTCTCCCGAATCGGAGGCGATACATTTTGGTGCAGCCATTGGCGATTTTATGAATTGGAGCGCTGCGATGAGTCTGAGTTTCGCAAAAGTTCTCATCCTACTGATCGTGCTGGTTCAGTTTTGCTACCCCGAGAGTGGTAACGCTCAGGATGGTCGGTTTCCACCGCAGAGTCTGAGTAAGGTCCGGCACTCTCTGATTCACCAGCTCACACGAGAGGGGTTCGACCCTTCTTTTGTTTACACCCTCCTCCATGACAAACGGTGGGAGCTCTCCCTTCTCGTTTTGGAAAAAAACCTGGTCTATAGGGAGTCCAAGGCCAATTATCTCCATTTTCTCGACACCTATTCGACCACGCGGGCAAGGCGGTTTTTGGAGGAGAACCGTGCTTTTCTTGAGAAGACAGAAAAGGAATATGGCGTAGAGAAAGAGGTAATTGTGGCAATTCTTCTCGTCGAATCTTCACTCGGGCGTCATGCAGAGAAACACCGCGTCTTCAATTCCCTCTCGAGTCTCTCCCAGGCGAATCATCCAGATGTTTTTCGTTTGACCTTCAAACATTTGAAGGAGTCCTATCCGAGTCTGACCGAGGATTACTTGAGGAGAAGGGCAAAGAGTAAGTCACGCTGGGCCTTTCAAGAGTTAAAGGCTTTCATTGACATGGGCATTCGAGAGAACCTGGATCTGCTTGAGGTTAAGGGATCATGGGCAGGGGCATTCGGTCTTCCCCAGTTTATCCCGACGAGCTATCTGACATATGGGGCTGATGGAGACGGTGACAATAGTGTCCACCTCCATAATCGTTTCGATGCGATCGCCAGTGTGGCTAACTATCTCAGAGCCCATGGGTGGAAACCGAAGCTCTCGGAGAAGGAGATGCTGAAGATCCTTTTCCGGTACAATCGGAGTCGTATTTACGGAGAAACGGTTCTTAAATCTGCGAGAAAACTGGCAGGCGGTCAGACGACATCAGGAGTAAGACCCTCGAAATCCTCTCGGTTTTGGGGATGACCCGATTAGCACCAGAACGAAACTGCTCTGGGTCTCCATTCTCTATTTTGCAGAAGGATTTCCCTTCGGCCTTGTTTTCGATACCTTCCCCGTCTATTTCCGGCTTCACGGCGCGAGTCTTGCCAGTATTGGTCTTATCAATCTTGCTGGCCTTCCATAGACGCTCAAGTTTCTCTGGGCTCCGGCTGTTGACCTTTTGGGAAGCCGCAGATCTTGGGTGGTCGGGTGTCAGGCCTTCTTGGCGGTGACCCTTGTCCTCACCCTGAGTGTCAGCCCATCAGAGGAGGGTCTGATTCTGTGGCTCATCCCGGGGCTCGATGTGCTGTCTGCAACCCAGGATATTGCGATTGATGCCGATACCATCGAACTTCTCGATGAATCAGAGGTCCTGCAAATGGCCTGCGGATCGCGACATATCCCATCGCTCTGATAACGGCAGGGGGGTTTTTTGTCGCCGCGGCGGGTTGGATTGGTTGGAGGGAAGCCTTCGGCTTAGCGGCCCTTATTTTGGCCATCTATGGAGTCGCATCAAGTCAGGCTTCATCCAGACCGGTGATGAGTGATCCTTGTCGGGCCACTAGAATCGAGCCTGTGAGTTTCGTCCAGCGGATGCGGGCGCCACTCATCGATTTTTTTCGTCGGCCGGGTTTGATAGGCATCGTGTTATTCATTCTCCTGTTCAAACTCGGGGATATGTCCCTGGGGCCAATGATCAGACCCTTTTGGGTAGATCGAAATTTTACCCCCTTACAGATCGGCGTCGTGCCGGGTGGGTTGGGTGTGGATTTTACCATCGCCGGCGCACTGCTCGGAGGTCCCCTTACCCGTCGATGGGGTATCTATCATGCCTTATGGATGCTTGGTCTTGCCCAGGCAGGGTCGAATCTGACATACGCCACGGCTGCTACCCTACCGCCCTCAACAACGCTCATGTATCACTCTTCGGCTGTAGAGTCTTTCTGTGGCGGCTTGGAGACCGCCCCTACCTCGCCTTCCTCATGAGCACATGCGAGAAGCGCTATGCAGAGACCCAGTAGACCCTCCTGAGCGCCCTCTTGGGGTTGACTCGGGCCCTCTCCGGAGCAGTTTCAGGCTTTGCGACCGAAAGATTGGGATATGCCACGTATTTCACTGTGACATTCTTCCTGGCCTTTCCTGCCTATGCGTTCCTGCCCTGGGTGAGAAGGTGGACTCATCAAACGCCATCGAGGGGTGCGGCGGATAAGGTTTGATGTCGCCTGCCTCCACCCCAATTTCGTGCTCGAAATCTCCTGCTAGAAATCGCAAATCGGACAACCTCTTGGTCGTACGATCGTGTCATACAGCCCAGTCGCCTCTGGTCATCACTCCTCTCCATGGGCTAACCACCGTTCTACTTGTCTCTCCCGTAGACCGTCGTTTGTGGATGGAAGGCCTGCCAGGCGAACCAGTATGCGAAGACCGGTGGAATCTGTCTCCCTTGATCGTCCCTAATCCCAAGGACTTCACCGTCATGAGCCACCTCGATCTGAATGAATTCCCCGCCGACTAGGTCGCCCAGAATCCCGGGGTTTTCTCTTAATTGGGAAAGGGTGTAGGCTCTGGCTTCACCCTGTATCTCAATACCAAGGACCATTTCCTTTGGTGAGAGGTCTCTTCGCACGTCGCCCACGGGGAACCATATTCCGAAACTCCGATAATAACCTTCATAGGGATCGCGAGAATAGTCACGTCCGTATCCAGTGTGTGGCGAGAGGACCAGGGTTTGGGGATTTTCTTCCTTCCATTTTTTCCAGGTCGTTCGGACCGAGTTGATCTTCTCGAGTTCTTTTCCTGCCAGAGGCCCTGCAACTGCCTTTTCCATCAACTGAGACCATAGGCTTTCAGTCTGATGGTCATAAAGAAGGACGTTGCTCTTATACAGTCGGCCTGAGACGCCAAAGGTATGAAGTTCACCATCAACCTCGCGGGAGTATACCACTCCCGTCTGGGTGAGGGGTCAGAAGGTCACCGCGATGGGCCTCTCGCCGATCGAGTCATTGACCACTTCGTGCCAGTTGAGTATTTTGATCGGATAGGCCCTCGCCTCGCCCCCGGAGCGAAACCCGATCACCTGATCATCCGGGTCGAGGAAATCTCCCTCATCAGCGGGAATGAATTTCGGTCTGAGAATGGCGGGGATTCCATCTTTTGGGGGACCGCCCGACAGGATTTCGTCTTCAGGAACGATAGTGTTGTCGAGGCTGAAGGCCGAAAATACCATAAGGGTCATCCCCAAAAGACTCCAAGTGATTATCCTGTGCATCGTCATGCCTCTTCAATTTTTGAATCACGCCGCCGTGCTAACCAGCGATTATCCTATCTTAACACCGCGACACATGCCATTTCATTTGCCCCTGGACAGACATAGGGCAGAGGGTCTTGACCGAATGTTCACTTTGAGTGCAAGGGTGGAAGGTTTGAACTCTGGAATGCCGATAATTAGTAGTCGATTCCTGGCTGGGGTTCTATACCCTCGTGATAGGCGTGTTTTATTTCTCTTACCTCGCTGACCGTATCGGCCAGAGCAATAACCTCGGGATGGGCATCTCGACCGGTGAGAATGAGATGGACCCTGGGGGGTTTGCTTTGAATCAGGTTCAAAATCTGATCCAGATCGACGAGCTTGAGTTCGAGGGCATTGTTGATTTCATCTAGAATCACGATGTCATAGTTTCCTGATGTGATCTTCTCTTTTGCAAGCTGGACTGCGTTCTGAGCATTCTCCCGATGTTCTGAAAATGGATACGGATTGCCCTGGATACCGCAGAACCCTTTCCCAGTAGAAATCAGTTCCACATCGCATATGAGTTTTTTGAGCCCGTCCCATTCCCCGGCATAGATATCACCTTTCATGAACTGGACCATACACGAATTCATCCCATGGCCGCAGGCTCGAACAACCATTCCAAGAGCCGAGGAGGTCTTGCCTTTTCCGTCGCCCGTAATTACGACCACTAGCCCTCTCCTTTCCTCGGGCTTAAGATGGGTAACCGTCAGGGTGGACCGCTGGACCTGTCCATGCGGAATAGGCATGACGCTCTCCTCTCTAAATGAACTTATCATAATCATAGCGCCATTTTCATCATTTCTCCCATACATGGGGGCGACTAAAAGATGACCTTGAGTACCTGATCTATTTTTCTCAACGCTCCCATGATCCCAACGGCTACGCCTGGTCTCAAATCTCTAATCTGGAGACCAGAGAGCAATTCAGACACGGCATCGAAGGCTCTTTTGACATCCAAATCATTATCCATTTTTTGGGTGAATGTGGCATCAATCCTTTTCGAGATTAATCCTTTGTATTCGGTTGCCTCCATTGCTCTTTCTCTGATCAGGCCCACAATTATGCGTAGGTTTCTCAACCTTTGAACTGCTGCCGCCATGCTCCGGCGTGAATAATTGAGCTTTTTTCGATAGTGGCCGTATATAAGAAAAAACCGAATCTCACCGGGCGTGTATCCGTCCTCTATAAGATTGTCCGTATAACAGATATTTCCCCTGCCTTTCGACATCTTTTTGCCATTCACGACCAGCTGATGGCAGTGAAGCCAGTACTTTGCCATAGGATAGGAGCGAACAGATTCGAGGATCGCCCTGGTATAGTCGTGATGGCGAAAGAGATTGTCAATTCCACCGCAGTAAATAGACAGGGTTCCATGAAAGTGCATGCTCACCATGCTTGCATCTTGACTGTTCCAAGAGGGCCTGCCTTTGCCAATCCTCGAATCCCAACAGACGGTGTCTCCTGGCCCGCATCTGTGCCAGAGGATGAAATCGCCTCGATTCCATCGCATTCCAGGATAGGTATCTTGATGGAAGCGCCTCCTTTTGGTTGGCCATTTGGTCATATCGAGTCCATAAAGCCTGCCAAAATCGGGAAATTTCAAGGGGTCGAAGTAGATATTTCCCCGGTACCGGTAGGCTATGCCCCCATCGAGCAGGCGGTCTATGATGGCAACAGCTTCCTCAATCGATTCCGAGGCCTTTGGCAGGTAATGGGGGGTCTTCATTCTCAGGAGTTTCATCTGTTTTGTGAAGTTTCTCATGTTTTTGCCAGTAAGCTCCCAGACGGAAATCCCTCTTTTTTTGGCCTCCTGGGCGGCTTTATCCTCAATGTCGGTGAAATTCATGCCCCTTTTGACCTTATACCCGAGGTATTCAAGGTAGCGAACTAGAATGTCTTCGAAGAGAAAGGTCCGGAAGTTCCCGATATGCGCTCTCCCATAGACAGATGGGCCACAGGTAAATATTGTGACGGTCTGATCTTTTGCTGGCCGAAATGTTTCGATGCTCTTGCTCAGCGTGTTGAAAAGCCTCAGCACGAATTTCCCCCTCTGGATAGTCTTCCCGGTAGGCCAGGTCGCGTCCGTTATCTCAACTAAAATCTTACATAAAACAACGGAGGCCTTCAAACTCCCCCTGAAAGCAGTTCCTTTTAAGGAAGGTTAGATGACAAGGGTAGTGTGTATGTGAACCTGAATTCGGTCGGGTGGGGCTTTCTGTTGACGCATTCTTCTACACCGTTGAAATCGAAAACCTGAAAAAACAAACTGTTATTCAAAAAGGGGGATGGAAAGAATCGGTTTTGGGTTTTGCTTTCTTGGGGAAAACTCGAGATAAGTCCCTTTGGGCTTGAATCCAGATTTGCCATCGCCCAAGAAAGGGAATTGTGTGTTTACCTCCTGGATTCGAGCGAAACGTTTATTTATAATTAAAGCCTCAGGTAAGCCGAGGAAAATCTTTTTGGAGAGTCTGAGAATCTATGAGCCTGGATCTCCGACGTATCTATCGAGCCCGGAAAAATCTCATGGGGATTGCTCTCTCCGCTCCTCTCACTTTCAGCCGTGGGCTGAGCGAGGTTTCGGGAGCAAAAATCTACTTGAAATGGGAAAATCTGCAGAGGACAGGATCCTTCAAGCTCCGGGGAGCGGTTCATAAGATGCGTTCCCTAACCCGTGATGAACTCTCACGAGGAGTCACGGCGGCATCGACCGGAAACCATGCGCAGGGGGTTGCCTATGGGGCAAGACTATTGGGCATACCAGCCACGGTGGTCATGCCAAGGTCAGCGAATCGGGTAAAAGTTGAGAACACGGAACGCCATGGCGCCAGGGTGATTCTCCGGGGTGAGACCTATGAGGAGGCCTACTCTCACTGCATGGAGGTCACAGCGTCGTGTGGCATGACATACATACCCGCTTTTGAGGATGTCGACGTCATGGCTGGACAGGGGACAGTTGCTCTGGAAATACTGGAGCACCTCCCCGAGACCGATATGATTCTTGTGCCGGTAGGGGGAGGTGGACTGATTTCTGGAATCGCTGTCGGTGCTAAAGGGATTAATCCCAGAATCGAGGTTATCGGCGTCCAATCGACACATGCCTGTACCATGTTTCACTGCTTCAAGATGGGTAGAATGGTGCCGGTTCCTGTTCTCCCAACTCTGGCTGACGGTCTTGCTGGTGGGATTGACGAGGTTACGCTGAAGATTGTCCGTGAACACGTAGATGACATTGTGTGTGCCGATGAGGACCGGCTGTTAGAAACGATTCAGTGGGTCCTATCCTATGAGAGACAGGTGGTAGAAGCTTCTGGCGTGGTTGGCGTTACCGCTATTCAACAGGGGCGGGTGCCCCGTCTCGAAGAGAAGAACGTCGTAGTCGTGATTTCAGGAGGAAATATTGATGTGAGTCTTCTGGACCAGGTCGTTCTGAGTGATAGTGGAGACTCGGATGGCACAGTGGATAATTAGGCGGCTTCTTAAGAGTTCAACGCAGTTGGTAACCGAAGTCTCAGAATGAAAGGAGGCAAGAATGGAAGAGGGGATAGATAGAGGGAGGCTTCTTAGGTATGCCCTCCAGATGGAGGAGACTGGAAGAGATTTTTTCAGGGACCACTCGAAAAGGTTTACCCATGGGCAGGTTGCGGAGATATTCAGGCAACTGGCATCCGAGGAAGAGAAGCATATCGAATTCATCGAGAAAATGATTGCGGGTTTTGAAAAGGGCCAGGGGTTTAGGGCAAAGGAAGAATCTGGGACCAAAGCCGGAAACTTTTTTTGCAGGCGGGCCGAGTCAGAAAAGCTGGATCAGTCAGTCCTCGAGTCGATGGTTCCGGCATGCACTGTTTTGCGGATGGCCTATCTGATTGAGAGGGATTTTGTCGAGTTCTATCAGAAATTCGCGCAGGAGACAGAGGGAGAGCTGAGAGAAGCGCTCCTTACGCTTGCGCAATGGGAGCGAGGGCACGAGGAGTTCATTAAGGCTTCTCATGACCGGCTCTTTGACCAGTACATCCATATGCCCTGGGGCGGGTAGCTGTAGAAAGCATTGTTCCATTCGGGGGTGGACGGTAAGCCTCTGCCTGTGAAGGAGGATATTGATCGGAAAGAGTCGAGATTCGAATACCCAGATCAGAAACAGATTCCCGTATGAAAACTGAATATCCGAAGAACGTCCGTAAGATGTCGATTCAAAATTCGATACTGCTTCGTGATTCAGATTGGTCCTTGACAGGGCCCTCCAGCCCTATTTCGGATTCTGTAATGACTTAGTTCCCCGGGGGCCGATTCTCAAGATCATCGTTATTGCATAGCAACAGTTGATCTAGCCCGGACTATTCACGAATCCTAAAGTTTCTTGACTAATGCAGGCTAGACGGCAATCAAACTTTTTTCAGGGTTTATCACTCCGGCCTTCAGATTCTCGCGCTTCTTTGTCGAACGTACAATCATTTGTAGACGGCGGACGACGTGGGCTACTCGCTCCCCACTTTCGAGAACTTTTTCGATTCTTTTCCTGGAAGGTCCGTTGAGGTCTGAATGGTGTGCCAGCAGATCGAGGTTTCCCATCAGCACAGAAAGGGGCTGATTCAAATCGTGAGCCGTGGCTCTCACTTTTTGAATCATCAGGCCAAGACTTTCTACCTCCTTTAGGGGTGCCATGTCTTCCAGGATCATGAGCACCATAGGCTCGCTGGCAAACCCAATGGGAAAGGCGTTGATTTTAAGTTGGTGTAACGTCTTCCCGCCGTCCACGGGGAGAGTGAATTGGTCGTCATTTTCCCATTTCCATTGACCCCCTGTGAAGAGGATCCTTATTCTTGCAGAGAGATCGGGCACCTTGTCCCAGGTCCCATCAGGCCCTAAATTCTCTAGTGATTGTCCGGTCAGGGATTTTGTCTTGGAGTCGAAAAGGTTCTCAGCCCGTTTGTTGACCCACTGGATCTTTAAAGCATGATCGATAATGAGAATGGCGAGGGGAATAGGCTCAAGAGCGGTGGTCAGGGAGTTCTTGCAGTGATATTCAGATGACTTTTCGGTTTCCACCATGCGTCGACCCTCCTTTCACACATCGGACAGGGTAGCAAGAAAGATACCAATCTCGCTTGGGTCATAATGGCTATCCCCATCCCTCTCTTCACCTGAATTGCCAGGCCATCCTGGGGATGATACCCTCTAGCCACACCGAAACTGCCATATTCTTCGTTTGGACGATCTTGCTATTTTTCTGACGATGACAAATTGCCGACGGTTAGAATGTTCAGATAAGCCCCTTGATTAACTGTGATCTCTTTGCTAATTTGAGATATGTTAGATCTGGGCAAGGCGTTAGATCGTCCTTGCCTTTTCTTTCGATACTGTGGTCAATGGAGGGAATGATGATGAGGATTCCGATCACAAGAGAAGGATACAACGAATTGCTTAAGGAATTGGAGCAGATAAAAAACGTCGATAGGCCTCGGATCATGAAGGAGATAGAGGCTGCCCGGGAGCATGGAGATTTGACAGAGAATGCCGAGTATCACGCGGCCAAGGAGAAACAAGGGCACATTGAGGCGAAGATCAGAGAGCTAGAAAACAAACTTGGAGAGTCCGACATCATTGATCTCGGAAGACTTCCTGAAGACAAGATCGTCTTTGGTTCAGTCGTACTCCTGGAGAATCTAGAAACCGGAGAAAAAGTCCAATACCGTCTCGTCGGGCCCCACGAATCGGACATCAAGAAGAATCGGGTGTCGGTTACCTCACCCATAGGAAGAGCGCTCATGGGGAAAACACCGGGAGACGTGGCCACGGTTCAGGCGCCTGGCGGCAGGAAGGAATATGAAGTGGTCCTGATTGGCTCTGAATAATGATGGAAGGTTCCAGTTGGCTGGTTGGGTCTTGTCAACTCTTACAGAGAGATGGCCCGTTCGCGTGCCCCACCAGATTCTTGGCCCATTCTAGAGCTCGGTTGTTCGAGTTTCACCGTCGAGGGTCAATTTCTTTGTTCTGTGCCTCTGAGCCTCAGCCCTGGGGTAGTAGGCGGCGTGTGGGCGTTTACCTAAACCCTGGGGGCGGATGACAGGTTCGGGATCGCATTCTGATGTCTCAGGCCTTTCCTGGTGTGATTCGGTGATCCCACACCTTGTAAGAGCACCGATAGCCACTCACCTTTTTCTGGTCGACGACGTGCGAGCTGGTGGCCCTTGCCTTGAACAGATCTCCCCAAAAAGAACAGCAAAGACAAGATATGTATAAAACCCAATGATTGCCGAGATGAGCCATCCCAGGACCGGTATCGATCCAATCATCAGAAGAACGATACAGATGCCTATCATTACCAGCCACGCGACGAAATAGTCGCTCCTAGTCTGTTGAATCCCCGCCCAAATCTCCCTTAGCTGAAAGGCCGCGGAGAAATTGCCGCTTTTAGCATATCGAGCAAGGGCTGTCGGGAAGAGAAGAGCCACTGCGATTACTGCCAGGAACCCAAGAACAGGGTGGATGACAAACAGAATAATTGAGGCGATGTTATATAGGAAGGCAATGAGAAACACGACAAGACCCTGTACAAAGAGATTTCCCCAGTCATTCCATTCAGATAAACGGATCTCCTCCCCCTCTAATGAGTTCCGGAAGATGCGGTACGCGTATCCGATTGGAATGAAATTGACTATGGGAAGGATATTGAGGAGTCCTCCGATCAGTATCTTTCCTTTCCATCCGTCGTCTTTTGTCGGGAACTTCAGTGCATTTTCAAGATCGATCATGGCACCACCTCTATCGTCTCTTTACTCAGCAGGTTGGGAATGCTTTGCATAATATATGGATTGAGAGATCTAATCAATCTTTTTTCCCATTTCAAAGGTCATCGACGAAAGTACAACACATGTAAGGAAGAGGCTTAAGCCGCTTGGGACGGTGAGAGATCCAGAATAGTGTTTACAATTTCGCCGATGTCTGAGTATAATAAATCATTCGTTTGGACTTGTTCTTCCATCGCTGTTTTCAATAGATAGAACAAGAGATGAAGGTCAAGATCACAGATTTTGCAGAGGTATTCGAAAGGAAAAGAGAGGCGGTCGAAAAGCGGCAGGCCCTGGAAGAGCTGATGGGTCGAAAGCCGCATCGATGTGACAAGTGTGAGGGCTGTGTCGATCTCGACTACTTCTGGGATGCCATCATGAAGCGGCTTGTCCGCCAGTGGAAATGCCTCAATTGTGGTAGGCGGTTTTGAACGAATCCCTCAGAAGAAATGAATCCTCTAAGATTTGCCATTTGAGTTGTCTCCTATGTCTACCCTCTCTCACGAGCCTTGCCAGGCATTGCCTCACCGATTCGGCCATCTCGGGTTGAGACCGTAGTAGATTTTCGTCTGGGGCCCACGGAGAAGCTTGATGACGGTTCTATCACAGGCGGAGAAAAATCCAGATTGCCTGGCTGAGCTTTCAAAGAAATTTCGAGTCAAAAAGTCATCGGTTCTCGGTTATCTCACGGCACTAGAGAATCTTTTTGGTAAGAGAGAGCCGCTAGTTCAGGCTTTCATTTCGGAACCGGCAGATCGTTTCGACCGTCTTCGGCAAGAGTTCGCGCGATTGGAATCGAGATTCCCAGAAGTAGCCTCCCGCCCCCCCCTCTACGGTGTGCCTGTGGGTGTGAAAGATATATTCCATGTAGAGAGTTTTCCCACCCGAGGAGGCAGTCGACTGCCGGCAGAGATCCTAAGTGGACCCGAGGCAAAGTGTGTGAGGACCTTGAAGTCGGCAGGAGCTCTGGTGCTGGGAAAGACGGTAACAACGGAGTTTGCCTACTTTGCGCCAGGCCCAACGCGCAACCCTCACAACTTGGAGCACACCCCTGGAGGCTCGAGCAGCGGTTCGGCAGCAGCCGTGGCCGCAGGCCTTTGTCCCTTGTCACTCGGAACGCAGACGATTGGTTCGATCTTGCGGCCCGCCTCATACTGCGGCGTGGTTGGCTTCAAGCCGAGTTACGGACAGATCCCTATTGACGGGGTCATCCCACTTGCACCCTCTGTTGATCACGTAGGGTTTTTTACGGCGGATGTTGAGGGGGCGATCCTTGCCGCATCCGTCCTTCTTGAGGTCTGGACGGGTGAACGGCAACAATCACCCCCGGTATGGGGTGTCCCCGAAGGGCCGTACCTGGAAAAAGCGAGTAGAGAAGGGTTGCACCATTTCCGGAAGACCTCTGACCGACTATCGAAAGCTGGGGTTCAAATCGAGGCGGTTGAGATGTTTCAGGATTTTGATCGGATTGCGGCGCGACATCACGCACTGGTCGCTGCCGAAGCCGCCATTGCCCACCGCGATTGGTTTCAAGACTATTCGGGGAGTTACCACGAGAAGACGGCCCAACTGATACGGACGGGGCAGACCGTCGATTCGAATTTTCTTGAAACATGCCGTGCCGGCCGGCAGGAACTTCGAGGCCTGCTGATGAAAGAGATAGAACGCCGCGGTCTCTCCGGTTTCCTGGCACCATCGGCGGTTGGTCCCGCTCCCCGAGGACTTGATAGCACTGGAGACCCCGTGATGAATCTTCCATGGACTTATGCGGGCCTACCAACCGTGAATCTCCCCTCTGGAGTTTCACGAGAGGGGCTACCCTTAGGGCTTCAATTAGTTGGTTCCTGGATGGGTGACAAAGCACTTCTGGAAATGGCCAAGCAAATTGGTGAGGTACTCGAGTAAGCGCCTTGAAAAGGATGGGTGGGTGCCAGATCTAGAGAATAGGATTCTTTTGTTCCCCTAACCGCTCAATCGGATTGACGACGGGGCCAATGAAAAGATTTTTGAATCAGCTGATTCAGTTACAGGAATTGTATTTTGCACAGGTAGAGCAGCATTCTATCCCGACAGGAGCACGCTTAGAGGAACTTGAGAAGTCAATCCAAGACCTGATGGAGAATCTCCCTCCTGAGATTACCTCGCTCTGCCAACGTCTGAGAAGGAGGGATCCAACCGTTGTTGTCCCCGTAGTCCATGGTGTTTGTTCTGCCTGTGGTATGGCCCTTCCCACATCGCAAACCCACCAGATTGAGGCTGCCGAGGAAATCTACCAGTGCCCGAGCTGTTCCAGGATACTATACAGCCGACGGGGGGCTCCGCGGCAACTCAAAAGCGTTGGTCCAATCGGCAAGCCAAGATCGGGCGTGGCCCGTTTCTCCGATCCGTCTTTAATGAAGCCGAATCTTAGAGCCGAAAATAAGGAGGGCGTTCTATCTGAACTCGTTCACTTGATGGCTAACGAGGGATTTGTCGAGAACCCTGAGGGACTTTTGCAGGCCGCTTTGGAGAGGGAGGCTATAATGGCCACCGCCGTGAATAACGGCCTGGCGTTCCCTCACGTTCGGGGGGTAGAGGGCGGAGGTCTAACTTTTTCTCTGGGTTTGAAGAAGGAGGGTTTGGATTTTGGCGCACCGGATGGTGGGCTCAGCTACGTTATTTTCTTTATCGTTATCCCATCAGCCGCCAGTGCGTTTTATCTTCAGCTCCTTTCGGGTCTCATCCAGGCCTTCCAGGACGAAGACGTCCGAGGAAGGCTGCTGAATTCCAAGACTCCTGAGGAGGTCTGGGAGAATCTGACTCGCCTCAGTCAGGAAACTATCCCGTGACAAAAAAAGAGCTTACTGAGGCTTCTCTTCATCTGCTGACCAGATGCGTCCTCCTTTCCAGCTCTTTCCTAGCGGCTCAGATTTCAGAGTGATTCGTTGCCTAGACCTGCCTCAGTGGGCCTGAGGGGGAGATCGGACTCTAGAAGAGGATTCTCTGGGCTTCCCAGAAACTGTTCCTTTTCTCCTGTTCTCGTCAGAGCCATCGGATTTCCATTTGCCAAAGGGACGGGGTCAGGAGTTTCAAGGGATCTCTTGTCATTGAGTGGCACGGGCATGGGTGTCGGCACACCGATCCAACTTCACGGGAGATTCAATTGACAGGATAAATTGGAGATTGTTAAAATAGTTTGAACATGGAGTTGATCGGTGGCTGTGTCCAGGCCTGTGATCCTCTTCATCGAGTGTATCGTAGTATTACTGGATGAAAGAGCAATCCAAGAATGAAGTGATGCATCACTGTGAATTCTGAAGCACCTGAGAGAGCGTGACTATGGCAAAGGTTCTCTTTGTACAACACGACCTGATGGAAATGCTTGGCGTCATGTCCATCTCATCGTTTGTTAAAACGCTCGGCCATGAGGCGGGGGTTTTTATTCCTGGCACAGAAGCTGAGTTTCTTACACTTCTGAAGAGAGAGCGCCCAGATGTGTTGGGATTTGCCTGTTCAACGGGATTGGAGGACAAGCTTCTCAGGTTCGCTCGAATCGCCCATAAGATAAAGCCTCATCGTCCACTGGTCATTTTTGGTGGGCCTCACCCGACATTTTATCCAGAGATTATAAACGATACTGACGTGGATATGCTCTGCCGTGGTCAGGGGGAGATAGCGATGGCAGAGCTATTGAGGCGGATTGACGGCGGCGAGCGTTTGGAAGGGATCGAGAACCTTTGGATTAAGAGGAACGGGACAATTGAAAAGAATCCCCAGGGAAAACTCATTACGGATTTCGACGATATGCCTTTCCCTGATCGTGCGATATATCAGAACTACAAGGCAATTGCGAATAATCCAACAAAGCATTTTATCACCCTTCGAGAATGCCCTTACAATTGTACATTCTGCTTTAATCATGCCTGGAAAGAGATGCATGTCAATCGACCTGTCTACAAAAACCGTCGTCCCGATAGAGTTATCGAGGAGATCAAAGCGGTTCAGGCGAAGTATTCGACCAAGATTGTTCTCTTCTGGGATGGCACCTTTAATCTCAACAAGAAATGGTTAATGTCATTTTTGGAACTCTACAGGAGGGAGGTCGGTCTTCCCTTTCGGTGTAGCTTGAGGGCTGACCTTGTCGATGAGGAGACAATAGAATCCCTGAAGGAGAGCAATTGCAGTTGGATCAAACTGGGTGTGGAGACGGGGAATCAGGCCTATCGAAATGAGATCTTAAAGAAAAGGCTCCCTGACAGGGCATTTGTCAAAACGAGTTCTCTCCTGCACAAATGGGGGATCCCTTTCAGCACCTCGAATCTGCTGGGGCTTCCCGGAGAGACTCTGGATATGGCCTTCGAGACGTTGAGGTTGAATATCAGGCTGAAACCGAGTTACACTTTTGCATACACGTTCTTACCTTATCCGGGTACCCAGCTTGGGCAATACGCTCTGGACGAGGGCTACATAGAGACGCCCAAGATTCGATACGAATATGCCGATTCTTTTACCGGTGTCTCGCTCAATTTGAAAGATAAGGAAAAGATCGAGAACCTTCAGAAATTCTTCGCCTTGGTGACTCAGATTCCTGTCCTCCTATCCCTGGTCAAGTTCTTGATCAAATTGCCACCGAATCGGCTCTTCGTCCTCGTTGAAAAGGTAAGCCGGTTTCTCTTCTTTTGGTGTCGTTCTGCTAATTTCCCTGGACTCATCCCGGGGATCAAGGAGTTCATCTTCGGTTTTGGCTTTGCACTCAAGAAGGCGTCCATGAGGTTCGCCAAGAATACGCTGGATTGACGTTCCTTTGTCACCCAATCCAGTGACGGAGAACTCAGGCATGTCGCGGGTTGTTTTTGACCATGTGACCAAAGAATTCGATCAGACGGTTGCAGTCTCTGATTTCAACCTGGAAGTGGAAGATCATGAGTTTGTCGTTCTCGTGGGGCCCTCGGGTTGTGGAAAATCGACCACCCTCAGAATGGTAGCGGGTCTCGAGGAGATCACGGATGGAAGCATTTACATTGGCGACCGTTTGGTGAACACGGTTCCTCCAAAAGACAGAAACATCGCCATGGTCTTCCAAAACTATGCACTCTACCCCCATATGGACGTTTATACCAATATGGCCTTCGCCTTGAAGAGGCGGGGTTTTCCAAAGGATGAGACTGATCGTCGGGTAAAGGAGGCCGCAGCCATACTCGGAATAGAAGATCTTCTCGCCAGAAAACCAAAGCAACTATCTGGTGGGCAACGACAGAGAGTGGCCGTAGGACGAGCCATTGTGAGGAAGCCTGAGGTTTTTCTTTTTGATGAGCCTCTATCAAACCTCGACGCTAAGCTTAGACTCCACATGAGAATGGAGATCAACAAACTCCATAACCGGCTGGGGGCGACCATGGTCTATGTGACCCATGACCAGGTGGAGGCCATGACGATGGGCGATAGAATCGTGGTGATGAAGGATGGCCTGACCCAGCAGATCGGTACGCCAATGGAAATCTATGAGAGCCCCAGCAATCTGTTTGTCGCGGGGTTTGTTGGCAGTCCGAGCATGAACTTTGTAGATGCCAAGATTATTCAAGACGATAGTGATCTTTTTATCGATGCGACGAACTTCAAGGTGAGGGTTCCCGAGGGTCGCTGCCCGATGTGTTACGACCTCGTCGGCAGAGACGTTATTTTCGGCATCCGTCCTGAACATATCGAGGATCGAATGTATTGTATCGATCCTATCTCCGATAACTGTTTTTCAGCACATGTGGATTTCATTGAACCTATGGGATCGGAAATGATTCTTTATCTGAGTGTTGGACAGATATCACTCGTGGCGAAGGTGACACCAAAAACCTCGGCGAGAAAAGACTCGGTGATCGGAATACATGTCGATATGGATCGAGTCCATCTTTTTGATAAAGAGAACGGGAGGGTAATGCAATGATGAGTAAATCAGGTCGATTCATCTGCCCATGGGTCATGATTTCCCTGTTGTTTGCGTTCTCGATGCTGGTGGGCTGTCAGAAAGAGGAGAAATTAGTAGAACAGAAGACGATTCGTTTCACGACCTGGGGCTCACCCGCCTCCAACCAGGTATACCAGGATGTGGTGGATGAGTTTGAAAAGACGAACCCGGACATCAAAGTAGAGCTCATGATGCTCCCGTGGAGCGCATACCATCGGAAAATCCTCACCATGTTTGCCGCAGGAAGCAAACTAGACGTTATGCGTCTCGCCAATAGCTACTTCCCTCAGTTCATGGAGAAGGGGGCACTCCTTCCCCTGAACAAATACATCGAGAAGGAGAAGGAGGATATCGATCTAGACGACTTCTATCCTGAGTCCCTGATGGGGGGAAAGGGTGATGATGGCCGACTCTATGGACTGCCGGTCGACATTGCAGGCTGGGCGCTCTATTACAACAGGGGATTGTTTGACAAGGCTGGCCTCTCCTATCCGGACCGGTCTTGGACCTGGGATACTCTCCTGGACGTCGCCAAGAAATTGACCAAAGATCTTGATGGAGATGGTCGAATCGACCAGTACGGGGTGTATGTTAAGGTGAAGATGGGAGTGATCGAGCTACTGGCTGGACAGAGCGGGGCTACGCTCTTGAATGGAGACAACAGCAAGTGTACTTTCAACACTCCCGAGGGCAGGTCTGTCATTCAGCTCCTCGCCGATCTGATCATAAAACACAAGGTCGTTCCTCCTCCTGAGTTTCGGGCTGATCAGAACGTTTGGGCGGCAGAGAAGGTGGCCATGGTGATGCTCATGCGGGGGGACGTGACCGGATTCAGGCAGAGTCTTGCCTTCGATTGGGACGTGGGTCCTGTCCCAAAGTGGCCGGGGAAAGAACCGAGAGCGCTCATTGTAGGTGGGTTCAATCCCTGGGTCATCTCAAGTAATACCGAACTTCCGGAAGAGTCGTGGCGTTTCTTGAAATACCTTACCGGAAAAGAGGCGTCAGCGAATATGGCCAAAACCGGTCGATTTGTTCCCGCTCGCAAATCGATAGCTGAAAGCCCCGCGTTCCTGGATACCGGTCCCCCTGAGCATAACGTCTATTTTCTGGACCTGATTCGAACGCCCAACAAGGTTTTCGTTCCTCGTTTTTCCCGATACAAGAGACTCCAAAAGGTATTTAATACTAATTTTCAATATCTCATGGAAGGAAAATTCACGGTCGATGAGGCGGTGGCCAAGATAGAGCAGGACGTGAACCAACTGATAGAAGAATTGAAAAAAGAGCGGGAAGAGGCGGGCGCATAACGGATGCCGGGGCGGGTCCAGGATAATCGTAACATCCATCGGAAAAAAGGGTTCAGACAGGCGATGGAAGGATATGCCTTTCTGATGCCCAATTTTTTGGGTTTTGCTGCCTTTACTTTCCTTCCAGTTGTCGCCTCATTTATCCTCGCCTTCTATTCATGGGATCTGATGCAGGATGCCCGTTTCATCGGGTTTTCCAACTTTATTCGCCTCCTCACGAGCAAAGAGTTCTGGTACTACTTCTACAACACGGTATTCCTGATGCTCGGGATTCCCTTTGGAATGATGCTCTCCCTGGGCATGGCCATGCTGGTTAACCAGAAGCTGAAGGGTATCGTAGCCTTTAGGACACTCTACTTTCTCCCCCATATCTCTGTTGGTGTAGCCTTGTATGTACTCTGGGTCTGGATTTACAACCCCGATTTCGGTCTATTCAATCAGTTAGTCCGATTCTTCACGGGGGTCAAAGGCCCTGCCTGGCTAAGCGATCGATTTTGGGCAAAACCTGCTCTCATCATCATGGGCTTGTGGGCAGGGGCTGGCGGAAAGAGCATGATTCTCTATCTGGCGGGTCTGCAGGGTATTGATCCTACGCTATATGAGGTAGCAAATATTGACGGAGTCGGATTCTGGGGGAAATTCCGCTACATAACGATTCCGATGCTGGCGCCGACCAGTTTTTTTATCTTCATCATGAGCGTGATCGAGGGATTCCAGGGTGGGTTTGACCAGGTTATTGTCATGACCGGCGGTGGTCCGCCACCAGGGGCAACGACCACAATCAGTTATCACATTTTTACCCAGGCTTTTGAAGAACAGCGGATGGGATATGCTGCAGCCGTCTCATGGTTTCTCTTTCTTTTGGTTTTTTTTGTCACCCTCATCAATTGGCGATACGGCGGTCGGCGTGTCCACTATTAGCCGGGGTGCAAGATAACGAGCAAGCTCCGTAGGCGATCTATGATCAGCGAAGTCGAACTCTCTCGGAAGCGTAAGAAACGACGGGATCAGATACGAACCGTGATTTCCTATGTGATCCTGTGCCTTATTAGTCTCACCATGGTTGCGCCATTTGTCTGGATGATCTCCACCTCTTTCAAGGAAAAAGACGATGTCATGACTAAAAAGGTTCACATCATTCCGTGGCGCACTTTCTCCTATCTGAAAACGGCCGACGGACCTCAACGGGTCAAAAAGCTTAGTGATGATGGGCAGGTGGCCAGGGTACGCGAGATTCTGCCAGATGGGAGTGTTGGCAGACTGAAAACCGTTCCCCTAAGCGATTTGGAGAGTGTGGGGAGACATTACCTCAGAGCTCGAAACTATCCAGAAGCCTGGGAGGTGGGAAACCTTGGGAGGGCCTACCTAAATACGTTGATCATCGCCTTCTGTATCACTTTTGGAAAGGTGCTGACGAGTAGTCTGGCGGCATTCGCCTTTGCCCGCCTTGACTTCCCGGGAAGAGACAAATTGTTTCTCGCCTATCTCGGTACAATGATGATACCGGAAACGGTCACTCTTATTCCCCTCTTCATCCTCTTCAGAAAGGTCCCTGAAATCCTCAATATCTTGTTTCATACGTCCTACTTTACAACCCCCCTTTACATTGGCGATTTGTTTGTGGGAACCCCCATGGGGGTTGACTCGTATTTGTCGCTTATTGCCCCTGGACTCTTTACGGCTTATGGGACTTTCATGTTGAGGCAGTTCTTTATGTCCATTCCTCGAGATCTTGAGGACGCAGCTCGGATTGATGGGTGTAGCTCTCTTGGGATATGGTGGCGTATAATTATTCCTCTTTCAAAGCCCGCCATTGTGACATTGGTGATCTTCACATTTATGGGGTCTTGGCGAATGTTTGTGTGGCCCTTAGTTATCGTAGACAACCCCAAGATGATGCCTCTTTCAGTGGCGTTGAAGCTATTTCAGGACCAGTACAGTGTTGACATGACACTTCTCATGGCCGCAACTGTTATTGCCCTTCTCCCGATCCTAATCGTCTATGTGGCCGGGCAGCGGTATTTTACAGAAGGCATTCTGCTCGGTGCGGTTAAGGGCTAGCCCCCTGAGGTGCCTCGGAATCCCGTATCGATGGGCGTAAAAATCCTCTCAGAAAAGAATGTGATAGACGACGGGTTTCTCGACCTTATCGGAAGAGAATTCTCCACCCACGAGCAAGGCCTGGCGGAATGGTTGAAGAATTCGTTAGACGCCACACTGAGAGTCGGCCTTACCCGTGGCGTGCAAACCATTTTCTTACGATTTACGGACGCTACACGCCAATCTCCTCCCATTTTTGAATGTATCGACTTTGTTGGGATGACCCTAGAAGATCTCGAAGGTCGGTTCAAGCCCTGGGGGAAGTTGTCCCGACATAGTAAGCGGACTGGAACCTATGGGGGATACGGGATCGGCGGAAAGTTTTACATGCGTCAGATGTTCGATTCCTCTTATCTCATTACCTATCGTCAGGGTGTTGTTAACATCTTCGGTTTTGGGCCAAAGCACCGATACGGCTACGGGCAAGGATATCGGAATCGTCCCATGGATCCTCGTGAGGCACTCCGTTTTGCCAATATCGAGCCTTTGGCTGCGTTAGCAGGTGTTAGGACAGAGGTCATGAAAGGAAAGCGAGGATTCTCAGTTGTTCACGGGCGTGGACCAAAAGGCATAGGGAAAAAGGTTGATGTGGAGCGCATCTGCCTGAGATTGAGCGGTCATCCTCAGGCCCATCGACCACTCAAGGTTCGACGAGTCTGTGTGATTCACAACGGAGCCGTGGCTATCGAGCGACTCAACCCGCGATCGATAACGAAAAAATCAGGTTTTGAAAGACCGTGGGTCAGAAAAATCCCGACAATTCTGCCGCAGACAGACAAAAGCATGGAAGGCCCCATTCGCCTTTCGCCGAATTCGCAGTCTCTTGGAACTCTGCGGCTTTGGGTGTCAAATGAATCTCTGGCTAAGAAAGGGAAAATGGCAAGCCTGAATCGGATCGATTTCGTCGATAGAGGTGGCGTTATGGCCTCCTATCGCATCGAAGAGCTCGGCGCAGATGTGCCCTACGGAGAATCTATTTTTGGCGAATGTTCTTTTTCCGAGTTGGAATATCGACATGGACCATTTGCACGGAAGACTCGGGATAGACTGATTGAGAGTCCTGAAACCAAGGCTCTTCTCCATTGGGTTTCATCTCAGGTAATTCGCTTTTCTCAGAGGATTAGCCGGCAAGTTCGGAAACTGGACTAACAGAGAATTCTCCGGAGAGGAGAGCTCTTCAAGAGGGGCTTATGAAAATATTTGCCATTGGTGCCCATCCGGACGATGTGGAAATTGGATGTGGGGGGCTTCTCTCTATTGACTGGTTATCGAAACATATCCTCCATCTTTCAAATGGGGAAACCTCGAAATATGCCGACGGAGAGACCCGGAAAGAGGAGGCCGAGGCAGCCGCCCGCGTCCTGAATGCGCAGGTTCAGTTTTTTGATATCCCAGGACGGCAGATTGATGACGATGACAGCGCGTGCCTCAGGCTGGTTGCCTTGATCAGAGAGATAAGACCCGACTATTTGGTGTCCCACTGGGAATTGGATGGTCATCCCGATCACCAGGCCGCTCACCAACTAGTTCGAAAGGCTTTTTTTCTATCCGGAGCCAGTGTCGACGTGGACGCACCTCCGTGGAGATGCCGAAACCTTCTCTACTTCCACCCATTCAACTCGGGATATGGTTTCATACCAGACTTTGTTCTGGATATAACAGCGGTTTATCCGAGCAAATTAAAAGCAATCCGCTGCCATCGTTCTCAGACATCGTTTATCGTGCCACAGGTAGAAGCGGTTTCGCGCTATTTCGGTCAGAATTCAGGAGTTGCGAGAGCGGAGCCCTTCAAGGCTGAGATGCCACTCGTTATCGGCTCTCGCGGCCTCCTCGACTTGGAGGGCGGTGGAGATGGTTAAAGATCGGCCACGAGTTTGTGTGACGACGCAGGAGTACCCTCCCATGTTTTGGGGCGGCTTGGCCCAGGCGGTTCGACGGGTCGCGGGGTTCATTTCGAGATTGGGGTGGGACGTTCATGTCGTCAATCTCTATGAGGAAAAGGCTCTCCCAGGACTTCTTGATGAAGTCGTGGAATCGGCTGAGGAGGACGGCATCATCGTCCATCGAGTCCGAATCGGGCGAGAGCCCCCACCAGCCAATATGACCTTGTGGGATTCTACAGAATCTCCTTCCATACGACTGATGTACGAAAGCCTGGAAAGTATTCATTTGAGATACGATTTCGACCTGTTTCATGCCTTTTTTGTCTATCCTATTGGCACCATCGCCGCACTCCTGGCGCGGGTCTACAAGAAGAAACTGATTGTGAGCATTCGTGGGAATGACATCAATCAGCACATTTTCAGCCCCGAGAAGGTTGTTTTTCTCCAGACGGCTTTGAGACAGGCGGACGTCGTTACGACGGTAGCCCATGACTTGCTCCTCAAGGCAGAAACCCTGACTCCCGTGATAAGCAAATCGCGAGTGATATTCAATTCGGTTCCATCAACGAGCCGGGCATTCGCGCCAATCGAAATATCCGGTCTTAAAGGGAGCGTGGTTGGAACAGTGGGGCTTTTCAAACACTCCAAAGGCTTGCCGTATTTGTTGAAGGCCTTTCAAAAGATCAGAGAAGAGCGAGACAGTTCATTGCTCTTGGTGGGGGATTTCAGAGAAGAGGAGCGCGAAGTCCAGAACCGCTACCTCCTCCGTTTCGGTTCTCAAGACGTTCAATTGACTGGCCCTGTTCCACACGATTTGATTGGATCCTATTTGAGGAGAATGGATGTCTTTGTTATTCCCTCCCTCTCAGAAGGGTGCCCGAATACACTCCTTGAAGCCATGGTGGCAGCCAGGCCGATCGTTGCCACGAAAACGGGCGCGATACCTGAGATTATTCGAAACAACGAGAACGGGCTTCTGGTTGACACGGGTGATTCGTCTCAAATCAGGGAAGCCGTCCTGTACCTGTTGGATCATCCGGAGAAGGCGGAGGGAATGGGCAAGAAAGCCTATGAAAGCGCTGAGAGATTCTCGGAGGAGCAAGAGGAAAAAGCGTGGGGAGAGGTTTACCGACTCATATGAGTTATGTCGTGCCAAAAAGTTGGGGGGCCGTTTGTTAAGGCTGAAGGATCAAGGTCCAAGGACAAAGGTCAATGCGAAATTGCGTCTCCTGGAGTTTTGATGCTTTTGCTTTAACTTTATTACCTTTTGCCTTTTGCGTTCGCGCTCAGATCTTCCTTTTCCCCTTTCTCGTGAAATACAGTGGAAATGAGTTCGGCAGAGGTGGTCTGAAGGAATTCGGGCAATAGCTCGTCTGCGACTGCCTTGCCACCAGCGGGAAGAGGGTCAACGGGAATGCAAGATAGCGAAGGGATATAAGGGTTTTATCACCGAATTCAAAATCGTGTCGAAACATTAGTGGGTTAAGAATTTCCTTTTTGAAAACTGAGGAGACTCCACTCATGTTTATTGTTGACATGAGCTGATACGGTGCTATCATAAGCGAGAAATTCTTGGATACCTTCGAGGCCAAGAATTCCGAGGTGTGGCATGAGAAGTTTCGAGAGAATAATGTACTACACCCATAATTCCATCGGTCTGGGTCATGCTTTCCGGGCTTTGGCAGTCATAACTGGCATGAAGAAACATCGTCCAGAGACGGATTTTCTGGTGGTTTCTGGGACAAGTGTGCCAGAACTCTTCCTGAAGAATGGGATCGAAATCGTAAAGATCCCGTCGATCAAATTTCACATTGATAAGGATACCTATTTCCTTGGTCCCCGATATCTCAGGGACTGCTCGGTTGAGGAGATTAGCGATTTGCGGCAGAAGATCATTGAAGATACCTTTAGTATCTTCCAGCCCGATGTTCTTATTGTAGAACACAATATGCTTGGACAGCGGGGAGAGATCATCCCATTGCTCTTGAAAAAATGGCGGCAGATTCCCGAGGAGGAAACATTTGCACTTGTTCACATCAGCCGGGGGATCCTCCGAAATCCCAGCCTTATTGAAGCCCCTTTCAATGACCGCAGGCAGCGGTCAGAATCAATCTACGTGGGGGATTTGTATGATTTTATCTACGTCATGGAGGACCGGGAGGTCATCGATATCAACAAGGCGTATTTTGGGAATCGACGATCGTTGAGAAGGAAGATACAATACATGGGGAAAATCACCGTCAAGACTCGGAGAGAATTGGCCCCCAGGGGTGAGATTTACAATATGCTCAATGGGTCAGGCCATGAGATTATCCTGGTCTCCCTTGGCAGACGAAACTCAGCGTTGAGAATTGCTGAATTGCTGTTTCAGGCATTCCACGATCTGAAACTGGAAGATGCTTATCAGCTTGTGTTTGTCATCGATCCATACCTCGATCCAGAGGTCAAGCAGCAGATGATCCATCGGTTTTCGAACGGTCACGTCTCTTTCTTCGATTTTCTTCCGAATCTGGTTGACATCATCAATGTGTCCTCCCTGGTTATCGGCAGGGCGGGTTACAATACATTGAGCGAGGTTCTTCTGACCGATTCAAAAGCGATCCTCATCCCAGAAGAACATGGCCATCAGGAGCAGGAAACACGATTGGACAAAGTGCAGAAGGCAAATATTTCCGTTCTTTACGAGGAGAGCTTGACCTTGGAGGATTTCCGGGAAACCCTTGACCGTATGCTTCGCCTGGAAACGGTGCCCCTGGACTGTGATTTTGACAAGTATCGGATAGCCGAGAAGATAATTCAAGACTTGGATGGCTATTTCGAGGGAAAATCCAAGGTCGTCTCCCTAGGTACGGAGAGCCGACATGAGGAGGTCGAGCGAGTCCTTGGGTGAGGGGAGGGGCTTGATAGGGAATTTCCTTGTAAGAGCCTTTTCGATTTTTTGACTAAAACTTCCTTCACCATAACTCGCAATCAGCTCTGGATGGCAGAATCCATGGGGTTCGGCATTTCTCGAAATCACCACATTACAGCCTAATTGGAGTGCCTCGACAACTGCCTGACTGTAACATTCACTCCGGGAAGGGCAGATAAAGACTCTGGTGTTCTCTATCAGCTTTAGGGTTTCTTGGTGATCGATCCAACCCGTGTGAATGACCCCTTCTATAGGGAATGGGACCTCGCCTACCACAACGATTTGAAGGCCCTTTCTACTCAGCAGATCAACAGTTCGTGCCAGTAGGCGGTATCCTTTAACCCGTCTGTCAACGCCTCTGTCCGTCCACTGTGCCACAGCAATTAGATCGATTTCCCGGGATTCCCACGGTCTGTGGGATTCAAAGCGCCGAAAGATTTGAGGGACTTCAAAAATCTTATGGGTAAACTCCGGATAGATTCTTCTAAGGACTCGGCTGTTGAGACCTGGCGCGGAGAGGATCTTGGTTGCCTTGTCTAAGGCCAGCCTTTCTCGCCTGATCCGTGGCGACTCCAATTTTCTGGGCAGGTTCTTGAGCCTCAAGAAATCGAGGGTGGTTTTGTGGGGGTAGCGGTCCTGCCATTCTTGAAGATATGCGGTTCCCCCGGTTATAAGGATCAAATCACTCAGGTAGGGCGACAGGGTGGCTAGTTCATTTCTACCCAGGATGACGCGGTATCTCGTTGATAGTTTCTCGATAGTGTGAGGAACCGGTTTGTAGTCGTTTTCGTCTAAGGTAAGAACGTTGGGGAGTTTCTTAGGATTGCCAGAGGCGATCAGCACCGAGGAGATATGCGCTTCAAGAAGCGACTCGTGGAGATGATAGGCTAAGGTTCCCAATCCGCCTTTGCCGTACCCTTCCAAATTGACGACCAGTATTTCAAAATGTGCCATGGGAAACCGCCAATGAGGTTATGGGAGCGATTTTAGCAGACGTGGCTTCACACGCTCCCATGCCATATTTCAGGGACCTGTATTTCATATACTAGATCCCCTCAGTGCAAGAATCCACGATGGCAGGATGATAGAATCCAGAGTTTCCTGGGAAAACGCACAAGGTATTCCACACTGCGTTATAATGTTCAGGCCGCTCAAGGGATTCAGCGCTGTCCTCTCGCCACCCGTTCGAAACTGAGATCAGCGAAATTCGGGACCGGACAATTCGTGCAGAGAGGAACATTTCGCAACCCTTTCAAAATCCGTGTGCGGAACCGATTGTATTTGGGTCCAAACCAGATGTCGGGGAAGGGTTGGTCAAAGACATTGCCCATCGAATAGTGGCTATCGAAATCGTTGCAACAGGGCACCACATGGCCATCCGTATTGATAACCACTCTCTCCCATGGCCATTTGCACCGGTTTTCTTCCAGATTCCTTTTGAGAATACGACCGCGACCGTCCGCATACCGAGTGTACTCCAATTGAGTGGGCAGGAATTCAATCCCTGACACGCGCTGCTTGGGGCCTGACATCTGTAGGTTGAAAGTCTTGAATCGTATCCTGTCGGCACCAAAGTCGGTTGCCAACTCTCGGAAGCCGTCCATTTCGCTCTGATTATGCTTCATAATGATAAATTGGAGCTCCATCAAAGGCTTTTTGGTTTTTCTCTTTCTTTTCTCTCGGTCAAGGGCTCGAATGTTTTTAACGACCCTGTCGAGCCTTCCGCCTTTGCGATAGGTGGCGTAGGTCTCCTGCGTAATGCCGTCAAGAGAGATCATTATCTCGTCGAGGTCGGAGTCGATCAATCTGGTGGGATCGAGAAGGTGACCATTGGTGGATATATTCACGTCAGGGATCCCTTCCTTTTTCGCGTACCCGATCATTCGGTAAATATCGCTATGAAGGAAAGATTCTCCATAATTGTGGAGAGTGAGATGCACAAGAAAGGGTTTCAACTCGTCGATTATCTTTTGAAAGCGATCAAAGGGCATATCTTTAGCCCGATAGGTTTGGTTGCCTCCGACAGGACACATCGGACAGGATAGGTTACAGCGCCTGGTCGGTTCAATCATTGCAATGACAGGATAGAGAAACGCGTCAGAGGAGAGTGGCCTACCCCAGAGTATATTTTTCAGAAAGTTGGCCGTGACTTCAGCCCCTCTGGAATGGATTGGCCAGGGGGAGGTCTTATTGTCATCGTTGAGTTGAACTGATCCTGTGAAAATTCTGTTGTGCCATTCTGAGCCGATGGGTTTAAGGCGTGGTTCCGTGGGATTCGGATCTCCGTGAATGAGGGTCAGGACGGAGCCCGCCCTTTTTTCTCTCCCACCGAATTGAGATTGAATGTGGGTCGAAAAAGACATAAGAGAGTGCTGCCTGTCTGGTGTGTAATCGTGAATTGCAATTGCGGGGTCAGGACCCCAATGAATGATTCTTGGGGCCGTCCGTGAGATTGTCGCGGCGACGGCTTCCGATAGATTATCTCCCTGTGAGGAAGGGGCAATAGAGAGCGGCTGAATGTCAACTTCATCGAGGTCAGCGAGTTCAGGAGCACCGTGAGGGTGGTAAAAGAGGCTGACTGGCACGTGGGGGCACAATCGGCGGACCCATCTTACGATCTCCAGAAAGCTTCTTTGGAGTCTTCCGTCTGATTCCTTCATATAGAAAGCAATCATCCTGCCGTCCATCCTCTCACCGAGTTTTCCTCTTAAGATTATGCCAGACTAGGGGCTCGTTGCAAGAGGGTAGCGGGTAGAGCCTGGAAACGGCCCTTGCAGTTGAATGGTTGACATCTCAAAATGGGGGGTGTTAGATTTCTGTCCTTCCAGCTATTCTGTGGGTGTATCGAAGAGAATGGTTTCGTCAAATGCGACTGATCTTGGTCCGACATGGAGAATCGGAGTGGAACCGCGAGGGCCGTATCCTTGGTGCGGTGGATGTCGAACTGAGTGAAGTGGGCCGTAGACAGGCACAGGCCATTGCGAGGGCTCTCGAAAAAGAGAAAATTCAGGTCGTTTACTGTAGCCCACTCAAAAGGGCGGTCGATACGGGGAAGCTCATTTCAAATCCTCACGGGTGCGCCTTGATTCCCGATTCAGACCTTCTGGAGTTGAACCGTGGAAATTTGGAGGGAATGATGAGGGAAGAAGCCTTAAAGGTGTATCCGAATCTGCAAGAAGGTTGGCCGGAAGCGTCTGCAATGCCTGGTTTGTATGGACAAGAGTCATTGAATCACTTAGCCGTAAGGGTAAGAAAATGCGTGTCTCGAATCATTGCACAGCACTCTGGAGAGACGGTCGCCCTTGTGGCGCATTATTTTGTCAATCTCCTCATTCTGTTGGGGTTTCTGGAGTTGGAGCCTCAGTGTTTTCGACATTTTGGTCAGGACATCGGCGCGATCAGTGTCGTAGAGATTGAGAACAATCGATCGAGAATTTGCCTGCTAAACGATACCTGCCACCTTCCGAAAGGATGAACATGCCACGGGTTAGTGTGGTCATGTCCGTGTACAACGAGGAGCGGTACGTTGGGGAAGCGGTAGAAAGCATTCTCCGGCAGACCTTTGAGGATTTTGAGTTTGTGATCATTGATGATGGATCTGTTGATCGCACACCGTTGATCCTGAAGACTTATCGAGATCCTCGTATTCGGGTCTATCATCAAGCCAACACGGGGCAATCTACGGCCCTCAATCGGGGTATCAGACTCGCCTCGGGTCCTTATATTGCGAGGATGGATGCCGACGATATATCCCTACCGGAGAGACTTGAACGAGAAGTTCGTTTCCTTGACAGCCATCCGGAGATTGGGCTTGTAGGAACCTGGTGCGTAAAGATTGATGCCAGGACCGGGACGGAACGATTCCAGCCCATGCCTCAGGATGATGAGGCTATCCGAAAGTTCATGGTTATCGACAATCCCTTCATTCACAGTTCAGTGATGATCCGCAAATCAGTTCTCGATACAGTGGGTCTATACAAGGAGGGGTTCATCTGGCAGGATTATGATCTCTGGGTGAGGGTCGCACGATGTCATCGGATGGCCAATATCAGCACCCCCCTGCTTATCAGGAGAAAACATCCAGCAAGTGTGACTTGGACGGCCAGAAAGAGTAGAGAGTTCTGGGAACTCTTCATGATACAATGGAGGGCAGCCCGACAGATCGGCGTCAGGCGAGAAGGAGTGACGGCGATGATAAAGTCCCTCTCGAGGGCCACCTTTTACAGGATCTACGGGTGCTAAGAGGAGGGAATAGGTCGGGAAAAACGTTGTCTTTCGATTCATTCACTTCAAGAATTTCTTCTGTAAGTCGCGTATCCGCTGACTGAAGACTCGACAGATGTTGATGGAAATCTGTGGAAACTCCCTCATGATTTCTTCGAATTCCAGCTTTCCAAGAACCAGGAGTTTCGCATCACCATTGGTTTTGACAGTGGCGGATCGAGGTTTGTCTTCAAAAAGGGCCATTTCTCCAAAATAATCGTCCTGTGATATGGTGGCGATGAGCGTTTCGTTTTCCGAGCCATACTTGCCAATAACCGAGACCTCTCCAGAGACGATGAGAAACATGGTGTCCCCCGGTTCTCCCTCTGTGACAACAACTTCGTCCTTCGAGTAGTCCTGCTCCACGGTGACCGAGCTAATGGCTGCGAGTTCTCTGACCTGAAGGTCAGAAAAGATGTAGATTTTCTTGAGATGAATCATCTTGTCCATCGTTGAAAGCATGGGTTCTCCCCTTCCACTGGAATCAATGGCCCCTGTTTGTTCGAGGGCCTGTCTCGTTGCTTCACGCACCGCTGCGTCAGGATAATCCTGGAGAGCCTGGAGTTTTTCTTCGAACCCCTCCATCCGCTTTTCTGCGATCAGATAGAGAGTGCACATCTGCGTAAGAGGATCGTCGCTTTCCAAAAAGTCCGCCAGAACGGTCGAGGGATCGGACAGCGTCTCTTTGGCAATGCCGAAATGCTTCTGACCTATCTTCAGCTTTTCCTCAGCAGAGATGTCGTCGATCAGGGGAATCAAGACCCGGGAAAGAGCAGGGTGGAGGGCATTGTCCAGTGCCTCCAGGGCGTTAGCCTTTTCCCTGGCCTTGGCCTTCAACCCTCGATAAATGACTCTCATCTGACTGTCGCCACCTTGAACCTCCAGGATCCGGAAGACCGTAAAGAGGGCGTCGTCATTCTTGTCCTCCAGATGCTGGATCAGGAGTTCACGAGCCGGCGTTTCTTCGAGAACCTTCAGCCCTTGGATGTTGTAGATGTTTTCGTAAGCCGACCGGGTTTCGCGATTGATAAATTCTGAAAACTCCACGTCCTTGACCTCAAGCCTTTCCAGGAGTCGAAGAATGCCATTCTTGAGATCTCGTTTTGGGGAATTGAGGGCTTTCATAAGGAGGGGAACAGCTCGTTTCTCTATCTGGCTAATTTTCGTGAAAGCCGCCTCTCTAACCTCCGTCGATTCATCTCCAAGCATTTCGATGGCCCGTTCTACGGTTGGCTCGAGATCGAGGGATAGGGCCAAAACGGCAGCGCTTCTCACTTCGGGGCTGGGACTTTGGAGATAGGGCAGGATTCGCTCATCTCTTTGAGGTATTTCGAGAGAACCAAGGGCTTCGAGGATCTTCGATTGGATTATAGGATCTTTTTCCGTCTCAAGGATGGCATAAAGGCGGTCCGCGAGCTTCACCTCTCCCGTTCGCGCCACTGTGGTAATAGCCAAGAGAAGGTCCTCGGGATCGCGACTATCCAGCCACGCCAAGAGGACGGGATACCCCTCTTCGGCCATTGAGGTCTGGTAAAACCCAACGATTGCCTCTGCCTGAACGGCACGCTGGTCAATCTTGCATGCCCGTTTTAGAAAATCGATGTTTTCCTTTGGGGCGAGCCTACCAACCGTTCTCACGAGGTGGGGGCGGAGATCTGGAGAGGCGGTCTCAACCATTTCGACAAGCGCCGGGACAACGATGGGCGCGTCCTCAGGTCGCAGCAAATCGAAGAGTTCGACTTGGATGGGTGGGTCCTTTCCCGGGAACGCCGACAAAATAGTCTCACCAAGCTCAGGGTATCGGGCCTCGGACAGGATTCGCCCACAGAGGACAGCAGCTGAACCCTTTTCCTTTCGTAGACCCTCTAGAAGACGGTCGCGGGTTTTCTTGTCCTGAACAAGAACGGTGAGATCGACTTCCTCCAGTGCCTTGAGGTCCACCTGTTTCTCCAAGACAGTTTCGAGGAGAAACGATGAATAGTTTCTCTTCAGACGAAGAGTCATGAGAATCCACGCCCCAACGAAAAAGACAGCGAAGATTGAGAAGTAACTCGCATGGATGAAAGTCTTAAGCCCGACCAATATGAGAGATCCAACCAGGCTTCCAGCACGGGCAGCTACCTGGAGGATGGGACGAATTTTCGCCCTGAATTCATCAGGAAAAAGATTGATGAGAATGTTGTTTGCAGGATTATGCATGGTGGTGGTGAGGACGCTGATACTTATCCTCGCATAGATGCCGACGAGAATATCAAAGCGAAAGAGGAGCAGAGAAAAAACAAGGAAGAAGTTCCCAGGCCGAAAAAGGAGGGCACTCGGGATACCCACCCGCGTATAGACTTTGCCGACAAACAAGAGAAGGACAAAGGCGATAATATTGAGGACCCCTCTGATAGCGGCATAGAATTGGATCAGTCCACCTTCGGAGTCGAAGCTCTGGTCGATGATAACGCTATATTGGAAATCGAACATGGGGCCAATAATGTTCGGTAGAACCCTGATTGAGGCCAGAATCACAAAAAGCAAGGAGCCCTTGGCCAAGAGGGTCATCTCTTTGAGTCCGGCAATCGGAGAAGACCACCCTTTTTTATCTGAGGTCTGAGCTCTTGGAGCGGCAATTGGAGGAGGAAAGATCTGTCCGATGCGATAGGTGGCGATGGCTCCCAAAAGCAGGAAGCCGGCAGAGATGAGGAGGAGATTGTCTAGAATAGTCACCTGGCTCAGAAAGTTCGTCGAGAAACTTCCCAAGATACGTCCCAGAATTCCTCCTGCGGTGATAAGGGGAAAGATCCGTTTGGACTGTCGGGTGTCGAAAATATCGTTACAGATGTTCCAGAATATAACGAGCATGATCCCGTTGAATTGCTGCCTGAAGATATACATGGCCGGGTAGAGGAGGGAGAAGTCGAGAAGGATCAGGAACCGGCAGAGGATCTCAGTGGTGGCAAAGATCACGAGAATCCGGGTCAAAAGTGCCATGGGGGAGTACTTTGTCACCAATGCCCGGACAAGGTCCATGGCAAAGAAGACGAAAACAGCATCGATGACAAACATCTCCGGGAGGTATTCGACACCNNAGAAGGATCAGGAACCGGCAGAGGATCTCAATCGCGGCAAAGATGATGAAGATCCGAGTCAGGATTGTTGTGGCTGAGTATCTCCCGACCAAACCCCGGATAAGATCCATGGCAAAAAAGACGAGGACTGCGTCGATGAGAAACATCTCTGGGAGGTATTCGACGCCGAATCGCTTGATAAAAGCAGTGTCGGCGAAATTAGCAAAAAGCATTTCGCTAAAGAGGATGAGAAACATCAACCCGCTGATCCAGCCGAAAGCTCTGTTTTCGTCGGGATGGATGTCGAAGACTTTCCGTAGAATGCCCGAGAGAATTCTCATCGGTCAGCCTGAGTGTTGATGGGTCATTCCGCAAGGGTGGGGATTATTCTTTCAAAACATGCCCAAATCGGGCCCTGATCTCTTTCATAAGGGATTTGGCTTTCTGCAGATACATCATAGATTGTGACGGGGATTCCCCGGCATAGTATTCTCCTTCGTGTCGAAAGAACGTGTATTTGTCGATCTTCGCAATCAGTTCCCACTGCTCCTCGCCGCTTAGGTCGTTGAAGCCTGTTTCGTCTACCATTTCCCTTAGGGCAGGGTGGTCCTTGACAACCTCGGCATAGGTGACCTTATCCTCTCGGAGCGGAGCTTTCTTTTTCTCACCCATGGCCGTGGTGGAATTATGGCCAACGAGGATATAGAATACGAGAGCAAAAAGTAATATCCTTCTCATCGACGACTCCCTCCTCGGATGATATGAGAGAAAGAATTCCGTTGGCATTTTAACTAAGAAGCGCTCTTATTCTATCAGCTAGGCTTTTGAAAAATCAAACGGTTTTTCGCCGGCGCGGGAACCCTTCGGACATTTGGCAACGAACTGAATATGTGTTGTGAGAATTACCGGTTTTGTGTGGATTGCACGGGGCATCCAGATGTGGCAATAATGAGAGAGAATCTGTTTGGGCAGGCGGGCGAATGGAAAATCGTGTCACCATCGTGGTCCACTATGACGAGATTGGTCTCAAGGGGAAAAACAGACCTCGTTTTGAGTACCAATTGATGAAAAATATCAAGCAGGCCCTTGCCGGACTGGGATCGGTCGAAACCGAAAGGCTCTATGGGAGGATCCTGGTGACCCTAGGGGCGGATTGCCCTTGGGATGGTGTCGTGGAAAGGATTGGTCGAGTCTTCGGGATTTCCTACTTCGCCAGGGCATTTGAGAGTCCGTGCGATTTGAGCGATCTGAAAGCGCTTCTCAGAGCGCACCTACCCCGGGCCGGCTACGAATCCTTTGCCATTGACACGAAGAGAAGCGACAAAGCTTTTGTCCTCACCTCACCCGAGATAAACAAAGACCTCGGGAGTTTTGTCCAGAAAGAGACTGGAAAACAGGTGGATCTGAGCACCCCCGACCTCCGTGTCTGCGTGGAATGGCTTCATGACCGGGCGCTAGTCTTTTTCAAAAGGGTTTCTGGACCTGGTGGGTTGCCTGTCGGCGTCAGTGGAAAGGTCGTCGGACTAATCTCCGGCGGCATCGACTCTCCGGTGGCGATCTACCGGATAATGAAGAGAGGGTGCCGCATTGTCTTTGTTCATTTCCATAGTTTTCCTTTCACCGATCGAGCGTCCCAGCGAAAAGTCATGGACCTTGCCAGAGAGCTAAGTCGTTTTCGCCAAACTTCGAAGCTCTATGTCGTGCCATTTGCCGACCTTCAGAGGGAGGTGGCCAGTGCCACTCCGGCTTCTTACCGGATTATTCTCTACAGAAGATTCATGCTTCGACTCGCTGAGGCCATAGCCCGGCGAGAGAAGGCTCAAGCCATTGTTACGGGGGACTGTCTGAGCCAGGTCTCTTCTCAAACTCTCTCGAATTTGACCACAGTCGAAGATGCAGTCAAAATGCCAGTGATTCGACCGTTGATCGGACTGGATAAGAAGGAGATTATCGAACTCGCAAAAAAGATTCATACCTATCCGATCTCCATTCAGCCTCATGACGATTGCTGCGAATTCTTGATGCCAAGGCAGCCCTTCACCCGGTCGACACCCCCGGAACTGAAAAAGGTCGAAAGGAATCTCAACATAAAAGGCCTCATTGACCGGGCTTTGGGCCAGACTGAGTGCCAGAGCATCGGCCCCTGATCCTAGAGGATATGGTGATAGTCCTCTTTTCAAGGAGGAGACGTCAGAGAGGCCGAGGTCGTTCAGCTTGACAACAAAGAAGGTTTCTATTAAGAATAGCAATGCCGAGGGGGGGCACGCTGGGCGTCAGGTCGGATCGCAAACAACGAAAGCTATCAAAGGATCAGCTGAGACGCTGAGGGCGTTGGCATGAGAGGGAGAGAGGTAGAGTATTTTCAGGTTTTCCATGAGGTGAGTAGGGCCCTGCTCTCGGTGCTTGATTCGAAGACGGTCCTTCATTTGATAGCCAAGAGACTCGTTTCACCCCTTGATGCTAAGGCGAGTGCCTTGATGCTTCTGGATGAGAACACCCGGCGGCTAGAGCTTGTGGCCTTCCATCGCCTCAGTCAGAGATATTTGGGAAAAGGTCCTGTTGCTGCAGATAGAAGTATTGCCGATGCTTTGAGCGGGCGACCCGTACTGGTCGAGAATGCACCTGAAGACGAGAGAATTCAATACAAGGACGAGGCAAAAGAAGAAGGGATCGCCTCCATCCTCTCCGTGCCCATGATCGTGAAAGGCCAAATCCTCGGGGTTCTCAGAATATACACCGCTCAACCGCGGCGCTTCACCAACAATGAGCTGCAGCTGGTATCGGCGATTGCGGAGATTGGTGCTATCGCCATTGAAAACGCCAGGATCTTTGAAGCTAGAGGAGCCGAACTTTCAGAACTCCTGAAAGCAGGCGGCTTGGAATATGAATCCGGGAACACCCTCGTAAAATACCCCGTCCAGGGTGTCCTAAAAGGTGAAATTGACCGAACAAAGTCCTACCACTACTTTCGCACCCTTTATCGACTGACAAAGACCATCACATCGACCACGGGAATGGAAGAGACCCTGGGAAAGGTTGCCAGGGAAATTGGAAAAGCGATGCTCGTAAAGGGTTGCAACCTCCTGTGGTTGAACATGACGACGGGAGAATTGGAGTTGCTGGCGTCCTTTGGGCTAAGCCATACGTATCTTGCCAAGGGCCCGCTAAGGATAGACAAATCGATCCCCCAAGCTCTAGAGGGAGAAACAGTCCACATAGCCGACGCGCGACGGGACACCAGAATCCAATATCCTGATGCAGCACATCGGGAAGGCATTACCTCGATGGTTTCTGTGCCCATATCAGTCAAAGAGAGGGTACGGGGGGTTCTTCGTTTGTATTCGTCCAACTCTACCCCTTTTAGGGAGGAGGAGATCCAATTTGCTAGAGTCCTGGCTGAAATCGCGGGCATTGCCATCATCAATGCCAAGCTCTATCAGGAGAGGACGAATGACATAGCCTTTTGGAAGGCAACCCTCGATTATCTTGGTCTGAGGAGCACGTAGAAAGCCGCCTATTACTAAAAAGACGGACCCCCAGCCCTCTGAACCTTTTGCGATTTCTTCCGTAAGAACTTTCCGTCATGTGAAACCGATAGCCCCAACTGGTCAACAGTGAGACAATCCCCTCGGTTAGGACCTCTTTCTATTGGTTTCGATTCCTGAGGTTCGGTGACAAAAATTCACGTCCACTATGTAAAAACTCCTATCTTTTTCTGCAAATTTGACAGAGTATGACCGCATTTTACAGGTCTTTTTGGCATCGAATTCGCAATGCGTCTTCGCGGTTCCGAAAAAGCCAAACCATCCGTGAGGATGGGACGGAAAGCCAACGGGTCTCGAGACCAGAGAGAGGAATCTGAGCCTCTGTCGGTCATTGAGACGGCCGGGTTGCCGGAATGAGGGGAGCGAATCAGTACCCCACTGAGAGATGGCAGGTATAGTCTGTCTGCCGGAAGTGGGGTGTACGACGCCGCGACAGAGAAGCCGGCTTTCCGAATGCTTTTCGGAATAGCCGGTTTTTTTCTTGGGTGGTCGAAAAACAATAGAGGGGAACGATGAGAATGGGTTACGGAGGAAAACGCTTTTTTCTGAAAAACGTCAAGGAGGCTGGAGGAGGACGACGACGAATTCTGTTTGGTCTACTCATCCTTTTTTCCCTGTCCTTGACCACATCATCATTCGCTGAGGACATCGATATCTACACCACCAGCAGTGGAGTTGAGCCAAACATCCTCGTGATCTTTGACAATTCGTCGAGCATGAACGATCCTCTACCGAGCGCAACCTATGATCCTGCAACGAACTATCCTGGAACCTATATCACAGGAACGGTCTATCATCGGTGGCGGGGAACTTGGGACAATGTGTTTCGCGATTCCGTGGCTGAGATTTCCTGTGACGAGGCAAGAACGGCCTTGCAAACCGAAGGCTTCTACAATGGAAAAATAAAGATCGATACCACGTGCGGTGGCCAGCAGACACGGTATCTCCGAACAGGGAATTACCTGAATTTTCTTGCCTCGAGTCCTCCCTCGAGTCAGTCCAAACTCGGTGTGGCTAAAGGGACTATACAAAGTTACGTTAATACGACGTACGGTGTCCGATTTGGAACGATGATTTTTAATGCCGACGAAGGAGGGCACATCCTCAGGGAGGTGAGGGACATGACCCCTCCAAACCGGGCTGACCTCCACAATGCGATCGGGCAGATTCAGGCCGACACGTGGACTCCCCTTGCCGAAACCCTCTATGAGGCAGGTCTTTATTTCAAGGGAGCCGCAAGCTATTTTAATCCCGGTGTTGATTACACGAGTCCCATCACCGACTGGTGTCAGAAGAATTATATTATTCTCATTACCGACGGCCTATCGACAAAAGACCAAAACGCTGTTCTTACAACAATCGGAAACAATGGAGACGTTGACGGGGACGGCCTAGATCCAGGGACTTACTCTGATGAGGGGTCTGATTATCTGGATGATGTGGCCAATTACCTCTATGACAGTGATCTGATAATCGGGTTGCAGGACAAACAGAACATTGTCACCTACACGCTCGGATTTACCGTTAATCATCAGCTCCTCGAGGACACGGCTCAGAATGGAAAGGGCACGTATCACTACGTCCACGATGCCCAGAGCTTTCGTGTTGTCCTCCAAGAGATTGTGGAGGAGATACTCGAAGAGTCTACGTCCTTCACGGCCCCAGTGGTTCCAATCAGTCAGATGGAAAAGACGACGAGTGGAGAC
>JABAOF010000721.1_pt2 | contig 40039 bp, 36 predicted proteins | sample 7062171 | NCBI WGS metagenome assembly JABAOF01 (sample SAMN14538628, study PRJNA623070) | marine sediment metagenome | biome: marine biome [ENVO:00000428]; feature: marine pelagic biome [ENVO:01000023]; material: deep marine sediment [ENVO:00002113] | place: India: Gulf of Khambhat ... | reverse complement strand
CTATCTTGCCCTTAGGCTGCCATTTTGCTATCCTATCAGCACATTGGAGCTTTGATTTGGATTGCTTTTAATTAATTATTCAACTTGATCCATTTGGAGACATGATGGCTAAAGAAAAATCTGTTGCTCTTGTGACTGGAGCCGGCCAGGGGATTGGCCGTGGGATTTCTGTTGAACTGGCCAAAAATGGATTTGACATCGTGGGAGTGGACATCGTTTTTGAGCCCGAGAATAAACAAAAGGGGCTTTTTGAAGTCAAGGAACGGGTTGAGGAACTGGGTTCGATTTTTTTACCGCTTCAAGGGGATGTTTCCTCCCTCAAAGACCATGAGACAATCCTCAAACAGGTTCTAGACAAATTCGGAAAAATTGATGTGCTCGTCAACAACGCCGGAGTGGCGCCAGAGAAAAGATTGGATGTGCTGGATACGACTCCTGAGAGCTATGACAGACTCCTGTCCATCAACGCCAGAGGTCCGTTTTTCTTGACTCAAAAGATTGCGACCCAAATGGTGAAACAGGTTGAGAAAAATCCTGGACTGAAACCCTGCATTATCTTTATCTCTTCCATATCCGCTTCTGTGTCTTCCCCTTCGAGGGCAGAATACTGCGTTTCTAAGGCAGCTTTAAGCCAGGCAGCACGCGTATTTGCAGACAGGCTGAGCGAATTCGGTATCAATGTCTATGAAGTGCGTCCGGGCATTATCCAAACGGATATGACTGCTCCTGTCCAGGAAAAATACGATAAACTCATCGACCAAGGCCTTGTGCCGCAAAAGCGCTGGGGATTTCCAGAAGATGTGGGAAAAGCGGTTGCGTCTCTGGCCAAAGGAGACTTCGGCTATTCCACTGGATTGGTTATCGAAGTCAGCGGCGGAATGAATATCCGACACCTGTGAGATGGAGCCGGGATAAAAAATGAATAAGTCGCAGAAGGCTTTCAGGAATATCCAGAAAAGCCAGTTGATCGCCCTTTTGACTCCTCAAAGCCAAAGAGAATGTGTGAAAGCGTATGAGATGCTGCGTCCGTTTAACGTCGTTCTTGAAGTCGCCATGCGCTCGGAATATGCGGTTGACGGAATCAAAGCGATAATGAAGAAATTCCCGGATGCTTGTGTGTTAGCGGGAACTGTGATGACTCGAGAGCAAGCCGAAGAAGCCATTCAGGCTGGGGCCGCAGGCATTGTATCCGCTGATTACATTCCCGCTGTGGTTGATGCGTGTGTAGAAAAGGATGTCATGTGCGTTCCAGGCGGGCTGTCCGATGTGGGAAAACAGCTAGTCCGGAAAGCAGACGGTTACGGATGTTCTCTTGAGGAACTTCGGGAAAAATATCCCTATCAATGGATCTATAAACTGTTCCCTGCTTTCTCAGGGAAGCTTTCCAATATGGACCTCTCCCATTCATGGAAGGGCCCGTATAAGAATCTGACAGTTATCTACACCGGAGGAATCTCTTTGAGCACTCTGAAGGACGCTGTCAAAAAAGATCCTGATGGAGTATTTTGTGCCTCGGCTCTGACAAAGTACATCAGTGAACTGAACCGAATGAAACAGGAAGTTCAGCAGTGGAAAGATATGCTCAAGCCTCCTCTCCCCAAAGTACGAAAAATTGTCAAGATAAAAAAGGAAGAGGAACCTCTTGGCCCCAGAGTGGTTACTTTCGGAGAGATGATGATTCGTCTCTCCCCATCTCCTGGAATTCGGCTGCAGAGCGCGCGGAATTTCGACTTGAATTTTGGTGGGGCTGAAGCGAATGTCGCTGTTTCCCTGGCGCGTCATGGAATCAACACGTCCTTCGTCACAGCTCTTCCTCCGAATGACCTGGGTGATTATGCTCTCCGCACATTGAGAATGCACGGAGTGGACACCCGGTTCATCCTCCAAAAAGGGAAGAGAATCGGGGTGTATTATCTGGAACATGGCTCTGGACCCAGGCCTTCGAAGGTCATCTACGACCGAGCGCATTCGGCGTTTTCTGAGATAGAGTCCTCTGACCTGGATTGGGAGCGGATACTGGATAATGTCCAGTGGTTTCACTGGACCGGGATCACCCCGGCCTTAAGGGATTCAGTCGCTTCCAGTCTGCGCCAGGCATTAGAGTTGGCGAAAATGAGAGGAATCACAGTCAGTGCAGATTTGAACTACCGGAAGATGCTCTGGAGTGAAGACAAAGCCAAGGAAGTGATGACAGGTCTGATGGAGTATGTCGACGTTCTTTTCGGGAATGAGGAAGATCCTACGCGCGTGTTCGGTGTTCGGCCGAAAAGAACGGATGTGGCTGCAGGAAAGCTGAACGTAGAGGATTACCGGGAACTGGCGAATACACTGCTTAAGCGGTTCAGATTGAAAAAGGTTGCCATCTCCCTCCGGGAGAGCCTCTCTGCTTCTGAAAACATTTGGTCAGCTTGTCTTTTGAGCGGAAACAAATTCATCAAGAGCCAGAAGTACCGTGTCTGGATAGTGGACCGGGTGGGAACAGGGGATGCCTTTGCCGCTGGATTGATATATAAATACCTGAAGGGGAAGACCGACCAGGAGGCTCTTGATTTTGGAGTCGCGGCCGCCTGCCTGAAACACTCGATCTGTGGAGATTTCAACCTTGTCAGCGTCGAGGAAGTGGAACGAATGGTTGGCGGTGAGACGAGCGGACGCGTGCAGCGCTAAGAGAGTCACTCGGATCGCTGAATGAAGTCCAATCTTATTCGAGAAAAGGTAATGAACTAAATGAACGTCAATTTCATGAGAACGATTGACCGAAGAGTGGGAATCCCGATTTGTTTTTTTCTATCCATCATTCATGGCATCGGGAAATTATTCAGTCCACCCAAGATCATTAAAAAGCCTCAAAGAATCCTGTTCATCGAATTGTCTGAGATGGGCAGCATGGTCCTTGCCTATTCTCTGTTCAAGAAGACAAAAGAGTTATTTCCAGGGGCTGAACTGCATTTCCTGACATTCAAAGAGAACCGGCACGCTGTGGATATTCTGGGTATTATCCCCAAAGAGAATGTCGTGACCGTGAACAGCCGCGATATCTTCAGTTTTTTATTGTCATCCATCAGTGCCACATGGAAGCTTAGATGGAAGAAGATAAGTGTGGCTGTGGATATGGAGCTGTTTGCCAGGCTCACGGCCATAATCAGTTTTATGAGCGGCGCAAAGAACAGGGTCGGCTACTTCAGGTATCGCAATGAGGGATTATACAGAGGAAATTTTCTGACACATAGAGTGGCATTCAATCCCCATATCCATATGGCTCAAAACTTCCTCAACCTGATCTATGCTGTCCATTCCTCTCAAAAAGAACTCCCTCTGACAAAAAAACCCGTGGTTGACCAGGACATCGCTCTTCCGAAAATTCGATTATCCGAAGTGGCAAGAATGAAGATGATAAAGAAACTCCAGGAAGAGAATAAAAACATCGTGCATGCTAAAAAGATCATTCTCTTCAATCCGAATGCGAGTGACATCGTACCTATGAGGAGATGGCCTCTAAGGAATTATATCGAATTGGCCAGGAAGCTCCTCAAGCATGATGGAGTATACATTATCAACACAGGCGTTGAGTCAGAAAAAAAATATGGGGATGTCCTGCATCAAGCCTTAGGTTCGATGAGATTCATCAATCTGGTCGGAAGAACCTCTTTTTCTGAGTTAATCAGTCTCTATGATATAGCCGACATTTTGATCACGAATGACAGCGGACCCGTTCATTTTTCTGCAATGACGAATATAAAGACTTTTGCGTTTTTTGGACCTGAAACTCCGAAGCTCTACGGGCCGCTGGGAGATAATTGTTTCGTATTCTACTCGAATTACAGCTGCAGTCCCTGTATATCCGCTTTTAACCAGAGGAAATCTCCCTGTAACGACAACAAATGTCTCAAAGCCATCTCTGTGGATGAAGTCTACAGGAAAGTGAAGTTGTTCATTGCGTGATTCGATTCGATTTCACTCAATGATACTCCTTTTACAATCGAAAATCCTTTCAGTTAAGCCAGGATTGAGAGCAACACGCTGCTTGTGAGCGTCATGCGTTTAAGAAAAAAGACGTATTTATTCATCTTGATCGCCCTTATCCTCCTCATTTCAATTTTTCTCCTCAAAGTCCAGGAGCACATGAGAGATTTTGAAGTGAATTACACCGCGGGAAAAAGGCTGAGAGCGGGGGAGAATCTTTACCAGAAAAAAGATGGGCACTATATGTTCAAATACCTGCCCAGTTCTGCGCTCTTTTATATCCCTCTATCATTCCTCCCCTTAAGTGTGGCGAAAGCTATCTGGTATATTCTCGTGGTTTTTAGCATTTGTTCACTCGTTTATATCTCTTACAGGATCTTGCCTCTGAAAACAGGGAAACCATACTATCTACTCGTGTTCACTCCTTTGATATTAGTTAGGTATTTTTTAAGAGAGCTCCAGCTGGGGCAGATCAATGCGGTTGTCGGGATGATCTTACTTTTTATGGTCTGGTTTTTGATTTCTGAAAGAGACATAGGGCCTGCCCAGAGTGAAACATGCATGGGGGTCCTCTGGGGGCTTGCCCTTTCGCTCAAACCTCATTCTCTGATTTTCCTGCCCTATTTTCTTATCAAGAAAAAGTGGAAAGCTCTGTTATGCGGGCTGGGCTTTTTATCTCTGGTTCTTTTTATCGCATCACTTTTTTATGGTTTTCAAGGAGAGACAGCTGTTCTTAAAGAATGGTTCGCCACTATTTCTCGTTCAACGCCGGGTTTATTCACATCCCAGGACAACATATCCTTTGTGGCCCTGTTTATGAAATGGACGGGCGAGCGAAACCTCGCTCTTGTCCTAGCCGGAGCCGTGGTCATCCTCATGGCTTTCATGATGTTGGCTCTGGTTCTCAAAGGCCGGGGAGTTGAACGGGCGCCGGTCCTGGAGTGTTCTATTCTTTTCATCCTTATTCCGCTCGTCTCTCCTTTGGGCTGGGATTACACACTTCTCGTTTCTGTATTGGGCGTGATGATACTCATCCATAACTTTTTCGAGTTTTCGAGATTCTGGAGAGCGGTTCTTGTTGCGGACTTCTTTATCATTGCGTTTTCCCTTTTCGATATATTGGGAAGAGAACTGTATACCCGATTCATGTCCTGGTCTGTGATAACTCTAAATTTTGTGATCCTTATCGGGTATCTCTCTTATCTCCGCTTCAGGAAAGTCTGTTAGAGAGAAAAAGAAAGGATTCTTCGCACGTTGTGTGTGTAATGGTGCATTGAAGCGGCAGGGAGATCGCTTCGCTCCAGAGGATAAGACAAGATAGAGGGATTAGAACTTAAGCACATACATAGCGCGGACAGCGGGCTTTGTGCTTTTGACTCGTTCATCCTCGAGTGAGGCATGCCTCAAGTAATAGTCATACCCCACGCTGAGCTGCGATCTTTTTGAGATATCACAGTTGAGGTTCAACGTCAGTATTCCCAGGAATTCGTTGACGTCGGTGTATATTGAGTGAACCCAATACTGGGAGAAGCCTGTATCGATACTGCCCAGCCCTTTTTTTCCAAACTCGAGCTTGAATCTGCCGAGCAATCCGGGCCCGAAGTAATACGGATCATCTATTTTCGTCCCGAAATGGGCGTCCGGGGACTCGATCGAGGGGCTGGAGCCACCGAATATTAAATACAGAATCCCGGAACTGTTTAAATAAAAACGAGAATCGGCTTCAGAGATTGTGACAAGGCCGGGTCCAACTCCGAGAGCAGACATTATCTCGCTTGTCTGAGTGTCCATGTAATCAAAAACGCCGAATAGCCCGGCAAAGCCTCCTTTGATTTTTTTCCCGGCGAGGATTCCCGTCGTGAGTATTTCCGTATCGAGGAGCTTATAATCCTGGAGTCCGAGCCTTATACTAAAGGAGAACCAATCATAAGAACGGAGTGTAGAAGTCTCTCCCTTTAAGTGATCTTTATACTCCAGACCTAAAGCCATTAGAAAAGTGGGCTGGCCTGAACGCGTCTTGTAGGCTCCAAAAGGAAACTTTAGGTTGAAATAATGTTTCTCTGGCGGACTTCCGATTCTAAACGCATTGCCGGAGACAACTCTGAATATGTTTCCCGGGTTCACAACAAAGGCCATGGTTTCGCGGAGGACTCTTTCAAACCCGACTGCACTTTCATCAATGAACAGATTGGCTGCCTTGAACAAGATCTCACCTATAACGAGACCTCCAAGAGTATTCGTAATGAGATCGTTTCTGGAGGGGGGATTATCTTTATCACCTCTCGATTCGAGAAATAACTCCCAAGTGGCACTCCCGAACAAAGTAAAAAGCGTGGATTCCAGAACGTTCAAATTGTTCGCTCTGGCAATGGTGTAATTGATGCCTCCATGATATGGGTGGCCGAGAAGGTTTGTCCAGTATGTGTCTTTATCCCAGGTGAATCCGGATTTAAGGTTATCCCGCCAGGAATCCCAAGAGACGTAGGCCCATTTTTCTTTTATGACATATCTGTTAAAAAGCCATATGGTCACGTTGAGTGATGTTATTTCAATGGCGGCTTTGAAGTATCTTTTTTTATTTTTCTGAGTGAGTTCCTTTTCCAATGGTGTTTTCAGCGAAAAGATTCCAGGATTATTTGTTCTCAGCCTGAATGGAGCGATTAATTCTCCTCTTTTTTGATAATCGTTTTTTATGAAGAAAGTCGTATCACTCTCGGGAGACAATATGTTAATAGAGTTGCGAAGGCTATCCGGTGAATACGGAACCAATGAATATCTTTGACTGTCAAAAAGAGAGTATTTCTTTGGAAAGGATTCTTTGTTCAGAGAGTTTTTTTTCTCCTCGGCAAACAGATTAGAGAAACTAATTAATTTTATGGCGAGAACGATTATTATGGCTCGAGTCTTCATTTAAATGCCCTGTGCTTCTACTCGCTCCCATTTTTAAAAAATATCTAAAATTGGAGTTTGTGAGGAAAATTGTATGTATTTTAAATTAAAGAACATAATAAGAAAGTCGTCCATAAAAGTCAAATAGAGAAGATAAGGATCAAGCTCATTGAGTCTGGAAATGGTGCAAGAATCCTTGTTTTTACTTCACTGTTTTTCCTTCCAGGGACTCGATTTCCAAGGAGCAATGGCTTTTTGCCAGAAAGTTCCTGTCCCTGACTTGCGGACGACAATAATAGCCCAAACCAGGAATGCGATTTCAACAATTGCCGAGGCAGGTGTGGTGAAATATCTGTACCAGTCATAGAGAATCGATGTGTCGGACCAGGGCCAGATCCCGATAGAGTACTTTACATTAGTGAAAGGCCAGAGCAGCTTGACTCCCAATTCGTCGAATACATCTGTCAAAACATGGAACCAACTCCCGATGAGAAAACAGAGTCCTGGCATCCTTCCGAATATCCACCAGATGAGAAATGAACAAGCGAGAGGAACAATCAGGGTATGGAAATGACCGAATAGGTAATCGCGGTGCATTTTCATGTCGATCAGGAACATGAAAATGCGGTCGATGAGGAAAAAATCAGGAAAAACAGAACCGAGGATCAACCATCTGAAGTTCAATTGAGGGAAGTGATATTTCAACACGTACTGCTCGGTATAATGGGCTGTGATGCTCATTTTTTATTCTCGGAGTTTTGCATTAAGAAATTCTGGTCCTCACACTGGCTTCATGCCAAAGGTCTGATTCATATTTATTGATCATTATCATAGACTGAACGAATTGGGATTGTGGTCAGCACCTTTTCTCATTTGAATTGTCAATCTTGAGTTTGGTTTCTCGTGGCAATGATAGGATTATGTAAGGCAATTTGTCAAATCTTTTACTTGAGTTTGACTTTCATCCAAGCCCAGTCTTAAATTTCATGTTACATCTTCTATCTTGTGTGGATTAAACGTAACCTAAAGAGCTTGGAAGATTATTCAGGGATGGATGGAGCAGCTTCGGAAGATCTAGCCTTAGCTATCATAAAATAAGATTTGCGTTTGTTTTGAAATTTTCTATCGGGCTAAATTGCGTTTGACATCCAATTTAATACAATTTAAGTTATTATTCGCAATTTAGAATTCCAAGATTGTCTAGGTGGAGGTGAACCGATATGGCTTATGCTGCAGGAGCGTCAGGGGCTGTTGTTGCAGCAGCGGCGATTGCCCAGGCCATCAGAGCTTCCGGTGCCATTGTGCGCCTGGAAGCGAACGATTTTATGATCATCCTCTCAAAGGCTGATAAACTTGCTGTTGTCTGTGCGGTCAGCGGCTTTCGGAAAAAGAAGCATGAGTATTTAACGGGATATAAAGGACTGGTTTTTTACACAAAATCAAATATTCCTCTGCAGCTCCCGTCCGAGGCTGAGCTCATCGTGGCAAAAAGAATCTGGATTCCGGGTTAAGTTTTCTCTGTTTGTCCATGATTGATATTCAGGAGCATTTCTACGACGATGATCCGACCAGGGGTCATCCTGATGTCCGGACGAGACTAAGGGGCGTTTCCTATTTTTTCCTTGGTAACGGCTTCATCCAGGCTGCTGTTCAGGTGGCCCCAGCAGGAGAGGGAACCCCCTTAGGCCTTCTGGTGATGGACCCTGAGCGCTTAGGGAAAAAAAGAGACTCCCTGACTATGGATTCCCATTCCGGCCTCGAGAACACGATGATCCGTATTAGGTCGGGAGCTTCCGCGCATATTCCGAAAGGGAAATCTTTGCAGGCTGAATGGATATCCGAATATCCAGTGCCTGCTGTTTGTGTGGAGTGGAAAACCCGGGAAGTTCAAGTGAATGAGATTTTTTATTGTCCGGATGTATTCCAACCCGTACTCGCCCGCGAAGTTCGGATGAAAAATTTACTAAAGAATGAAGTTCAAGCTCTGATCCAAACAGGAATCCTCGATAAGGTCACAGAGCAGGATCTTTCGTTTGGCCCCCAGGAAGAATTAACAGTTTTTCTCCGCTACACGCTTGACCGTTCAAGCAATGTGGTCACAGTCGACTGGGCTGACAGGACTGGACCGAGTGAAGAAACACTCCAATACTGGGAGAAAGTCACCTCTGTCTCTTTTGGCCTGCCCCTCCTGGATCATTATTTTAATTCCTGTCGAACCCAGCTGCCTGTAGTCATATCAAACAGAGGAAAAGTCGACGGCAGCGTCTGGCAGTACAACCGGGAGTGGGTTCGAGATCAGGCTATGATGACAATCGGGTTGACGTTATCGGGACACCATGAGATTGCCTGCCGGATGCTTAACCGTTTACTCCAAGAGTTTGTCACAGATGAGGGGGATACTATCGATTCTAGTGAAAAAAGGGATCCGGATGAAGTTGAATTGGACCAGAACGGCGTGCTTCTCTATGCGTTAAGGAACTATGTCCTTTGGTCCGGTGACCATGATATTGTGGCTCAGCACTGGGACAAGATCGTTTCCACGGCTGAGTTTCCTTTGAAGGATGTTTTTCGCCATCAACCTTCGGGTCTGCTCGCCAACCAGAGGGAATACTGGGAACGTCACAGAGCCCATGGTGTGGAAAGAGGGCTGGAACTGACTCATCAACTGTGGACCTCACTCGGGCTTTCCTCTGCAGCAGAGCTGGCTCGCCTGGTCTCACATGAGGCCGCAGCCAATCTTTGGGAAAGGCGGGCTGAGTGGATCAAGCAGTCGATGTTGGACCATGCGCAGTACGGTCTGGTTGACGGACGCGGCTTCATCAAGCGCCGCAAAATCGATGGCTCTGTTCAAGAAACTCTGGATCCTTTGCCCGATGCCGGTCTTCCAAAAGAGGCCCCTTTGTCTTCCGCTGAAGACCACTTTCTCAATCCCGATGCTTCCGCTTCTTTACCGATTGCCTTCGGGTTTGTTTCCCCAGATTCTCCACTGGCTTCTTTAACCATGGCACATCTTGAGATACTCTGGAATCAGTCCTGGAAAGACGGGGGATACGGCCGCTATCATGCCAGCTCTGAACCTGACTCGCCCGGCCCCTGGCCTTTTCCATCTCTGTTCATCGCCCGCGCTTACATGGAGACAGGAGACCTGGAGAAAGTCTGGCGCGTGCTCAAATGGATGGATACTCTTTCCGGAGCCAAGGCTGGCTCATGGTTTGAATTCTACGGTCCCAGGCAATCTCCTCCCTTTCCTCAGGTCGGGATAACGCCCTGGACATGGGCAGAGATGCTTATCTTGCTCTGCCACCATATTATCGGTATCCAACCCGAGATGAATCACCTCAGGATAAGGCCAAGACTCCTTCCGGGCATAAAAAGAATCAGGGCTTTGTTTCCTCTCCGAAACGGAAGGGTCAATCTTGATATACAGAGGGTTTCAAAGGGAAAGCCGCACGGTTTTCGCTCGAACGCAGCCATCATCCAATCCTCAGATAAAGAAGCCCTCATTTTTTACTCAAAAAAGGACCTCTGGGTGGAAGTTTCTCTGCCTTAACGATTTCTTAGAGTGGAGGAGGAAATGTCATTAAAGACTTTGTATCTCATCTGTAATGCGCATCTCGATCCTGTCTGGCTGTGGGAATGGGAAGAGGGCGTAGGCGAAACTCTCTCGACTTTTCGGACCGCAGCTCAATTCTGCGGGGAATTCGATGAATTCGTATTCAACCACAATGAAGCTGTCCTGTATAAATGGGTCGAGATGTTTGAGCCAGAGCTTTTTTCCCGGATCCAGCAGTTGGTGAAGAAGCAAAAATGGCATATCCTGGGCGGCTGGTATCTCCAGCCCGATTGCAACATGCCAAGCGGCGAGTCTTTTGTCCGGCAGATTCTTATGGGAAAATCTTACTTCAAGGAAAAATTTGGCGTGGAACCCAGGACGGCCATGAACTTTGACCCGTTCGGACACACCAGGGGACTCGTACAGATACTGAAAAAATCGGGGTACACATCTTACCTCTTCTGCCGGCCTGATGCGAAGCATATCACACTCCCCGCTGATGACTTTGTCTGGGTCGGGTACGATGGGTCGGAGATTCTCGCTCACCGCGCACGGTATCACTACAATTCAGACAGAGGAAAGGCCCGGCAGCGAGTTGAACAATGGATGAAGGAGAATCGAGAACAGAAACAGGGAATGCTGCTCTGGGGAGTCGGCAATCATGGTGGCGGAGCCTCACGCGAGGACCTTGAACAGCTCCGGGAGCTCAACAAGGAAAAATCTGGATGGGATGTGCGTCACGGAATTCCAGAAAACTATTTCGAGGTCATAAGCCAAAAAGCGGATAACCTTCCGCGCTACGCTCAAAGCCTCAATCCCTGGTCAGTGGGCTGCTATACCACCATGGCGCTTATCAAACAGAAGCACCGTCTTCTCGAAAACACGTATTATTTGACCGAGAAAATGGTGAGCCATGCTTCATCACAAGGATTAATGGATTATCCCCGGGACGAACTCCACCAATCGCTGGAAGACCTTTTGTTCTGTGAATTCCATGATATCCTTCCAGGCTCCTCAATTGTCGAAGTTGAAGCCTATGCGCTCCAAAGGATGGATCACGCACTGGAAATCCTATCCCGTCTCAAGGCCCGGGCATTTTTTGCTTTGACAAAAGGGGAAAAGAGAGCAGAAGAAGGTGAATTTCCGATTTTTGTCTACAATCCTCATCCTTATCCAGTGAATGAGACGATTTCCTGTGAATTCCAGCCTCAAGAGCCCAATTTTGACCCAGAGACCTTCTGGCTTCCTGAGGTTAGAGACAGCAGTGGAAAAGCTGTTCCTCACCAACTTGAGAAAGAGAGCAGCAATATATCTGTTGACCAGCGGAAAAGAGTCGTCTTCCAAGCCGAGCTCAAGCCTGCGCAGATGAATCGCTTCTCCTTCTTTGTGAAAGAGGTCAAGCCGATTACACAAAGAGATAAGAAGAAAGAAACACCACTGGCTTTTAAATCAGATAAAATCGAGCTCTCCATCAATGACAAAACCGGCTGGGTGGATAGCTATTGCGTCGACGGAAATGATTTTCTCCATCCTGATTCTTTCCGCTGCCTTGTCATCGAAGATTATCCGGACCCCTGGGGAATGAAGGTTCGCTCATTCCGGAATGTCCTGGGACGTTTTAATCTCATGTCAAAGAAAGAAGCGGCCCGGTTTGCCGCTGTGTCAGGATCAGAGCTCGAACCTGTCCGTATCATCGAAGATGGTCCTGTGAGAACAGTCGTCGAGGTGCTCTTAAAGTACAATCATTCATCGATATGCCAGAGATATATGATTCCTAAAAAAGGCAGTGAGTTAGGAGTGGAAGTCCGCGTGCTCTGGGCCGAGAAGGACCGTATGCTCAAACTCTCTCTGCCGACCTCATTCCAGAAAGGGAGCTGCAGGGGACAAGTGGCCTACGGGGTTGAGGAGTTCACCAGAGAAAAAGAAGAGCTTGTTGCCCAGAAATGGGTCGGAGTTGTCTCTTCAGATAAGAAATATGCCATGACGATAATCAATAACGGTACATACGGCTTTGACTTTTCAAACGGTGAGCTTCGTCATTCCTTACTGCGTTCTGCAGCCTATGCGGCCCATCCAGTGGATGGAAAAAAGCCGATTGTCCCCCTAGACCGGTTCGAGCCGCGGATAGACCAGGGCGAGAGGGTATTCCGTTTCTGGATCAATGGCGGTGAGGCTCAAGAGCGGCTCTCTCAAGTAGACCGTGAGGCGCTTATCAAGAATGAGAGTCCGATGGCGCTCTCCTGGTTTCCTCCGGGAAAAGGAAAAAAGATTCTGCCTTCAGTATCGGTGAGTGGGGATGCAATCCAGTTCACTTCAATCAAAATGGCCGAGGAGAATAATTGGCTCCTCATCCGCCTGTTCGAACCCACCGGCGGAGAGCGAAAAACCGATGTATCGATTCCTTGTTTACACCTGAATTTTGAGGTCAAGCTTCAAGGCTTTGAAATAAAAACCATGGCCGTGGACCTTGAATCAAAGGAGATTTTTGAGGTGGATTTGATGGAGAAAAGACTGTGACTGGATGTCCATGATATAATCAAAAAGATGTAGGCCATTTAGGGCCAACCTGGAAAAAAAGGGAGCATGAATGTGCTCAGTAATTAGGTAACACTTTTTTGATGTCATTGCGAGTGGAGTGAAGCAATCTCATACAAAGAAATGCATTTTCACAAAGAGATTGCCGCGCTTCACTCGCAATGACACTTATTCCTTCAATGTCATTTCTAAAAGAGTTGCTTAATTAGTGGTCATAAACAAGGCATTCAAAAAGAAAATGAAAAGGAATAACGAAGGGCCAAAGCCTCCTCCGGTCTCTGTAGTCATGGTTGGAATCAGCGGAATGGGGCTCCATTATCTCATGACTCTGCTGGAAGAATTTTCTCCCGGAGAGATCGAGCTTCGCGCCGCTGTGGATCCTTTCCCGGAAAAGTCTGAACGCTTCCCCGAACTCAAAGAAAAGGGCATTCCTGTGTTTGATTCTCTCAGTGAGTTCTACGGCAGCAGTCGGACCGCTGAGTTGGTTGTTATTTCGTCTCCGACTCAACACCATGTTCCCCAGAGCTATGAGGCGCTCCGCCACAACAGCCATGTGTTGTGTGAGAAGCCCATCGGCGCCACGATCCAGGACGCGAACCAGTTGATCCAGGTTAAGGAGGAGTCAAACCACTGGGTCATGATCGGCTACCAGTGGTCCTATTCGAAAGCGATTCAATGCCTGAAACGCGATATTCTCAAGGGAATGTTCGGCAGACCAGTTCGGCTGAAATCCCTGTGTTTCTGGCCCAGAGCAGAGGATTATTACGGAAAAAGCTCCTGGCTTGGGAGAAAAAAAGATGAAGAGGGCCGTTGGGTATTGGACAGCCCAGCCAACAACGCGATGGCTCATTTTCTGCACAACCTGTTCTACGTGTTGGGCGACCATGCGGATACGAGCGCTCAACCCACAGCAGTCACAGCCGAACTGTACAGAGCCTATCCCATCCAGAATTTCGACACCGTTGCTTGTCGCGCATTTACACAGGAAGGCACAGAGCTTCTGTTTTATGCGTCCCATGTGACACGTCCAGACCAGGGACCCATATTTTCCTTCGAGTTCGAGCAGGCCACAATCACCTATGGAGAGTTTTCTGAGGAGATTATCGCCATCGACCGCAAAAGGAAAGAAAAACATTTCGGCTCCCCGGAAGCTGCCCATCATTTCCTGAAACTGTTTGATGCGGTAGCGTGTGTCCGGGAACCCAAGCCTGTGGTTTGCGGCCCGGAAGCAGCGCGCTCCCAGACTCTGTGTGTGAACGGCATTCAGGAGTCCTTCCAGGAGATTGTGGAGTTTCCGGAATCAATGGTTCACAAGGAAGAAAGTGAAGGAAGATGGTGGGTCGAAGGGCTGGCCGAAGGATTTTATGACTGCTACACCAAAGGAATCCTTCCCAGTGAAGGGAACATTCCCTGGGCCCGTGCCGGAATACCAGTGGATGTGCGGGATTATCATTTTTTCCCGGGTGGAACTCCTCCGGCTGATCGAGCGGATAAGCGAGAGGAATGATTTCCATGGATTCCCGCGAGCTTGTCCGCCGAACACTCGCCTTTGAATCCCCGGAACGCATACCCCGCCAGTGTTGGATTTTGCCCTGGGCTGAGGAAAAATACTCAGATACAGTCGAGAGGCTTCGCAGAGAATTTCCGGATGATATAGTTGATGCACCGGCAGTCTATAAAGAGCCGTTGGGAATTAAAGGAGACCGGTACAGTCCTGGGATTTATGTGGATGAGTGGGGATGCACTTTTAACAACCTCCAGAGCGGCACGATCGGGATTGTTCGTCAACCTCTCATTAAGGACTGGAAGGACCTAGATGATTTCACAACCCCTGATGCTGTCCTCAGCCTTGACCAGGAGGAAGTGAATGCTTTTTGTGAAAACACAGATAAGTTTGTGCTTTCCGGGACTGTTGTTCGTCCTTTTGAACGGTTGCAGTTCATCCGGACCATGGAGCAAGCGCTCGTCGATCTCATCGAACAGCCTGCCGAGCTCTTTAAGCTTTTAGACCGAATTCATGAACATTACTGCAGGGAAGTTGAAACATGGGCCAGCACAGATGTGGATGGAGTGGCCCTGATGGATGATTGGGGCACACAGCGAGCGCTCATCGCATCTCCAGAGATTTTCCGGCAGATCTTCAAGCCGATGTACCGGGATTATGAGGAAATTGCCCGCCAGCACGGGAAGTTCGTCTTTATGCATTCGGATGGATACATCACTGACATCATTCCCGATTTGATTGAAATCGGAATCGATGCCCTGAACAGCCAGGTCTTCTGTATGGGCGTAAAAGAATTAGGTGAGCGGTTTCGGAGGAAGATCACTTTCTGGGGAGAGATTGACCGCCAGCAGCTTCTGTCCCAAGGGTCTCGAGAGGAGATTGAACAGGCCGTTCAAGAGATATGGACTCATTTGTATGCGGATGGGGGAGTCATCGCTCAGTGCGAATTTGGCCTCGAAGCCAAACCAGAGAATGTTTTGGCAGTGTTTGAAGCCTGGAATTCCATCAGTCAGACAAAATTAAAACATCAATAATTATCAATTTTTCTTTAGTAATTCGATAAAAATCCAAGAGGCTGATTTTCTCCTGATTTTTCCTGCTTCCGGAAAAGAGGGAGCACTGTTTCGATCCTGACTCGATAGGAAAAATATAACTTGACTATACATATTCGATTTTTGATATTATAGAGGCAAAATTCAAGATAGGAGGGAAAAATGGAAGTAAAGGAAGATAGAGTTGTAAACGTTCATAAGGTGATTGAAAAGTTAGAGGAATCTCTTCAAAAAGCAAACCAGGGGAATACAACGCACTATATAAACATTTTGAAAGCCATGTTCTCTTATCCCCCCGAGCCAATGGCGCAGTGTAGGCCTCCTGATACTTATCCTGAAATTCCACAGTAAGGGTGATGAAGTAGTTTAAAACATTCAGAAGACTCAGCTTTTCTCGAACAAGAATTAATATTTTTTGTAAGTGGTATAATTCAGGGTGGAATTCTCCAGTTTTTCAATCACAGTGACGGAGGAGTGCAATTTCAATTGCTCCTATTGCTATCAAAAAAAGGGAAGAACATACTGCGATATTGAAACCCTTGAGAGAGCACTAGAATTTTTTTTCCCCTTTTTTGCAAAGGACTGCTATATCAGTTTTTACGGAGGAGAACCTTTACTCGCTTTTGATAAGATAAAGCATGCAGTCGACTATTTGGAAAAAAATAGTGAGAGTAAAAATAAATTCTTCCATTACTCTTTCACAACAAACGGAAGCCTCATTGATGAGGACGTTCTCCAGTTCTTAAATAAACACAAGTTTTCAATATTAGTAAGTTTTGACGGGCTTGCTCAGGAGATTTTCAGGAAAAAAGGAAGCTTCAAGCCTGTCGTTTCAGTTATTGAAAAATTATTAATCAGCCCGCATATTGATTTTCAGACCAACAGTGTGTTTACTCCGGAATCAGTCGGATACCTCGCCAAATCGATTCAATTTATCGTTGAGCTAGGTGTTCCCAATCTTCATCTTGCGTTTTCCAGTCTTTCTCACTGGGATAAATCCTCGTTATCTCTATTGCGAAAGGAGTTGGCCTCCTTGAGGATGTTTCTCATCTCATCCTACAGAGAAAAAGGAAGTATCCCTGTGCTTACTTTTCGGAGACTTCCTGAGGGAATTTATGGCTGTAACGCTGGAAAGGACCGGCTGAATTTAGCGCCAGATGGGAAACTCTGGGGATGTTATCTGGTAGGGGATTACTTCAATCGAAATAAAAACAACCAGGATTATCATCAATACTGTTTTGGTGATCTCGACTCTTTCATTAAGGATTACCGCAGGATTTATCCCAAAATCCTTTCGAATTATTCAAAATTGCGAATGGATTATTATCATACACCTGAAAAATTATGCATGTTGTGTGATGAGCTTGAGTCATGTATTGTATGCCCCATGGATGCCGCGCTTTCAACTGCGGCTATCGGACAAATACCGGACTGGAAATGCAGAATGAAGAAAGTAATTAGACAAGAAAAAAAGCTTTTCTGGAAAGAATTAGAAGCGTGTAAGTAGAGATAGAAAAGACAGAGGAAGTAAATCTATTTTTGCAGAGCTGCTCCTAATGCATCAAGCTGTATTTTTGCGTCTTCCACTTCCGGAATACCTGAATCAGCATCCTTCCATAGTTCGAGGAACCTATCATACATGATAACAGCCTCTTCTACCATGCCTCTTTTCTGGTATATTTTTCCCTGAGTATAGATACTCTTTGCGTAGATATCACCCCATTGCAGCCGTCCTGTTGATAATGACATAATTTTTTCTGAATAATGAAGTACGCTTTCAGTGTCTTCGAATTCCATGTATGCAGCTACGAGGGCATCAATATAAAATGCCTGCTGGTCCATCTTGTACCGCTGATGAGGGAGTAAATTTACAGCTTTTTTTAAATAGTCTACTGCTTTCGAAGTTAATCCTTGTTTGAAGGCGATTATCCCTTCCAAGTGATAATAATGTCTACTGTGTTTTTCGTTTTCTGTCTTTTTTATCAATCTTTTCAATTGCCGGGCCGATTTTTTCGCCTCTTTCATTTTGTGCATCCCAACATGAGAAAGCCCCTGAAGATGAAGGGCGAATTTTTGCTCATTTATGAAACCACCTTCAATAGCCGCTTCAATAGAACTGTTTGAGGAATTGAGAGCTTTTTTGAATAATCCCTTGCGCAGATTCAGGTAAGTTAGAAATATTCTGAAGAGTACTTCGTTATCTTTGAGGCCATGCTCTCTGGTCAGGGCAATTCCTTGAGTTATTTCATCTTCGCATTTTGTAAATTGTCCCCTCAGTAAATACAAATGCGCCAACCAGAATCGGCCAAGAGATTGAGATAAAGGTTCATTCATTTCAATGAGCTTCAGATAAGCTTCCTTGGCCTCTAATAATTCTCCCCTGAGATGATGTATATTGCCCAGTAATTCTATATTGAAGTAATTATCTGGCTCGATAGAGAGCACATCTCTCACTTCTTTGAGCGCAAGATCAGATTGGCCTTGAAAAAGAAGTGTATGGGCCATGTATCGGTGATAGCTTGGGAGGGAAAAGGAATATTTATTTTCAAGTAAAAGATTTTTGGCTTCATCATAGAGGCCCTGTGCCATGTAGACGACAGCAAGGTTTTTATAAGCAAGCTGGGAATTACTATTGATTTTAAGAGCGCCCTTGCACCATTCTATCGATTGATCCCATCCTTCAAGATAGCGATATATGGAGCCGAGATTTAAATATCCATCTTCCTCATCGGGATAGAGCTTTAACAATTTTCTGTAGTTTTTGATTCTCTCTTTTAAAGATTTAGTTGCAGAGCTTTGGATTATATAGCGCTCGCGATCTGAAACCCGATGCATGAATGTTAGTACCTTCTGAGTATATTTTTTTTCTTCGTTAAATAATCCTAAATAGCCATAATTTGCGGCTATTTTGAGAATAGCCATGGCAAATTCAGGATCGATATCCAAAGCTTTCTTTAAAACACCAATGCTCTCTTGAAACTTTCCATCCTCGTATAATTTTTCCCCTTCGATGTAGTATTTAAGAGCTTCTGGAGAGCGGGTAGATATATCTCCAATTTTTTTATCGTCATCACTGGCGATTTCAAACGTTGTCAGTCTGAATTGGGATTTAATTTTCTTCGTTAACTCATCCACGGCATCATAAAGACTTCCATTTCCTTTGCTTTTGACGATTTCAGTGCCAATCAGGTCATGTGTTTTAGCCTCTATGATATTGACGCTGATTAATAACTCATCGTCTGAACCAGAAAAGCTTCCCAAGATAAAAGCATCAACGTTTCTTTCTACTACAATTTTATTGAGTGTTTCTGTGGAGTATTGGCTTTCTTCGAGCAGTTTCATGTCTTTTAGGATCTGAACTAATTGAAAATGGGTGATGACAGTAAAAAATTTAGACTGGTCCAAGTCTACAATCAGGAGTTCTTGGAGCGACCTCCGTAGATAATTAAAATCTTTATTTCCAGTATTGTTTTCAAAATACAGCACAGCCACTGACTTTTTAAGAAGGTCTGGTGGAACAGGCACTTGTGGCGTTTTCCTTGTTGTCCAGAGGAACACGATTGCTGTAATGAGAATAATCAATAAGCCGACATATCCTGCACTAATTAACTTCTTTTTTCGGATGAGTGAGGAAATTTTAATACGCGATAAAAGCGGCTTTGCTTCGACTTGCTGTTCTCTCAAATCGTTGATTATATCCTGAGCTTCCTGATACCGATCATTCTTGTCTTTTTCCAGGCATTTGAGAATGATCTTTTCAAGGTAGGGTGGAATGTTCGGGTTGATTCTTGAGGGAAGCTTTGGCTTTTCGTGGATATGCTTTTGGATATACCCTGTAGACGTTTCAGCCTTGAAGGGTTTTTCTCCTGTCAACATCTCATACATTATGATACCGAGGGAATACAGGTCGGAGCGTGGGTCTGTCTTTTCTCCCTTGGCTTGCTCGGGAGATATGTACTGGATGGTTCCAATAATAATACCTGGCGCGCTGTCTTCCATGACTTCAACTGATTTAGCCACGCCAAAATCTGTGACATACACTTTGCCGCTGCTATCGACCAGGATGTTTTGGGGTTTGAGGTCTCTATGAATCACTCCCTTTTGATGCGCAACTAAAAGGGCTTCGCAAATCTGTTTTGTGATGCTGACGGCGGTTTCCACAGTTAAGGTGCCTGATGTCAGAATCAGCTCCTTTAAACTTTGCCCCTTGATATAATCCATAGAGATGAACTTGATTTTATCCACCTCTCCCAAGTCGTAGATCCGGATTACATTTTCATGGGAGATAGACCTGGCCAGCAGAGTTTCTTTCTTGAAACGCTTGATGATATGGGTTCTTGCTGAGTATTCGGGATGAATCATTTTAAGGGCTACAGTTATGCCCAGTTCTTTGTCTTCTGCTTTATACACTCGCCCCATTCCGCCGCGGCCGACTTCTTCAATAATCTTGTAGCGCGGACCGAAACTTTCTCCTGGAGAAAAATGAAGAGTATCCTCCCGAAGAGGCGGAGTAGAGGGGGTGTGTGTCAGAGTATCATCGATTTCACCTAGAGAGGTCCCGCACTTGCTGCAGTACTGGCTGTCATCGGGATTAATGGTGTTACAACTCGGACACTGCATTCCTTAATCAGCCCTCTATTTTGTTGTAATAATAAGAGTAATGTGAATTTAAGTCAAATCTTTGCCACGGAAATGTTTGATATTGGTTGAGTCAGGACCCAAACCTCTTTTCAATTTATCTAATTTATGAAAATTTTTGCGTCATGCAAAGAAAAACACTTTTTCCCCGCTTTTGACATCAGCGTCTCTCTATGTTATAGCAACATGAGGCCGAAGCTGTGAATTCAGACAAGGAGAAGAAATCATGCCAAAAAGATTTACTTTAGTCATCATTCTCATCAGCTTAGTCTTGACGAGCTGCAGCCCTGTCGCCAATAACGGCAACATTAGATGGGTGACTCTTAAAGACATTGAAAAAAGTCTTGAAAATGAGCCTGTCATGAGTGTGGGATTTGATATCGATGATACAGTGTTGTTCTCGAGCCCAGGATTTTATTATGGTCAACAGAAGTATTCGCCGGGAAGCGATGCTTACTTGATCAATCAGGAATTCTGGAAGGAGATGAATAATGGGCTTGACCGATTCAGTATTCCTAAAGATTGTGCACGGTATCTGATCGAGTTCCACAGGAAGAGAGGCGATTCCATTTATTTCATTACCGCCAGGACCGGGACCGAGACAGAGACAGTCACGGAGCTTCTTACAGGAATATTCGAGTTGGAAAATCCGAACAAGGTCATATTCACAGGTTTTAAAGTACTGGAGAATCTTAAAATCAGGCCAATCCGGGAAAACAACATTCAAATATTTTATGGAGATTCAGACGGTGACATCCAGGCCGCTCAAGCCGCAGGTGCCCGGCCTATCCGAATCCTCCGTCCTGAAAACTCCACTAATAGGCCTTTCCCACGAGCGGGGAGTCTGGGAGAAGAGGTTCTGATGGATTCAGGGCATTAGACAGTATCCCTTAAGAACTTCTTCAAAAGGCCATGGATCTGGAAGAACCAGACCGAATTTCCTGAGCCATTTCATCATCATAAAAGATTGCCACACAATACCCTTAATGACACTTATAGATTCGCTGTCATAAGTAAAAGTGTTACCAAAATTTATTGAATAAAACAGGCTTATTAAGCTATTCGATTACTCAGGAAAGGAAAATGATGCAAGAGGTATTTTTTTCTCTGGATTGAAGAGTGAAAGAAGATGAATAGTCTTAGTCCCCAACGCCATAAGGACGACGGATCCAGGCGCCATTCCACATCACCAAATCTTTATTGAAATCCGACATTTGTCTGAGGAAATAAAATCCCTCTTCAGGGAGTAATTTGTTGAAAGCGAAATCGCCTTCTTGAGTGCGGTCTTGCCCAAAAGAGGCGATCAGAAAGTCTTCATTGCCTGGTCCGGTGATTCCATAGACACCCTCCGCCGCAGCACTACACCAAATCCGAAAACCATTCCCCCATTGGTCTTTGGTAGGAAGGACTTTGATATAGAATGGAGACAGTGCCAAATATAAGGATGAAGTCGAATCATACGTGCCACTTTGATTCGGTGTGCGTCCGTTATCTAGAATGTAATTTTGGATGGCCCTGGCGATAGCCGAGGTGTTTTTCATCGTGCTTTTCATTCTGGCTCTGCTGATGGAAACTCGAGCGCTGGGGATGACTATCATGGCGAGGAGAGCAATGATGACAACCGCAACAAGAAGTTCGACTAGATTGAATCCTTTTGGTCTTCTGAAAAATCGATCTTCTTCTCCCATTTCTTTACTAACCTGAATTATTCATAAAATCTGCCGACACTTTATTCCAAAAAACTCTGAAGGATGAATGATCATTGTATGTCGGCATTTTTCACCCTTCGGGCGAACCGATTTCACCCCATCTACTTCGTTACAGCGCAAAAGCGGTGGGCGACCACAGCATCTTGCACTGTGCCTCGCATCTGCGGCAACCTCGACTCGTGAATAATCAAGGCCAATCAGTCAACCTTGATGTGATCAAAGTGCGTTTTGAGTGTGAATATTATATATATTTCGATAAAAAAAGAAAATTTTATCATTGTATTCCTAAAATCCGGGCCGCGTTTCCGTAGAGTATCTTTCTCACTGAGGTTTCTGCCAGTGGGAGTTCCTTAATGGCTTGAATGTTGAAGTCGATCGTCTTTACTCCAGGCCAGTCCGACCCATAAACACACTTATCGATGTTTTTTTCCAGATCAGGAAAGTAATGTAAAAGGTTTTTCGGAGGTAGGCCTGAGATTTCCAGATAGAGGTTCTGGTGAAGACGGGAGAGAAAAAAAGCTTTCTCATACCAGAGTCCTCTGCCGCTGTGGGCCATAAGAATGATGAGTTCAGGGAAATCCGCGGCTACATCATCCAGATGGACTGGGTCTGCATATTTTATCTTTGAGCCTTTGAACACAGAAGAGCCGGTGTGCACCAGTACTGGCAGCCCATGTTCTTCGGCCAAGGAATATACTGGATATATTTTACTTTCATTCGGGGAAAAATGGTTGTACGACGGATAGAGCTTTATTCCTCTGGCTCCTTCCTTGATGTGCTTTTTAAACTCTTGAGCCAGGTTTTTGACCAAAGAGGGATTGATGGTGCAAAAGGGGAGGAAGATATCCTGGCCGTTACAGAAATCAAAAACGTATTCATTAGAGACGATGCCAGTCACGAGTGGGCTTATTTCAGGAAGAATCACAGCTTTCTCGATTTGATGGCTTTTGAGATAAGCGGCGAATTTTTCAGGGTCGATCATCTCTTCATAACGCTCGTAGTACTCTGATTGCGCGGCTTTCTGGTAAGAATGAATCCCCTCATGCCAGTGCTCTTTCAACCCGATATGGATGTGAAAGTCTATGACTTTTTGTTCGGAAAGTTTACTCATTTTTGGCTCGGGAAAAATGTTCTGTCATTTCGTATAAGAGCTTCCTTCTGTTCCTAAATTGTCTTGGAAAGTGCATAAAATACCTTATTCATTTTGTTTCGTCTTAGGAAAGACCTACCCATTAGTCAAGGACCTTGCCTTTTGATTTTCTGCTTATTCGGAGTTCTGGCTGACTATGTTAAGCTAACTCTCTTTCTCTTTAAGGGCTTTAAGTTCGGCTTCGAGTTCGTGAATCCTTTTTTTGAGTTTTTCTTTTTCTCCCTTTCTCGTCCTCCCGAGGATCCTAAAAAGCACCATCGCCATGCAGACCAGAATCAGTACATTTATTAATGAAGACGTTAAGAATGGAAACTTTATTTGCAAGAGAAAGAGAGTGCCCACCTGGGATAGGTAGGACAAGATGAACAAAACGGCTAATATCAGAATCCACCATATCATGACTATCTCTCCTTTGGGAGGAAAAAAACTCTTTTTTGTGCGGATACCCAATTTTTCTCCTTTAGCTTATAACAAAGCCAAAACTCGAAGTCAAGTTGGAGGCAATCAGCTTGTCAAGACAAAATGAAAATGTCCGGTTCTTAGCAACGTAAAAATATCCGGTTTTGTATTTCACCTCAATTCTCTCCAGGCAAAAAATATGATTCAGGAACAGTGAGCATTGCCGCATTTATTTCGACCTGAGAAGTTTCATTCGATCAAGAATAAAGAAAGCCACCACAATAATGAAGATCACTGAGCTGATTTTTCATAGTTTCGATTGAGAAAGACATTGAGAACGACGCCAAAAGAGTTGCCACTTTCATTTTTTTCGCTGTACAATTCTGGTGCAAGGCATATCGAGGAGGTCATGATGAAAGTCAGGGAGATTTTCCAGCAAATCCGCTCTATCCGGATTCCTAAAGAAGGGCACACCGTTGAGATGACCGTGGCCCAAGAAGTTCTGGATGCAATTGGGTCAAATGCCGCCATCCAACAGATAGAGCCATCTGAAATGAAGTCTGACGCAAGGACACTCTATGTAGCTGTGGTAGATAAAGAACTATTGGGGTTATTTATGAGTCAGGGAAAAAAACTGCCTGCAGATAAAGAGTGGGTTTTTTTCGATATCGATGAGAATAAGTGCTGTTGGCTGCTGAGTTCGAAACCTTGCTTTTTGTACACAGCGTTTTCGTATGTTTTGGAGAATTGGCTGGTTGTGGATGTTTCACACTTTAAAACATGGCTCCAGGAAATGAGCTTTTCTTTCGAAAAAGCCACGTTCGATATATTTTTGACGCAATATGCCCGTCTCATCAGAGGTTTCAACCGCGAGCGATACATCCGTGAATATGCACGCTTGGGCTTCACTCATATCGAAGTGAACGCCTTAGCCACGACAAGGCCAAAAGAGAAAGGTGTGAAAGGAGAGTTTTATCCTGACTTTTACACCTACTGTCCTGCTCTTGACCAGTTCGTTTCCAGCCGTTTGAATCAGGGCATTTATCCTCAGGAATATTTGAGTTCGAACTTGACTATTTTAAAAGAAAATGCCCGTCTGGCTGATAAATATGGTTTGGCTCCTGGACTTCTTTGCTTTGAACCTCGTTCTGTGCCTGAAACTTTATTCCAGAGATACCCAACTCTAAGGGGAGCGCGGGTGGATCATCCTTTCCGCAGCTTCAAGCCCCGTTTTAATCTTTCCATTGCCCATCCAGTCGTTCGGATGCATTACACTGAGCTCCTCACCAATCTCATGATGGAAGTTCCGGCCCTTGAATTCATGACCATCTGGAGCAACGACAGCGGAGCAGGGTTTGAACATACAAAATCCCTTTATGTGGGAAGAAATGGAGGGGCTTACTTGATCCGGGAGTGGAAGGATGATGAGGAAATCGCGAAGGCCGCTGCTGCAAACATCATTGATTTTTTCACTCTCCTTCGGGACACGGCATCCCGGATCAATCCGCGGTTTCGAGTGATGACGCGGTTGGAGTCCTTTTACGGGGAGCATCAATACCTCTGGCCGAATCTGAGGGATCGGATAGATGTGGAAGTCAACTCCCTTTTGGCCACGGGGTGGGAAAGCAATTATTCCCATCCTCAATATCCGGATGTGAATATCTCAGGTTCAGGATACCACCACACTCTGATGGATAAAGAGAAGGAGCCGCTGGCCGAGCTTGAATCCAGGGGGAGTTACAGTTTCTTCTACCATTCCTTCGGATCGCACACCAACCACGAGCCGCTTTTGGGGATTCCCTTCCCCTGGTTGACTCATGAAAAACTTCGTGTTTCCCATAAGCTCGATGTTCAAACGCTGGCTCATTTGGGAGGTATTCAGCCCCCAGAAAAGGTTCCTTTTGCCGTGAATCAGGAGGTTTTCCGGGAATTCCAGTTCAATCCTGATCTGGAAATTGATAAGACAGTTCTCCGAATCGCTGAGATTTATGCGGGAAAAGAACATGCCGTGGATTTAGTGAAGGCCTGGCGTTTGGTTGAGCAGGCGATTCGCCATTTCATGCCTCTTCCTCTGTATTCGCATTATGGGGTTGTTTGGCAAAGGCTACTCGTTCGTCCGCTTGTTCCCCATATCGACCGAATACCTGAAAGGGAACGGGCGTACTATGAGAAATTCATGTGCACCTCCATCCATAATCCCAACCGGATTGACCTGGCTAGAGATGTCCTTTTCAGGCTTATCTCAAAAGACTATGCCCGAAAAACATTTACGAGGATTGATGAGTATGTCTGGGAGCCCTTGGAAAATGCGGTTGGCCTACTGAGGGAAAAAATGGAGCTTTTTTCTCAGGTTGGCGACAATCATGACTTCCGGGTTTTTGAAGATCAGTATTATAGGATCAAGGCTTTGGGCTGTTATTATGAAACATTGCGCAACACGGCTGTATGGATCTATGCCGTGCATGAATATCTGGATTCCCCGGATCATTCGAGGAAAGCAGACTGCCGGAAGCTTCTGGATGAGATGATTGATAGAGAAATTCAGAACTGTGACGAGCTTCTGCGGTTGTGGCAAGAAGCGCCCCTGGAATGGATGATCATCTCGGAAACTGAAACTCCATTCATTCATGGAGAGAATTTCCCCAAACTCTTGAAGAAAAAAATAGCGTTGATGGAAAGACACAGAAACGACGAGCCTTACATCGATCCCGATTACATGTTTCGTGTCGCAAACAACCCTTATGAGTAAGGGGTCTTGTCTTGAATTAAATCGTGATGTCATATACTATGAATGATTAAAATGAAAGATTTATTCGACGTCATAAAAAAGAATAAGCCGATCTCTGTATTGGTCCATAATAATCCGGACCCGGACGCGCTTGCGTCTGCGGCCAGCCTCCGGTTTTTACTCCAGAAAATGGGCTTTAAAAACATAAAAATTCACTACGATGGATTGGTTGGCCGTGCAGAAAACCAGGAAGTCATTAAAATACTGAAAGTGTCTTTGTTCCTCACAAGGAAAATATCTTCACCCAAAAAGAATCAATTTATTCTGGTAGATTGCCAACCGTTTACCGGCAACGTCACTCTGCCCAATGGTGTGGTGCCCATCGCTGCTATCGATCACCACCCGAGAAGGAAGAAAACGTTCCAGCTCCCTTTCCGTGATATCCGTCCTGACTATGGAGCCTGCTCCACGATTCTCTATGAGTATTTCATCTCCTTGGATATTCCCATTCCGACTAACATTGCCACTGCTCTATGCTACGCCATCTCCAGTGAGACTCAAAACCTCGGCCGGGAAGGAAGTCCAGCGGATAAGAAAGCTTATGTCGAGCTCCTCTCTCGTCTGAGCTTCAGCCAGTTATCCAAAACTCAGTATCCTAAATTATCGAAGGATTTTGTTTCTAATCTCTCCCGGGCTTTACTCAATGCATTCTATTATAAGAATTTGATCGGAGTTGTTTTGGAAGAGCTGCCTTATCCTGATTTTGCGGCACAGATGGCTGACTTTCTTCTGCGCGTGAGAGGGATGACCTGGTCTCTCTGTCTGGGGACATATAAAGATGCGCTCTTTGTTTCCATCCGGACCACTAATACTCAAGTCGACGCCTCAAAGATCATAAAAAGGATCATGCCCAAGCATGGAGCATCCGGAGGTCATGATATGATCGCTGGCGGGCAGGTCAAGATCGATAAAAGTGACAGGAGCAAAGTCAGAGCCATAAAAAATGATGTTATTATAAAAATGGTTCGGGCACTCCATTACAACGATGTCCCACAAATTTCCAAATTAATTAGCAGTGAACCTTTCCCACTTTCCTAATGACCAAAGTTTAGTAAATTTATGAATAATCCATGTCGCATGAATTTTTCATAAAATCTGCCGATACCTTATTCTATCTACCAAAAAAGGGGACTGTTCTTTATGCTTAGGAATTAAGTAACACTTTTGGTAAAAATACTGAGGGTAAAAGTGTCATTGCGGGCGAAGCGTGGCAATCTCATAAAAAAGATTCTTCATTCTAGTAATAATATAATTTCTCTCAACGAGATTGCCACGCTTCGCTCGCAATGACACCCAAAAAATGTTACCAAATTACTGAGCACATAAAACTGTCCCCTTTTTCTTCAAGTCGAAAGATTTTATGAATAACCTAAGTTAGTACTTCATCTTGAACTTTTTTAAAGTCACCCCCTCATTGGCTCTTGAATAAAGATAGTCCTGGGCATCTATATAAATGCAGTGGCTCGTATCAGGTAGAGTGATGGTATTCAAAAGTTTACCTTTAGGATTGAGGATGTAGACATCGCGACTCGGGTTTTTAGAAAAACTGCCTCCAAGGATGAATATATTTCCTGAACTATCTAAAGCAATGTCTTTGTAGATGAGTTTGGACGGGACAATAAGTGAGGCGATTTTTTCTTTTTTGACTTTTTTGACTCCCAGCAATTTTTTCGACCATAGTTTTTTTCCTTCCGGGTTGAATTTTTCGATTTTGTCCTGATAGTTATAGACAAGAAACAGGTTGCCTTGACTGTCGAGTTCGAAATTCACCATATCCATCAGAAGAGGGAGTTTTTCGTTCGTGTACTGGATTTCGCGCTGGATTTTGCCTGTCGAGTTAAAGATATAAATTCGCCCGGACTTCAATGTTGAGAGTGTTGCTACAGCAATCTCTTCTTCAGGAAGAACGCTGAAGTCTGAGACAGGCATATGGATAGGGACGCTGTGTGCGTAGTTCAAGTTTTTATCGAAAACCTGGATTTTGGGAGTATACTGGTCACTGACATAGATGGATATCTCTGATATATCTATGTATCGGGGGGCCAGGAATTCTCCAGGGCCCTGTCCTTTTCGTCCTGTTTTCTTTACTAATTTTCCTTTCGCATCGAATCTTTTCAAGGAATAATCAAGAGTATCGGTGACGTATATATTCTGTTCGTGGTCAACTGCGACTCCCACCCATTGAAAGAGAGCGTCATCATCAATACTCCCGATGGAGAGGACCTCTTCAAGATGCCAGTTATTGTCCTTATCCCCCTCAGTATACAGAAAAATGAGGATGATCATGATGAGAAAAAAGAGAGGAAATACTCGTTTTCTGTGCAACATTCTAACTTTTATCGAAAGATCCTCGGCCATCTCAGGGTTGACTTTTATCGAGGTGCTTTGGATTGGATAAAAGATTATTCATCCAGATATTTTAAACAGAAAACATATCCAACTGCACAATACGAGACGCCATTGACGAATCGAACAAAGTCGGGCAGTTGCTTTATGCTATCTAACATGCATTTTCCCAGAGCTTTTTCACAGTCTCCAAATTTCTGTTCCTGAGAAAATCCATTAACAACAAAAAGAATAATGATAAGCCCTAAAAGAAAAGATATTTTTCTGGATTGTTTTCTAAAAAAGTTCATTTTTTTCTCCCTTACTGTGGAATTGTTATCATAACTATTTCTCACTGAACGTGGATTATTCACGAGTCGAGGTTGCTGTAGATGCGAGGCATCGGCCCATGAAGCTGTGGTCATCCACCGCGATTGGGCCGCAACAAAGCAGATGCAGTGAGATCGGCTCGCCCGAAGGGTAAAAGATGTCGACATAGAGCGAATGAATGGATAAAAAAAAGTTTGGATCTCGATTTTGAGAGAATCCTGCCTAAGGAGCTCATATCATTGAAAATAATGTATAGTGTCGGCATATTTTATGAATAATTCAGGTGAAGTGATGTTGGATTTATATGAAATAGCGTTTACAAAAGTCGTATCCAACAAGACAGAAAGTGAGCGAAGTCCCGCCTGCTGCGGCAAAGCCAAGGAGGGCACCTGGGAAGTTGCCAGCCGCAAAGCCTGCCACCAAACTGACAAATGTAGCGATTCCTGCATCGATCGCACATTTGATGAAAGCTTTTGAGCAGATGTCTGCAGACAGTTTGGGAGGGGAAAAAAATGCCATGAGGATGGATAAAGATAAAACTACAGTTGTAATTCGAAAGCTCCTTTTTTGTTTGAAATGATTCATTGTAGAACCTCCTTTTGAATAATTGATTGATTGCTCAATGGACATATGCCATTCCCATCAAGCTTTTATGCAAATAAAGACGAAGGAGCTCCATCATATTCTCATTCTTCTTGTTATGCGGTGTGAAAATTCGACACGAATAAAACAAATCTCTTCAAGGGATCAATAGGCTCATTCTGGAATAGAAGGATAATCAGAAATGCTTATCCGGAGTCTTTAAAAGGAGTTAGGCTGTCTAACCGGCTTTCTTACTGTGTTTTTCATTCATGCGCATGCCCAGATAATAAGGTTTTTGAGAAGCGAAGGCCTTTGCCTGGGCGAGGATGGCTTCCTCCACATACTTGGGGCTGTACCGCCATGTCTCATAATCGAAAGTCACCGACCGCGTGAAATACAGAGGTTTTAACGCTTCAACGATATCCTTTCTGGTTTTTGGAGAGCCATTCCTGTAAGAAAAGAGGAGTTGATAGACAACCTGAGTCCACATCAGAATATCGATGTTGTAGACGTCATGTTCGAACATCCTAACCAGGCTCGAATAGGCATAGTCGCTTAAGATTCTCTTGAGGAGCTTGGCTCTCGGGAAGTATTCGTTCCTCAATTTATCTTTGAGCTCTCTCATGTCGATCTTCAATTCCTGAGGCCAGCCGAGTTCTTTGAGTCCGAAGCGGGCCTTTCTTTTGGGCTTCACCACTGGAGTCGCTATCCAAGATGATTCCTCAGAAAGGAGAAGATTAAACAGAGTCGTGATCACCTGAGTGAACATGGGACCGAGCTTTGGCGCGCTGGCTTTATGTATTTTAGCTCCGAGGCCGACTTCGCATACCTTGAATTTCCCGAAAATGGCATGGAGGGTCATGAAAACATCCACGCCGTACTGTTTAGCGGAAGAATTCCAATGCTGTTTTAGCCAATGATTGATGAGTGCGGATGAAAAACTGAACTCCCCACCTATGGGTTGGCGGAGGTCTTCCCCCAACAGACCATAGAACAGAGGATAACAGAGGTGATTGGTGATCGTCCCATCGAACTGATGCCGGGAATAAAGAGGTAATCCGTAATCATACCCTTTCAGGATGGGTTCTCCTAAATACTTTATCCATTCAGGAGTGATAGAGCGAAGGTCCGCATCTACGACTACGCCTCCCTTTAGTGTTCTGGTATGTGTTTTGGCAAACTTGAACAGGTTCAAGAAGTTATTCCCCTTGCCCTTCACTCCTTTGGGCGTGGAGATGTAGTGCTTTAGAGTCTTGGTCTTTGTGGAGAGAAAAGCGCCCTTCGTGTTGTCTTCGCTGTTGTTATCGACGTTTACAATCAAGGTGTTAAGGTTGGTGAAATATTTTGTGAGTCCCCTGTCAACCTGTTTGGTGACAAACGAGATTGTATCTGCTTCCATGTACGAAGGAATTCCCACAATAAATTCGATACCCGACATAGAGTTACTCATAAGATGTACTCCTCAGATCATCTAAGAGTCTATTTATTGGCACTCATTAAAAATCAGTTAATAGACCTGATAAACATTTATAATACTATCTGCCTTGATAGGACTCGAGCGACAGAAGAAAGTGCGCTTGCCATTATAGGAAGGGGAGGAGGTTTTGTCCAAGTCCATGAGAGGGACTTTTATGATCTTCTTTTCCCTATGTTTATTGAGCTCAGTCAAGAGCGTATTCCGAATAAAAATTTTAGATTGGAATTATAACCAAAGTTTGGTGTAAAAGAAAAGAAAAAGATGAAAAAAGGAGGACTATGAAATGAAAAGAAAATTTGCATTGTGTCTTTTCGCATTGGTGTGTCTTTTTTGTCATCCCCAAGCCTTCCCTCACTGTCAGATTCCGTGTGGGATATATAATGATGAAATGAGATTCACTATGATGAAGGAGCATATTCAGACAATCGAGAAATCCATGAAGCAAATTATCGAGCTTTCCAAGGAACCGACTCAGAACGCCAATCAGCTCGTGCGCTGGGTTCTCAACAAAGAGCAGCATGCTGATGAGTTTGCACAAATTGTGACTTATTATTTTTTAACCCAAAGGATAAAACCTGTAAATGAAGATGATGCAGCCGCTTTGGAGGATTATCTTTTAAAAATATCTCTGCTTCATAAAATGCTCGTGGTGGCTATGAAGACGAAGCAAACGACGGATCTGAATAACGTGGAGACATTGCGTTCCGTGTTGCAGGATTTTCACGATGCCTACTTCGGAAAAAAATCAGTCACAAAAAATTGAAAATCTTTACTTGAATATATTTTCTTTTTCATTTATAAAATAAGTTCTAATACTAGTATTGGCCCTGCTTTATTGAGGGTCGGCTTTGCGTCAAGGATTTTTCCTTTTGTCAAAGTCGAGACCTGAGGCTTGGGACCAAATGAAAAAATCTTTAAGGAGGTCATAACTTTGCCAAAAGGAACTGTTAAGTGGTTTAACGAGAAAAAGGGATACGGCTTCATCACGCAGGAAGACGGACAAGAGATTTTCGTACACTTTTCCTCCATAAGCATGCCTGGCTTCAAGACTCTCACCGAAGGCGATGAAGTGCAGTTTGATGTTGAAGATGGCGATCGTGGCCCAGTTGCCAAGAACGTCACTCGGTCTCAAGAGGAATAGCGCTTTCTTTTCACTGGATTAACAAGAAGATTTAGTCACTTTCCCGCCGGTTCGGGGCTCAGCGGATTGACCCCAATTGAAAAAAAGAGGGTGTACTCTGTCCTAAATCCATAAAGGAGAAAGATGAAAAAAAAGACTATATTTCTTTTCCTGGTTCTGATTTCGTTTATGTGGGTTTGTTCCTCTCGGTCTCCGGAAGGAACCTCTGAATGGAAAGGAACCATTGAGTACAGAGATGGAATAAAAGTCGTCAAGAATCCAGAAGAACCTCTGTACGGTGATTTCCATCTTGAACTGGATAAAGATTTGAGCTTGGGGAGTGAGGGAGACGAAGCGTATATGTTTTACCGCGTTGAGGATATCGGTGTGGATAGCGAAGGCAACATTTATGTGCTCGATACTGGAAATCACAGAATCCAGAAGTTTGACTCCGAGGGAAATCATATTCAGACAATCGGGAGAAGAGGACAGGGGCCTGGTGAATTGGATACGCCTTATGGGATGTTCTTGAGCTTTGAAAACATCATTTATGTTCATGACGGTATGAAAATAAAGGCTTTTAAAAAGAACGGAAGCTTCATTCAAGAGACCACCCTTGAGAGCTTTACACATGATATTTCGGTTGATTTAAACAGGGATATTTGGGGAATCGGCCGGCTTCCTTCTGAAAAAGGAAGAACAAGGAGCATAATCAAGCTGAGCAAGAACGGGAAGTTGGAAAAGATTGTCGCTGACTTTCCTCCCCCCAAAGTCGCTGTGAGGAGTGAAGGAGGGCGAGGTGTTACGTTTTTTATTGGCCATGAGTACGTCCCTCAATTGAGTTTTATCGCCATCGATGAGAAAACTTTGCTCTATGCGCACTCATCGAATTACAGACTGCATCTGATTGATGAAAATGGCGAATCCGAGATGCTCATCACAACAGATGCCCCCCGTTCTTCGATTTCTCAAAAAGAGAAAGATGAGATTTATGAAAAGAATTCTGATTTTGAGAAGAAGTGGCCCAAGGATGTCGTGAGAGATGCCATTCAGTTCCCTCCTCACCGGCCTTTTTTCAACAAGGTCTTGACTGACAACAGAGGGAGGATCTATGTTGAAAGAGTGAAATCAGTCCTGGAAAAGAGCGACACGTTCGAATTTGACATTTTCAGCAGAGATGGCTATTACCTCTACAGCACGAATCTTCCTGTCTCTCCCGACCTCATTAGAAATGGATTCATCTATCATATTCATTCTGAAGAAATAACAGGCGGAATCATCATTCAAAGGTTCAAGATTAATAACTGGTCCACCATGAAAGAAAGCCTTCAACACTAAATGAGGGCAGGTCTCCACCTTCCATTTTTCTTGATATTTATATTTTTTTTGAAATTTTTGATTTGTCTGCAGGGATGTGGTATTAGTGTATCTTTTTAAATGAAAATGACTTATGAATGTTGTTTATACACAAAGGAGATATTAGCAAATGAAGAAACAGGTGGCTCTCCTCGTAGCTTTCATCCTTGTCCTCACATCACTTTCTTATCCGCAGGATGGACAATCTGTTATAGATGAATTAAAGAAAGATGCTCCAAAGATATTTTTGGATTGTCGACGCTGCGACCGTGACTACATCCGGACTGAAATCCCTTTTGTTAATTTTGTGCGGGATAGAAAAGAGGCGGATATCCACCTGCTCGTTACTACGCAGAGGACCGGAGCCGGCGGTGAGGAATACACGATGGCTTTTTTAGGGCAGAGAAATTTTGAGGGCATTCAAGATACATTGAAGTATGTGTCAACCCGGGCCGACACAAGAGATGATGTCCGGAGAGGAATGGTGCGTGTGATGAAATTGGGGCTTGTCCCGTTCCTCAATAAGACTCCGATAGCGGATCTCATGAATGTGCGGTTCGAAGGTGAGGTCAAGCCAACCGCAGTGGAAGATAAGTGGAATTTCTGGGTTTTCCATATGAGTTTTGGCGGTTCTATGAGTGGAGAAAAGCAAAGGAACTCTGTCTCGCTGCGGGGCAGCTTCTCGGCTAACCGAATCACGCCTGAATCGAAATTTAGAATGAGTGTCTCTGGAAATTTCAACGAGAGCAATTTCACATATGGAGACGATACCATTTCCAGCTATTCAGACAGAAAAAATATTTACAGCACGTATGTGTGGAGCCTGAGCGAGCACTGGTCTGTGGGGGCCTGGTTTACAATTTCTTCGGCGACATACAACAACATTGATCTTTCTTTAAGTCCAAGTCCAGCGATTGAATACAATCTGTTTCCCTATTCACAATCGACGAGACGGCAGCTCCGTTTTGTTTACAGACTTGACTATGATTACGTCCGCTACAGGGAAGAAACAATCTATGATAAGACCAAAGAGGGCTTGTGGGGAGAATCTCTTTCAGTCACTTTTGAAGTTAAAGAGCCGTGGGGAAATGCGAGCGCGACAATAGAAGGATCTCATTATTTTCATGATTTCAGTTTGAACAGATTGGAATTATACGGCCACCTGTCTTTGCGTCTGGTAAAGGGATTATCTTTAAACATGGGGGGAGGATTTTCAGCGATTCACGACCAGCTTTCTCTGCGCAAAGGAGATAGGTCACTGGATGAGGTTTTGCTGCGCCGGTCTGAGCTGGCCACGGATTTCGATTATTACGCATCCGTAGGGTTCAGCTATACTTTCGGCTCTGTGTACAGCAATGTCGTCAATCCGCGTTTCGGAAGATAAATAAGGAGAGGTGTAAGCGCTCTGTAATTAGGGTGTAAGCGTTCTGTAATTAAGCAGCGCTTATTCGTTGTCATTGCGAGCGAAGCGTGGCCATCTCTTAGAGTGAAATGAAGATATATTCACCGAAAAAATGTTGTCTTCCTTTTCACTTGAGTGTATAACATACTTGAGTTGTATACGCCTTTGATAGTCAGACAAGAAAGACATAAAAATTCGGAGTGTGAGGGAAAAGAATGAGCGGCCAACAAATTATTTTCGGCTTACTTGAATTTTTCGTCTCAATATTTATAAGTTTTATACTGATTTTCGGAAGCTACCGTCTCTTTCTTGTTTTCACTCGCCGTCTGGATGAAGAGCGTCAACTCAGAGAAAAGAATGCATCGGTCGGCCTCCTTCTAGGCAGTGTCCTGCTGGGAGAAGCGATAGTGGTTAAGCAAGCCATTTACCCGGTGATGGCAGTCATCCAGATATTTGTCCTCGGAGAAGAAAAAGGTTTTTCCCATTTTTTAACGATGCTTGGCTTCAGTGTGGGATATGTTTTCCTCGCTGGGATCCTGGCCTTAGCCTGCATTCTGTTCAGCTTTTGGCTGTTTAATAAATTAACCCCTCGGATTGACCATTTCCAGGAAATCAAAGAAAACAACATAGCCGTCGCATTGTTTATGGCCATTTTTATTATCGCTATTTCTTTTTTGATCAGCACTGGCGTTGCCGGCTTGACACGCGCTTTGATTCCTTTTCCAGAAGTCGGTTCGATTCCTTTTGAATAGTACTATTCCATGAAGACTCCTCTTTCATCGATACTTTTTGCCTTTTTCCTGATTGTCAGTCTTCTGCTCCTGGCCTATCTGAGTGATGAAAACAGTCTTCATGCTTTCGAGCGTGCCGAAATTTATAGGTTGGATCAAACCAACGAATCGGTTCCAGTCACAAATTCTTTTGAAAAAAAAGAAATGCCAGATGCATTTGAGCTGACTTATGGCTGGAAAGACTTTAAGGGAAAAACTCATTCTATGAATTTTTCTCTATCCAAACAACAACTCGCTGAGGCAGAAGATGAATTTGGATACAACCCTGAAGAACTCAGGATTTATCTGGAAAAAAGTATTCAGGTAATGAGAGATGAGATGATGAGCCATCTGACGAGATTCACTACCGAGCAGATTTTAGCGAGTGAATACAGCCGGTATATCTCGATGGATAATGTCAGTCTCAAAGATTTTAGCCTTAAACTCTCCGCTCCTCCCTCAATCTCTCAAGAAGCCAAGGTTGAATTCGCCAGGATTACAGACGTGATTAATCAAGAGAAAGAAATCTATCTGCAGAGAATCGAGAAAGAACAGGAAAAAAAGAGAAAAGAGTATTTAGAAAAGAAAGGTTTTAAATTCAGCGGTGATCGAATGAATGTGAATTATCGTCTGATCGTTCTCAACAACCGCCCAAGAGTTAAGCAGGTTGTGGAGGCCATGAGAAGCGAGGCTGGAAAGAAGTCTCTTCATCAATTCCTGGCCTTGATGCTCGCTTTTATACAGGAGATACGATACGGTATTCCTCCTCTGAAAGAAGAAGATAAAATCATCCTGGAATTCTGGGTGCCGCCGAAGGTCCTGGTGAATAATTTTGGAGATTGCGATTCAAAAGGAGTCACGTTTGCCTCTCTATGGACAAGTTTTAAAAAGTACTCTTTCCTTTTGATAAAAATCCCGAAACATTTATTTGTCGGAGTCGCGATTCCGTCGGTCGGAGGAGGAATAACAATCAACGGAATCCGGTACACTCTCTGCGAAGTCACCGGCCCTGATCTTATTCCCCCGGGGCTGATCACACAGTACAGCCTGCTTCATCTTCAAGGGGGGAATTACCGGTACGAGCTGATAAAGTAGGAAGTTTTTTCCTCTTCTTTCTTTCCAATGAGATGAGATTTTTTTTAGTTGCTGTTCTTTCTGTTCGAACAGGGTTAACGAACTTTTGCGGTGATCGGTTTCTAGATTCCTCTCCAATCCTATAGTTTTTTGAATTTAATTTCTTTGAGGTCAGGATAAGCATAGACTTTGACTTTTTTGCCTCTTCTTAGAATGATTCCGCTTTTGCACCAAAAAGGACGATTTTCCGGCTTTTTGTAGTCAAAATCTTCAAAGGTTTTGAAAAGTTTTACTTGGCCATCCATATACTTATAGACTCTGATCTCTGGTTCTACAGGATCTGACTCGATAAAGTACAAATCATCTGGGTAATAATAATCTAACCTCCCTTTCGCTTTTCCGATTCCTTCGATCTTGAAATTCTCAAGGTCCAATATGGCAAATGATGTACCTATTCTCTGGTCTTCCAGAGTGATTCTTTTTGTCCCATATAGCTCATTAGTCGGGATGTCATCCAGCTTTGTCCTGAAATAATAAGAGAGTCCGAAATGATAACCTTCAGGATTCGGAATCCTCCGGATGGGCACGTACTTTCCTTCTTTTTCCTGGTTGATGATAACATCGTTTTCCGCGTAGGTGATAAGCATCCCGTTTATGAAAAAAGGCCATTTCTGGGTTTTACCGATATGCTCAACCTTCCCGTCCTCCCATAATTTGAAAATATGTCTTTCTTCTTTGTAGGGCCAGGTGGTGAACCACCAGAATCGTTGGCCGTCAGCTCTATCCGCTCCAAAAATTGTGAGGTTGTAATGATTTTTCAGCCGAGGTTTATCATCGAGAGATATCTTTATGACATTCCTTGAATATTTGTCGAGGAGGATTAATTTTTTATCAGGGATATATTTTTTGTCTTTATCCCAGGCATTTCTATTGTATTCCAGAAAAGCGAATGTTTGCTCATGTATCCACATTGACCAACGAAAGTATTTCTCCGGAGGCGCTTCATACAAGACTTCAACCGTGTAATCGGACATGTTCATCCTGATGATCTTGTTCGAAATACTGTCATAAACATATTCATTTTCTTCGTGAAAGGGGGAAGGCCAATAAGATCCAAAATCTCCTTTAATTTTATGCACCTTGCTTCCATCGTAGATTTTGATCCCGGAATAGGGATTGGATTCGATCAGTTTGTGGTCCTCTGTGAGATGGAAGTATGAATATCCGGTGATTATCGACCAGTTGGCAAAAAGGAAAGAGAGGATTAAACCTCCAATGAAGATCGGAGCCAACAGTTTAAAAAAGCGCTTGTTATAGACCTTAGCTGGGCGAATGTCCAGTTTTTTTACAGATAGTCCAAAAGATATTAATAGCGGCAGCAGCAGAATAAACGCTGAAAAGATACCCAACACACTGATTTCCGGATCCCAGTTTTCTGTAAAAAATAATCGAAGGTCTAGAGAGTTAAAAGGAACGTTTCTTGACAGAGCAACGAGCAAAAAAACAAGGGGGAGCAGGTTCAGATAAATGAAAAGTGAAAACAAAGATGACACAAACAGAATAATGAAATTTTCAGAGCTGGCAGAGAGGGCGAGAGAAATCAAGTACAGAGAGAAATAGAGGAATGTAAAAGAAAGGAAAGGGAGTGCAACAAGGTCTTCTCCGCCGCTCGTGTACAGAATCACAAACACAGCATAAAAAAACAGAACAGACGTGAGCCGGGGGAGAATCTTCATTCCGACTACCTGATACCGTGAGTAGGGGAGAGACAACAGATATTCCATTCCCCGTTGGCCTCGTTCGACCGAGAATAGAGACGCACCCATGAAAAAGGCTCCGAAGAGCAGGCTGAACTGGAAGATAGGAAAAAAGACGCTGAAGTAGGGATTGTGTTCAGGAACTATGATGTTCGTGAACACAAGAAAGGTGGGCAGAGCGAATAGGTAGACTATGAAGATAATTGTCTGTTTTAAAACGTCACTGATTTCTTTCTTTAGCATACTGGCCTCCGATGAATGCCTTGATGATTTCGTTGAGATTGATATCTTTATAGTCATTGGGGTATTTTTTTCTGATCTTTTCATCAAAAGGATAGATGAAGTATTCTTTAAGATACGATGCCTCTCTCTTAAAAATGCAGGGGACCTCCTCAGGTATTTCTTCCTTGGCGACGATTTTTTTGAGTTTCTCTCCCAGATATTCGGTTTTTTCATCCAAGATAAACTGCCCTTTTTCCATGACAAGAACTCTATCCGGAATTTTTTCAATCTCTGAAAAGGTGTGGTTGACCATGACAACAGTTGTCTGGCAGCGGTCGATCAGATCGATCACAGCCTCCAGGAATTTTTCCCTCAGGTAGGGATCGATTACGTGGATGATCTCATCGATAAACAGGATCTCTGGCTTCTGAGCAAGAATCAAACACAGATGATAGAGAGTCCTCTCTCCTGCGGACAGGCTTTTGATTTTTTGGTTCAGGTTCAGTTTAAGTTCGTTGATCAACATCAAGTCAAAATCTTGAATCTGATAAACAGCGGAATGAAAGTCGATGCCTTTCCTGACCGTATAATTTTCAAAAAGACTGAGCTGATCAGAGATGTAGCCCATTTTTTCTGGAGAGACCTTATCACTGAATACGATACGGCCTTGGTCCGGCAGGATGACGTTCGCCAGGCATTTGAGAAAGGTGGTTTTTCCCGCGCCGTTTTTTCCGGCGATGACGACAGATTCCCCTTTTTGAAACTGTATGTGAATATTATCCAGGACGGTTTTTCGTCCTATGCTGACATTGAGATTCTCGACTTCTACAATTTTTTCAGTCATTGTCTGAGTACCTCTTTATTAGTTTTTTGATATCTTCTATTGAGGCTCCTAATGAAAAGACTCTTTCCAAAAAACTTTTGAATTCATCCTCGATCATCCCTTTCCGGAGGCTGTCCAGGTTGGCTTTTTTATAATTCACCCAATTGCCGCTGCCTCTTTTGCTTTCGATAAACCCTTCCTCGTCCAAAGTGTAGTACGCCTTTGCGACAGTGTTAGGATTGAGTTTGAGGATCTTGGCCAGCTCTCTAATCGGTGGCAGCTGGTCACCATCGTTGAGTCGTCCAGAGAGTATCTCCAGTTTTATCATATAAATGAGTTGCCGGTATATAGGCAGGGGTGAGCTGAAATCGATATTAGTGCGGAACATTGCAGCCTCGCTTCGTTTAGATTGTACTAATAATATAATACAATTTGTGGATTTGTCAAGTAATTTCTGTATTTTTTTTTAAAAAAATCTTATATAATCTATAAGGTTTTGAAGAAGATTTATGTTTAAAGGTTAGCTGTGCAGATCAAATATCTTGATGGAGACAGGCTGTACTACGCCTTTCTGGTTGGTGGCAATGCGGTCATCAAAGACAAGAATTATCTGAACAAGAT
>JABAOF010006844.1_pt1 | contig 40067 bp, 29 predicted proteins | sample 7062171 | NCBI WGS metagenome assembly JABAOF01 (sample SAMN14538628, study PRJNA623070) | marine sediment metagenome | biome: marine biome [ENVO:00000428]; feature: marine pelagic biome [ENVO:01000023]; material: deep marine sediment [ENVO:00002113] | place: India: Gulf of Khambhat ... | reverse complement strand
CTGAGGAGATAGTATTCGCATCTGAACCCCCAAATCATTCGTGATCACTAGCCATAATGTTGTACCTACCAAGTTTCCGATAACAAGAAGTCTGCAAAGTGGTGCAGGGGCTTGGTGGTGTATACGCCCACAATCTGCCTAGAATTGATATGAACAAGGATCGACCAGTTCGTAGATGCTGAGGCCAAAGGCGCTAAGGGAATAATCTCTTAGTTCGGGCTTGATTTTGTTGCATTTGTGCTGAGGAAACACATCCTTTGCATTTCTCCCCAACTAATTTAGAGAGATTCCCCGCATTGGAATTCGATCTTGTTTTGTGCGATCATTTTGTACGTGTCAGAGTTGATGAGACATATAGATGGCATGAAATAATGGGATAGTATAGTTAGGAAGATTGTTCGAGTCGCCTTTCCTATGATTGTTCCGGTGCAATTTAGGTGCAATTGCGGTGGCACTGTATGTAAACTATGGACGGTATGGACAATTTGCCTGCTATAATTGGGTAATTTTCTAGAGAGAGTGACACTCTGTGTAAGCCATGATACTGGGCTGAATTCCTCATGAATTCTCTTACACAGAAGAGGTCGCAGGTTCGAGTCCTGTTCCGCCCACAAAAATCGCTTGATATACTCATCGAGCGATTTTTCGCATCATTGCGTTTTGAGCAAAGGGAAAAGTTGGATCAATTGGGGAATGAATTTGGTTTTTTGATTGAAAGTCAGCGAATTTCGGTTTGAGTCCCCTTTCTATTTATCAATTGATGATTCTTTCAAAAGAAAAAGAATGCAAGTTCGATTCTACGTAAGGGAATAAGTTAGAAAAAAACCATTCCACAGATGAACCGACCTCCAATAAACGATCATGAAAAAGTAGGTCCCTTCTGTGAGAAAATCGAGAAAAATTAGTGGAAATGGGATTGGATTTTTATATCATGTAGCATAAGGAGTTCGAAATTTCTTAGTTCCAAAGGAACTGAACAGAAGTTTACTGTAGAAAAATGTTCTATGGAGGTTATGCGTTTTAGACGACTTCTCCGGCGTCACTACATGCTTCTGTTTAGTTGAATGCATTTCTATTGCGCCTCCTACAATAAACTCCCCAACCATATTATCAAGATAAGGAGAAAGTCCATGAGTACAGAAGATACGATTCAACGATCCGTGCTTCCCATCCCGGAGGTGCAGCACGTGGGTCTAACGACCTAAGACGCCAAGGATCCGGAAACCAAGTTTCCCCCGATCCGGGATATACGACCCCCGAAAGGCGCGCCCAACGTGTTGATCATCCTGATTGACGATGTCGGATTTGGTGCGAGCAGCGCCTTCGGCGGTCCCATCAACACCCCGGCGGCCGAGCGGCTGGCGAAGAATGGCCTGAAGCTCAACCGCTTCCGCACGACCGCACTGTGTTCACCCACACGCCAGGCGCTCCTAACAGGACGCAATCACCATTCAGTGAACATGGGAGGCATTTGCGAGATGGCAACATCGGCGCCTGGCTACACCTCGGTGCTACCAAAGGACAAAGCGCCACTCGCCATGACACTCAAACTCAACGGCTACGCGACGGCGCAATTCGGCAATTGCCACGAGGTGCCAGTCTGGCAGACCAGCCCGATGGGCCCGTTCGATTCCTGGCCCACCGGTGGCGGTGGCTTCGAATACTTCTACGGCTTCATCGGCGGAGAGACCGACCAATACTATCCAGGGATCTACGAAGGCACCATACCGATGGAACCGGAGTAAACCCCTGAGGAAGGCTACCATTTCACCGAAGACATGACCACAAAGCGATAGCGTGGGTGCGTCAACAAAAGGCGCTCATGGCCGACAAGACCTTCTTTATGTATTACGCGCCTGGCGCCACCCATGCCCCGCACCACGTACCCAAGGAATGGATCGACAAATACAAGGGCACATTTGACGGCGGTTGGGATAAGCTGCGCGAAGAGACTTTTGAACGTCAGAAGAAGCTGGGCGTGATCCCCGCAGACGCCGTTCTCACCAAAAGACCCGACGAAATCCCCGCCTACGATGACATGCCCGAGGAGCTCAAACCCATTCTTGTACGTGAGATGGAAACCTATGCCGGGTTCCTCGAGCACACCGACCATCAAGTCGGCCGGCTGATTGATGCCCTGGAGGATCTGGAAGTTCTCGACGACACGCTGATCTACTACATCGTCGGCGACAACGGCGCCTCCGCTGAAGGAACGCCGAACGGCTGCTTCAACGAGATTGCTGTGCTCAACGGTATGGGGATAATCGAAACCCCTGAATTCCTGATGAGCAAAATCGACAAGTTCGGCACCCCGGAAGCCTCCAACCACTACGCTGTAGGCTGGGTGCAAGCCATGGATACGCCCTACCAATGGACTAAGCAGGTAGCTTCACATTGGGGCGGCACCCGCAACGGCACGATCGTGCACTGGCCAAAGGGCATTCAGGCCAAGGGCGAGATCAGATCACAGTTCAGCCACGTGATCGATGTGGCGCCGACAGTTCTCGAGGCTGCGGGAATCCCAGCGCCGACGATTGTGAATAGTGTTCAGCAGGCCCCGCTCGAGGGCGTCAGTATGTTGTATGCATTCGACGATGCCGATGCGACGGAACGGCATGAGACCCAGTATTTCGAGATGTTCTACAACCGAGGCATCTATCACAAGGTTGGACAGCGGTGACCCGGCACGGTGTGCATTGGGTCGGTCCTTACGACCGCCCCTTCGATGAGGATGTCTGGGAGTTGTACGACACGAATACTGACTGGACGCAGTCGAAGGATCTGGCAAAGGAAAATCCGGAAAAGCTCGCTGAATTACAGCGATTGTTCCTGATTGAGGCGACCAAATACAATGTTCTCCCACTCGACGATCGATCCTTTGAGCGCTTCAATGCGGATCTCGCGGGCCGGCCGCAGCTGATCAAGGGAAAGTCGCAAATGCTGTTTGGCGGCATGCATCGACTGCAAGAAGGTTCGATCCTCCAGACGCACAATAAATCGTATTCGTTGACCGCTGAGATCGGGGTGCCGGAATCGGGCGCCAACGGGGTTATCGTTTCCCTGGGTGCGGCAATTGGCGGTTGGAGCCTCTACGCCAAAGACGGCAAGCTCAAGCACTGCTACAACTTCTTCGGCATCGAGAATTACTTTGCTGAGGGCGAGCAGGAAATCCCCGCTGGAACGCATCAGGTACGCATGGAATTCGTATACGACGGCGGCGGCCTGGCCAAAGGGGGCACCGTCTCGTTGTATGTGGATGGGAAGAAAGATGGGGAGGGCCGCGTAGATATGACAGTGCCGATGCTGTTCGGTACGGATACATGCGACGGAGGAAGCGATGCCGGCTCAACTGTCTCTCCTGACTACGGTCAGAAAGACAACGAGTTTAGCGGCACTGTAAATTGGGTGCAGATTGACATTGATGAGAAAGCCGAGGATCTGGATCACCTGATCACGCCCGAGGAGCGTTTCAAGGTTGCGATGTCGCGGCAGTAATGAGTATTTGGACTAGCGGTCTTTCATTGTGATCCAACATTGTCACGACCGCCAGTCCGTTCTTCCACACATTTTAGATCAACCACCTTTAATGTGGGCTACCTTTTACTAAATCTACCGAAGCTGAAAATTCAACTGGCTAAGATAGCTATTACCAGCGTTCCTTGTCGAATTCAGCAGTCAAAATTCTCATATTATGCAAGTATATATCTTCGAGACCCATAACCCCTATTGATCGTTTTTTCCCAGAACTAGGGGGAAAGCGGTTTGAGTTTCGTCCAATACGGTCTACCAAGGTTGATCTGTTCCAAACCTTTCTCGGTTCCGTACCGGCAGCTGGAACCTATGCTGCCTTTAGGAGATCAATCCCTCTGGGCACTCCTAACTGAACCCGAGAGAACAGGAGTTCGGAACAATTATGTTTAGTAGTGAATTCTAGAAGTGTGCCTTCGAATGAAACAGGGCTGCCCTGAGGCAGCCCTGTTTTCAAAAACCGAAAGTAGCTGAGTCCGGGTTACTCCAATGCGGCCAAGCTCGCTTCGAGCAAGGCTTTGGTGTAGGCTGGATTATGGACACCCAGACTCCCGTCCTCATGGGCGATGAAGATCCAGTTCCACAGAGCGATTGCCTCATTTTCAGGGAGTGAGGCCACAGTGGGATGACCCTCTTCATCCAGAAGACCCTTGGCAATCAGAACTTCTTCAAGCTCATCGAGCATTTCCTGGACCTCGGTCTGCACGCCATTAATGTCGAGGCTTTCGGCATCGGCGTGGCAGGCCGTGCAGGCGGAAACCTTCGGCTCGAAGGTGTGGTTATCGCTTTCACCGAGGTGGCATGTGACACAGGTGTCTTCCACCATGTTGTAGTGTGTGCTGGGGCTTCCTTCAACGTCGCCGGCACCGGCAACGCCAAGAATCATCGCGCCCTGACCACCGTGGTGAGGACCCCAGTGGGTGCTAGTGACCTCGATCTGGCCGTCAACAGCCTCAGCAATACCTCGGCGTGGTTGGTGGCAGTTGGCGCACAGGTTGCCTTCTCCACCGTCATAGGTCACGCCTTCGAAGGCATAGAAGTCCACCGCGTCGGTGGTCTCAAGGGCCCAGTCGGCAGCGGTGTAGCTGGTATGGACCTGGTGGCAGGCGCGGCAGTCTTGGCGTGTAGGAGCTGGATCACCTTCCTCAACTGAAGCTGGGTTCAGTCCCGCGGCGACCATGGCAGAGAATGCGCCGCCAGAGTGACATCCTGCGCAGCTGTTCCTGCTCCCTCGTACGTAGGCCTCACCGGTGCCATGCAATGACTCGCTCCACGCTGTTTGTTTTCCCGTTATCAGTGTGCTGTCGTTATGGCACTCGGAACAGGTGAGTTCTGCCATGGTTCCTGGATCGCCGGGCGGACCCTGTTCGCCTTGTGGCCCTTGTGGCCCTGCTGGACCGGCAGGACCAGGTTCACCCTGCTCGCCTTGTTCCCCTGCGCAGCCCGCGAGAACAAGTGCCAGCAAGATCAATAGGCCAATGAATAGTGTTTTTCTCGAGTACATATAGATTCTCCTCATTAGAATGTGCTTCTAGATTGCAGGCTCAACTTCGAGCCTGACTGACAATAGGGTTCGATATGGACCTCCTCCTTACTTGGTTTTAGTGCAGGTCACGCTATTGATGCGTGAATTGCTACTTTTCCTGCGGGTCAGTACCCACAGTACCGATTAATTCAATGAGCTCGTTGATGTTCGCCGCCTTGCGCTGCTCACCCGTCACTACCTGGATTTCCTCGCTCTCGGGATCCAGTCGAATAATGCGTAGATCCGGGATGGCTTCCAGTAGGGCGGTTATCGGACAGTTTTCAATCAATGTGTCATCGGACGTGTCCAAGATTACAGTTCCAGGAGCAATTTCTGTGATCTGCTCCAGAAGATTCGGTTCTCGAGAATTAATGACTGTGATCTGCAGCGCATCCGTGCTCCGGCGCAGTGAACTCGCCGTACCTTCCGCAAATAGGGAGTGCCCCGAGAGAATCACCACAGTATTGGATGCCATATAGACTCGATTTGTGAAAATCGGACACACCATGTGTGAATTACATCACATAGCTAGTTAAAGATTAATGCAAGATGAGAGAGCAAGTAACACCCATACAGGTAAACAGCACTACCCGTATGGGTAGGAATGGTGTGGGTTTCTTGTGATTTCTTGAAATTCCGGGTTCGAATTTATGATTGTGGCGTAGCAGGTCGAACTAGAATGGATGAGTGGAGGATCAACTCGAAGAGTGCTCATGGTACAGTACTGACAAGTTGAGTGTAATTCTTACCAATTAGTGGCATTCAGCGTGAGTTTTATGGTCATCATTCCAACATGATGCGATCAACAACGCGGCAACGTCGTTGGATCCTTATCCTTCTTTTCATCCCCTCGCTCATTCTGGGTTGGATCTTCGTAATACCCTTATTCAGGAATGTGGATGAGAATTTTGTCGTTCCTCCTACTGAAAGCGAAAACAATAACAACTTCACAGTCATGACAATCAATGTCGGGAACAGTGATCCGCGATGCCTTCCATACACGTTGAAGCTGTGTCGAAAAGATGTAGAGGAGCGGATCACTGAGAATATCATGAGTATCCACCCTGATGTCGTCGCGCTTCAGGAGACTCTTCCCAACTCAACCTGTGAGGCTGTTCCGCCAACTGATGCGGAGAATGTCTGTGCAATCGAAAGTGAAAAAACTCAAATTCGCAGGCTGCTGGGTTCGGAGTACACAATAGTTTGTGAGACCAGGAATCATTATGAATGTATCGCAGTTAGATCGGATGTTGGGGAGATCGTGGGTTGCGGTCTGGGAGAGCTTTGTGAGACCGACCGTATTGATGAGAAGCTTGAAGGCTGTCGGCTGACGACGACTGTCATGGCGGCAACGGTCCTTGTCAAAGAGCGCGTCTTTGACATCGTAAACGCTCACCCAGAGAATCGGAGCACCGTATGTCGAGAATATTCGCTTCGGCAGATCTTTGAGGGCGAAGGTGGGGCGGGTGATCTCATTCAGGAAGCGGATGTCCTTATCCTGGGTGACCTCAACCTGGATGCTTGGAGGGAGGACAACGTCAGCACGCGGTATTGGAACCAACATGTCGGCTCAATCGGAACTCGTGAATACTACTATCACAGTGGGATTGCCGAGAATGATCCTCCGTATTTCACGTTCCAGTACCCTTTCTTCAGACGGACATATGATCACATCATCAGCAACTTCCTGGATGGGACGACGGTGGTCCTCGGAGAGTCGCCAGGCACATCGCGAATGGACGGTGGGAGAGGGATGGATCATGCTGCCGTCTATGGCCAGCTCTCATTCCCAAATGGAAGATAATCTAAATCTGTGTCATTGCGTTGAGCCCGTAGGTGGATCCTTCGCTTCGTTCAGGACAGGCTGAGTAATCTCCAAGAGACTGTTGGGGATTGCTTCGCCACTATGTGGCTCGCAAAGACAAGAGACGTTGGGTATTGCTTCGCCCCTCCGGGGCTCGCAAAGACAAGGGATGTTGGGGCTTGCAAAGAAATGAGATGTTGATCTGATTTTGGTTATAATTCCACCTCTAGGCGTCCTCAAAGACCCTATGTAGGATGGATATACGTATGCGATTGTTGATTCTATCTCTTCTATTTCTATTATTGACACTGGCCTGCAGGACGGTTACTGGCTTATTCGCCTCGCCAACGCCTCAACCAACCAGCACAGCCACCTACACAGCGATACCGCCTACAGTAACTCCAATCCCAAGTCTTACCCCTCCACCAACGGTAACACCATTTCCCACACTAGAAGTCGATATTGATGACCTTGAGTCTCAAGCTGCAGGGCTCCTACCGGATTTCGAATCGGACCTTCTCCTAGATGAAGACATCACACGCTATTGGATTGAGGTAGATGTAGAATTCGATCCTGAGGGGCAAAGAGCCTCCATTGATGGCATAGCCAGAATCCTCTTCACGAACCAGATTGAGGAGCCGCTGGATGACCTCGTCTTAATGCTATGGCCCAATGATGATCAATATCGTTCTGAGATGACAGCTGGTCCTGTACAGATTAATGGGCGCACTGTTGAATCCTCTATGGAGTATGATGGATTGGTCACTCGCGTACCACTCTTACCCAAGCTAAATCCTGGGGAATTGGCGGACATTAGCGTGCCGTTCCATGTGGATGCATTCGGGCCTATTGGCGATATTGTGCCGAAGCGATTTGGCATCACTGAGGGGGTATTTGTAGCTCCAACCTTTTACCCGCTCATCCCACGATGGGTGGATGGAACATGGCAAGCAGCACCAGCGCCCAGTGCGGGGGATACGACTAACTCTGACACTGCGCTATACCATGTGACGATCACATCACAATCCGAGTACAGGCTAGCGACCTCTGGGGTCGAGGTGGATGTTGTGGAAAATGGCGATGGTACAACCACACGGACATTTACTTCAGGCCCGATGCGTGATTTCGCATTTGCCATTGGTTCATTCATCCGTGGTACGCGTGAGGTCGCTGGTATCGAACTTGTCGCCTGGGTTATGCCAGATCACGAGAGCGATATTGAAGCCGTTCTTGAAGCAGCCGCAATCCAACTCTCATTCCTAAACTACATTGTCGGCGCATATCCTTATCCTGAATTGGACCTGGTGGACGCTCCAGGCGCGTTTGGAGGTATTGAATATCCCGGCTTGGTTTTCTTAGGAACCTTGGGTGGGCCCAATATCGTTGATCCCGTTATTCACGAAGTCGCTCATCAGTGGTTCTATGCCTTAATCGGAAATGATCAATTACGAGAACCTTGGCTGGATGAAGCAACCGCTAGCTACTGGCAGCTCATCTACTTTGAGAGGTATCTGGGAAAGGGTCGGGCTGCAAGTGAACTGAGTCAATTTCGCTCATGGGTCAGTAGGTTGGATGATTCAACAATACCCATCGGTCTCGCTGTTGAGGATTATGAGTCAGAATATGAATATGCAGTAATTGTATACATTAAAGGCGCGCTCTTCTTCGACGAGCTTCGCTCCTACCTCGGCGATGAGGGATTCTTTGAATTCCTGGCAGCCTACTTTGAGACATTCCGATACGGTTTCGCTTCTGCCCAAGATTTCCAGGCTCATGCTGAGCTGACATGTGGCTGTGATCTAGATGATGTTTTCAATTTGTGGGTGTTTGAAGGTGGGGAAGTCTTAGTGCCGTAGCCGGTTCTTCCTTCTATTAAGGTGTACCTCTTTCAATTGCTGGACGTCATTCCTTGACCCATGCTTTCGGCAGTCCTACAATACGCTTGCTAACGGTGCATTATATTGTTCTGTCAAGATTTCGATTATCAAATCATAGGAGCACCCTATGCAAGATTACCTGTTCCGCGGCAATCTCGCCGATTTGGATCCCGATATTTATGAACTCACACAAATCGAAAGTGAGAGGCAGTACCGAAAGCTGATCCTGATCCCTTCGGAGAGTTCAGCTCCATTCGCTGTTCGTGAAGCTCTCGCATCAGCATTCCAGAACATTTACGCGGAAGGCTATCCCAATGAGGAGATGAGGTTCTTAGGTGAAGCTGAAATCCTTGATCAGGAATCCGTACTTGCTCACTACAGACGTTATGGTGATCGTCGATATTACAAGGGCGTGGAGTACGCAAATACAGTCGAGTCATTGGCACGAAGACGCTGTGCCGAGGCCTTTGCTACTCAGGATATTCCTGCTGATCAAATATTCGCTAATGTGCAAGTCTTATCTGGGGCTCCAGCAAACAATGCCGTCTACCATGCTCTCATAAAACCTGGCGAGACCGTGATGGGTATGAACCTGCTTCACGGCGGCCACCTCACTCACGGATCACCTGCGAACCGCTCAGGAAAACTATACAACATCGTCTCATACGGTGTTGACCCTGAAACTGAACGCATTGATTTTGATGTTGTGGAAGCTCTCGCTCGGGAGCACCAACCGAAGATGATCATTGCTGGCTTTTCCTCATACCCATGGTGTGTTGAATGGACGCAATTCAGGAAGATCGCCGATTTGGTTGGCGCATATCTGTTGGCCGATATCGCTCATATCGCTGGACTTGTGGCCGCTGGGGAGTATCCCTCGCCAGTTGGAATTGCAGATGTGGTCACTTTCACGACTCACAAGTCACTCTGCGGACCGCGTGGCGCTGCAATCTTGACAACATCGAACCGGCTTGCACGCAGGATCGATCGCGCTGTCTTTCCTGGAGAGCAGGGAGGACCGCATGTGAATACCATTGCCGCACAGGCCGTCGCTTTCAAGCTGGCAAGGACGGATCAATTCAGAGAACTCCAAGTCCAAATCAAGGCGAATTGCGCTGCCATGACAGAAGCGCTCAAAGAAGCAGGATTCCGCATTCCATATGGAGGAACTGATACCCATCTGACGAATATCGATGTGACTTCGATCAAGGGGCTTGATGGTTCTTCACTTTCAGGTGGCCAAGCAGCCAGGATCCTGGACTTGGCAGGAATTGTGGTGAATCGCAATACCATCCCTGGTGATAAATCACCGTTCAATCCTTCAGGTCTTCGATTGGGAACTCCATGGGTTACCCAACGAGGATTCAAGGAGAGGGAGAGCGTTCAGGTAGCAAAACTTATCGCCGAATTACTCAATACCTGCACGCCTTATAGCATCCAGATGAGGTCTGGTGTCAGGACCAGAGCGAAGGTTGATTTCAATAGTTTGAACAGTGTACGCATCCAAGTTCGTGATTTGGCGCAGAGTTTAGGCATCGATTTCGATCCAGCAGAACACGGCTACCCGCACTTTTATTACATGGATGATCCAGCACCCGAAGGTCCATATGCACAAATTGAGATTATTGGCGATCGAGCAGCAGACTTCTTGTATTGGTCAACAAGTGCTGACCTGGATGAGTTAGGCGAAGGAAACTCCACCCTGGCCACCCTGCAAGTTGATAAAGAAGTTGTCGATGTTGTCGTCACCAGGACGGAAGATCTAGACAAGTGGATCTTGACCATCGCCACTGCGGATGTACCTCGAGCGATCTCATGGTTGAGGGATTTGTCGGATGGGTTTGTTGCTTTCGATCCTGAGGATCCATATCGAAAACTATCTGGTCCAGTCATCGTTCGATTGACTGACACTGTTTCAGCATTACCAAAGACGGGGCCCGTTGAAACTGGATCTCTTAAGCCCTGGTTCATAGGCATCGGTGAGGAGGGTGATGAAGCGCTACCTGGTTTTTCATGGGATGAATCAGAATCGGAGGAAATCAAGCATACCGCACTTACTAAAACTCACCGCGAGATGGGAGCCAAGATGGTTCCATTTGCGGGGTGGGACATGCCAGTATGGTACACATCTCTGCTAGAAGAACACGTAGCGACAAGAACCGCAGCTGGGCTATTCGATGTCAGCCACATGGGTGTTTATCAAGTGGAGGGTCGGCAAGCGAGCGATTTCCTGGACAGCGTCACTACGAACGATGTCGCTGCGCTCGAGGTGGGTGCGTCACACTACACACAGTTTCTTGATCCTGATGGTGCTGTCATCGATGACACTATGATTTACCGCCGCAGTGAGGAAAGTTATCTGGTGGTCGTAAATGCGTCCAATGATGATGTCGATTGGGCGTGGCTTAACGCAGTGCAACAGGGCCGAGTTCAAGTTGATAGAGAACGTCCTTGGGTCACTGTGCGCAGGCAAGGGTGTCGTCTTCGAAACCTGCGTGATCCTGCAGAAGGGGATGATATGCGGGTTGATATCGCCATTCAAGGTCCAATGAGCCGGGAGATCCTCATCGCATTGGGTTGCGATACGTCGACTCAAAGCAGCCTAGAAGCTTTAAAGTGGGCGGGAGTGATGGAGGGCGTATTCGGCGGTTTCGACCTTGTAGTCAGCCGTACAGGTTACACGGGTGAGCGAGTCGCTTTTGAGCTCTTTGTGCACCCCGAGAGGAGCGTCGATCTTTGGAAGGCATTGCTTGATGTTGGTGAACCTTTGGGGCTAAAGGCGGTGGGTTTGGGAGCCAGAGACTCACTGCGGACTGAAGCCGGATTGCCGCTCTATGGGCATGAGATGGCAGGTGAGATGGGCTTGGGAGTGGGAGATGCTGGATTTGCCTCTTACGTAAAAGTCCATAAACCTTGGTTCATTGGCAGGAAAGCCTATCTCGATCAAGAAAGTGTCCGTAAGGGTGAGGTTGTGCGTTTCCGTTTCAATGATAAAGGTGTGCGCATGGCTCACTATGGTGATCCTGTTGTCGATCGCCGCGGCCAGGTAATTGGGAAAGTCACATCCTGTGCAGTGGATAGCGACGGTTATTTGCTTGGGCAGGCCTATGTCATGAAGAAGTTCACCGCCGAAGGGACCCCAATCGCTATCTTTCAAAGCGCCTCAAAGAAAGCAGGGAAGGCGCCAAGTGAGCTGAAAGCGGGTGATCGGGTGAGTGTACCTACGCCAGGGACCGTGCTATCCCGTTTTCCTCAACCCTGACACAGCGTCCTAGCTTTCATTTGTGCAGACATAGAATTAAGATGAGCCCTATCCATCCGATAGGGCTCGTACCTCGTTCAATGGGGCGGGTACACCCCGCCTATACGGTTATTAGATGTTGCTAACGATAGTGCTGAACACGTTCCCGATGGCCGGTCCGAGCAGCGCCAGGATTACGATCACAACTACAGCGACCAATACAAGAATGAGCGCGTACTCAACAAGACCCTGGCCTTTTTCCTTCGGTGCGTAAAGCATTCTAATTCACCACCTTTCCTTCTTCGTGAAATATTTGCCCGGGATGCTATTCTGGGCTTGCGGGAGGGATTATTTGATACCCTTTTCAATAGTTTCAAGATAGCACATCGGCACCTATATTGAACCTTACAATCACCTTTCAGCCAACATGCTTTTGCATAGTCCATTGGTACTACTTTCAAACCGTTTACTAATACACCTAAATACATAGCTATGAAACTGGGGATTGTCAAGTGTACGAGTATACAGAGTGGTTTATGGAATCAAGATAAGAGGATGGAGTTTTTGGGACCAGGAATGCTGGACTGGAGTTTCAGTCTACGTTATCAGACTGACGATGAAGGATGCGATGATGATAATCGCAAGCAATGCAAGGAAGATTTGTTGAATCCGGATTCGCCGCTTTTGGTGTTTGGTCAGTTTGCGGGATTTCTTACGAGCCATTTTCTCAACCTCGCGCAGGATGATACCACGGGGAGGGGAGAGATGTCTAGCGGGATTAGAAGCAGTCAGCGGTCAGCTTTCAGCTTTCAGCTTGAAAAATGTAAACCGTCTGTTGGTAAACTCCCTCCTTACTCATACCCTTCCCAGATAATGGTGGAAATGAATAATCTCGAATAGAGAAGTTGTCTTATTGAAAGATTGATTGGTAAATGGTATTGAGCTGACCGCTGAAAGCTGATAGCTGACAGCTTATTTAACTGTCTTCAATCCTCTTCTTGTACCGCTGTGAAAACTCCGTGATCCATTCCAGGAGCATTTTGAGCCAGAGGATTGTAAGCATCGCGGCCAATGCAGAAACAGAGAAACCCTGGATGATGTTGACTACTTCAGTTGATTCAGTTCCTGGCATAATTTGACTCCCTAAGTTTGTTAGAAGGAAGGCTGACTTCTTTGTGTAACTAGCCGTGCTATACTGGTCGAGTGATCAAATAGGCTTTCAACAGACATTACCTCTTGAGGTTGTAGTGCATGGCTGAGAAGTCCCACGTAAGCGTCATCAATCGAACCACTGGTCAAGTATTGATCGAGTCTGCACGCTGGTGTAAGAGTTCATTATGCAAACTGCGTGGCCTCCAATTCCGTCTACGCCTCAAACCTGGAGAAGCCCTGATCTTGGTCTACGCAGAGGAGAGTGTTTTGAGCTCCTCCATCCATATGTTTTTCGTTTTCTTCCCCATCGCAGCTGTATGGATCAACAATGATGGCGTAGTCACAAGCGCTCAACTTGCGAAACCATGGCGGCCTTATTACGCATCCTCAGAACCAGCACGTTACGTCTTGGAGACGGCTCCCGAATTTTTAGATCGTATCTCCGTCGGTGACGAATTGGACTTCTCCTGATTTTTTTGAAACATCTCCCTCATGCGGGTCCATTTATCCCACATCTTCAATGTGCGCTCCGCCGAAGATATCAGCCGGAAGTTCGATATTGTTCACAGCGAATTTGTCGGCGAATTTCGGTCTTAAGCCCGTGGATTTAAGTGAACCTATAACCCGCCCATTCTTAAAACCGGTTTGGTCAAAGGCGAAGAGATCCTGCATGACGATGTTCTCACCCTCCATCCCCTGAACCTCCGATGCTTTGACAACTTTTCGTGTGCCATCCCGCATTCGGTCCATATGGACGATGAGGTCGATTGCGGAGGCGAGTTGTTCACGTATCGCTTTCAATGGCAACTCCATGCCTGCCATTAACGTCATAGTTTCAATACGCCTCAAGGTGTCTCGAGGGCTGTTCGAGTGGATGGTAGTCAATGAACCGTCGTGACCTGTATTCATTGCCTGGAGCATATCGAGTGCTTCGCCGCCACGCGCCTCGCCCACGATGATTCGATCAGGTCGCATACGTAGTGCGTTAATGACCAACCTGCGGATGGTCACTTCGCCTTTTCCTTCGATGTTTGGTGGGCGGTACTCCATACGCACGACATGGGATTGTTTCAGTTGTAATTCAGCTGTATCTTCGATTGTGACGATTCGCTCTTGTGGGGGGATGAATGCGGTGACAACGTTCAACAGGGTTGTTTTCCCTGTGCCGGTCCCGCCCGAGATGATCATATTAATACGCGCTTCCACACAGGCTTTGAGGAATGAAACGATCTGGGGTGTTAGAGTTCCATTTGCAATTAGATCCTGAACAGTGAATGGTGTCTTGGCGAATTTTCGGATCGTGAGAGCTGGACCGTCCAGCGAGAGTGGTGGAATGGTTGCGTTAACGCGATATCCGCTAGGAAGACGAGCGTCGACCATAGGTGAGGATTCGTCAACCCGGCGACCCAATGGTGACACAATGCGGTCGATGATCCGCATGAGGTGCTCGTCATTCTCGAAAGTGACATTTGTCTTTTCGATCATGCCATATCGTTCGATGTAAACATCGTTGTAACCATTTGCCATCACCTCTGTGACAGTTTCGTCTTTTAGAAGCGGTTCTAATGGCCCATAGCCCAGGATGTCGGCCAGGACCCACTCCAAAAGCTTTTCACGATCAGCACGTGTATATAGGAGATTCTCTTCCACCAAGATCTGATGGAAGAAGGTCTCGATCATCTGACGCATATGCGGTTGGTCCCGAAGATTTACATCACCTTCGGTTTCAGACAACAATCTGCGCTGGACAAGATCGCGGATGTGGTAGACATCTTTTGAAACCTCTCCAGCATTTGAAATGTTCAGCACCCCTTGAGATGAATCTGTGGTAGTCGCTCCGTTGAAGCGAGATTCAATTGCCGGTCGATTTGTAAACATTTCAGTCTCCTCAACGGTGTCAGTGATGATTTGTGAACCAGATACTCATGGCAGCACCGGTACGATCAATTCCTGTCCAGCGAAGATCTTGTTTGGATCCGAGATCTCATTTGCCAAGACAAGGGCGCAAACGGTGGATTGGTGTCGACTGGCAATCAAGGTTAGGTACTCACCTGATTTGACGACGTATGTAATCGTAGAATGGGTACCACTCGTGAACCACGTTGAATCCTCATAGGTCCCGAATGAGAGACAATAACTGCCTGGGATGATGCCAAGGGCGTTCCGGTAACGCTCATAAGCCACGCTATAATTGCCCTCTTCTACGTATCTTTCTGCTTCTCTCAACGCATTGGCCTGTATTGGATCATTGATCTGCGAACGTTCTTTGAGATCGCTAATTTCGACAGCTGTCCGATAGTGGAGGACCGCCGTTTCGAAGTTCCCTTGTGCACCTTGAGCATCGGCGACCTTCAGGTGTGCTTCATAGAGGCGTAAAATTGCTTCTGGGTCTTGTTCGGCCAGCACCGTTGCGCGTTCATAATCAGCCAGTGCTAATTCGTAATCACCGTTTTCCATCCTCTCATCACCGCGAGCAATGTAGGCTTCGAATAATGTCTGGCGCGCTGTGCCCATTGCGTAATCAGGATCTTCAGCGTTCACGATTTCCAGATCGGTGATGACTTCATTCCATTGAGCGTTGACAAAATACGCCTGAGAATTGAGGAAGAGACGTGCGAGTTCGCGCTCTGTCTTGATCTCTGGATTTTGAGGTTTGAGGGCCAACGCGCTTCGAAAATACTTCTCAGCGGTCTCCAATGCTAGAAGTGAATCTGCCTGTCCCACCAACACGAATCGAGCAGCATTCACATAGCTTTCGAAGAGACGCTCCACCATCGTTTCGGGTTTGAATTCAGGATCGATGGCCCGAATCCGTTCGAAGCCTGTTACAGCGGCTTCCCATTGACCATCCACATAATCTAGTTCGGCCTGGGCCAGGATTTCATGGATGAGAGAGTTTCTCTCGACATCTTCAAGCAGGATAGCCACATCCCGATAGTTCGGGGCCAGTACTTGAAGTTCACGAAGTACCCTTCGAGCGTCCGACCATCTTTCAGCTTCAATAAACCGCAGTGCCTCTGCATATTGTGCATCCACTGAGGATGCGGATTCGGCTTGAATAAGGGCGGTATGCAAATTTGGAAATTCGGGATCAACAGCTTCGATTTCACTAAGGAGAATTTTTGCATCTTCCACACGACCTGCTCGGAGAAGCGATTCAGCATCGCGCAGCTTCGCGGATAGCTCAATAAGCTGGATTTCATTTGCAAGCCTTTGTCTCGCGACTTCAACCTTTTCCTGGATGGAGGCCGAGACTGTACTGATACCCCAAATTAATATAACGCTGAGAAGTATGAGAGACAGGGAGCGCGTCATGAATTTCGTAATTCGGCGGCGCTTCAAGTTCGCAATGTCTCTTTTCTCATCCTTGCTCAGTTTGGCGCGCAAGAGTATGTCTTGACGCAATGACCGTAAATCATGTTCGAGGGGGAAGTTTTCCAATAACCAATCTACCTTCCTAAGACCAATTTCCCACTCTCCTGCTTGTAGATGTTGGATGGCAAGTTTGTAGAAAGGGTGAGTCAAATATGAGTCGCTGGTTTTTGAAGACATATCTTATCCTTCATCACTCTCGGTAATCTTGATCCATTACGCTCCTCCCCGAAGGACGGTGAATAGCTCACCCAATACCGGTATCATCGGTCCCAAAATGACTGCAAACATAGCGGGGAAGATCAGGAGCATTAATGGAAATAGCATTTTCAATGGCATTTTGCGCGCTTGTTCCTGAGCACGGAACCTTCTTTCGATCCTCATCTGCTTTGCTTGGGCATGCAACGTTTGTGTAATGCTCATTCCCAATTGATCCGATTGAAGGATGACGGCAACAAAGCTACTCAACTCGGCTACGTTTGCCCGATTGGCAAGGTTTCGCATTGCTGTAGCGCGTGAGACACCCATTCCCATCTCGGACACGACCCGGCCGAATTCCTTTGCCAATGCGTCGTCCCAATGTTCACTTACGCGTTGAAGCGACTGGTCAAAACCCAAACCTGCATCAGCGCATACACTCAGCATATCCAGGGCATCCGGCAAAGCTTTACGTATTGCGTCGGTCCTAGTGCGGATTTTTCGACGGAGCCAAGACTTTGGGAGGTTGGAGATGAGAAACAATGCAAGCACACTTGCAAACAACATTGTTGGGTTGAGTTGGGAATTCGTAGATTCTGGAATTAGTGAAACGCCGCCTATAGTGATGGGGTCAGAAATTGGGTCGGAGGGGAGTATTTGTCCTTGAAGCAAGAAATATGCGACAGCGATACCAAGTAGCGTGAAAGCGATTCGAATTCCATAGAATTCACGCGCTCCAAGGCCCATGGGATTCCCGGCGATAGCCAGTTGATTCTCGAGGTTGGAGGATAATCTGCCAGGTGCAATTCTCCCAAAGAATGAACTTAACTTGCGAAATGAAGGAACGAGGATCCGTGTTCGGAACGAACCTGCAAGTTCAGCCTTTCTTGAAGAGGTGTAAATAGCTTGCTGTTTTGGATCCTCGCTGTACTCAATAACATATTCATGAAGCCTTTGGGAGACCTTACCTGCCATGCTGGAGTGAATCCCAAACAGAAAGAAGAGTATCCCAACTGTAATGAGTACAAAGCCAATCGGTATAATCGCTGCTATTTCCATTTAATATCGCATCCCCTTTTTTTCGTTGCCATTATGCAAGATTGAATTGCACCAGATACCTTACACTTCGATCTTGGCGATACGCTGGATTACAAAATGGCCAGCAATGATCCCAATTACAGCTCCAATGGGAATACATAGATACGGACCTGGCTCGAAGAGCCGCATCATATAGTCCGGATTCATAATGAACATAAGTGCACCAACAACAAAAGGAAGAATCGAGAGCAAATATCCGGTGTAACGCTGCTGAGTCGTGATCACGCGGACTTCACCGAAGAGACGAATCCGTTCACGGATCGTTTCGGATACAGAGGAGAGCATTGTCGCGAGATTTCCACCCACCTTGTATTGGATTTCAATCGCAGTGACGACTAGGTCCAAGTCGCTATTCCGCATTCTGGCAGTCAGGTTGCGGAGAGCGTGTGGAAGTGATACCCCAAGACTCGCCTCGTGGAGTACTCTCCTAAATTCGTCAGAAGCAGGTGGCTTCATCTCCCGCGCGACAATCTCGATTGCTTGCATCAAGCTGAAACCCGCACGTACAGCGCCATTTATGAGCACGAGCACGTCCAGCAGTTGCTTGTCGAATTGGATTTGACGCCTGCTGATCCTCCAGCGCAAAATGACGCCAGGAGTAAGGTAGGCGATCGCAGCCATACCGATACCGGGAATGATTGATCCTGAAATGAACCATCCGAGAAGAAAAGCAGCAGCTGTGACACCAAATCGAATTAACAGGAATTCGGTGACGGTCATTCGCCAATCTGCACGAAGGAGTTCCAGTGCCAGCTTGTCGGAATTTAGTGAGGAAAGCATCGTGTTAAGGCGCATACGCATTGATGCAAACCGCGATCGTTTTTTACCTCGTGCATGCTTCGACGTAGTCTCAGGGATGACCGCATAGGTTTTGATGCGGTCAGTCATCTCGGTACTGCTTGAGAAAGCACGCATGACACCAAGGACGACCAGACCACCCCCTACTGCAAGGAAGATCATTATGGTCATTATTGATAGCATTTCAGTTGGCATGGTTCCTATGTCCTGTGATAGAAAAAGTCGTATGACTCCGAATGAGCTGTCCTATTACCCAGCACGTGTCGGAGCTGCACGCGCGCGCAGCTTGGGCACAACCGATGAAGTGCCAGGTTTTCTTTGAGCCTGTTCCTCCATACCGATGCTTGCCAGCATATTGGCAAGGTTCTTGATGGAGCGGCTTACGGGATGTCGCGGGTGTTTGAAGATCAGTGGAACTCCCTGGTTCAGACTACGTATCACCTTTCCTTCATCATCAGGGATTTGTGCAAAAGGTTTATGACGCAGTGCGACGCTGATATCCTTGGTTTTTACACCACCCAACATGCCAGCTCGATTCAAGATGATGAGAAGCTTTCCTGATGGGTAAGCAAGTGTTCGACTGATCTGGACGAACCTGCTGACATCGTGTAGCGCGGCAAGATCAGGTGTAGCAACGAGCAGGATCCTGTCTGAAAGATCCATAAGAGTGACTGTGTTCTCGTTAAGGAAACTCCCTGCATCGACAATAACGAAGTCATACATGCGACGAATACCGCGCATGACGTTGAATAGATCATCTGGACGAATGCCTTGTCCAGCCTGAACATCTGTCGGCGCAAGGAGGACCTCGATACCGGATGAGTGTTTTGTAACGACATCCTTTACGAGCCCGGTGTCTAGTGCGTTTGCGTGTGGGATCAGATCAGCGATCGAGTTGTTGGATCGGATATTCATCATGAGGCCAAGATGCCCGAAGAGGAGCTTGCCGTCCATGAGCAAAACATTGCACTCGATCTCTTCATGCAACGCCAACGCGACATTAATTGCGATGGTGGAACAGCCCACACCTCCGCGTGGACTAAAAACCGAGAGAATTTGAAGAGGTTCGTCCCTTTCATCTTCTACGAAGGCCGAGGCTGTCGGGGAAATCCTCCTACGGGACTCGAGATCGCAAACACGCCGGAGTGTACTGATCAGATTTGTTTGAGTGAACGGTTGTACGAGGAATGCGCGCGCACCCGCGAGCATGATTTGCTGAGCTTGAACTGGATCATTGTTCAACAGTATGACCACAATCGCTGTGGTTGGATGTTGCAGTGAGATCTCGTCGATGGTATCCAACGCCTGCTCTTCATCCAATGCATGATCGATCAGGATGATATCGGGTTGTGTGTCATAAAGCTCCTTAGTAACGCCTTCGAATGTGGATAATTCAGCAACTAAATGGAAATCAGATTGAGAACCCAAAGCTGCAGCGATTTGTTGTTGGATGGGACCTTCTCCGGCGATGGACGCCACCTTGGAGTAGCTCGTTGTTTCTGGCATATTACGCATCCTTTCCGATAACCTCATTCAATCTTCATTGATTTCATGAACCATTCATCAGCGTGTGATGACCAATTCATATCGATCCTTTAGATACTCTGACATAACAGGACTCAATCCGTAAATTTGGACGGAAGTTGGCGCTCGAAGTACGATATCGACGATTCCTCCAGCATCTTTGATGTGCTTCAAGACCAACGCGTCTTGGGGAGATAATGCGACCAAAACGGCCTGTGGTTCAATTTGCGACGGTTGAGGAGTGGGAGTTGGTTCAGGGGTTGCGTCCGCCGAAGTTAAACTTGTGCTAGACGCGCTTGCCGTCGTCGTGCCCGTTCCTCGAGCGGGTAGGATCTCAACTATTACAGCGCTGATTGTTACCCGTTGTAATGCGCTGAATGTGAAGAGTACATCTTCGGTCTCTTGTGTTTCCCCTGTAAGTTCAACATTTCCTGCCTGGCTGACAAGGATAGGTTGCTCGACCGAGGCCAAGATGTCGACGATGTCTCCAGGTTGCAGGATATTGATCTGGCTCATCAGGTCGGTGGCAGGGAATGCCATCAATACCTGATCATCCTCTATGATAAATGCCATGTCCTTATTGATGTTAGTTGGGTTCGCTAGGTGATGTTCCATCACCATCTCGCCGGTAACAAGGGGAATCTTGGTGATTCGACCTACTGCATCTTCAATGGAGGCGATGGCATTTTGTGGAACCAATTCCACGAGCACGTCGACGACAACTAGATCTTCGGCATCGAGAAGGGCTCGCAATGGGATATCGTGTGTGGTCACGACTACGGGTTCGGTCCGAGGAGGCAGTGGCGTGGGTTGGGGAAGCGGTGTCGTTGCCCGCTGGATGAGACTCGTAATTACAAAGATGCCGATGATTGCAAATACAATTCCTGCTAAGACTAAGATGATTCCTCTTCGTCGACTCAATGCATTACTCCTTCGTTATTGTCCCAAGGCCAAACTCCAAGCCTTAGCGGATCAGGTACAGCGTATAGGCTCCAGCGTCAACTCCATCACTTGGCCTGCCCTTCAATCCGGGTACGAAACCGCGTACGAAAAATCCTTCAATCGTCTTAACGTTATTGGGCAGCCCTGCCGCTTCATGCCCAGGGCATGGGCCATGAGGGGGCGCGTCGACGCATGTAATCTTGAAGAGCGCGAAAGTAATGATGTGGTAATAGAGCGTTGCTGAGCCACCGCTGAGAACGGTTTTATCTTCCGGGTGATAGAGATCCGGGCATGATACTTCTGGCAGTGCGCCGGGCTCATCGCAGTATTGGTCAAAAACTGGGAAAAGGACATAATCACCCGTTCTGCCCCATGCGGCTTGGAAGACGTCGTTCGCCACGCCGGTTTGACCACCAAACCAGGTATGGCGGATAACCTCGGCGTCAAAACCGCCGTTGATCCAATCCACAAGCTCACTGCTTCCACCTCCGCCGCCGTCCAAATCCAACCAGCTCCTATCGCCACCAGCTAGCAGATCGTTTAAGCCATCATCGTCGTAATCACAATCCAGGGTTCCTGCAGGGATCCCTGAATTGGGCGGATCTTGACAGAAAAAATCTTCATCTGAACCCTTAGAGTCCATGATGACGTAGTTCTTTCCATAAAGGATCTGACAATCCACACTCCCAGAAGGAAAACCCTCGATGGGTGGGGAACAGTTCCAGGCGACGGGCAAGATTCCCTGAGCTGCGCTTGGCGCGAAACAACCTGCCGCTGCGATTGCTGAGGACGTAATCTCCGGTTGTCCAAGAACCCTGCCGAAGAAGGTCGTGAATGGGATATAGGCTTCAACGGTAACGACACCAGGCTCGGTATATGCGGTGGCATTGAGTGCTTTGTTCCGATCGAGTGTGTATTCAAGAGCTCGGTTGACGGCAAGCACATGATCACCAGTCACGCACAGCTCTCTCGCGCCGGCGAGCGCACCCGCATCCGCAGCACTCTGAGCAGTCCGTCTTTTTAAGTATGCGTAACCACCGTCCAACACAATTGCCAACATTCCGATAAGGACCACGAGCAATAAGGCCACAACGACCATGCTCTGGCCCCCGTTGTGACGATTGATTTTGCCTTTCATAAGCTCTTTCTCCTTTATCGGAGGCTGTGTTCAATTCATCAGATAGTGCAACTTAAGCAATGAGAGTGGGGCCATTCAGCCCTCGATCCTCATCGTTGATTGACTGGCAAGCGTGATCTCATTAGCGCCTAGTAGAGCGCCAATGATGGGTGTCACAGCGCGGAACTGGAATGACACTGCGACTCGAATGGTGTCCTCGTCGGGCAACACGACAGTAACGGTCATCGCCGCCGGGTTAAGTCCAACCGCCTTCCTCTGAACAACGGCTTCGATGCCAGCGACGTCCTCAGGGTGGATAACGCCATATCGGGCGCCTTCGCGCGCCGAATTCTGGATCGCACTGTAGCAATAGACTGCTCTTCCCAAGTCCAGGATGCTCATCAGGATGAGCAGGAAAATGGGAAGGATGATGGCATACTCGACCAGTTCCTGCCCGCGTTCGCGCCCTCGTCGGTGGTTCTTCATGGCACCATCATCTCGGCGTACTGTTCCAGTTGTAGATCACGAGTCGGCAAGACCAGGCCCATGATCAATTGGAAGTCGTGTCGAATGGTGACGCGAATGGGAAGTCCTCTCCCGCAGCTCTCAGGGCAGCTCACTTCAATCACACTTGAGGAAAGGTCGATCCCCGAGTTCAGCGCTTCGGCTCGTGTGATCGTTGTGATGCCAACGGTATCTGTGGGGTCGAACATTCCATAACGTGCGCCTTCGCGAGCGGCATTGGTGATGGTAATTGCGGAATGGAACAGACGTCCCAGGTCGAGGACTCCAAATGCGATCAGTAACAAAACCGGCAGCAGGATCGCAAATTCCATCAGTTCCTGGCCTCGTTGATGTTGGGAAAATCTCCACTCAATCATTGAAATCGCCATGATATTGTCGGTGTCGCTTCGATGAACCGACTATCTGAAGAGGTCATGAAATGGATCTTGAGGTTTAGGCGTCCCGCAGGGGAAAGAAGGGATGGCCACCGATATCTGTGAGGCTTTGTAAGGTGGCCTCCCCTGCAGGGTTTGATGGCCGCCTGAACCCGATTAGAACCAGGTTGACACCTCTAAGGCGATGTTATTGAACACGCCCGTCAGGTTGACTCCCAGGACTCGGACTGCAATCATGACAACCAATGCGAGCAAACCGATGAGCAGTGCATATTCGGAGAGATCCTGGCCCTTTTCGTCCTTTGGTAGCCATGCCTTAATCAGGTCAAACATGTTTGAACTCCTTTTTCGAAGTCTTCAAGCTTCTTGATATTGTGTGTGATGAATGAGAGTAGATCCGGAAGTATGTATTTCTCAATAGGCTCCCTCCTTGCGTTCATTGTTGGTAGAAGGAATGTATGTGCACCAAAAGGATTCTCGGTTGACCAAAAGTCCTTGTAACGAACTGGATGAATCCATTCCTCAACCTTGCGATATCTAGCCGCCTAGTCGTTGAGAATCGTCTAGTTACTCCCTCGTGTCTTTATCAACTTGCCTGTCCAACCAATCTCTGACTTGCCATAGCGTTCCAAATCGAACACCCATTGCCCTTAGGTAAGGCATAATGAAAGCAATGATGGAATTAAATTTGCTGACATATTGCCTCGTACCGCTCGGCACATGTGTAATATGGCCTCGCCATGTCGGGCTTTGTGTCTCTTCAGCGGTTTCCTCAAGCCAGATTTTCAAGATGAAAGAGTGCGTGCTGAACTCGAGCAAATCGGTGTTGGTAATTTCGATTGGCTTTTCCGCGGTCAAGTTCTCCTCGTAATTACGTCGTTCTGTTATGAATAGGTATAGCAGTTGAGGGTCTTATGGGAGTCTGTGCGACGTCTGAGGTTGTGTCTCAGAGATTGGAATGGTACTTGACCGGGGGGATTTGGAGGATCAACTTATCTCATTAAAGCGGAAAAGGTTTTCGTGAGGAGTGTTGGGTTGACTCTCGATTAGGATTGTTTACTTATTGCCTGTTCGATGGACTCGATGTCTTGTTCAACGTGGTGTTGGACATCGTCGAGGATCCCGAGCAATTGTTTCAAGTGGGCAACCACTCTTGGCAAGCATGTTAATTCACCACTGGAAATGCCGATGTCTATTGGGAGTGCACCAAGGTGATGAAGTGAGAGTGAGGCATCCTGGGAGAGGATGGAATACAGTTCACTGGTGCGGGTTGCCGGTTTAACTCCAAGTTCTTCTTCCAGCGCGAGGGCGCAACGTTCGTATTGGCGCAAGGCGGCGGTGCGATCACCGGCGAGATAATGGAGGCGCATCAACCTGCGGTGGGTTCTTTCGCGTGCGCGGTCGAAGCTCAGTATCCGGGTACCATGGATTAAGCCGGTTTCATACATGCCATGGGCCTCACAGTAGCCCATGAGTTTATCCAGCATGGCGAGGCACATATTCTGGAGGCGCTCGCGTTCGTAAAGACACCAATCCTGATACCAGCCAAGCAGTAGATCCGCGTTATATAGCTGAACTGCTTGATCAACTGCACCTAATGTCTCAGCATCGAGCTCGCTTCCACGAAGACCTTGAGCGGAATTGTATGCTTCCTCAAAGCGCGCAACGTCAAGCCAGAGTTCTGCGTCGGGATTGACACGGATCCAATCTTGTTCGATCAAGAGTAATGGATTAGTGACTTCGATACTGTGGGACTGGAGGGCGTTCTGAAGTTGCCAGAGCGCTTGCCTTAAATACTTCCTCGCTTGAGCGGTGGAATTGGCGTCCCAGATGAGGTCTGCAAGAGTTTCACGAGGGTGCGGCTGATCTCGATAGATCATTAAATAACTGAATAATTCCTGAGCTTTGCCGGCTTCGATCCCCTCGATCGGTTGGCTGTCCCAGTGGACAGCGAACTTGCCAAAGAGACGAACGTGAAGTTGTTTCACGCGAGTGCCTCCTCACCCCCTCAGGATTCCGGTTAACGTTGTTAGTACCTGATCATTACCTGCATTTCAGATTCGTAATTTGGCAACCTTCCCGTTAAGTGACACTACCTCATGAGTAAGAGGCAAAGGGAGTTCCGATTTTCTTCTTCAACTAGGGCCTATGTCCTCCTTGTAGTGAAAACCCTTTATGGTGTATAAAAGAGGACGCACAAATGGTCCTCACGCGACACATGTGCACCGCCTCGACGGGCTGCAACCCCGTCGGGGCTTTTTCTATCAAAACGGACGAACCGGCCTTGTGGCCGGTTTCGCTATTGGCTCCCCGAAGACTTCGCCCATTCGGAAGATGGGCTAGCGACCATGTCTGGTCCTCGGTTCATCACCTCCACGTGATAGCCCCTTTTGATTTCTGCTGAGCTATGATCAATAAATGAAGCTGGACGTTCTAAACCCCTAGCGTCGTCCAGCAATTCACCCCTCCTCTTCCTCCATAACGCGCGGACCGTGGATTCATTGCAGGCATCAGCGTTGCTCAATTACAGATTAGCACATCAAGAAGCTAGTTTCAATGATTTTGGCTTATCAGTTAGATTAAAAATTTTGGGAAATTGGTGAGGGGTGTTTTAAGGTTTGAATTTCTGTTGTTTTGTTCATGTTTATTTTCAACATCTTGCTAACAGCATACCTCAATCTATCAATCCGTGTTTAATCCTAATGAGGGCATTAGGATTCCAATCACGACTTGTGTCATTATTTTGTGATGCCAATGATGATGTGTGGTTGAATCGCATTGAGTATTGGTTGAGGTCTCGTGTGTATGCTAATGGGTGGACGGGGGAGTGATCAGAAACTGATCACGCTGTTTTATTTACCCGTCCACATCACATTCTGAGACATGACAGGTGTCTTGAAATTTTTGGCGAGGAATCCTGAAAGTGATCAATTCTGTTGACCTCGCCGTTTCAAATTGCTATGCTGTAGGCGCCTCGAATCGCCGGGGGTTTTTCCGAGAAACAATGTAGGATTTCTTTGCACGGAGAGCCAGGGCGTGGTTCATAATTCCTGGAATATTGAAATTCTATAAAAGCCGAATTGCTGCGCGCTTCGGCTTCGTTGTATTTAATCCGATCCTTCGTTCATAAATTCGTAGAAAGGGAGTCAATATGCGAAATAATCTCATTATATTAGCAACAAGTGTGCTGCTCTTTGGGATGGTCTTGGGGGTGATGGGACCAGGAGTGGCGTATGCTGCGCCAGCTGCAGCCAACCATGGTGTCGTCATTAATGAAATCCGGATCGACCAGCCGAGTTCAGACAACGACGAATACTTCGAACTGATTGGACCTGTTGGCGCCTCGTTGGATGATATGACGTACATCGTGATTGGCGATGGCCCCGGCGGTAGCGGTGTGGTTGAAGCTGTGGTTGACCTCGACGGCAATGCTATTCCTGCAAGAGGCTATTTCGTTGCGGCTGAAAGTTCGTTCACATTGGGCACAGCTGATTTGATCACGGATCTGAATTTCGAAAATAGCGACAACGTGACTCACCTCCTTGTAAAAGACTTTGAAGGTGAGAAAAATGACGATTTGGACACTAATGATGATGGTTTGCTGGATGTCACGCCTTGGTCAGAGATTGTTGACCTGATTGCCTTGATCGAAGAGCAGAATCCCCCCTCGGGTACTGAGTTCCACTATGGACCACCTTCGCTTGGCCCTGATTATAAGTACGTACCTGGGCATGCGTATCGTTGTCCTTCATGGTGGGAGATTGGTGAATATGATCCTGTTGGGGTTACAGACACTCCTGGCGAAGCCAACGAGTGTCCTGACCTCCTGACGATTATGGAGATCCAGGGTGATGGTCAGTGGTCTCCGTACCAATGGGATTTTGTGACCACATCTGGGGTGGTTACCATGATCTCGGGCGATCACTTCTGGTTCCAAGATCCTGAAGGCGATAGTGACAACTCAACGTCTGATGGAATTTATGTATATAGAGGAAAGCGATATTTAGATCTGATTGTTGGCGATAAAATCTACATCACAGCAAGGGTCAAGGAGTACGTCTCTTCAAGTAGGCCCACGGATCTTCCACTCACAGAACTTGAGTTTGTGACGAGCATCATGATCGAATCCTATGGGCACACGCTTCCGGAACCTGTCGAGCTCGAAGATGTTCCGAACGTCTCAATACCTGAAGGAATTGATTTCTATGAGTCTTTGGAAGGGATGCTTGTATATCTCAGGAATGCGCCGGTCGTGAGCGGGACATCTTATTATGGAGAATTCGCAGTTCTAGCGAAAGATGATGCAAAACCGGGTTCAGGGTTCTATCCACAGATGCAGCAGATCCTGCTGCAGGATCTTGGGGGAGGGAATGTTGATTATAACCCGGAGCGGGTCCTGATTGACGACACGACACTTGGCAGCCCGATTGATGTCATGCCGGGCGATCGAGTGAGGCATTTGACGGGGGTGATGGACTACACATTTAGCAACTACAAGATTCAGCCAGCGGAATACGAGGTGAAGACGCACAAGCTTCCCAATCTGCCAGCGAGCACCCGGTCAGGTCCGAATGGCAACACAACGATCACAACCTTTAACGTTCAGAATCTATTTCCTGATAGTCCTGACAGGAAATTCGAAAAACTTATGCTGGCGATTTACTACGAGCTTGAGCTACCGGAGATCATCATCGTTCAGGAAGTGGAGAGCGAATCCGTTCTCCAGGATCTTGGTGACCGGGTTAACGCTAGAGCAGGTACGGATTATGTTGCCACTTCCTTTGACACCAGCGACGTACGGGGTATCGAGGTTGGATTCTTGTGGGATAGGAACCGTGTATCCCTGGAAGACGCGTATCAGATGTCTGGACCAGATGTAGATGATGCATTCGGACCAGGTAGCCCGAGTCCCGGTCGTGAGCCTATCGTAGGTGTCTTTGAAGTTGAAGGGCGATTGGTCACCATCGTCGGCAACCACTTCAAGAGCAAGTTTGGTGACGATCCACTCTTTGGGCAGAACCAACCACCGATTCGCATAACGGAGGAACAAAGAAAAGCTCAAGCCCAGGTGGTGCGTGATTTCGTGTCAGAAATCTTGGATGCTGATCCTGATGCGCTGGTGATGGTGGTCGGCGATCTGAATGACTTCCAGTTTGGAGAACCTGGCGAGGGTCAGGATCACCCGTTGGCGATTTTGGAGGGTGGTGCTGGTGAGGTGCCGCTGATCAATCTGATCAACTTGGAGAAGGATGCCGAGCGGTTCACCTATGTCTACGACGGCAATAGCCAGGTGCTGGACCACATCCTGGTCAGCCCAGGTTTGTACGAGCTCTTTGCTGCGGTAGACATCCTGCACTTCAACGCAAGCTTCCCACAGTACCTTGAGTATGATGCATCAACCCCACTTCGCTCTTCAGATCATGATGCTGTGGAGGGGAGATTTGAATTGGAATAAGAGATTCGTTAAGAATATAAGGAAAGGAGGGAGCCTAGGGAAAGATCCTTGTTTCCACTTGATTTTGAATGAGAATTGAATTTGGACTGGAAGGAGAATGAAAGATGAAACGAAAGACCTTTTCGATGTTGGCGATTTTGGCATTGCTCCTCGGATTGATGGCAGCAGCAATTCCTGCTTCGGCAGGTCCGAAACTACCAGATCCGCGGCCGGTTGATGTAGGGCCGGAAGTGAGAGAGTGGGAAGCAACGCCGGAAAGAATTGGCAACTTGTCTTCCTATCTGTTTGATGAGACTCTGGTGGGATCTGCCACGGAATCAGTAGAGAGTGCTTGTATCACTGATACCAAAATTTGGCTTTTTGCTGATTTCTACACAGGCTACTATTATCTAGATGTGTTTGGGCTCATGGCGGAAGGATCCGAATCTCAGATATGGGTTCAATTAGATCTTAGCTGGCCTCTAGGAGATCCTCGACCTACTCCGGTGATTACGTGTGATCAAGCGGCATACATGGTGGACGAATTTGATAACAATATGTATCCAACCATGGTTGACTTCTTTGGACCACCCGATGCTCACGATGGTTCTGCAGCTATACTTCCTGGGCTTATTGGCGAACCTCCTGATTATTACTATGACGAAGATGGTCGCCAGGTAGTCCTGGTTGAGAATGTCCGCGATAACAACTACTACGATCCTACGTACCCACTCTACGTCGCGGGTTTCTATTCCAGTTCATTGGAAGCTTACTTCGATCGCAACACGATGACAATCGATGCATACGATTGGGAGAACAGGACTGGACCGGATGCACCTCGCCCGTATCTCTACGAAGGCGTCTTCGCGCATGAGTACCAACACCTCCTGCACGATGACTATGACCCGGACGAGGAAAACTTTGTCAATGAAGGTTTGTCGATGTTCTCTGAATATCTGACTGGATATGCAACAGGTGAAGAACAATATGGTGGTTTCCTCACGAATCCTGAGAACTCTTTGGTAGTTTGGGAGGATCAGGGCAACCTTGAGGTCCTTTCAGATTATGGCCAAGCGTACCTATTCCAGTTCTACATGATGGAGAAGTTTGGTCAAGGCTTCCTACAGACGGAGTTCATGAATCCGGATAATGGCATAACGGGTATCAACACAACCTTGGATGCTCACAGAATTCGGAAGGATTTTGGGGATGTCTACCATGACTTCGCAGTAGCTGTATTGATTGATTCGAAGCAAGCAAATTATCGGTACGGTTTTGAGGACCTCGAAGTCATGATCGACATTGGGACACCTGGAAGTCCAAACCCAGATGCGTATGATTATCCTGGGGCGCCTCCATGGGGAACCGACTACATCTGGCTAGACGACGATCCGAAGGAACTAGCGAAATTCACCTTTGATGGAATCGACTACTCGCTAAATCCAACGGCATGGACTTCAAATGGGGATATCCTTTGGAGTGGAACCGGGAATCTTATCGACAACTGGGCAATCTTCGAAGCGACAGGTGGAGGATCCCTCACTTTCGATACCTATTGGGATATCGAGGACTATTGGGACTTCGGCTTCGTTCAGGTGTCTACGGATGGCGGCCATAATTGGACCAGCCTAGCAAACGCCTACACGACCGATGTACATGATCCCAACGCTCACCCGGACATCATTGCCAACCTGCCGGGATTGACGAGCTGGAGTTGCTTTGTCGAACCTGATTGTTGGGTGAACATGAGCTTCGATCTCAGTGCTTATAGCGGCGACATCCTGCTTGCATTCCGCTACATGACCGACTGGGCCACTCTCTACGATGGGTGGTACATTGATAATGTTTACGTCGATAGCACATTGATCTCTGACGGATCAAATACCGATCCATTCAAGGATATCTCGGAGATATTACCAGTCGAGAATGACTTCACCGTCACCTTTGTTGGTATCAAAGAGAAGGGCAAAGGCAACCAATACAAAGTGCATACGATGAAGCTTAGTGATGCTACTGAGGAAGGTCTGTTTGAGCTTAATAAGATCATGAACTGGTCTGATAAAGCTGTTATGCTCGTCACCTTTGATGCTCCAGAGGGCTTTACTGAGTATGCCGACTATGATTACTCCTTCACCTTTACGAACGCAGGTCCGAAGAAGTAGGCACTCGCGGCATATCGCATATGGAGAACCCGCCTGAATTGAGGCGGGTTCTTCTCTATGTTGTCTATGAAAGCAGTTGTGAGCTACGGTTCTCGAGTGGGAATTGGATCAACAGGCATCCAGGGTTTACCATCCATGATTTCGCCAGGGTCAATGGGGAACGTTGGTTGAAGGGGTGTTATCTCCTGATCACACAAAATGATCATTGCATTCGTATCCGTATGGTACCTATATGGTTTCCCTTCGATTTCGAATGTGATGAAATATCCCGGCGTTATGACTTGAATATATGCCATCCCGGATTGTGGACAACCCAGGCTCCCGTCTGGCCACTCAACGGCTTCGATCCTTTGAATCTTAATCTCACCCGCTGAAACACCAAGTCGCAAGACCAAATCAGCGACGGCATGGTTCACAAGTTGCTCTACTTCCGATGGGAGGGTAACTTCGGTACTCGTGGGAGCAGGTGTGACTGTCGAAGGAATGGGTGTTGATGTCGAGACTGAGGGAACGGTGGTAGGCACGTCTTCACTACAACCGGCGAGCACAATGGCGATTAGGATTAGAAGGAATGTAAAAAGCGTGATTGGTTTCATTTCACTTAGTAGACGTCGAATCACGTTCCCGGGTTCCAGAGAATCAATGTGTTATCACAAGCATAAGGTGGGGAGGAGATCGGGTCAAGGTATACGCAATTGAAGCCTGCGTTTAAAACCACAGGCTATGGCGACCTTCGGTCGCTTAAAAGTCGCCATTCGGCGACTTCAACGTACGCCATCAAGACGGTTTGAAAATTGTGCAGTTGTCCAAACGCAAAGGTTAGGTGAGTTTCAAAGGTTCAAATCATTCTAAAGATGATTGTCGTTGGATCGCTTACAAGAGGATTAAATCCTTGAATTAATATTGACCTTCGACCTACATCTTGCTATGCTGTAAGTACCTCGAGCCGCCGGGGGTTATCTGAGAAGTAACATAAGTTTCTTCGAGATGGGGAGCCAGGGCGTGTTTCATTATTCCTGGAAATTCGATTTGTAGAACAGCCGGAGTGCCGCGCGCTTCGGCTTTTTTTGTTCACCGCCAATTCGTCAAAGAATTCAACGAAGAGTAATTGCCGAACGAAAGATCGTCTTGCGATTGTTGAAGGGAGGATATGAATTGAGATACGACTAGAGGAAAGGAGGAGGCACCTGGGAATAGAGATTTGATTAATCGAGACTTGCAATTGGATTGGAAGGAGAATGAAAGATGAAACGGAAAATTTTGGGCGCGATGATCCTTATCTTCATGGTTTCGGGGTCTTTCGTAGTACCATCTGATTCAGTGTCAGTAGCTAAGATTCCGGCTACTGAATTCGCTGCAAACGGCATGTGGATGAGTCTGGTTCCACCGCGCGTCGATCCAGAGGAATTCGCGCCTGAAACCTTATTCGAGATTGATGAGTCCGGTGCACAAAGTCAGACGCCTCCCTCGCACGCTCAGGTCTGGGCAAGGAAACATCACCTAGGTCCCAATCCTCGAGCAGCAAAGGCATTAGCACATGCAGAAGCACGTGCCATACAAAAGAATAAGAACCCAGCTGCCGAAAAGCGTGGCGTTGAGTACGCTAAGCTTCTTGTGCTACTCATCGAGTTTGACGATACAGTCGTCGATACGTTCGTAAACTGGGAACGACCAACGGACATCTTCGATCCAACCTGTGTAGTTGAAACGGTCGACTTCTCTGGTCCATTGCACGGTGAATTGGCTGACCCGTCAACTGTGGGCACTGGCCGCGATAATAACACTTTCTGGGTAGAGGACTTCAACGTCGAACATTATGAAAAACTCCTTTTCTCAGAATATGGGATTACAGAGCGCGTGCGCACTGACTTAACTGGTCCTGATGGTCAACCTGGAATCGATATCTCGGGGTACACCTTACGCAACTACTTTCTCGAGAACTCCAGTGGAATGTACGATCTGACAGGTACAGTCGTGGATTGGCTCACGCTACCTCACTCAGAAGCATGGTACGGCGCTGATAGTTGTTCAGGCGGTGCTGCAAGCATGATAGGGCATCCGGATAATCCGCTCGGTGTCCAGCAATCGGTGGTTGATGCCGTAGACGCACTCAACGCACGAGAGCCGGATTTCCCCTGGGACGATTTCGATTCCGATGATGATGGTGTAGTTGACCATCTGGTATTCGCCCATGCAGGCGTTGGTGAGGAAGGCGGGGGTGGTCCAGAAGGCACGTACTCCATCTGGTCCCATAGTTCTGACGTGATGCCCGCAGCAGGTGGGTATCTCGCATGCACGGCGGGAACTCCGGGCTGCGATCCCAGCCATGATATCCACGTTCTCAACTACATTATGCAACCTGAGGATGCAGGGGTAGGGGTCTTTGCTCATGAGTTTGGGCATGATCTAGGTCTTCCTGACCTTTACGATGTTGTTGGAAGCGGCGGCAGCGATGTCGCGTTCTGGGCACTGATGAACACGGGTAGCCACAGCGGTCCGATCTTCCAAGCTATCCCTTCGAACCTAAGTCTCTGGAGCAAGTGGGTGCTCGGTTGGGCTGATCCGGTGATCATGGATAATGAAGATAAACCGCGCACCATCAAGATCGGACAGACTTCAAATCCGCCGTTGGGCAGTACGGATGGGGTAAAGATTAATCTGCCCGATCAGGTATCCACACTCTCCGTGCCACACAGTGGCGAGAACATGTGGTGGAGTAATAACGACGCTAACTGGGCCGACTACCGTCTGGGTCGAGATTTCGATCTGGCCGGAGCCGTGGCGCCGATCGTCTTCACCTTCTGGACTGACTATGTGATCGAAGAGTATTGGGACTATGCTTTCGTTGAAGTCTCCTCCGACGATGGTGCGACATGGGTTCAATTGCCGGACATGGATGGCATCACCACCAACTTCGATCCTTATGGGCGTCTGATAGACTACGGCGGTCTCCAGAACGGCATCACCGGAGACTCGGGCGGATGGATCCAGATGCGTTTCGACCTCTCAGCTTATGCTGGCGAGAGCGTAATGCTTAGGTTCCGATATGCCACTGATGCAGGATTCTTGGAGCGAGGAATGTTCGTCGATGATATCGCCATTGATGCAATTGGCTTCTTCGATGATGTTGAGAGTGGACCTGGCGACTGGGTGAGCGACCCGCAAGCCTTCGTCGGAGAACCAGGTGCAGGATGGATCATGACGAATGGCACCTTTGCATTCCCCCACTACTACATGGTCGAATGGCGCAACTTGGACGGTTTTGATGAGGGGCTGCAATATGCCTACGATTCTACTTTCCTTCGCTATGACACGGGTGAGTGGTTGGTCGAGCGTGTGCCTTATAACGCGCCTGGCATGTTGGCGTGGTATCGTAACACTCGATACTCGATCAACGATGTGGGCAACCATCTCTATGACCCACCCAGCCCAGGAGCCAAAGGGATGCTCTTGATCGTGGACTCCCACTTCGAGCCACTGAGGCGTATTCCCGGTACCGGTGGCTGTTTGTTGTGCAATATGCTGACTCGACCGCAATCCTCGAATGCAGCCTTTAACACGTGGGGTACGTATCCATTCCATGAAGGCTACGAGGAGAGTGACGGCACAATTGTCATCTCGCCCGTCGAAGCCTTGCCACCAGTCGACACATTTACCGACGGTTTGGGTTGGGTGCCTGGTGTGGAATTACGTCTTCCTTACCTCTACTGGCGGGACTTTGATGCCAGTGTGGTTGTACCCTCACATGAGGGAACACCGTATACATGGCGGGTCGTCTGGCCAGATGGAACACCTGCGACCGATTTTTACGGCCTCGTCATCGCTGGCTATGAATTGGGCAGTGGTAATCCTGCTGACTCTGGTGTAGAGATCGGCACATATGTGGAGATTCAAAACGTGGCGAAAGATGACACTTGGGTCACTGTTCACATCTGGAATAGTCGCACCACACCTCGTAACCGCTAGGAGAACGGTTCATCGGTAATAAAACCTCCTACCTGGTATCGGGTAGGAGGTTTCTTTCTAAATTCAAGGGGGATCCGAACTTTATCCCTTAGGACAGTAAATCACCCCGCTATTTCTATCAGTGTGATAGATGTAATTCCACTCAGAGTAGGAGAGAACGATTCGAAAGCCAGGGATGGAAACAGGGTGTCGAACAAGACTTGGATCTCCACAACCAAAGCTTGTATCTTCCCATTCTGCTTTCTCAATTTGCGCTACATCAATCATTTCAAGTGATATATCTAGACGCCTTACCAGGTCTTGCTTCGCAATATTGATGAGTTTATCCAGTTCATCACTATACGGCGGGATAATTATTTCTTCCATCATGATAGTAGGTACTGCTGGGAGGCCTTCAGTTGTAACTTTTTCAGCTGATTGAGCAATTATAAGTTGACCTCCTTGGCCACAAATAATCTCCTGTCCTGATCCTTCGTGGTACTCATAGATATCTTGATTTACTATCATCACTACATTATGTCCTGGAATGATGACATCCGCGTACATTATCCCCGGTTGTGGACATCCAAGACTGGTGTCAGGCCATTCAACCGACTCAACTTTCACCACATCTATCTTTTCCTCGGACACATTGAGTCGCGCAGCTAAATCAGCGACGGCTCGGTTTACAAGGGGCTCGGCTTCCGAGGGGATGGCAACTTCTGTGCTTGTGGGAGGAGGCGAGACATCTATGATGTTGGGTGTTGATGTCGAGATGGCGGGAGCAGTTGTAGACATGCTTTCAGTGCAGCCGGCAGTCATGACAGCGAGGAGGACGATTAGGAATGCAAAAAGGGTAATGGATCTCATTTCACTTAGTAGACGTCGAAACATGTTCCCGGGTTCCTTACAAGCAATGCATAATCCAAAGCATAAGCCGGGGAGGAAAATGGGTCAAGGTATGGGCAATGGCAACCTCCGGTTGCTTATATACCGGTTGCTAAAACCGCCGCAACAATGGCAACCTTCGGTTGCTTAAAAGTCGCCCTGCGGCGACTTCAACGTATTGAGAAGGAGTCGACGAAGGTGAACTTTGTGTAGTTGTAGTGGCGACTTTAGTCGCTTGATAAACGATTGTAAATAACACAGTGATAGAAATGCGAGGTCGTTTTCCGCCTGTGGTTGAAACCACAGGCTATGGCGACCTGCGGTCGCTTAAAAAAAGTCGCCTTGCGGCGACTACAAGGTTCGGAGGGCGTAGGGCGGGTTTCCGAACCCTCTGTTTCCGAGCTATTGTGTTGTACGTTGAAGTCCATGAAGGTGGACTTTGTTTAAGCATCCGCAGGATGCCATTGCTGCGACTTTAGTCGCCGGATATTTGGCGGCAGAAGCTTCGGATGAAACACAATGGAGTTGGTCTACGCCGAAGATCTGAACAGTCAACGCAGATTTGTAAGGTTCTGAGCCCATATGCATATGTGTTGGTTCTTCATAACGACATTCCGATGAAAATATATGATTCGAACATAACCAGCTTTTATTTAGTATTTTGATTGGGGTTGAGTATTGTTTGTATTCTCTTCGAGCGAATGTAATCCATGATGATAGGTAGTTCTCAGGTCAACGTGATTGACTTCTATGGTGCTTGATCTCGAGGATTGGAAAGGAGGGCTGATAACTAGGTTTGAACTTCATATTGAGAAGCAGAATTGAGGATTATTCAAAACGGAGGGAGAAATGCACATGAAGAAAGTTGCTTTGCTAATAGCACTTGTTATGGTGTTGGTCATGGTTGTTCCAGCCGCAGCCATAACGTATGGTGAGCCTGACGAAGGGGAACATCCATATGTTGGGTTGATGATTTTCTTTGACGCAGTCTATGATTATCCGAATGGTGGGTGGTTCAGCTGTTCGGGAGCCTTATTGGATAGCAAGACGCTGTTAACTGCAGGTCACTGCACGATCGATGTTGGCACAGACCTACAGGTCACACCTGGTGGCTTTGGCGGAAGGGACATGTGGGTCACATTTGAGGAGGTGGATGTACTCGCCGGATTCCCGAGCAGCGCGGATTATCCTGATCCAGCAGACAAGAATGAAGCTCGTTTCGAATGGTTACAGAAGAACAAAACATTCATTCGAGGCACTTCCTGGCCACATCCAGAATATGGGTATGGATTCCCCAATACACGAGATGTGGGGATCGTAGTGCTCGACAAGCCAGCGAAGGCTAAGAGCTTTGTAGAATTACCAGAGCTTGGTGTGTTGGATGAACTCGCGACACGGCGTGGACACAACAAACAGCTCTTTGAAACCTCAGGCTATGGGATCCAGGAGATTGTCCCGTTCTTCCAATCAGAAGATAGTCGTTATAAAGCGACCTCCAGCCTCGTTGAACTAGGTAGTGCCCTAACCGATGGTTACAATCTACATACTTCGAATAACCCCGGTAAGGGCAATGGCATCGGCGGTGCTTGTTTTGGGGATTCGGGTGGTCCGGTGATGTTCAACAACACCAATATCGTGGTGGCAGTTGTGTCATTTGGATTGAATTACAACTGCAAGGGCGCAGATTACGGTTATCGAGTGGATATTTCAGAATCTCAAGACTTCATCTTACCGTTCTTAGATTAAGTGGGTGTGTCGTTAGCTTGTAAGAAGAATCAGAGTAGCATGAATGCGATGCAACTCTGATTCTTCTTGTGGAAGTTTGTTTTAGCAGTAGATTGGTAGAGGCTGTAAGTGTCGGTATCTATAGGTTAATTTAGTTGCCTCTTACTAGAAGGCTGGAACGTTTTTCGCCTGTGGTTGAAACCACAGGCTATGGCGACCTGCGGTCGCTTAAACAAAGTCGCCCTGCGGCGACTACAAGGTTCGTTGGGCGTGGGGCGGGTTTCCGAACCCGCCGATTCCAAGCTATCGTGTTGTACGTTGAAGTCCACGAAGGTGGACTTTGTTTAAGCATCCGCAGGATGCCATTGCTGCGACTTTAGTCGCTGGATAAATGATTGTAATTAACACAGTGATAGAAATGCGAGTTCGTTTTCCGCCTGTGGTTGAAACCACAGGCTATGGCGACCTGCGGTCGCTTAAAAAAGTCGCCCTGCGGCGACTACAACGTATTTCGTAGAAGTCCACGAAGGTGGACTTCATGTTCATGATGGTTGGTTTCTTGGGGAGTATGGCGTTTCACTGGCTAGCGCAGCTAATAACCTGAACCTGGTTTATGAGCATAACGGTGGCATCCACTTCAAAGCTAGTGATGGAAGCGGCTCCTGGTCTAATGCTGTTCAGATCGGGGGTGGTGCATGGCCTTCGGTCACGCTTGCAGAGGATGGTCAGGCTTGGGCGATGTGGGAGGGTGGGGGCATCCTCAACCTGCGCCACTATACCGGGACGAGCTGGGATACTACCGAGAATCTGGGGCCTGGGAATTACCCCAACTTGAAGCTCGGAGTGTCTGGAAATAGGGTCGAGCGGACTAACACCCACTGTAGTGGTGCACCGTTTCGGTTGATGACTGGGTCGAGGAATCTCGGACCGGTTGATGAACCGCCGAGCGTGTCAATTTCCAATCCGGTAGAAGGTAGTAGCGTCTCGGGCGATGTCCCCATCCAAATTGATGCTACGGATGTTGAGGATCCTGCGGGTTCGTTGAATGTACAGTGGAATGTTGATGGTGGAGTATGGCAAAACGCGATCTATAACGGTGGAACTGGTTATTACGAAGATTCTTGGGATACTACGACTGTCTCCAATGATACCCATACTATAAATCCCCTTGCTACAGATAGTTCACTCAACTCCATAAATGATGTTACCAATGTTTCGGTTGAAAATCTCAATGTCCCTCCAACAGCCACATTTATCTACAGCTGCGATGGTTTAAGATGCGACTTTGATGCTTCAGGATCAACCGATTCGGATGGAACCATCGTAACTTACGTGTGGGACTTTGGGATGGGGCTACCGGGAGCGGCGTCACGATCAGCCATACCTACTTGGGAGCTGATACCTACTCAGTCAAATTGGCCGTCACCGATGACGATGGCGCTACAGACGAGGACATCCAGGATGTCACGGTAACTGACCTGGCTGACACCATGCATATCGGCGATCTTGACGGTTCCAGTGCAGTTAGAAAGAAATCTTGGAAAGCCACGGTGACGATCACTATACATGATGCTGACCACAAGGTAGTGGCAGATGCTACGGTGACTGGTATTTGGAACGATGGCGATTTAGGGGAAGCAACGTGCATAACGAGTAGGAAAGGGAAGTGTAAGGTAAGTTTATCGGGAATTGAAATAGGAACGGGGACCGTGGAATTCACTGTCACAAATGTGACACACAGTACATGGATATACCTGTCATCAGCCAACCACGATCCTGATGGTGATAGTGATGGGACAAACATAATCATTACGAAATAAGCTTGGGGATGTTTCATAGAGGGGCGGGGCTGTACCAACCATGATTGGAGACAGCCCCGCTGCTATTTTTATGGAGTTGTTATAATCTCACAGCAGAAAAATGTATATGCTGCCCCGACTACCTAATCTTCTGCGTTTATTCGAAAAGCGGCTCCATCTTTTGTTCAGTTAAGAGGGATTGCATCTCCTCTTCAGAGGGCCTGCTCTCGAACCGGAAAGCTGAGTCAAGTACCTTTGGCAGGATGTGCGTATCACCTGTAGAGACCAGGAAGACATCCGGGTTTCCTAGAACCCAGTGAACTACTTTATCAATCGACTCCTGATCCTCGAATGGCTCATACCAGGTTGTATGCGTTTTCTCTCTGTCTCCCCAAGGCCGGCGGGTGACCGACTTAATGGTCTGGACCGCGATCTCCCTCTCTTTACACATTGCCATCATTGAGTCGAACTCTGCCGCTGTGTTTGGATCTTGCATAAGGATATGACTGTAGGTTATGAGAACCGAATCGAAATCGAAACGCTCGAGGCTTTTCTTGTGCATCGTCGCCGCGGTCGCACCGTGCCCGGTGACACCGATGAAACGCGTGATGCCCTGCTCGCGCGCCTCGATGACTGCCTTCAGTGAGCCATCGGACCCCATCGCAACTTCCCACTCATCTGGTTCGATCAGGTTATGCAATTGAATCAGATCCAGTTGATCCACCCGCAAGCGATCGAGTGAGGCGCGGATTTGTCCCCAGGCCTCGTCATAGGTGCGTAGGTCGACCTTTGTGGCTAAGAAAAAATCCTCCCGGTGTTTCTCCATCCAGGGGCCGATATGTAACTCCGAATCGCCATATGTGGGTGCGGTGTCAATGTGGTTGATCCCATACTCCTGGAGCAATGCCAGGACTTCATCGGATTCTTGCTGTGTAACATCCCACAACGCAGCGCCCCCGAAGATCACACGCGAGCTCATTTGACCGGTTCGTCCGAAGGGTTTTTTGTCGATCATGAAGTTCATCTCCATCATGGCTGT
>JABAOF010003126.1_pt3 | contig 40268 bp, 41 predicted proteins | sample 7062171 | NCBI WGS metagenome assembly JABAOF01 (sample SAMN14538628, study PRJNA623070) | marine sediment metagenome | biome: marine biome [ENVO:00000428]; feature: marine pelagic biome [ENVO:01000023]; material: deep marine sediment [ENVO:00002113] | place: India: Gulf of Khambhat ... | reverse complement strand
GGAAGAAGAACTGTTGAGCATTTTGATCGGGACCAATAGAGAGAATATCTAAGCATTTGGTGTCAGCAATCTTTGCAATTCCTTGAATCGTTTCTTCCAAACTTGGAAGACCAAAATGATGTCGGATCACTGGCCAAGGCTTTCGTTCAGCCATCCGTGCCAATAACGTCGTGGCATAAGTTACAGGACCCATGCATTGAGCCTTTTCCGCTAACTGTTGCGGGTTACAGTCAGCGGCTAAAAACATTAGTACATCTTCATCGGTTGAATTCCCATCAAAATAATAGTCGAAGAACCCCACTTTGCGTACCTTCTCGGTAACAGGGGTTGTTCCGCCAAAAAGCCAGATTCGATTTGTAAGATTACGTTTGTGTACTTCTTTTTTGAGCTTCTGTGTCAACCGATATGCCACTGTGGGTGTAAGTCGGTAGCTTAACCCGATAATTGGTGCATCCGTTTGCTCTACTTCATCGAGAATCGTAGAGATAGGGGTTGCCGGACCTAGAAACTTCGTTTGGTAGCCTTTCGCTTTTGCCAGTTGCAAGAAATTTAACGTCCCGGCAACGTGGACACAATTCCCTAAACACGCACCGAGAATGAGTTTGTTTGTTCTTGTGGATTTACGCATCTTAGTCATTCGGAATCAACCTCCTCCCATTCTTGAACTACTGCCAGTTCCTCGGCAACTTCCAAGGCTACAAGCGATCCATCCCACACAAACATCAGTAATTCAGCTGGCGAAAAATCAGTAATTCCAAGATTCTCAGCATTTCGTCCTTCCTGCCAGAAATCACGACCACATAACTGTGAAGCCATCGCGATTGTTGCGCGAATAGTAGGAGTTGGTACGCCTGCTAGTTCACCCAATGCTGCAATAGGCACTAATCCGGTGGGTACATCTTCATGGAGATATCGATGGTCCAACGAACTCGGGGCTCCCAAACCTTGGTAGGCAGAAGTCGTATGCAAGCATTCATACAAGGTGGTCCCTTCAGCGTCGTAGACTACTCGTAGCCATTTAGCGGCGGAAAGAATATCTTTCCCAAAAGCGGTTCCCACTGCAACTCTTTCCGCATCAATTTGCTCGAGGAAACGGGCAACCGAAGGCGAGACACCTTCAAGATAGTGATTATATTGACCATTGGTGGTTTCAGCCCGACCAATATTTAGAATCAATGGCGCTGGATGAAAAACCGACCCAATATTGGCAAGGCCTGTTTCGAGTACATCTTCGGCATTTCGGACATTTGGGAGAACAGACGAAATCCGATCACAGATAATTTCGGTGTGTTTTGCAGGAAAAGCAGCCACGGGTAGTTCTGATTTAATTGCCGAGACGTGGGCGTATCCTGACTTGATCACACGACTTACAAGTGGAAATGTTTGGGCTTCTGCAATGATTGGTCGCCAACCAGTGAGTCCTTCCACAATGGTGGAGAACTCTAAAGCGCCACCCGTTCGTCCAGGAATTAGTACAACCAGTTGCTCGGGCGTTAGATAGGGCGAACATTTTCGTGCTAAATCGCGATGCGCGGATGCAGGAACCACAAGAAAGACAATATCTACATCGGAGAGCGCGTGTTGAATGCTTGAGGTACAACTGGTTAACTGTGCGAACCCATTAACTTCACCTTCAACATGAATTCCATTTTGCTTTTGTATTGGACGCAGTCGAGATTTTGATCGATTGTACAGACTTACCTCGTGACCGTCAAGGGCAAGATAGGCTGCAAGCCCTTGGCCCCCATGTCCCGCGCCTAAGATTGCTAGTTTAACCGACATTGCATTCGTCTCCTGAGGAGAATTTACAGATGCTGTGGTGGGGCTGTATTTTGTGAGGAGGAAAATTCTAGCCCTGCACTCAAACTAGCCTCTGTGGTGAACTTGGAATTATTTGACCGTCAATTACATAACCGTCAAATTTTTAACCGTCAAAAATTTTACAGTATTAGATATAAGTGTTTTGCAGCCTTTTATAAGTTTTATAAAATCAGAACACTAACGCGGAAGTGAAGACTCTGGGAGATGCTCCTCGAACACAAACTCGGTCTATCAAACAGCCCAAGTCAGCATCCATGCTCGTTCGTCCTATTACCGCTAGTATTTTACGACACTTAACGGAAGAAGAACGCTCTCTCGGCGAATTAGCAAAGATGTTAGGCTTGAGCAAAAGCCGAATCAGCTACCACCTAAAACGTCTTGAGGAAGAGAACCTAATCAGAAAAACTCGAGAGGAATATTACCGAGGGGGAATTCGGAAATTCTATCGCGCCGTGTTTCCGTTACAAGTACCCAAACTTCGGGCCCTCTCGCCAGCCGAACAGGAAGCCCAGTTACTCCCCATTAAGACCTTTCTGTGGGGGTATTTGTTAGGAAAAATTGGAAGCCAAAACCTTGATCTCCAAGAGGTCGCGAGTCCGTTAATCGATCAATATGCTCAAGAAATCGCAGAAGCCATTGAGGAACGAGTCGATGAAGCCAAAGAAAGTGATGAAGAAACGGCGGAGTTCCTTTATCTTTCACTCCTACATGAATATACAAAATTGCACCTAGAGGAAGGAAAAATCAGTATTGAAAAACTAAGAATGAAACTTCCAAAATCCCGCTCAACCTCGTAAACCAACTCACCCGAACCTCTCTCAGAAGGGTTAGCGGTGAATATTGCTGCAGCCAGATTTTCCTTGTGTTATTAGACAGTTTACAAGATGTTGAAGACAAACGTGCTAATTCGTACTAATGACGTGAAGGATAGATTTGTTTCACATCGCTATTTCTAATGATTTTTTGTCACTCATATTTTTGAAACAATGTGATCCTTCAGAATCCGAACCGTATCTAACCCCATTTGTCGAACATTCCCCACGAAAGGTAAGCCGATATTGAAAACGTCTACACGCTCCTTGTATTGACGTAATCTTTCAATGACCCTCTCAGGTGGTCCGGCTAAATCCTGCTTACAACCCGCCTCTAGTGCCTTCTTCTTAAATTCCTCTGTATAATTCCCGTGAAGCCATTCCTGACGTATCACATCGCGCTTTCGATTTTCAAAATCATCATTATCCTCACCGATGACGGCTACCATGAGTCCTGTAGACCATCCTAACTCCTCAAAGTTGCGGCCAACCGTTTCACACATTACTCTCATGCGTTCCTTCTTTTGGGCATAGTCTGCCACTGTTCCTTTGATATAATCCACGCCGTCTGCATATCTCGCCGCGGTTTCTTCCATCAGCGGTGCCTTGAGCGTTTCTGTTCCCACCCAAATGGGGATGTGCGGACTTTGAACGGGTTTTGGGAGGAACGTCGTTTCCTTGATACTGTAGAACTCTCCATCAAAGCTAGGTCGTTCTTCTGTCCATAGCAGAGTGATGATTTGGAGTGCCTCTCGCAATTGGAGAATTCGGGTCTTGGTGGAAGGATACGGATATCCGTATGCTTCGTACTCCGGCTTCTTCCACCCAGCTCCAATATCAAGGGTGATTCGACCATTGGAAGCGTTGTCTAGGTTAGCCGCGATCTTCGCAAGAAGCGCCGGATTCCGATAGGATTGACAAGTGACCTGAGTTCCGAGGTGAATCCTCTCTGTTTGTGGAGTGAGTAATGCAAGGGTGGTCCAAGCCTCATAACATTGATTCTCTCTGCCTTCAATCCATCCAAAGAAATGATCTGATACGGTGAATCGATAAAATCCTGCATCTTCAGCTGCTTTCGCTAAGGTAACGATATCATCGTATGTATACCCTGCATGAGGTTCGATACTAATGCTGATTTTCATTTCAATCACCAAGTGCTACTTTTGAATTAACAGTATTGAATTCTAATGTTGTTCGAAAAGTTTCTAACTATTTGAATGAAACTCGAAGACATATTTGAAATTTTTACAAGGTACCCCGCGCAAGAAAGCCCACATCCTTTAGGAGTGGAATGAAATACGCGGGGGATTAAAGAAGCCACAATCGATACAACATGTAGAACCCACAGCACCAAACCCAGACGAACACCATAACCAATACGCCGGTGCATGTGGATCGCTGGTTCCCCTCTACTAAAATCTGTTCAGGGTATGGAGCCATCCGCGAGGTTCGCGTGGATGAGCGAGTGTATTCCTGTTCGGTCTGTGGTTTAGTGATGGCCCGGGATCAGAATTCGAGACTGAACATTGAGGCTGAGGGCTTCAAGGAAATATGTATGGGGCGTACCGATTTTAGGTTGGTGGAGACTGGTACCGCTACCCTTGCAGGGAGATACTCAAGGCATACTCAAATCTTCGGGCATTTTTTTTAATTGCCGTAGACTATTTCTGGACGAGTTATTTGCGGTTTTCCCTACTTTCGAAGACGCACAAGCGGTTTCTTACAAACGATGTGAAAGATGATCTGCTTCACGTCATACTGTTAGATTGACCGTTTTGGAATTTGTAAAATTCCTTACGCAATTTCCTGCTTTGCCTGGAGTTAGCGATGGTGATCAAGTCGCTGTTTGCCGGCGCCGAATTAATAGTAGACCTGCTATAACGATTACGAGAATGATGATCACTACGAGTCCAATGAGTTCTATTGGAAGTGAGGGCGTGAAAGGTGGAGAGTCGTCTTTGAAATAAAGGACCCACACATCGATGGGGTCTCCAAAGTTGTAGGTATCACCAACCAGGATGAATCCGCCATCTGAGGTTTTTTCGACATCAAAGCATTCATCAAAACTTGCTCCACCAAGGGTCTGATTCCAAAGTTGATTTCCATTTTGGTCGGTGCGGACAACCCAGATATCCTCGGAGCCTGCCCCAAAGGAGTAAGTCCAACCAGCTAGGGCAAAGCCTAAATCGGCTAGTTGAACAAGCCCAAAGGCGCCATCACTCGCGGTGCCCCCAAAGGTTTGGTTCCAGAGCTCATTCCCATTCATATCGGTCAGAATGAGAATCATGTCCCAACTACCGGCACCCGTGCTATTTCCAGATCCAGCGAGAGCTAGATTTCCATCAAGGCATTCGGTAACACCGTACAATGTATCCCAACCAGCGCCACCATAGGTTCTATTCCAAGCTAAATCGCCGTTGTCGTTTACACGTAGCAACCACAAGCTCCTTATTCCTTCCCCATAACTGCCAGTCGTCCCAACAATGGCAAACCCACCACTTTGACACTGGATCATCCGAATTGCGTAATCGTCGTCAATACCACCATATGTGAAATTCTGAATCGGCTGTCCAAGAGCATCAAAAAAGACCAACCAAGCATCGATTCCTCCTGCCCCAAAAGTCCCGGTATACCCTGAGACGGCGAATCCGCCACCTGAGAGCTCGATAATTGCCCCAAATCCATCAAAATTAAGACTTGGATAAGTATAGTTCCAAAGTTGGTTACCGTTCGCATCGGTGCGAAGTAACCATGCGTGGTTTCCGGTGGTGAAATTCGATGATCCCCCGGTGATAGCAAAGCCACCATCGCTACATTCGACAATGCCTCCCGCTCCATCCCTGTCCTCCCCGCCATAGGTCTGGTTCCAGAGAAACGTTCCATCCTGATCAAGACGGATTAGAAACGCGTCTCTGTCTCCCCAGCCAGCGCCCTGGCCAACTAAGGCATAACCACCATTTCGGCATTCAATAATCGAAGCACCGGTTTGAGTACCAGTTCCTCCTAATGTTACATTCCACTCTGGATAATGCTCATTATTCACTAGTATTTTATGATGCGGTAATGTGGCGTGCTGTGTTTCTGAAGGGTTAGGGTCCCATGGAGAACCATCAGAATTTAGCAGGTAATAAAAAACCGGAGAAACCGCTGAAAAAAGCAGTATTAGTGCTAGGACGCTTCTAAGATTTTTTATTGTCAGTTTCATGCAACTCCCTCGTGAAGGTCTTGCGTGAATTAATGGTAGCCGTGCTTAATATAAGCCGAAGAAACAATAATGTTTAGCTATATATTTAAATAAATATTATAATAAACAGAGCTTAACCATCTGTTAATTCAGATAATAATGTGTCATCTGGGGTGAATTAGCCTACATTTATTATCGTCAGTTTATTTTTAGTGAGTTATGTGCTGCATTAAGTGCTGAAGACGGACATTCAATTTCTTACAAATGACGGGAAAGATGATTTTGTTCATATCGTTTATTGCTGAAAGAAGTTCATCAGGGTGATGTTGAATTCGCAAATTTGTTTACTGTGTAATCTACATGAAAACAATGTGTGGCAGAGTGGTTTAGGATTGAGGTTGGTAGGATAGTATTATTTGGGTTTCTTCGATATCTGGGTGTTGTTCGGCCAAAATAGTTGCAGTTAATGAATTTGTAGAGAAGAAAATGCTTTCTCTAAGTGGAAGATCGGTCCATCCTGCAGCTACAGCTTCCTTGGTTAGTTCTATTAGCAGCCTTTTCCAAGCTTCTTGATGGCCTGGCCTGACTGCTCGGAATCTCATTATGATTCGTTCTTCATTTCCTCTTAGGAAAATACCATCGGGTTTAAACCTGAGGGGAGCGCTTGCAGCAACGACTTGGTTCCCCTTGAAAACCATTACAGCGTGTCCATCTTTTAGAACTCTGTCTTCGAAGTAGCTTTTCCAAGCTTCTTGGGTTGGGAAGGCATTTCGTATGATGGGATCAGACTGGCATAGTTCAACCAACTGATTAACATCTTTACTCGTTGCTACTCGACTACTAAAGGAGCTTATATCTTTGGTTAATTTCCATTGACTAACTTCTGTGATGTCATAGTCAAGGGAGTATAGGAATACCCTTTCTTTCTCGGTGAAGCCATTCTCTTGGAAAAACTGGATTTGATCATTAGCTATTTTTGACGCCCAAACCACTCCGGTAGTGATTTCTTGGATTTTTTCATTACGTTTGATGTAGCTAATTAGGTCCTTGAAGATTTTCTCCTGGACATTGGAGGGGCATCCGGGTAGGGACCAAGGATAACCCATGCCAATCGTCCAAGGTTGGGAATCAGAGCCGCTCGCTGAGATGTACGCGAGTGGTTCATCTTTTTCAGTGAAAGCAAAACGCATCAGTTTTGGATCACTATTCAGTGCTTGAACTCTGATTTGATCAGCGGTTGCGGGAAGACCTGAAGCGGTGGTGTAGATCTGTGCCCGAATTTCTTCTAATTTCTGCTCCGGTTCATAATGACGATAGATGACTTTCATGGTCTATCAACCTCCTTGATGGTCTTTGTTAAGACAAATATTCTTAGTGTAAGAGCATTATGTATCGCGAATGGTAAAAACATTCTCAAATATTGAGAAAATTAATTTCTTCGGCTATAAAAATATGATGAAACCGGATGCAAATTATTATCTAAAAAATGGCGAACGCCCATAATGTTTTCTGACTAAATCTGTTCCTCTTCCACCTCTTTCATCAGTTGAAAAGAGAATACCAGGATACTGCTTCTTTGCAAATGACATGAAAGATGATTTGGTTCACATCATGGTTCTAGTAAGAGGTTTACATCATTGAAATTATTATGATAACGCCTAGCTCCATTAATTCAATCTGTTCTTGTTTTACCGAATACTTATTTTTTATATAATAACTGGAAAGTCTTTCTCACTTTAAGTTGGAAAATATTTCGGGTTAGGTGATTGAGATGACCGAGAAAATCGTTCTAGGAGAAAAGATTGTAGTGAACTCGGAAGTTCTTGGAGAAGAGAGGGCAATTCTTGTTAGATGTCCCAAAAATTATGAAGCTACTGACAAAAAATACCCCATACTTTTTCTGTTAGATGCTGAATTCTTTTTCCAACAAGCTATTGCAGCCGTTGAATTCTTATCGGAATGTGGGTATATTAGCACCAAACTAATTCCAGAGATGATTATTGCTGGGATTGTTAATATAGATCGAAATCGGGACTATACACCAACTTTTGCCCCCAAGCAGCGAGAGGTTTTAGAATTTCCAACAAGTGGAAATGCTGAGAAATTTCTTCAATTTTTACGAAAAGAACTAATTCCCCTATTGGAAGAAAAATACAGGACGCACCCATACAGAATTTTAGCAGGTTGGTCACTAGGTGGATTGCTCACCATTCATAGTTTCTTGTATCACCCTGACCTTTTCTCGGCTTATCTAGCTATTAGTCCCAGCTTGTGGTGGGATGAAGACCTATACATAAAGCGAACTAGATCTCTGCTGTCACAAGGAAAAGTGTCGGATAAACCATTGATTGTGACCATTGGATCACTAGAAGGAGGGGATGTAGGACAAAGTGTTAGGGATGGCTTTATTCCGTTGTTAACAAGTCATTTGAAGAAGCGTTCTCGATTCAAGGCTGTAGAGCTTCCTCTTGAGGATCACACTTTCGGTCCTTACAAAGCAATATATGAAGGATTGAGAGTGCTTTATTCCGACGATATCATTCCAGAAGAAATCATTGACAAGGGACTAGATGCTGTATATTCATTTTATGAGAATCTTTCAAAGAAATATGGTTACAATGTTCTTATACCAGAATCAACCTACTCCGAACTTGCAAGTAGCATATATAAACAAGGAAAAGGATCTCAAGCCTTGGAGATCGCAGAAGCTTACGTAAAGGAATATCCTGAATCATCATATGCTCATTATTATGTTGGAATGAGATATCTAAACGAACACCTTATTGAATTGGCTGAACAACAAATAGGTAAAGCTTTAGAAATTGAGCTAGGTCAATTTGTACCTGATTCCGAAAAAATATTCATCTACAACTTGAGGATGAAGGAGATAGCAGAGAAGAAGAGTAAAGGCTGAAAGATGATTTGGTTCATGTGGTATGATCCAGAAAAAACGAGCTTCTACCAATTGGTTTGGATTTGTTATTCATTGTATAATTCATTCACTATTCGTGGTGGGAACCGCGTCTCATACCGAATAGTGGAAGTTACAGCATTCCGATTACAGATACGATGATGCATCAGAGTGCTTGTAGTTTCTTACTGGTGAGAAACTTGGAATCGGGATACGTGAGGTTGAATTGGCTATGAATTTCAGGCAAACAAGTAAACTCATTAGAACACTGGGATGTATCCGAGAACTCCGAGTAAAACAAGTGAGCCAGCTAATATGATTATTATGAGCCACAGAGGTCTATTGAAGAGGGAGTGGGGCACCCTTGCCTTGTAGGCGGCCACTTGGTCTTTTCCAAATTGTGGTTCGAGGTTAACAACGGTCTCTATCCAACCTGAAAAATGGAGTATACCATAGAAAACTGGATAAAAGATTAAACAGTAGACTCCGCCAAGGAGTAAAGAAGTGCCCAAATGAATGATAAGTAAGGATGTATAAACGGGATTGCGAACAATGCCCCAAAAGCCAGAGGTGACAAGTTCGCTGGATTCATGTTGCTTTAATCCGCTGACCTTAACAATCTTAGTGGTTGTGAAAGTGAGCATTACTGTTCCCGCAATAGTGAAGCCAACACCAATCCAGCTTAAGATTACGCCTGGCAGCTCGCTTCCAGGAACCTGTGGCGCCTGCATGATTTGTTCAATTGGTGTAAGAAACGCACCAAACGACCCAGCAATACGTGGTTGCACAGTAAGCGGCAACAGGTAAGCTCCGAGAGCAAAACAGAGCGCACCAACGCCGTTAATGATGCTGAAAAGCAGATCACGGTTTTGGTTGAGGAGTCGACTGAACACCACAGTGGTCATATACGGACCTAGGAAGCAACCAAAAAGGAAATACCAAAAAACCAAGTTAGTGACCAAGTTAAGCAGGAGAATAAGCAGCAATAAGACAAACACCTCTAAAACTAGTTCGATTTGATGGCAGTTCTTTAAAAGTACCGAAAGCTTCCACCTTTTTTATTCTGTTATCGGCCATCGGCGATGAGTGTCGAAGGCTTATCTGACGAAGTAATGACCATAATCATCCATCACTGAGGAGATAATTACGTCGTTAGATTCCAGTTACTGTCTTAAGACACAATCAGTTAACACGAGCGTTTCTGCGGGTTGCTGCAGAATCACGGTGCATTGGTGAAAAAATAATAAGCAAGCGATTGAGCAGTAACTGAAGTGAGGAATATTCTTTGACAGATAAGTCACCTAGAAAATATGTTTATGCAGGGACGATTGAAGAAGCACACAGACTTGAAGTTCAAGCCAAAGCACAGGAAGTTATGATTCGTAAAGAACTTGAGGCCATTGAATTAAGATCTGGTATCCAGGTGCTTGATGCCGGTTGTGGAACTGGTGCAATTACGAGAATGATTGCGCGGGAGATCACTCCTGGCAAGGTTTATGGTGTTGATATTGATCCTGTGTTCATTGGGGAGGCTGAAAGGCTGGTGATTGAGGAAGATTTTCCAAATATTCACTATCAACTAGGTGATATTTGCAATCTAGAATTCGATGATGATTTTTTTGATGCTACCTATTGTCGGTTGGTTCTTATGCATGTTAAAGACCCGGTATTAGTGCTAAGTGAATTTAAGAGAGTGACGAAGCAAAATGGTATCATTGCCGTGTCTGATTTCGATGATGGGACAATCGTTGTTTATCCGCCGTTTCCAATGGGATTGAATTTGTGGGGTAAATTTGGTGAAATTGCGAAGAGTCGAGGAGATGACCGCTATATCGGAAGAAAGTTGTTCTCCTTTTTTTCCCAAATAGGTCTTGAGTCGATCAAAATTATTCCAGTACCGATAGCTGTCACTCAGCAAACACCTCACTTGCTTCAGCTTGCTATGTCAGTTCCTATTGAACTGATAAGAACAGAAAAGGAGGCGCTAATTAGCCAGGGCTACACCACAGAACAGGGCTATAAAGAAGGGGTGGAGGAACTAAACCAGTTTCTTAAGCACCCTGAGGCTTTTCTCATGACGACTTCCTTTATTGCAACTGGAAGAGTGCCTTAACCACCCAGAAATATTCAGAAGACCTGAAATTAGAGAACGCTTATCATCTGTTTTCAAAGACGTGAAGGATGATTTGTTTCACATTATAAGATGATGTTAAACGCTTAGCAGAGTATATTTCTCTTATTTTTGATGGCATAGGGAAGGGGTTACAAATATGACCTGATAAATAATCTGTGTCGCGTGCTATGACCTCGACTATTTTTCTAAGGTTTCTGATGGGATTTTTTTGTAGGGCACGAATCCTAGGAGAAGCAAAAAGCGCGTCTAGAACGGTCTAGAGAAGCTTATCAATGCATAATGGATGTGGCGCGTGGAAGATAAATAGTGTGGGATTCTTGAATATTACAATCTGACATATTATTTGAAAATTCAATAGAGTAGTGGTATTAAAATGAGTTTCAAGAAACAGATAGATGATTATCAAGCATTCTGGGCAAAATATTGTACTCTAATAAAAGAGGGAAAGTTGGAACCTCCCAGAGAACCTGTTTTTCATGGAAGGAAAATGTATGACGATAACAATCCCCCATTCCTAGCTGCTGTATTCATGATACCCTCAACAGTATGGGAGCCTATTCAATTAATTCAGGCAGATCTTGAACGAACTGATCCTAGGCAGAAATTTCATCAGCCCAACTTTTTCCACATCACCCTTGAAGAGTACGGTTGGGAAGATCAGATTGATCTCGGAGACATCCTACGAATTATGAAAAAGCTGCTTGCACACTACTCATCATTTGAAATTCAATTAAAGGGCTTGAATTGTTTTCTAAGAACCATTTATCTTCAAGTTTTTGATAAGTCTCAGAACCTTCTCAAAATATACAAGGAAATTCACCAGAGATTCCCAAATCTGAAAGAGGATCATCCAGAGTACATCCCCCATGTGACTATCGCCGAAATACTAACTGATGAAGCTCGCAGCTTATTGACTTTAATAGAGAAGAAGTACAGAGCAAAAGAAATTAGTCGAATTAAATTAGATAAGATTCATATCGTCAGAGCTAGACCGTATCTCACAGTAGGAAGAATTGAAACAATTGATACAATCTCATTAAAATGACTAAATCAATCATATAAAAAAATCCTATGACTATCTAATCTGTTACAAACCCACATCTTTGAGTTGTTTCAGGTAGAATGACTTTGATGTTGCGTAAACTCAGATTGGGCTTTACTAAGACCGTTTCATACGGCTCAAGGGCTTCCTTGTAAGGGATTAGTTCCATTGCCCGAAATACGGGTTCAACACCGCGTTCCCCCTTAACAACAGCGACCAATGCCATAGCTCACTTTACAGAACACTGGATATTAAAATCTAACATGGTCGGATAACGCAATCTTTCAATTTACTCAAAAACTATGATGTAAAAGATGATTTGGTACACATCATTGATTTACTTTGGGTTTAGTGGTTCTTCGTCGGATATATACTACCAACACAGCAGCTAAAATAACAATGGCTACGATTAGTGTGATGGCAAAGATTGGTATTCCAGGAGTAAGAGGGGGTGGAGTTGATTGATCTATGATGCTGAACAAGTATTTACCAATATCAATGTGGTGAGTAAAAGTAGGCAGCGTCGCTGTAGTATTATGGTAGACAAAGACGGGGACCGGCGCGGCGGTATGCCCGGAATTGGAAAAGTGGTATTCCAAAGTAGGGTTAGTCATGTTCACCCAAAGGCCACCGGTTTCGTGGTCACCCGTGACAATGAGAAGTGTGCGCGCAGTCTGTTGGACGTATTCATAGGCTACTTGAACGGCTTCATCGAACGCGATGGTTTCGCCGATGGTGCGATTGATGTTCATACTGTGGCAAGCATAGTCGATGAGTGCGCCTTCAATCATCAGGAAAAAGCCATTGGTTTGTCGATCAAGGATTTGTAGAGAAATGTTGGTCATTTCAGCAATATGTGGTTCAACCAAGGGATTGCGGTCATATTCATAACTCATCTGCTCATGGGCGAAGAGACCTAGTAAATATTCCTCATCTACTCCTGCAATCATATCTGTTCGATTCTGAACTATATGGTAACCAAAACTTTCCGCAGTGTTTAAAATGGATGAATAGTAGCGCATTCCGCCACCCAGTAGAACCTCAATGCCTTGGACTATCTGTTGCTGGGCGATTTCATCTTGATTATTTCGATTGAGAACGTGCGCCGAAAAGGCGGCTGGTGTCCCATGCGTGATGGGGGAGGTTGTGACCAAACCTGTTGCTTTGCCCAGCTCCTCCGCTGCTTCAAGAATTGTAGGAAGCAAGTCGCTATTCGGCAGCATTGCCACCATCCCATTGTTGGTGCGGTTTCCAGTGGCAAGAGCCGTTGCAGCTGCCGAAGAATCGGTGACAGGCGAATTCAGGGAAAAAGTTTGAACATCACCTAGATAGGTGAGTGCTTCCATAGTAAGTGTCGCCGATGTCCCCAGCCACTTTTTGGTAGCATTAATTTGGCCCCAGGACATACCGTCACCAATCATTAAAATAATGCGATCAAAGGGAGTAATAGGCGCCTGTTGAACGACATTTGACGGTTGACCAATTAGGTGACCCTGAAATCCTGTACCAATGAAAGAGGCAAATCCCAATTGCACACAAATAATGAAAATTAGAAAAACTGAATATCGGTTTTTCATTGGCAGACTCCCTTGCCATCCAATACCTGCATCATCTTAAATGAATCGAATCGAGCAACGACGCGCTTGTATTAAGAATTAGTCTTCCTCTCCAATCCGTAAGTGGAAAGCTCATTAAAAAAACCACGGACAGAATCATCTTGAAAGTCAATAAAGTAAAACCAAAGCAACGACAAAAAGCTAAAGTGACATTCACCAAGCCATTTCTCTTATCATTATTTGCTTCCCAATTGGAATGCGAAGACGTACATGCGAATTCTTTCAGATGACGTAAAAAAGATTTGTTTCACATTTTAAAATGAGGGATTATCATCCACTTTTCATGTCTGCCAGTACTTCATAGTGTTTCGAGCGAGCATCATAACGTGAAAGCAAAGCTCTTGCTTTGGAGGGGACCACGGCGGCTTCAAAGTCGTCTCCTGCAAAAGCTTGTACGGCTTCAATGGTATCAAACCACATGATTGTCACGAACTCAACCTCATCGTCGAGGATTCGGCGGAACAGGTGGATGCCTCGATAGCCTTCAATGTGGCGATTTTGGATATTCGTAAAGATTTCGCCTTTGAGTAGAGCCTCATAAGCGTCAGCGTTGGCGAGAGTAGTCCATCCATGCCAGATTCGACAAATCATAATCACAGTCTCCATTCTTGATGAGAGTCTATCTGATTGTTTTAATCATGAAATCACACTTTAGTTCAAAGTAGTATTGTTTTCTACTTGGTAAAAAGCTCTGCTACCTGTTTCTTAATTGATTATCTTTTGATTTACAGCTCTAATAAATATCCAAGAATCCTACTTATGCCCCTTTCATATTATCTTCGCGTCGTAGTAGAATAACAAGAATAACTGTAGTGATGGATACGAATATTAAGAACATTAGAATATAAAACCAGATCATGGGCATTCCGTAGAAGAATCCGAAGGGAAATATTTGACCCCACATGTCAGGATTCCAATGTCCCATGTCTCCGTCTAAAGCCATTAAGAGGATTGTGACTATATTCAATAACTCCATCTTTCATCACGTTCTTTTATTTGGTTTTAGTTCCTTATTTGGTCGCGAACCAACTGTAATACTTTTGATTTAATTAGACAGATAAGTTAACCAACCAGATATAAATAAATCGTATTGGATATAACATAACAGATATATAAGTAGAGCTTGGGAAATGAATAAAATTCAGTAATGGATAACAGCGATCATAAAGGAGGGATTCTATGGACCATGATAGGGAACACATGACGGCAAATCATTTGCAGCATCAAGGTCCAATGAAGCCCGGTTCACATGAGGTCAATTCACACCATGCAATGATGGTTCGAGACTATCGGAAACGGTTCATCGTCTCTATGATCCTTACAGTGCCGATTGTGTTACTGTCACCGCTAGTTCAGACCCTATTAGGGCTAACGACATTCCTCTCATTTCCAGGGTATACATGGGTTCTGTTTGGGCTCTCGACAGTTGTCTATTTCTATGGAGGTTATCCTTTTCTGAAGGGATTTGTCCAAGAGGTCAGAAAAAGGCAATTGGGAATGATGACCTTGGTGGCGGTTGCGATTACAGTCGCCTACGCCTACAGTAGTGCCGTGGTCTTTGGGTTACCTGGTACGATGTTCTTTTGGGAATTAGCCACACTAATTGATGTGATGCTCTTCGGGCATTGGATGGAGATGCGATCCATCATGGGAGCCTCTCGGGCGTTAGAAGAATTAGTCAAATTACTCCCTGCTACCGCTTATGTGTTGCAACCGGATGGAACCATCAAAGAGGTACCTAGAACCGAACTAACTAGGGGTGATCGAGTTCTCATTAAACCGGGCGATCGGGTGCCTTCAGATGGTATTATTATTGAGGGACAGAGTAGCATGAATGAGGCCTTAATTACTGGTGAATCCCTCCCAGTTGATAAAGGACCAGAAGATTCTGTAATTGGAGGAGCAATCAATGGGGATGGAACCCTCACCGTGGAAATCTCGAAGGTGGGCAAGGATACCTATTTAGCACAAGTGATTGATTTGGTTCGAGAAGCCCAGGAAAGCCGATCCCGTACTCAGGATCTAGCTAATCGCGCCGCATTCCTTCTGACCGTAATAGCGCTTTCTGTTGGTGCGCTAACACTGTTGGCGTGGATTTCATTGGGTCAAGTTTCTTTTGGGGTTGAACGAAGCGTCACAGTAATGGTTATCGCGTGTCCCCATGCCCTTGGGTTAGCAGTACCTCTTGTTATTTCAGTTTCGACTTCGCTCTCAGCCAAGAATGGATTGCTAGTTCGCGATCGCACGGCATTTGAACACGCACGCAACTTAGACGCAATTGTCTTCGATAAAACCGGTACACTCACAGAAGGACAATTCTCAGTAACCGATGTTGTACCCTTGGCTGAATTGGATGATGAAGCGGTGCTCCAATTCGCCGCATCATTGGAAACATTATCTGAACACCCTATAGCTCACGGAATTGTTCGTGGGGCTAAAGAACGAAAAATATCGCTTAGGCCAGCAAGCAAATTTCAAGCCATTCCAGGTAAAGGAGCCGAAGGACTAGTTGATTCCAATCAGATCAAAGTCGTGAGTCCAGGATACTTGAAAGAAAAAGGATTACTCCCTCAAAATCAGACTGTAGAGAAGCTAGCTCAACAGGGAAAAACCGTCGTTTATGTGATTGTCAATGAAAAGCTCCAAGGCGCTTTGGCTCTTGCAGATGTTATTAGAAAAGAATCTATGACCGCAATTGCCAGACTAAAACGGATGGGTATTCAGAGTATGATGCTCACGGGAGACAATCACCATGTGGCGCAATGGGTAGCCAATGAGTTGGGCTTAGATGACTATTTTGCAGAAGTGTTACCCCATGAAAAAGCAGCAAAAATACGTGAAGTTCAAGCCCGAGGACTAACTGTGGCAATGGTGGGAGACGGGATTAACGATGCACCTGCTCTTGCGCAAGCAGATGTTGGAATCGCGATTGGTGCCGGAACCGATGTGGCCATCGAAGCTGCAGATATTGTGCTGGTTCGTAATGACCCTCAAGATGCAGTCGCAATTCTTGATCTTTCTAAAGCAACATATAGAAAAATGGTTCAAAATTTGTTGTGGGCGACAGGCTATAATGCCGTAGCAATTCCATTAGCCGCAGGACTGCTTCTTCCGCTAGGAATTCTGCTTAGCCCAGCTATAGGGGCTGCATTGATGTCCATTAGTACAATCATCGTTGCAATTAATGCGCGATTCCTCTCTGTCAAAAGTGAATCATGACATTGTTTTGCAGGCTTACTGTATCTTAGAGTTGAATTGCGAGGAGAATCTCTCTTAAATGAGTCTATAGTTCATCTCCCTCGAGCCACTGCATCAGAAAAAAAATTATCCAGTGGCTGATGCCCCAATTCCATATTCAAGCCGAGAATCCCCTTTTGTTGGTTCTCTGCCATAAAACATCCGAGTGAGCATAGTTTTACATTCAAAACCATATTTTTTCATTAAGGTGATAGATCTGTGATGTGTACTCGGCATACCAACTAATACGGTTTGGCTATTTTGTAGACTGAGTCCAGCCTGTAATAACTTGTCTGCAACAACGATAGAATCGGCAATGAATGGTCCAAAGATGGTTCCATGTGAAGAGTCGCGAGCCATTAACATTCCACGCTCTGGTTCACTATCTAATACTATCGTAAAGCGGGAGCATTCAAAAAGCCTTGAAAGAATTCGGTGACGGTCATCGCCGAAAGCCCTTCGATCGAGAGCGTAAATGATGTCAAGATCGGTCATTGTTGCTCGCCGGACTCCTGTTGTTTCTGATAGTCGGGGACCTTCTCGATACCACCGTAGTGAATCACATTCTTTTCGAAAATTCAAGTGTTTGTACAATGGGAGTCCAGGGGGATCGGCTTCGAGGCGTACAGTGACTACCCCATTGTCAAAGAGATAGCGGATAGCTGTTTCCATCAGATTTGTACCAATACGCTGACGACGAAACTCCTCCTTAACGATTAACATGCCTACCCACCCAAAGTGTGTGTACTTGGTAGTTGTAACCGAACCGACGAGCTCTCCAGTAAGTTCAGCTACAAAACAACCTAAAGGCTCGTATATCAATAGATTCTCGACATCCTGGCGATTTGGTGTCCAACCCAAAGAAAGAGAAAGTTCTAGTAGGGGATCAAGATCTCTAGATTGCATATTGCGAATTAGTAAATCTGACGATGCTTGACTAGTAGACATTTTATCACAATCGTTCGGAGCGAAATAGTGGTTCCATAATTTTGCCAAACGACAATAGATATTCTTCAAGGAATTGCCGTGGATAATAACCTTCTTATTCGAAGCTCAATTGCCGATTAAGAGTAATGGCTTCAAATGCTGTCCAAACTGTTTGCATATTGCGAAGAGCTCATAGTACACTGTTACACCGTCGGCTGATTCAACAAAAAGTACAAAGGAACAATCATTCTCTCGCAAAAACAGAGTAGGTAGAGTGGAGTTCAGGAACTATCCGAATACTGAATGGTTTCGAAGACGAAGAGGCAGTTTCTGAACAAAAACAATTCCATTCCCCCCAGCTATCATTGGAATAAGTTTATATAAAATATTAAATTTTTTTTCTCTAGTTACATAAAAACCAGTGAATTCCAATGCTACAACTTGTGATTGATATTCCACTTCTATTGGTCGTCAGCCTAGTTGTATTACTAACGGTGATAAGTGCTGAAATCCAACGTCGACTTGGAATACCTCAGGTTCTAGGTTTTATCCTGACCGGGATTCTCCTTGGGCCTCTTTTTCTGGGTCTGATAGATGATAGGCTTCTTGCCCTTGCACCAGTAGTTACGGTAGTAGCACTGGGATTCATTGGGTATAACATTGGAAATGAGCTTAAATTAAGTGTAGCTCGACGCCAATCGCGTAATCTGTTACCCATCATTATTGCCCAAAGCTTTGGTCCGGCGCTTCTTGTGTTTATGTTAACGCTAATCTTTCTGAAGGATCCAATTCCTGCGCTTATTTTGGGTGCGTTAGCCAGTGCCACGGCTCCTGCAGCAACGGCCGATGTAATCTGGGAATACAAAAGCCGCGGACCCGTCACGGATGCGGTCATGTATACGCTTATCCTCGATGATGTCATCGCGATTGTTCTTACCAGTGTTACAATGAGTGTAGTATTGGTTCTGCTCAGCCCTGCATTTTTATCGCTACCCCTTCTTGTTGCCACACCAGCGATTGAAATCGGAGCGTCGTTGCTTCTTGGAACGGGTGCGGGGTTACTTCTTGCGAAGGTGTTGAAGGGTGTAAAAGATCATGGACGCTATATCCTCTTGTTAGTGAGTGTAATTCTCCTTCTCATCGGTATTGCAGAGTTTTTTCACTTCAGTTCTTTACTCACTTGCATGGTCTTAGGAATCGTCTTAGGTAATCTTTCACCTGACGAAGCACATGATTTGAGTCATGAAGCTGAAAAAATCTTTAGCCCCGTCATACTCTTTTTCTTCGTGCTCTTCGGCGCCGGGATGGTTGACCCTGCCTTGATATCGATCGGAGGTATATTTATTGTTACCACGACTATCCTTTATCTAATTGGACGAGGTGTGGCGAAATATTTTGGAACCCGTTTAGCCGCAAATATTGGCGATAACCCTCCAGAGGTTAAACGTTATCTTGGGTTATGTCTTTTTAGTCAAGCTGGTGTTGCCGTAGGATTGAGCGTGGTAATCGCGGATCGACTAAATCAACTGGGGTTTCCAAATTACGCTTTTCTTATCGTAGGGGTTATTGGGATTTCAACGCTCATTTTCCAAATCTTTGGACCTCTTGCTCTTAAATTTGCCATCCATCGTGCTGGTGAAGCCAATAGTGATGATGATCGTAGTCTAATAGGTCAAAATGCAGCAGAGAAAAATGGCTCATTGGATTAACTAGGCTCATTTAATTGTTCGAGTCAATCTTTTTGTTTTCCGTTATACGCTTTTTAGGATTTGATTCGAAGACAATTTTGTCAACACAGGGGTTTGTCTTTCTCTCTCAGTCTGTTTACCGAATCCAATTGCCATATTAAGGTCTATATTAGAAGAGATATGGTGATGAAATGAACCTCGGAGATTTTAGAGCATTTTTACAAGGTCGAAACCTTGATGATGAACAAATTGAAGCTGGAGTTAATATTATTGGTGACTTTGTTCGGTTTCTTAGTCATCAGAAGAAGTTAGCTGAAAAAGCCTCCTATGAGGATTTGTATAATTTTTCAGATTATTTGATTGAGAATAAAAAGAACTCATTCAGCAATTATGTGTCTCTCCTTCGGTTTGGTCAGTTCCAGAAAAATAAAGATGTTATCATTGGGTCTTTGGAGATTCTTGATGGGAGCGAAATGATATCGAATTTTTCAACCCGGCTAACAGATGAATTTGGGGAAAGCTTGCGAAATGAGGTGTTTGCGGGGATAGGAGTACCGCCGTTGGGAATTCGTCCCAAAGAAAAGGTGAATATTACAAAGAAATTAGTTGAAAGGTTTCTTGCCAAAGTTGATTACGAGAAGTGTAAAACTTTCTTTGAGATTGGACTCCGAGATAAATATCCCAAAGCCTATGAAAAGGCGATCGAGCTATTTCGGGAATTAAATGATCTCGATGAGTTTCTAAGAAGACAGCATCAAAATCTAGTTACGACTTTAGAGAACCATCGAAAGGATGACACGCTGTTTTTTACCCAAGAAATTAACGATGAAGTAATTTCATATGTTAAACGTGATCAAACGATTGAGTCAGGAATCCGAAAAGGAGATCAGGTAATCATTACAAAAATTCCATATTCCTCGAAGGAATTTATTCATGAATCAGATTCACGGAAGAGACGGTATTACTATTGTCATAATCCATGGATTCGTCAGGCGTTATTAGAGGAAGACCAGCCAATAGATCCCGCCTTTTGTGGATGTAGTGCAGGGTATTTTAAAAACTTCTGGGAAGCAGTGTTAAACGAACCTGTGAGAATTGAAGTTCTGAAATCGTTTATTCAAGGCGACCAGATTTGTGAATTTGTTATGCATTTACCTCCAAGTTACACCTGAAGTAACAATAACTGAATATGATATTCTTCTACATTTTATTCATTATTTGAAAGGGGTTCGAAGACATAAGTCCTGAAAATGGCATTTTTGATTTGAGACAAAGCTTTTTATACTTGTGTTAAAATTATTATACTTAAGTATATTATATTATACTCAAGTATAATATAATTAGCTAATGACAATCCCTTTGGAAAGTGTGATACAATGAGCAAAAAAGGAAGAACCGCGTCTTCAAAAAAGCGTAGATTGGAACGAGAGCAGAAATATCGTCGAGAGGCCATCATCACAACAGCTGAAAAATTCTTTCTTGATCAAGGATATGATGCAACATATGTGGATCAAATTGCCGTGACGGCAGGATATACCAAGGCAACGATCTACAATTATTTTGAATCGAAGGATGACCTCTTTGCAGCAGTGATTTCAAGAGCTTATGAGAAAATGGTTCAACTCTTTGAGGAAGCTCTGACGCAACCAGGAGTAAAACCTGAGCTCCGAGTTTTAGGGGATGCATATGTTTCGTTTGTGTATAAGTTTCCGGATTATGCGGGGTTGGTTGACTCGGGTCGGGTCGGATTGACCATTGGTAACATAATCCAAAAGGAGAACAACCAGCCGTTGACGCAAAGCGAACAAGAGTTCCGACATAACCAGCTGAAAATTCAAGCACTTTTGGAGAAGGCAATTTCCGAAACGATGAAAACGTCAAAGGTACAAACGAGCGTTGATTCCTTTTCGGTGTTGATGGTTCTCAGTACACTAGGGTTAGCGATTAGAGAGTTGGCCTTGCGAGGGAAGCGGAATGGTTGGCCTGAAGAAAGATCCAGAGAATATCTGGATGTCTTGCTCAATATCATTGACAAAGGATTGAAACATTATATGGATTAGATTCAACACGAGTAAATGAGCAAAACAAAGATGAAGTAAAATGACACGAGCACTGATAGTTTATCACTCCATGTTTGGGAATACAAAATCTGTAGCTATGAGTTTGGCGAAAGGTCTCAAAGACGCTGGAATTAAAACAGATTGTTTGAGTATCGACGAAGTTGACATAGGCACCATTACCAGCTATGATTTTGTTGCCGTCGGTGGCCCCACACACATGATCAATATCTCGAAACCGATGAAGACGTTTTTAGAACAACTCAAAACAATCGATCTTCGGGGCCTGAAAGGATTCAGTTTTGACACGAGAAATCCGTCGCGTCTTAACAAACGGAGTTGGTTGGTGTTGGAAAATAGTGCCGCAAAACGAATCGAAGGTCTCATGAAACGGATGAAGATTAAAATAATTTATCCGCGTCAATCCGCCTTGGTCGAAGGAAGAGAAGGTCCACTTCTGGATGGAGCGGAGGCTAGGTTTAAACAACTTGGTGAGGAATTAGCAAAATTGTTCAACTGAGTTCTTCCTAAGTGAATCTCATTAGGAATTCTATGAAAGATTATTGACGCCATTTTCGCTAGGAGAAAACCATTCTTCACCATATAATGTGCATCTCTGATGGGTTATGTCGCCAGAAGAAACTGTCATAACGACGCCGTAAATCTTAGAATTTCACAGTCACAAACAGTATAGCATGCGGTTTTTTCTCGCTTTTCACTCATTTCTGCAGGATTTCAAAGACTTGCACGTTATTTCTTGGAATAAAGATCAGAGAATAGTGAACTCTAGTCTTTGTTTTGTTCTCTTCCTTCGACCATAATTGGTAGATGCTTTACATTTGTTGGTTGATTGGTGTTTAGAATACAGCCCGGGTTATATCTTCAAGGAAATCAAGTCGAGAATCTAAGAGCAGTTTAGGGTCTTCCACGAATATGGTGAAAGAATAGGTAAAAGCCAAGTTTGATGTTGAAGACAGGACAAAGCCGGGTTTGATGCCAAATTTGCCTGTCCAGCGTTTCATGACAGCGGGAAGTTTTTCTTCATAGTGATCAAGTCCGGGTGTGATGGGAAACAGAAGTTCGAATGTATATTGAATGAGTTTGGAGGTATCTACGGCTTTGCTGAGGATTTTCCAGATTCGGTTGGGTATGGAAACATCTTTTTTGGGTTCTTGTCCTTGATCAGTTTTGAGTTGTATTTTTTGTTCAAAGCGGAAATTAGTGACTGATGAGCTCATTACGTTATCATTGGGAATGAGTGCTGTTGTTCCGTCCATTTGCCGTAGTTTTGTGTAATTGAGGCTGATTTCTAATACGATTCCTTCGTTAGAGCCAATGCGTACGTAGTCTCCAACATTGAAAGGGTCGGTAATCATCACATATAATCCTGCAACAAAATTACGCATGGCTAAGCTGATGGCGATACCAACGGCAAGACCGATGATGACAGTGGCGTCGCCGACGATGCTGATGACCCAAACTTGAATGTGTGGGGGGAGAAAAGCGGTAAATGCGATGACCGCAATCCAGATGAAAATGATTCGAATTGCAAGAATTATCCCGTTTATTGCATTCGGAGGAACTCCAAGTTTTTTTGTGCGTCTTCGAACTAACCGCGTTATAATGCTCGAGAGAATTAAAAGTATAAACCAGACAAGTATGAGAAGTACAATGGGGAAGAAATTCAATTGCAAGAAGTACAAAAATGAAGAAATAGCGTCTATGATATTAGCTAGTGGATTTGTTGGTTGAAACAATGATTCAGCCCTTCTGCGGTACTATCCGCTTTGATGACTTTAAAGTTATCAGTTGATGGCTTGTTGATTATTATGTAGCTTTTTTGAATCTCTGATTTGGTAGGTTAAACCTATGGGTCGTGGTTTTTTGTTTCTTTAGATAGTAACCTTGTGAACCAGGAGAATCCGCGATTCTAAAATGGATTTTGGCTACATATTATACAAGATACATATAACATTCCGAAGCCTTGTGTTTTTTGTCATTCAAGATTATTAATTTCGCATTGATCATTAGCGTTTTTTTATTAGACTAGTAGTTATTCTAATAGCTCATTGACAATGGTTCCGAATTAGTGCTTTTGAAGGTGGAGATAGTTGAAGGAGACTCGAACACGTTCATTGGTGAAGGCTTTGATTTGGTGAGTAATTGCCTTGTCTGTAACCTATTTGGTTGCAAGGGTATTTACTGGAAGTATCGAGAGTTCAATTATGATTACCCTTGTTGCTAATTTTCTAAAAACCGTTCTTTACTATGTATTAGAACGTATCTTTCAACGAATTGAATGGGGTCAATTAGAGCAACCGGCGTAACAGCGATTTATCTACAGACCTGTTTGAGTGTCAAAGAAGTCGCTGCTTTCTCATATGGGAAGTGTGAAGAGCAGGATATAGAGTGAGCACAGCCCAATTTGTATGATGTTTACCAATACTGCAACAATGAGAAACCTGCGCCATGACACCTTCGAATCTTTGAAACTTACCATCGATAAAACTAGCAAGGGTACGGCGCCAAACGGTGTGGCTACACCACCTAGAGCCGCTCCAAATCCTACTCCCCAAAACAATGGATCTCGTATCCCGATTGGCCAGCCCATGACTGTGGCAATTTCAACAGCTAGAGGTGCAAAGACAGTAGCTACGGGTGAACCACCAATAACGGAGGTGCCAATCCATGCCCCCCATAACAACATCAATGATGCCGGTATCAAAAAGCCACCACTTGCTAAAAGAATGGCATCTGAAATCACGCGGAGAATTCCCACAAGTTGTAATGCCCCTGCCACAATGAAGAGCCCCCCAATAAAGAAGATAATATCCCACTCTACGTCGCGAAGACTTGCTCGTGGATCTGCATGGCTGACAACCATGAAAACCATCATCCCCCCAAGGGCGACAACATAGGGCTGAGGAAAAATGACAAAGAAAACAATGAGTAGGGCAAAGAGCCCTGCATATACCCAAAACAATCGTCGATTTGGCACCATCATCCAAGGATCTAAATCCATCACGCGATCAATTGCCTTTGAATCTTCTACGGTTAATTTTCGACGTATCACTAAAAACACAGCGACTAGTGACACTGCGAACACAATAAACGCGAATCCGCTAAATCGTATGACATAATACTCAAAGCCGAATCCTGCATAATCAGCAATGATTACATTCGACGTTGTGCCGATTAAGGTGAAAGCACCACCGACCCCAACCGCCAACATTTCCCCTAGTAAAAATCCATGCGGTTTAATCTCGAGAGCATGACACGTTAAAATCAGTAAATAGCCCATTATCAAAATTACCACGGTATTCAGCAGCACTGTTGATAAAACCGCGGTCAGTGAACAAAAAAGTACGAAGAGTTTTTTGGGATCACCTCGCGTCAAACGGATGAAATAGACCGCAAGAAACTGAAAGACGCCTGCCCCCCGCATCACCTCTGCCACTACGGTCATTCCGGTAATCACCAGAATTGGCTCTAAACGCACCATGGCCAAGATCTCTTGCCCCGAGACCCCATTCGTGATTAACGCGATCGATGCCAACACTGCCCCAATCAATGCGGCTGTTGTATGATGAACCATCCGTGTCGCAATTAACAACACAGTAATGAAGAAGATAATCAGAATCAGCAGCCATAACTCCACTTTGGTTCACATACCTAATTGTTTCGCTCAACGAACAAGCTTTGAGCTATTCTAATTTGCCTTTATAATATTTGTATTCATATTGATACTTCCCGCGACTGAAAGCGAGGGAGTTCTCCCATCAATATTTTGTAATCATATTCTCTTTATGTTATTGGACAGTTTAAATGATGTCGAAGACTCATTTCCAAAAATAGGAATAGGATAGGTCTTTCGGGGTATCGCCCCGAGTCATATCGACCTCGAGTATCTTGCAGAACCTAAGCTAGGTTGAACCGTTTTACTATGATCTTTATCAGTTGAAACATGTTTTGTGCATTATAGGGAGAGCGTAACAAGACCACGGGAAACGAAGCATCAGCAGTTTGAAGGGCAATGATTGCAACTAATTTGACGCCATCGCGCATCGGTACAGGAACTGCGAAGTGATAAAGTGACATTTTTTCGCTCCATACAGAAGAGGGTGATTCATCTTTCATTTATTATAGTCTGCGATCAGAAACTTATTTTGGTCTTGAAGGTGTCCCGATGGGACACACTTCAATACAATTTGAGCATTCTAGGTAACTGTTTGATGTCAGTCTTCGAATGAGTTTCTTTTCGAGTTTTTTTCATATCGTAGCCTAAAAAAATGAACTTTTTGTAGTTTTTCCCATGAACAATCTGCTATTCTATTGAATGTCAAAGTCCCATGTGTTTTTCCAACAAATGAGGGGAGCATAACCCTTTCAGACTATTCTCTTTCTCTCCCTATTACAGCTATAATCACTATTAGGAGCCAAGCTATAATGGTTAAAAGGAACCTTCATTAATTCCATAAACGAGTTGGTTTCTTTGGAGGATAAATGATTTGTAGGATATTTTAACGTCACTTTCCGTTTTCCTAGCTGCTATAGGTGTAATCATTGCCGTTATCTATTATTTCTTCTATCTTCGAAATCGCGGTAGGGTCCGAAAAATTGAATTGTTTATGAAACTATTTGCTAATCTGAATACAGAAGCATTTCATGAAGCAGATACGTTACTGCAGTATGCAGAGTTTTCCAGCTATGCGGATTTTAAGAAAAAATTTGGACCACTTTCGGCTCGAACACCAATTCATCGGGCTATCCGGATAATTGCGGTTTATTTTGAGGCCATTGGCATGCTAATGTATCGAAAACTCATCGATGAGCAGATGGTTTGGGACACATATCAAGTTAAGCATCGCTGGGAAAAAGTCGCCCCAATAATCAAGCAGCTCAGAAAAGAAGTCAATGATCCCCGTTATTTGGAATGGTTTGAGTACCTCTACATGTGGTACCTGAACCAAGAAAAACAACAAAAGCGTAGGCAGGAGCCAATATACCAAATAAAGGCTTAGACGACAGATTCAAGATTAATTTTACCGCAGGTATTATGTAATGTGCATATTAGAGCGTCCCAGTTTTCGTTTCTAGATATGTAATTCGCAAAGAACTAAAGGATACATCTTTACCAATCTGAAAGTATGACAATTAGCCAATTACACCTTCTGCAAACCTATCAGTGTACCTATGAATGTGACCACTGTTTTGTCTGTAGTAGCCCGCAAGCTGAAGGAGTCATGACGATTGCCGATATTCGTCATATTCTCTCGGAAGCAAAACAGATTGCAAGTATCAAAATGATTTACTTTGAGGGAGGTGAACCCTTTCTCTACTATCCAACCATGCTTTGGGGCCTTCGTGCGGCTCGAGGCGCAGGGTATCAAACAGGAATTGTGACCAACGCCTATTGGGCAATTTCTGAAGAAGATGCAACAGAATGGCTTCAACCCATCAAGGAGATTGGCATCATGGATTTATCCATTAGTGATGATGCTTTTCACTATGGCGAAGAGGAAGAAAATTTCGCAAAATATGCCTTCAAGGCTGCAAAGAAATTAGGTCTGCCGGTGGAAACCATCGCAATAAAGGATCCACGTGATGTGCAAACACCGGAGGGGTTCAAGGGAAAACCCGTGGTAGGGGGACGGGTTATGTGCAGAGGGCGAGCGGCAACAAAGGTCATTGAGGGAGTGCCCACTAAGCCGTGGAATGAATTTAATGAGTGTTTAGCAGAGGATTTTGCGAAGCAAGGACGTGTACACATCGATCCGTATGGTTTTGTACATGTTTGTCAGGGGATAACCATTGGGAACCTGAAGCACACCCCATTACATGAAATCTTTGAGAATTTTGATCCGAATTCGCATCCAATATGTGCTCCTATTTTGAAAGGGGGACCAGTCGAATTAGTACAAAAACACAACGTGGACCATGAGAACACGTATGTTGATGAATGCCATCTTTGCTATAGCACACGGCTAAAGCTTCGAACCAGATTCCCAGAGATTCTTGCGCCAGACCAATTATACGAATGTAACAATGCTGAGAAATAATTGATTTTGCTTAGAATGTGCTTCTAGGTCAACGATGATGAGTATAGCAGAAATCTTAGAACAATTACCGTAATGCCGCCTGAAAATTAAGAATTGGGGAACTAGGGGCCCCTCACTAGTTTAAGACGGCAGGTGGCATCGCATATTTCTTCAGGGTTCAACGTGACTATGCTTAATGCAATTGCTATTGGTTGTTTAAGGGGTTCCTTCCAATTCCTTTTTACTTTCGAAAGATGTGATTGGAGATTTCTAATGAATTCTTTGAGTTGTGTGTCGAGTCCGACGAAGTATCCTTCTTCGGTGACATGAAATCCAATGATTTTGGTGACCTTTCGACAGGTGTCCTGGTCTCCGGTGGGGGTGGAATGTCTCATGGAGAGCATGAGCTGTGTTGTGAGTTGGTTGAGGGTGAGGGGAACGGTTTCCCATGCCTGGATCCATCGGGCTACGAGTTGTGGTTCGTTTTTTTCCTCTGCATATTGTACTAATCCTTCAGAGATGGCGTGTTCCAGTAATTCTCCGAGAGTTTGGTGAATGTAGTAGTGCGTGCGATATCGTCGATCAACCACTGATGGATCTTCCTCTTTTGTGAGAAGACCTATTTTTGTCATCAGGGCTAGACCTCTGAAAACACTTGCATGAGCCAAGTCAGTTTTTTCTCTGAGTTCCGAGGGTGTGGTTTTTCCGAATAATTGCAGATAAGAATAGATGAGCAGAGAAGAGTCTTGGGTGATGACTCGTGTGATATCTTGAATTTTTGAAAGTTTTTCATCTTGAGTTAGTGTGGTGGATTGATTAGATGGAATTGAGGTTCACCTCTTTGGGATAGATTATTTGTTGGCGTTAGGTTAATCGCCAAGCTCGTGAGTGAAATCTGTTAAGAGTAGGGAGTATATTGCCCTTAAGAATATATCCTGTGTGATACAGGTCGATGAACCGGCAATGACCGAACGCTTTCATTTGATCAGTGCGAATCGGTGTTGGGGATAATCTATAACCAATGTGTAATGCCTCAAAAATGGGTATCCAAGAACGCCATAATCGATCTTGTCACCCCTTGGAGAGACTACTTTGAGGTCTATTACGCCAACGTCCATATTCTCTTGAGTGGCTGTACCAACTGAGAGTTGATTCAATGTTGTGCCGAACCCGTAAGCAACTCCAGCAGGACCAGCACATACCCCCTGAGAGCACCCTTGGGCTTGAGCGTTTTTCAGTTCTTCACTACTTCTCGGGTTGTCGTCTCCAATTCCTAACTGGGATGCTAAGGAAGGTGTGATCACTGTTCCAGAAGCGCCGGTATCAAGAATTAGCTCAAAGGGCCCTTGTCTGTTAATGTGAACAGGGACACTCAGAAGATGGGTATTTTGGACGTACTGGAAAGGAATCCATTCGACTCCATTCTTTTCGAACGCTGTAGAATCTTGGTGTTTTTCAAGTGTAACCGTCTTGGCACGATAGTCAACTTCGAGGGAATAATCTTTCAAGATATCATGACCAAGGACTCCAGGTGTCAAACAGCCAGCTCCAATGGTTGGACCCAAATCAATTACGACGACTTCCTTATTGTGAAAGGTCTCGGTTCCTACTTGGAGACTCGACACCGTGGCGTTTTTGATAGGAATTGGGTTGCCTCCCACGCCTACGGCTTTGGTTTTGGCACCGTGGAATGTTTTTATTCCAAGCTGGTCCGCGAGCGCCTTGGAGATCACAGTCATTCCCGCGCCGGTATCCAGTGTGAAGTCAAATGGGCCTTCTTCGTTTAGATATACTGGGAGGTGGATGTGACCAGACTCTTTTTCGAGTTTAATTTTCATTTTTCATCACTTCATTTTTTAGGGGGGAGTTGTATAATCTATATCATGTATGAGATATGTTAATCTGTCTCATCAATGAGATATATTAAGGTTTCGGCTTAAAAGAAAAAAGAGGTTTTTCCGAGACTATGCGCACTCTTTCTTTGATAGTGTTCGAAGATGTACTTCTAATATCTCGTGCCGAAGGTTTTCCTAATAAAAAAAAGAGAGAAGGGAGCACCCTAAGGCTTCCTTCTTTTATGACGAGCTATGAGAGCAAGACTGAGTGCAGTTATTACACCGATTATAGTGGCATCAAGGGGGAAGCCCGGAATCGCTGGTGCCAATTGTATGATTGTGATAGTGGCACTTAGTTCATTGCCATAGGGATCTGCAACCGTGATCGTTAATGGGTGGTCGCCTGGCGATAATGCCGTGGTGCCAGTAAGATGGCCTGTATTGTCGATGGCAAAGTTGATTGTGTCATCAATGGACCATTGGTCAATGCCTGACAGGTCTGTGGCTTCCAATTGGTAGTCGAGTAGCTGTCCGGTGGCCAGGGTCTGATCTACCGGCGTAGTCACCCAAGCAGGTGCCGTAGTATCCTGTACGATAATCATGAATGTTGCTGTCAGGGTGTTGCCCAAAGTGTCATTCACCCAAACCTCTATCCCATAGTCATCGATTGGCAGTAGGCTGGCATTAGTAATTAATCCTTGGCTACTAATGTCGAAGTGCGTTGTGTCATTGACCCACCACTGGTGAATACCTGCGTCGGAGTCAGCATTCAAATCGTAGCTGAATCCATCCCCCAATTCTACTAGCTGGTTACTCGGTAAATCTACCCAAATGGGTAATGGTACCCGTAATAAAAGGATGTCAAAGTTGCCAGCGCCAGAGCTGTTAGTCCAACCGGTGAGGGCAAAGCCACCACTGCTTACCTCTATTAGGCTTGTGCCAATGTCGAAGGCTGAACCTCCGTAGGTATGGTTCCACAACACATTACCAGTAGCATCTGTACGAACGAGCAACACATCCCCACCACCAGCACCAGAGCTGTTGGTAAACCCGGATAAGACGAACCCGCCATCACTCATTGTTACTACTGCACCTCCAAAATCACTAGAAGATCCACCATAGGTTTGGTTCCAGAGATGATTGCCATTTGCATCTGTCCGTACCAACCACATATCCGCACCTAAGCCAATGCCGTATGAACTGTTGAACGTGCCACCGAGGGCAAAGCCACCTCCACTAATTTCCACCACTGAATATGCCATGTCTCCATATGCTCCACCGAAGGTCTGGTTCCAGAGATGGTTCCCATTAGCGTCAGTACGAATCAGCCACATATCGTTGCCGTACATTGCCGCACCACCAGTTGAGTTGTAGTAGCCTGCAAGAGCAAAGCCTCCGCCACTCACCTCAATCACCGAATAGGCGATATCATTATTGACGCCACCGAAGGTCTGGTTCCAGAGATGGTTTCCATCGGCATCGGTACGCACTAACCATACATCTCCTCCTCCTGCGCCAAAGCTTGCTGTGCTACCGCAGAGAATAAACCCTCCACTACTCACCTCCACTACAGACTGAGCCCCGTCAGCTGAGAAGCCCCCATAGGTCTGGTTCCAGAGATGATTACCATCGGCATCGACCCGTAGCAGCCAAAAATCGTTGCTGCCAGCATCGTAGCTAGTACTGTAACCAGCGAGGGCAAAACCGCCGCCACTCACCTCAATCACTGAATAGCACGATTCCCAATCGTATCCGCCATAGGTACGATTCCACAATTGGTTTCCATTAGCATCAATACGTATTAACCATCCATTATTGACACCCGCGCCAAAGCTCCAGGTATGACCAGCAACGGCAAAGCCACCACCACTCACTTCCACCACTTTAAATCCCATATCATCGTTGGAACCTCCAAATGTACGATTCCAAAGAGCATCATAAGCGCCGGGTACTGGGGGTTGATTAATGAGCGGGGTTTCCTCTGCTTGGCTGAAAAGTGCCAATGCATAGGGACTCCTTTGAACAGAGAACTGAGACATTTCAAGGCTAAATGAGTGGGACCCTGTGTTTTCTAAGGAACAAGGGAGGTAATAAGCTACTATAACGATAAGTATGCATGATAATAGCAGGGCACTCCATGATAATCTAGAACGCTGATTAAGAAGCTGCATATGCAATCTATTCCTCCAAATTCTGTTTCAGTGCTCAGGGAAAAAAAGCAGTCAAATGTTAGAATTCTATAAACTAATATCACAATATCATCATTGAAATGATCCTTCCTCGCACCCAAAGAACGTATAAGAATCGGCAGCTTATTAATCCTGATTGTTAAAGAGGGGAGTTTCTCGGATTGGTCTTGCAGTCCTTGCTGTTGTGAACATAGTTCTGGTAAGCCTGAATCTTCGTTTTCCACTGGTCGCTATCCCGGTTGTGGGCACCTCGTCTCCGCAAAAAATCACCCTTATCGGTGTTTACCTCATTACCAGTACGTGGTCGATTTTTACTTGTCTGATCAGCCTGTTCGAAATCTTAGACCCGGAGGAGGATTAACTCATTCTTGTGGCGGAATCACAGGATAGCGATTTTATGGCGCTTTCAGCATCCATTATCCACTATCCATTAGGGCACAAAGGCGATTTTGCCACCTTGATGTTAATCTCGTGAAATTCATGAGATGCGGTTAAATTACGTAGAAGTAGAGGTAGAAGGAAAGCCCGAAGATGAAGGCTAGAATCCAGATTGCGAATTGGATACGCATCTGTGTTCGAGTTCCACAAGTTAAGGGTTTTTTGCGTAGGGCGAAGTACAGGAACCGGATTGTAAAAATAAGGCCAATGACCAATGCGATCGTACCAAATAGGACATGGATCATTGTAAACATTGATCCGGGACTGGTTGGAAAGAGAGCGATTGCAGCCCAGTTGGCTACGAGGGAGGGAGCCATGATGAGTTCTACGGTGAACAACATTGCGAGCGTTCCTACGCCCATAATTGTGCCATGGTACTTCCAAGTTCGTTTTTGAGTGTAACCAATGATGAGTAGAATAATGAGAACGATTTGGATGATGAGGTTAATATCAAAAATTAATTCAGAAGTTGTTCCAAAGAGAACCATTTAGATCACAGGGAGTCTTTGCGATGTTTATCCGGTTAAAGGTATGCTTTCTTTATCGTACCAGCGTAAGAACGCGTTTCGAGAACTTTTCTAGCACATTGGCAGATGCCCTTCCGAGGGCCCCGTATTGTCTAAGGCGATGTTGCGCTAAACCGGTATACATCGCAAGGCGGAGTTTTTTTTCGGAGAACCGTCCAGTGAAGAGCAGGTCATGGCGGGTTGCAGATCCACGTTGTTTGCGCCAATCAGGTTTGGTTATCTGATTTTGCACACGAGAATACAACCCAGTGCCATAAATGGGGTAGGGAAAAGAATAGGAAAGATAATCTAAGGGGAGCCTTGAAGAGAAATTTATTGTTTCAAGTAGGGTTTCATTCGTTTCTCCAGGATATCCTAAAATGAAGAACCCACCGGTTTCAATCCCTGCTTCTTGGGCATTTTCCACGGCGCGACGCGCTTGATTGGGTGTAATTCGCTTACCAATAATGTTGAGAATGCGTTGGTTTCCGGATTCAATACCAAAGAAGATGCGTTGGCAACCCGACTTATGCATCAGCTTTGCAAGTTTTTTTGATAAATGATCTGCCCGGCTGAGGCACATCCACTCAACATCTTGCTTTTCGTAAAGTAAAAGTTCACAGATTTCTGCAACCCGGCGTGGATTTTGAGTAAAACAGTCGTCAGTAAAGAAGACACGATCGTAACCTAAATCGCGGATCTGCATCATTTCCTTGACTACGTTTCTAGCGGAACGTTCTCGATAACTTTGACCAAAAACGGGATTGCTGCAAAAATCACATAGATAGGGACAGCCACGGGTAGAAATCATACTGGAGGCCGTGTATTTATGAAAAGTTTGCCAGTACCACTGGTATTGTGCATTAGGAAAAAGATCACGAGCAGGAAGTGGAAGCGAATCGAGGGGTTTGATAAATGTGCGTCGGTTATTGATTTTGACTTGGGCTCCGGTTCCATTAAATGCAATTCCGTCCACTTGAGCCATCGAGGAATTTTGGAAATAGGTTTTTACTAATTCCAGAAGGGTTTCCTCCCCTTCCCCCAAAACAACTACATCAAAGACATCCAGAAATTCTTCTGGAACAAGAGTGGGTAATGGTCCACCAGCCACCAAGAGTTCGACCTTTGGACGGAAATGTTGCGCGATTACAATGGCATGGTGATTGATGGTCACCATTGAATAGATGCCCAGAATTCGTGGGTGTAACTGTTCTATTCGCCGGAGAGCCTCTTTGAGTTGTAAGAATGTGCAATCGACTATATTCACAGTGAAACCAGCATTACGGAGAATTGCCGCTAAATAGCCGAGACCTAAAGGGGGATAACGGAAAATCGATCGATCTAATTCTTCGTTAAAATACGGATACACGAGCACAATATCGGTCAACGCCTCGGCCCCTCCATAATCTGAGTAATAGAACCAAATCGTACCCGGTAACTGCACGTGGTTGTTGACTTGGGCAGCCGTAGAATTATTCCAGCCCAGAAGATCTCGTGCCCTTCAAAGACTTCTCGTCCTCGAAACGCTTTAATTCCTTCAGGGATTTCTAATCGAAATCCAAAATTTAAACTGGGTGCATAGAATGCCGCCCATGGTCCTTCGATTCGTGCCCAAGGCTCAATGTGATTTTCGACAAGATGTATTCCAGATCCATCATAATAATGTGTGAAATAACGTCCTCCGAGTTCGTTAGCTATGTATATGAACTGAAGATTATTTCGCACTATAGTATCGAAACTTAATTTAGTGTCTAATACTTGATCATCAGACGTGACACGGAATTGGCTGTGGCTCTCTCCACGGCTTTGTACAGGTAGAAATAGTTGAGGGGCAAATTCTCTTCCGTATCTTTGGAATCCCCAGCGGTTCAGGAGGGCAACAAGTTTGAGGAAGTACCTTCCGGTTTTCATTTTATACATTTGATTGTGCAACCGTGGAAGTGCCCACGAAAAAGTGTCGATTGTGCCTAATTGATCGCGCTGTTTTCGCTCGATTAGATTGAAATTAAAAGTCTTTCTCCAAAGGATTTCTTGGTTAGCATCTTCTTGAGTCACGGTGCCAGTACCAGGGAAATAAAAATCGCGACGATATTGTAGAATGGGTGTACCGAATCCCAACCCTTCTCCACACAAATCATCCGAATTACCTTGAAGGCGGGGAATCAGTCCCTTTTGGATAGGCGCAGATTTTCCTAGTTGAGGTTTTGGTAAATCAGATATTTGGAAGGAGAGCAAATGTTGAAACCTCCGCTGTATATCTCTTATTACCTGTGCTTGTAGTTTTAACATCCTTTCTCTATTCTCAACTTCTAATTGCTAGTATTCAAAGCCCGAGATCACCGTGCTTTTTAGATACTATATACACAGTCATATGTACAAAGTGTCCATGTTCAATTTCACCGAAGTAACGAGCCAGATTTTTCTCAAGAAGCTCTTTATCAAATTGCCAATTAGCGTGGTTACCTTGGTGTTCGATTTTTTCCATGTACTGACCAATTGTCAGAGGATCGTTGTATTGATGGAATAGCGCGGATGGAAGACCGATCACTAATTTTCCATTATTTTTGAGTAGCCTATGCCATTCTTGTATGCCGTCATCTAAGTTTTGGATGCCTGATAAATTTGGAACAACCAAAAGGTCGACAAAATCTTGCTTCAGAGGAATCATCTGAAATGAGCCATTCAAAAGTGATAGATTGGATACCTCTTCATCAAATGACATTGTTTCAGGTTTAACGAAATAAATTTCGCCCTTTGGTAATCTGTGTTGAATGCTTTTGAGTAAATGTTTATGCATGACAGTTGGTTCTGAAACAACATAAACAATTCGAACCTCGCCATTCAATCCATTAGTCATAAACTTAATAAAATCATTTAAAATCTGAGGTGCAATCTTGCGTAGATATTCAGAGTAGAATTCATGAACAACATAAATAGCGTCTTTTAGAATTTTAGTTAATTCGGTTTCTCCCTTTTCTCCGACACTATACATTCTTCGTTTCGGACCCTTTGAGCTTTTTTTCCATCGCGCCTTAAGCAACTTTTCCGAGAGCATTTCATTAAGAACACGGTAAAGTCGTGTAAGCTCAATATTATACCCTTCCGAAGAAAGCTTAGTCTTAATTTCATACCCATAGAATTCTTGTCCTCTAAACAAACGCAATATTGCTCTTTTCAATTCCAAGCTTCTCATAATCAACCCAACTATATGTATTTTAGTTCTATAGTAAATCATTAAATAAGATTTAAATGTGTTTGAGAAATATGACGCGCGAGAATTTCACACTTTTAGTGTGTCATTCCTTCCGTCAAGAGGCCCAGGGAGCCCTTTGTGGTTCCCTAGGTATCCTTGAACCTTGTATAAAAATACTAATTTTTGATCGTATTCTAATTGGCTATCTGCATTCTTGTTCTATAGAAAAGCCAAGATATTTTTTGATTCGCAAGTTTGTTTCGCGCATTAAGGTAGGAGCATTCCGATGAGAACTAATGCTCCTGCGATGATGAATGCAACAGCAGCAACATAAGCTATTGCTGTTGTGCCAAGGTATTTCCGAGCGCGATCACCAATAATTACACCTAAACCATTTACGAATGCTAAAGCAAGAAACGCCGCGATGAAGACGAGAAGAAGTTGTCCGGTAGCAGCTGCAATCAGAATAACGACCAACTGGGTTTTGTCACCTAACTCAGCGAGGAAAAGTAGGATGAAAGCGCGCACCCATACGCGTTTTCCTTGCGTTGTAGTCGACGCTTCGTCTTCCTGGGCTCGTCTAGCTCTATAAATTGTGTAAAGGCCTAGAATTATGAAAACGATTCCTGCGATGATTTGGATTAGTGAAAGCGGGATAAAGAAGGCGATAAGGGAACCAACTAGTACACCAATTACAGTTACTGTAAATAATCCCCCTAATACTCCAAGGTACACTTGGGCAGGCTTTCCTGTTTCGGCGACGAGGGCGAAGGTGACGATTTGTGTCTTATCAGCTAGTTCTGCAAGAAGAATCAGAAAAAATACAGTGAAAAAAAGTGATACTAACACGATAATCACGAGCGCAAAGGATTTGTAAAGAAATTTGTGGGTCGAAATGAAGATATTAAGCTAGATATATGTTATCGTTTCGTTATTTCAGAATATTTATAATTTAATCATGCCTAAAGTTTTTTATTAGGTTTGCCTAAAAACTGCAAATCGGTACAAACGGAGGAAAAATAATGATCGCCGGATTTGTCATTGCCCTTCGAGAGGGTCTTGAAGCAGCATTAATTGTAGGCATAGTGCTAGCTTTTCTTGCTCGGACAGGAGGATCCCAACGGTATTGGCAAGTGTTTGTCGGAGTGGCTTCTGCAATTATCGTAAGCATTGCCTTTGCGTTCGGGTTTCAGTGGATTGCTGGAGGATTTAGCGGACCCAGCGCTCAAATCTTCGAAGGCATTACCACGTTAATTGCGGCAGGCTTACTTATTTCGATGATTGTGTGGATGGATCGAAAGGGACCCACCCTCCACAAGGAACTCGAACAGAAAGCAGCTGCAACTATGACAGCGACACTGGGAATTTTCTTTATTGTTTTTGTCGCTGTACTTCGTGAGGGAGTTGAAACCGTACTTTTCCTAGCAGTTCTTCCCATCAGTGAAGGTGAGATTTGGGTTGGAGCCCTGTTGGGTTTTGCAGTTGCAATTGGAATAGCCTACATCTATTTTGCCGGCACCAAACGGTTCAGCCTCCGAACATTCTTTCGAATCACCAGCATTTTTCTCATCTTTTTTGCTGCCGGGATGATAGCGTATGGTATTCACGAATTACAAGAGGCCGGAGTAGTTCCCATACTCATTGAACATCTCTGGGACATCAACTTCCTGTTACCAGAGAACAGCCCCATTGGAATGGTCTTGAAAGGGTTGGTAGGATATAACGGCAACCCGTCACTCATTGAAGTGGTAGCCTACTTGACTGCCTTAACAGTGTTGTTGGTCTATTTTGCCCGACATTACCAGTTCCAGCCACCAAAGCCGCAACCAGCACACACAGAAAAGGACACAGACCCATCAATCTGAGACTTTATCTGCTCCTCTAGCTAAGTGACGAAAACTCATCCGAAACCCTTCTTCACTGTTGACCTTTAGTGACTGCATTAACCGTTTCATTTTTTATATGAAATGATTGAACCCGTCTGCGAAATGTTGATAGATAACACGCTGCTCGTTGGATATATCCTAATTCTCATTCTCGTATGTGTCATTCTATTTAGCATATCAGCCATCTGGCCTTCAGTGATTGGGGCACCGTGGGTACCGGTATCGAAAAGTACAGCGCGTAAAATGCTCGAACTTGCACAAGTTACTCATGAAGATACCCTTTTAGATATGGGATCAGGAGATGGACGCATCATTATCATGGCGGCAAAAGAGTTCGGAGCGACTGCGTTGGGTATTGAAGCGGATCCGCTTCGCGTGTTGTGGTCACGAAGTGTCATTCGACTTCGCAGGCTTAAAGATAATGTGTCGGTGATTTGGGGGAATTTCTTTGCCCAAACTCTGCCAGATGTGACTGTGGTGACAGTATATCAGGGGCAAGCGATCAACAAACGACTAAAGAAAAAACTATCCAGTGATCTCAAACGGGGGACTCGTGTGGTTTCATACAGTTTCCCCTTTGATGGATGGACACCGGTAGAGACGCAAAAAAATCCACATCTCTACCTTTACATTATTTGAAGTTTTCAAGCCATTGAATGGTAGTACCCATGGATTAGTTGAAAACTAATTAAGCTGTTCTTTAAAGTGATGCAGGGTTATTTTTTGGAGACCTTCGTGGCTTTGGGACGCCCGCTACCTTCTTTGAGTTCAAAGGTGACTTGGTCACCTGTATTGAGTTGTTGGTCGCCTTCGACATCGTCTCCATGGACGAAGACATCGACGTCGCCATTGTCGCGTTCGATGAAGCCGTAGTTCCGTTCTGTATCAAACCATTTGATAGTTCCGTTTTCCATATTGATTACCTCGATTTTTTTGCTGGTGTGGCATCCGTTCAAGCATCGGTGACAGTTCTCCTTGGGCAGATTCCGTGTGAATCGTCGAACCCTAGACGAATTTAGCGTCACGTTTCGCTATAGGTTAGGCTGTGTCACGCAACCGCACTGCTCCGATGAACGTAGTTCATTGGAATAGCTTGACAACTCAGAAGCTAAATTTCAAAAAAAATCGAAACTAGTTCCTATTTGCTGTCGAGGAGAAGAGGGCTAAATGGTTTAAAGCTGTTTTTATTGTGTACCTTTAGTAACTAATTTCGAACCTACTTTGTTTTACTCTCTTAGAGATTAAAAAATACAGTTCGAGGAGTACTTTATTTCCAAGAAATTGGTTCTGTATCCATCAGTAGAACCAATCGATTCATTAAATCTCTGGATAAAGATATTATGACACTTTTTTGTAAGACAAAACTAGTGCGGTCAACAGTTAGTTAAGGAGCCGAGATTTTTCTGAAGCCTTCCCACACGAAGAAGGCAATGCTTTCCTATAATCTTCAGAATCCAGAAGCTAGTCCTTTTTTTCGAGATTTGATACAATACCGAGTAATATTGTGCTCTGGTATCTAGCTTGATCTTCTTCCGGTGTTTCATTCCTCTCCACTGGTTATCCGTGGATCAGACACCACTTGGATTGGGTTGCCTTCGGTATCCTCGATATTGAAGTATGACACCATGTCAGGAACGTCTCTGATTTCTGATGCACTGATTCCTTGCTTCTGGAAGTAACTTCGAGTAACATCAAGATCTTTGACGACTAGTGTTAACGTTCCAGAGCCCTGGCTAATCTCCCCCTCCCGCTTGAGGTTAAGTCCAACACGAGCTCCACTTACTGGAAGCGCGAATTCGACCCAACCCGCCTCTTCTCCTCCGTCCCAGGTCTTCTCAAGTCCTAATATATCCTCATAGAATTTTTTAGCCCGTGAGAAGTCTTTGATATCATACTGGAAATAAACTTGGTCCATCTTATATGGAATTGGAAATTTCTTCTTAGTCAGGTTTATAACTCTCCATATGTGGGCTAATTTCTGATAATAAGTAGGATTGAAAAGCCTTCCTTAAAAACTAATAAAACGGGTCCAAGTGCTCATATCTGGGGAAAGGTGATACGAAATGGCTAATGCTTTATGATGTTCGGGCACTCTAATATCCTAAAATTAGCTACTTCGTTTTTACTAATTCCCGAAATGTTCCTCCCTGGTCAAGAACACTTCATACCAATCCCTAGCATTTGGTGGAGGCAGACACACTTTACGCCAATTCAGATAATGTTCCTCTGTGATACAATCTAAGACCAATACAAACTCTTCCTTCCCGCGTGGGAAGTAAATGTCATTCAGTGTGACCCCTTGCATTTTTGATGTAGTCTCAGCAAGATGGCTCAATAAGCTCTCCAATTCAGCTAAACTGTTGATTTTGTATTCAACATGTTTTAAGATAATCATTGCTGCACCTCAATTTTACTTCCCAAAATGCCACTCAATAGCTGTTTGTCTGAAAGGAACTACGTATCAGGTTCAATCTGAAATATTGGCTGCCAATAGCCTTTGTCCGCTAGTATTAAGCTATGTTGGAGTGTAAGCATGATCCCAAGTTCGGTGGGATGCGCATCCTTCCATTCATCCAGGTGTTCAGGCGCACTAAAGAAATTAATGTAGGGGCAAAGATAAGTAACACAAGAGCCCTCCCCCTCAGAGCTAGCTCCTAACCAGAGAACGGCTGATGACGGCTCTGCCGAAGCAATGGATCCTTCGGCCATCTTGATGCGGATGGGCTCTCCACAATGGAAACAACTCGACTCGAT
>JABAOF010034765.1_pt1 | contig 40405 bp, 40 predicted proteins | sample 7062171 | NCBI WGS metagenome assembly JABAOF01 (sample SAMN14538628, study PRJNA623070) | marine sediment metagenome | biome: marine biome [ENVO:00000428]; feature: marine pelagic biome [ENVO:01000023]; material: deep marine sediment [ENVO:00002113] | place: India: Gulf of Khambhat ... | reverse complement strand
ACCTCGGGGAGCGTGTGATCGAGATCAATCGTCAAGCTGCGTTGATCGCTCGGCGCTTGGCAGATGTGTACAGCACGAGCGACCATCCACGCTTCGTCGCTGGCACCCTCGGTCCCTCAGGAAAGTTGCCCTCTGCAGACGATCCTGACCTCTCGGACATCACCTTTGATGAATTGGTGGACGTCTTTCAAGAACAGGCACGAGGCTTGATACTTGGGGGTGTCGATCTATTGTTGATTGAGACCTCACAAGACATCCTGGAAGCCAAGGCCGTGATCCACGGTATCTTGAGCGCTTTTCAGGCGACCGGTGAGCGTTTGCCAATCCAAGCTCAAGTGACCCTTGATACTACAGGGCGCATGTTACTTGGAACGGACATCACCGCTGCGCTTGCAGTGCTCGAACGCCTACCCATCGATGTCATCGGCCTCAACTGCTCAACCGGTCCTGAGCACATGCGTGAACCCATTCGCTACCTCGGAGACCATGCAACACTTCCGGTCTCTTGCGTTCCTAATGCGGGATTGCCACTCAATGTAGACGGAGAGGCGGTCTATCCTCTCGAACCAGAACCTTTCGTGGCTCAGATGGTCAATTTCGTTGAGAAACACCACGTTAGCATCGTGGGCGGATGTTGCGGAACAACTCCAGCTCACATCAAGCCCCTCGTTGAAGCCTTACACGGTTGGGGTAGAGCCTCTAGACCCATGCAACGGGAACCGCATCTGGCTTCCGCTCAACGCGCCATACCTATGGGACAAGATCCACGACCTTTGCTGATCGGAGAGCGAATCAATACCCAGGGTTCGCGCAGAGCCAAAGAATTACTCCTGACTGAAAACTATGATGCGATAATCGAGCTGGGTCGTGAGCAAATCGAGCGTGGAGCACATGCTCTGGATGTCTGTGTGGCACTCACAGAACGCAGTGACGAGATCGAAATGATGCGTGATGTGGTCCACAAACTGTCCATGGCCCTCGACGCGCCGCTTGTGATCGACACCACGGAGCCTGAGGTAATGGAAGCTGCTCTGAAGGTTGCACCGGGGCGATGCTTGCTGAACTCCGTCAACCTAGAGGCCGGTCGGGACAAGCTCGATCGCGTATTTTCCTTAGCGATGAACTATGGCGCAGCCGTCATCGCGCTGACAATCGATGAGAAAGGCATGGCACAGACCGCTACCCAAAAAGTGGAAATTGCACGTCGCATCGCGGATATCGCGCTGGACGAGTACGCCATGCGACCTGAGGATTTAGTCATCGATGCCTTGACCTTCACCCTTGCCACCGGCGATCCTGAACTCGCCAATTCGGCGCTTGAGACGTTTGAAGGCATTCGCCGCATCAAAAGGGAGCTACCTGGCGTTTATACCTCCCTCGGCGTATCCAATGTCTCTTTTGGTTTAAATCGATCTGCCCGAGCGGTATTGAACAGCGTGATGCTGTATCACTGCGTCCAGGCTGGTTTAGATATAGCCATTGTCGACCCTGCTCATATATCACCCTATGCTGAGATCGGAGAGGTCGAACGAACCTTGGCGGAGGATCTCATCCACAATCGACGGTCAGACGCACTGCAACGACTGGTCGAACACTTCGAGTCGGTGACAATCCCCAATGTCGACGACAGAAACGATCCGACGGCTGATATGTCCCCCGAAGAGAGACTACACTGGCGCATCCTGCACCGTTCAAAAACCGGGATCATTGCCGACATCGACGAAATTCTTGAGCGCTACCCTCCTGAAGAGATAGAGCGTGGCGCAGTCGAAATTCTCAATTCTATTCTCCTACCAGCGATGAAGGAGGTAGGCGATAAGTTCGGTGCAGGAGAACTGATCCTTCCTTTCGTGTTGGGTTCTGCCGAGGTTATGAAACACGCCGTAGCTCATCTCGAAGGGTTCCTTCAGCATCAGGATGGCGTGAGCAAGGGAACCGTCGTGCTGGCTACGGTCTATGGTGACGTGCATGACATCGGAAAGAACCTTGTTAAAACGATCCTCGCCAACAACGGTTACCTAGTCTACGATCTCGGCAAGCAGGTGCCAGCCAACACCATCATTGACAAAGCGATCGAGGTGAACGCCGATGCCATCGGTCTGAGCGCTCTGTTGGTGAGCACGAGCAAACAGATGCCGCTAATCATCCATGAGCTCCACCGTCGTCATCTTTCTATTCCGGTGCTCATCGGTGGTGCAGCCATCAACCGTCGGTTCGGTCGGCGGATCCTGTTTGTCGAGGACGGACAACCTTACGCACCCGGTGTGTTCTATTGCAAAGACGCATTTGAAGGACTCGAGGTGATGGATCAACTGGGAGATCCAGAAGTGCGACACGATCTGATCTCCCGTCGATTTGATGAAGCTCAACGCGAGCTTACAAAGACCGGTCCTCACCGACGAAGGCGTAAGCTTGAATCGTCAATCTCGCCGGCAGAACGCATCCCAATACCACCTTCTTGGGGCACACACGTCGTCCACGACATGCCGTTGGAGATGGTCTTTCAGCATCTGTTCATCAATGAGCTCTTCCGGCTTTCGTGGGGTGGGAAAAATACACGCGGGGAAGAGTGGACCCAACTACAAGCCGAATTTGAAGCCCGATTGGTGAGGATGAAAAAACAAGCCCTTGATGAGGGCTGGCTCAAACCACAAGGCGTCTATGGCTATTGGCCGGCACAGGCGGACGGTGATGATCTCATCCTCTATGATCCCGACTCGTTGGAAAACGGTTTCAGGGTAGAAAGGATTCGATTCTCCTTCCCTCGACAGCCAAAGGGTGATCACCTATGCCTTGCGGATTACTTCCTTCCAGTAGATTCAGATGAATTGGATGTCGTCGCGCTTCAGGTGGTGACAGTCGGCGAGAGTGCCACCCTGCGTGTCGATGCCATTCAAGAAAACGGCGATTACTCCGAGGCCTATTACACTCATGGATTGGCGGTACAGACCGCGGAGGCGGTTGCCGAGTATCTCCATCGGCATATCATGCGCGAGTTGGGTTTGCCAGAAGGACAAGGTAAACGATATTCCTGGGGTTATCCCGCCATCCCAGATTTGGATGACCACCTGAAGGTCTTCGAGCTCCTCTCGGTCGAAGACGCGCTTGGAATGACCTTGACGTCAGCGTTCCAACTGGTCCCCGAACAATCGACCGCGGCGATCATCGTTCATCACCCAGCAGCCAAATATTTCAGCGTTGGGGAAAGCCGCGTGGAGCAGCTGATGAGATCGTAGGGGCGCAACGAATTGCGCCCCTACAGACAGGGGCACCTCCCCAAAAGATCAGCAATGGAACAGTAAATATGAATAAAGGTGAATTGTTTAAAGAGTGGCTGACAAAAGACATCCCCATCTTAGCTGATGGCGCCATGGGAACCCTGTTGCATTCGAACGGGGTGCCCCTCGATGCCTGCTTCGATGAACTTAATCTCAAACAACCGAAGATCGTCGCTGATGCTCACCGAGCCTATATCAAAGCCGGGGCTCAGATCATCGAGACCAATTCCTTCGGTGCCAACCGTTACAAATTAGCCACTTTCGGCCTGGAGAACGATCTTGAAGAGATCAATCGTACCGCGGTTGAGCTGGCCAAAGAGGCTGTAGCGGCATTCAAATATGAGATCTTGATCGCTGGTAGCGTCGGTCCACTTGGGATTCAATTAGCTCCCTTCGGACGGGTGACATCCGAGGAGGCTTTCCGCGCCTTCCATGAGCAAATCGAGACTTTGATCGATGCAGGTGCAGATCTGATCATCATCGAGACCCAGAGCAACCTAAACGAGGCGAGGGAGGCGCTACGCGCTGCTCGTGCTGTGACGGATCGTCCCATAATCGCATCCATGACCTTCACGCGCGACGACAGAACATTGCTCGGTGAAAGACCAGAGGAGGTCATAAAGGTGCTTCTCGATAACGGCGCCGACGTTATCGGCGCCAACTGCTCCAGTGGACCTGCTCAGCTACTGCGCATCGCTCACCAGTTGCACCAAGCCGCGCCTGAAGCACATCTCTCCCTGATGCCGAATGCCGGTTGGCCCGAACAGATCGGTGGGCGGATTATGTATCCTGCAACCCCCCATTACTTTGCCGACTACGCCTCGGTCTTCTGTGAGATGGGGGCGAGCGTCATCGGCGGTTGCTGCGGTACTACCCCAGAACACATCACCGCAATGCAAGCCGCCCTAAAGACTGGCGAACGTCCATGCGCTGAGATACAAACCCTCCCTCCTCCAAACGGCATGATCGAACTCCTCCCCTCGATCAGAGAACCCACTGAACTCGCCTCTCGGTTGGACGCAGGGCGCTTCGTCATTTCGGTCGAGATGAACCCCCCTCGTGGTTTTTCCGCTCACAAGCTACTTGCCGGGGCACAGCTACTGACGGATGCTGGCGCTGACGCGATCAATGTGGCCGACAGTCCGATGGCCAGGATGCGCATGAGCCCATGGGCGATCTGCCAGATGATCCAAAGTGCAGTTGGTATCGAGACGGTATTGCACTTCCCTACCCGAGGTCGTAACCTGCTGCGAGTTCAGGGGGATTTACTCGCCTCCCACGCGTTGGGTGTGCGCAACTTGTTTGTCGTCATGGGTGATCCGACCGCCATCGGTGATTTTCCCGAAGCGATGGACAATTACGACCTAGTCCCCTCAGGCTTGATCAAGCTCATCAAACACGATTTCAACTCCGGTGTTGACTATGCAGGCGTCGACATCGGCGAGGCGACATCCTTTTTCGTTGGCTGTGCCCTCAACCTCAGCGCGGGTGATCCGGAGCGAGAGATGAGGGTGCTGCACAGAAAGTTGGAGGCTAGCGCGGACTTCATCCTTACGCAACCGATATACGATCCTCAGACTCTCGTACAATTCCTACAACGCTACCAATCACGCTACGGGATCATCGAGACCCCCATGCTCCTAGGTGTGTTACCTCTTTTCAGCGAGCCTCACGCCACCTTCCTTCACCACGAAGTCCCCGGAATCCAAATCCCAGACTCTATCAGGACCCGTATTGCTCGCGCTGGGAAACAAGCGCCCGAGGCAGGTGTTCGTATCGCGACTGAATTACTTGCGCAACTTCACGGGGTCATTCAAGGTGCCTATCTCATACCCGCTTTCGGTCGCTACGACTTGGCGGCCGATGTCATCGAGGCTATCCGAGCCTAGGCGCAGGCTGAACCGTTCGGTCTACTGCGTATTTGCCGTTTTCAATGCATCGAAGAGGAAAAGGGTCGGGATATTCACCTGATCTCCGATCGCTCATCCCATTATCCTGATCGCAGTAAAGTTTTCTCGAATTCTCTTCCTCAATGATAAAATTGGGACAAATCCAGTCTATTTATGTTGCGCTACACTGAGACACATCGTTGGAGGTACTCCTAGATGAGCGATTTATCAAACAGAGAAATCCAACCCCCGCGGGGGGATGTTGAGCCATTGCAAGGCTTGGAATTAAACTCCCTGTACGGGGCATTGGGGAATGATTGGCAGGTGATCGACGAGCATCACCTGGAAAAAGAGTTCAAATTTAAGAACTTTCAGGATGCGCTTGACTTCACCAACAAAGTCGGCGAGTTAGCTGAAGCCGTGGACCATCATCCCGAGATCTGTCTCACCTGGGGCAGGGCGAGGATCACCATCTGGACGCACAGCATCGGCGGGTTGAGCGAGGCCGATTTTGTCTTCGCTGCCAAGGTCGAAAGGCTGATCCATTTGTAGCCGTTACCCGTTATCTCCCACATACCACCATCCGGTGGGGTTCCATGGGAAAGGCTTGACATTTGCTCCCTGCACGCTAGAATACATTCAATCTGAGAGGACTGAAAGGAAGATGCTGTTCATCTGTCGTCTGCTCAACACCATGACCATGCGAAGGCTGCCGTCACCGATGGGACAAGGCTCATCGGTGTGGGCTGGCCGCGCTTCCCGATAGGTCTATCGGATGTGATCAGCGCCAGCCTCGGCAGCAAACCCACCGCCAGCCTTGAGCTGGCGGTTTTGTTATGACCTGTTGAGGATATCAGACTTTGAAAACAGACCCATTTGAAAGAATCTAAGGAAGGAAATCGGTTCAAAGATCCATCGAAAGCCTGAGAAATACCGGTTAAGGACAAGGAATGATCCTGGCATACAAATCGCTGATCCCTAATCCTTGATCCACGGATATTGAAACAATCCGTGTGCTGAGCAGGTTCCTTCCTGAGGAGCAAAGCCATGAGCGACCTCATCCATATCTCTGTCGCCTGGCCGTACGCCAACGGCGACCTGCATGTCGGCCATCTGGCCGGTGCATACTTGCCGGCCGATATTTTCAGCCGCTATCATCGCCTCAAGGGAAATCGTGTGCTTATGGTTTCCGGATCCGACTCACATGGTACGCCGATCACTGTCGAAGCCGACTTGCGCGGCGTGAGCCCGCGCGAACTTTTCGAACACTACCACAACCGCTTTCTGGAAACACAGAAGGCGATCGGGATCGGTTATGACCTGTTCACACACACGGACACGGAGAACCACCACCGCATCGCTCAGGATTTCTTCCTCCGACTTTATGAGGAGGAGTATCTCTACCGAGAAATCCAGCACCAGCTTTACTCAGAGAGCGAGGGGCGTTTCTTGCCCGACCGCTATGTCGAAGGTACTTGTCCCATCTGCGGCTACCAAGAGGCTCGTGGTGACCAATGCGATAATTGCGGTAACCTGCTCGACGCGCTGGATTTAATCGAGCCGCGCAGCAGAACCGACGGCAGTCAACCCGTAGTCCGTGAGACCGAGCACTTTTTCATCGATCTGCCGGCCTTCACCGATCGTCTACAGTCTTACCTCGAAGAACACGCGGATCATTGGCGACCAAATGTGATCAACTTCGCCCGCAACTTCATCAAGGGTGGATTGAAGGGTCGTCCTGTCACGCGCGACATCGAGTGGGGGGTCCCTGTGCCCCTTGAGGGATGGGAGGACAAACGCTTATATGTTTGGTTCGAAGCGGTGATGGGATATTTCACCGCCTCCGTGGAATGGGCCCACAACATCGGACAACCCGAAGCCTGGAAGGATTGGTGGTACAACCCCGAGGCTCGGGGCTACTGCTTTATTGGAAAGGACAACATTCCCTTTCACACGTTGATCTGGCAGGCCGAATTACTTGGTGTGAGGCGAATCTACGAGGAAGATGAAAACGCGCGCCTCAACCTTCCCTATGATGTACCGGCAAATGAGTTTATGAATGTCGAAGGTGCCCAATTCAGCAAGAGCCGCAACTGGGCAGTTTGGTTACCCGATATCTTGGATCGTTATGACCCGGATCCGATCCGCTATTACGTGACCGCCGTGATGCCCGAGACTCGCGACAGCGACTTCTCCTGGGAGGATTTCGTGCGTCGCAACAACGACGAATTAGTGGGGACCTGGGGCAACCTTGCCAACCGTGTGCTTTCTTTCGCACACAAACACTGGGATGGCCGGGTCCCAGAACCTGGAGAGCTGCGCCCATTCGATCAGGAGTTGCTGGCCCAGGTGGAGAACGGCTTCGAGGCCATCGGAGATCTTCTAGAAGGGGTCAAGTTGCGCGCCGCGCTGCAAGAAGCCATGAGACTGGCTCGGGAGGTCAACGGTTATCTCGATCGGGCACCGTGGTTCGGGGTGATCACAGAAGACAAGCCCGCCGCGGCTACAACAGTTTATACCGCTTTACGGGCGATCGACTCGCTGAAGGTGTTGCTTTCCCCCTTCTTGCCCTTTAGCGCTGAACGCCTAAACACCACCTTAGGCTATGATCAACCACTCTTTGGTGAGCAGAAGATCGCAACCATCGAGGAAGAGAAGCGAACGCATAATGTATTGACCTACGATTCTTCACGAGCCAACGGACGCTGGGCTCACAGTGAACTTAAGCCCGGACAAGAGTTGGGTATACCCACACCACTGTACAAGAAACTTGATGAGTCAATTGTCGAGCAGGAGCGCGGCCGTCTTGGTCAGCCCATTGACTGAGAGGAATTCACTATCTGACCACACCATCTAGGGGCGGTTCGCGAACCGCCCCTATTTCATTTGAGGTCATCTGGCATGCATGTGGGACAGCTAATTTCCACCGAATTCCGGCTGTCGTTTTCCCAAGAAGGCCGCGATTCCCTCTCGATGGTCAGCGGTGCGGTGGGCGATCTCCTGCAGGTGTGCCTCATAATCAAGTGTATTCTCCAACCTCGGTAACAAAGCCCGGTTGAACGCACGTTTGGTCAAGCCAAAGGAGCGCGTCGGTCCGGCAGCCAGACGCATAGCCATTTTGGCTACGGCATTGGAGAGTGCCTCATCCGGCAAAACCCTGCTTATCAGCCCAAAGCTCATCGCCTGCTCGGCAGTGATAGGTTCGTTGAGAAACGCCATCTCCGTCGCACGAGCCATCCCTATATGCAGGGGAAGGATAAGTGATGTACCTGCGTCCGTTGTCAACCCGACTGCCGTGAAGCCAAAGATGAATCGAGCGCTCTCTGCTGCCCATCGGATATCCGTCGCCAGCGCAAAGCCCAACCCCGCCCCTACTGCCAAACCATTGATCGCACCGACGATCGGCTTTTCCAAACGCCGCATACGCAGCACGAGTCGGTTGTACGTATGTTGCAGATGATACCGATAGGAGTCCGTGCCGCTGACCTCAGCGATCTCGGCCACGTCATGACCCGAGCTGAAGTATCCCTCGTGGCCGGTAAATACCAGACAGCGAACCGTCTCTTCCCCTTCAGCGATCTTTAGTACCTTGATCAGTTCCTCTACCATCTGCCGGCTGAACGCATTTGCAGGAGGTCGATCTAGCTTGATGGTTAACACCCCACTCATAAGCTCAGTGGTCAAGTTTTCGTAATCGGTCATGGATGAATTCCTCTCTGATAATGTCCGTTTAACAGTGAGTTGAAAGCCACAGGCTGCTAGCTTCAAGCTGCAGCCGATAAAAACACCTCCACGCGAGATTCAAGCTCGCTAGGAGGTGTAGATTGGATGTCCACAAAATAACGATCTTATAGCCTGCCCCACAACCATTCTCTCTCGGGCTCTTGTCTGCATTGCAGGCCAATACAACCAAGGACCGGGTGCAAATGCACCCGGTTCGTCATTTAGATCGGCAAGTCGAAATCGAACCCATCTACGTCATCACTCGCGTCGTCGAAATCATCGAGGTCAAAGTCAATTTCAAGCTCAATCTCATCCTCGCTTAGACGTACCCATAGATAAAGTGAATCTTCTTCAGGTTTTTCGACCCACCGAGCGGCCACAATCGTCGTCTGGCGCGTCTCTCCGCTCTCCGTTCGGAACTCCAGGTTTATCGGCTGTCCATCGCGCCAAGCCTGATAGCAGCGCTCAATGAGCGACGGTCCGTTGAGGGCGCGCACACGGCACACGGCAATCCTGGTCGGATAGGGACCCTCCGTTAAACCTAGCAACCACGGGTCATGAACCAATTGAAAAGTGGGTGGCGGGCCTTCAATGATCGTGATTTTCCTTGGCTCAGACATATTCTTCCTAGGGCTCTCCCATCTCAGAGTGCTGAATTCCGGTTGCGAATCATACCATGGAATTCACTAACCAATCTGCCCGTGCGTCTGGAACCAATCCAATGCCTCGCGCAGTGTGATCTCCAGAGGGCGCGGGTTCAAATCCAGCTTTCGTTGTGACTTGATACAATTATAGCCTTGCCATTGGCGCACGGCCCGTAAATGATTCCCGAGCAGATCAAGGGTAGGTATTCGATCCCCCAACCAAACAATGAGATCGACCAAACTAAGCGGAATCTCAAAGCGGGGTGGACTCACGCCAGCAACCTCCGCCGCCATGTTTATTAGATCCCGGAGTGTCATGTTGTGTCCCCCAAGGATATATCGCTCCCCTACACGTCCGACTTCGGATGCCCGAATCTGTGCTTGAGCGACATCCCTGACATCAACGACATTGATCTGAGCTGGTAACCAGGCCACGATCCAACCCCGTGCAACAGCTAATAATGTGCCCCCAAGCGTCAAGTTTAAATCACCGGGTCCAAAAACGGCTGTCGGGTTCACGATCACAGCGGGAAGACCACACGCAGCAGCGCGCAGCATCTCGCTCTCCATAGCATATTTGCACTCGTAATAAGCTGATCGAGCTAACGAACCGGGGAGATAATGATCTCTTTCGTCAGCCAGGCGCTTCTCACTTGATGGAGGGATGCCGATGGTAGTGAGAGTCGAGGTGAACACCAAACGGCTCACCTCCGTACGCCTGGCCGCCATGATCACATTCCGTGTTTGCTTCACCGCATGCGCCACCTGAAAAGGCACATTTCGGCTGTGACGCGGGTAATATCCCGCGGCATGGAAAACGACCTCAACGCCATCAAACGCCTGTGCCAAACTTCCGGGATGATCGATATCACCCTCATACCAACTGACCTCAGCTTGAGCTATATGACCCGTTGCACCAGGCACACGACGTAAGCCACGCACCCGCCAACCCTGCTCAATCGCAGCAAGGGCAATGTGACCTCCAATAAACCCGGTCGCACCGATGACGAGGACATCCTTCATTTAAACCCGCCCAGGCTTAGTAGTGTATCATGTAACGTTCCTCCCATTCCATGTAAGCCACCACACATTCCGTTCCCTTAATTGGGAATAGAATGGGCCTAACACCTCAAGTGCAGGATAAAAGATGGCGAAAGCAGAAGATCTGTACATGATGAAGGGGAAGGATTGGAGGTCTTACATTGTCCGTGGTGGCAACCGATTCATCGATCGTCTGCTGGGCATAAACAAGGATACAGTACTCAACCCCGGAGACGCATCGCTCAGTGTAACAAACCCTGCTCAAGCTCTATTACGAGTCGCCAACAGATTAAAGGCCGAAGCCATCGATCCGGAGACGGGTCGAATTGACTATGTGTCCCTGGCAAAGGGTGATGCCTACCAAGATTTTCGCGAGGTCGCTCGTTCCTTAGCTAACTGCAACCTCGAGGACCTGGGGAATAAGGACGCGCAAACGGCTTTTTGGATCAATCTTTACAACGCGATGATCCTAGATGCAGTGGTGCAATATCAGATCAAGGATTCAATCTCGCGCAACCTCGGGCTCTTCCGCCGAGCGGCCTACCGCATTGGCGGAATGCGTTTCTCGGCCGATGATATCGAGCACGGTATTCTTCGCGGTAATCGGCCTAACCCTTACCTCGCCTTTCCACCTTTCGCGCCCGATGACCCACGCTTAGCACTTTCTATCGAGCCTCCAGATCCACGCATCCACTTCACTTTGGTCTGCGGAGCACGCTCGTGCCCACCGATCGCCTTTTACGATGGCGATCAGATCAATACCCAACTCGACCTTGCTGCAGCCGGATTCATCAACGGTGGGGGCGCAGATTATGACCCCAAAAACAAAACGCTGTGGCTGTCTAAGATCTTCTCATGGTATCAGGCTGACTTCGGAGGTCGACGCGGGGTATTGAAAACAATTGGGGAATACATACGCGATGATAAAGCACAGGAAGCCTTAGAACAAGACGCTGTGCGTGTTCGTTATCAGCCCTATAATTGGTCCATCAACGGCTTAGTTTAGCTGCCGTTTGAGTCCTCTTGAGGAGTCTGTTTAAAGTAATGACCAAAAGAGGAAAGGGGTACACATGTGAGCTGCGGGCTTCGCCCGCAGCTCACATAAATACTTATCTCCCTCGCATGTAGTCTTTCTGAGCGTATTTCCTAGTACTCCAATAAAACCTTGATGGAGTTTTTGCGTTTATCCATAGCTGTGGCGATGGCCTGTTTGTAGTCCTCAAACGCGAAACGATGGGTAATCAATCCCTCGTGAATGATCTCGCCAGCTTGAGACATCTCAATCACCAAGTCGTAGCTGTGGATCGCCTTTCCTCGCCACGTCTCGTATCCAAAGGTGTGTGAGCCGATGAGATCTACCTCCTGGTACCATACAGGGTTGAGGTCAATTTTCAACGCGCTGAGGCTCACTCCAACCATCACCACGGTGCCACCAGCGCGCGACCAACGCAAACTATCGCCCAGCGTGTCCGCTTCACCGACACAATCGTAGATCACATCGAAGCCACCAAGCAACATACCGCGGTTCAAGGGCGACCTGTACAGCTTGGCCCCGGTAATTCGAGCCATCTCCGCATAGAGATCACCGCCTCTGACCACCTCATCCGCCTCAAAACGGCGGGCGGCGTCCGCTTGATGCGGGTAGCGAGCCAGCACGGTCAGATGGATCTCGGGTTCTATGCGTCTTGCCATCTGCGCTGTTAGAAGACCAATAATCCCAGCACCAAACACCAATACATGATCCCCCGGAACCGGCGGATGTCGGAGCACACTGTGTAAAGCTACCGCCGTTGGCTCAATCAGGGAAGCCTGGTCATCGTCGAGCTCGTCGGGCACCAACCACAATTCGTCCTCATGTGCCGTAAACCCATCCCCCCAACCACCTCCAACACCTGATGGCCCTTGACCGAGCGATGCGTTCTCACAAAGTCGAACTTGTTCTTGGGCGCAAAAACCACACGGGGGGTCGATCTCCTGAGTATGGCAATTCGGGCCAGCAAAGCGTGATTCCATCACCACCCGATCACCGACCTTGAAGCGTGTCACCTCAGCTCCGATCTCAACGACCTCGCCGACCACTTCGTGGCCCAGGTAGAATCGCATGTTTCCCGGCAACGCAGCAGGGCTCACCGCTGGGTCAACTTCAACATTCAATAGCGCAAGATCCGTAGCGCAGATCCCACATTGGCGATTCCGGATCCGTAGCCACTTCGATCCTGGCAAGATCGGATCGGGTAGATCGGCCATCTTCGCGTGCGAGATCCGACTCCAGATTACACTCGGCCAGAGTGGTCGCAACGCCTTTACGGCTAACATTCGGGGGATGATCTTATCTACGTAAATGGTTCGCAACGCTTAATTACCTCCAACATAACAGTTGGCGCCCAAATGGATCGCATATTGACCATTGGATCACTCGACCCGGACCGAGGCGCGCACGGAAGAGCAACGCTCACAACCCAGTTTGTCGCAGAGCAGCGCCCGTGGATCCTCGTGGATCCAGCTTACTGCGACATGGATCAGATCGCGCAATGGGACAACCTCAGCTGCCGATCCACCAAGTTTAACTCTGCGAACAACACCCTCCAACCGTGGTGCGATTGCCTGGAAACCGTCGGGGCACCCCGGCCAACCCGGACAGGCAACAACGCCCTGAGGTGTCAATGCCCAGCGGAGAAACTGCTTGCGTCCGGCTTTCCTCTCTGCGAAGTGTAAACTAGTGTTGGCGGAATGACCTACACCGAGTAGGAGCACATCCCCGTCATACTCGGCCAACCATCCGATCGGCGCCAACGGCTCTTCCAGTGTCTGGCTTTGAAGAGCCTCCTCCGCATTTACCCCCGAGAACGAGAGCAATGGATGATCGGATCGTGTTGCCATAGAATGCTGGCGGAGTGTTTCTGCAACAACGCCCATCTCTGCGTCCGCCGGCATCTCGAGCCGGAAAAATTCAGCCGTGAGATTCTCTTCAGCGGTTGAGCCATAATCGATGGCATTATCTGGAGGACCCACAGGCGGTACGACCATCGTGCGGTAAGTAAAGGTCGGCATGATGACCGTCCCGCATGTTGACAACAGGGATCCAACCAATGTATCGGCTCCGCCAGCGACCCCCTCAAAAGCAGCAATGGAGGCGTGCGCGATGACCAGGCTGTGAGAACCTAGCCCTAATTCCTTGAAGGCTCGTGTGAAATCGCGGTAGGTGATCATTATCTATTGGACCAGCGTGCCCTTGAACATTTGGACAGATGGGCAATCCGGCGTCCGAGCACCTAAGTGACCAAGTGGCTTTATTTTCCCTTCCACTCCGGATCTCGTTTCTCAATGAACGCCCTCATCCCTTCCTTCTGATCCTCGGAACTGAACAGAAAATAGAAAGCACGGCGTTCGTCAGCGAGGCCTTCCTCTAGGAAGGTTTCGAAGGCTTGATTGACCATTTCCTTCCCACTACGGACAGCTAAAGGCGCCCGAGCAGCGATTTCGTTGGCCAGCTTGAGCGCTTTGTCGAGATAAACTTCGACCGGCACAACCCGATTGATCAAGCCAAAGCGATAAGCCTCTTCCGCAGAGAGGGTGCGATTATTGATCACCATCTCCATGGCGATCGCTTTACCCACCACCTTGGCTAAACGCTGCGTGCCTCCCGAGCCAGGGATGACACCCAGGTTGATCTCAGGTTGACCAAATTTAGCCGTTTCCGAAGCGATGATCATATCGCACATCATTGCGACTTCATTACCACCACCTAAACACCATCCGGAAACCGCGGCGATCAAGGGTTTCTTTATCCCTCGAATCCGGTCCCAAACCCCCAGATTGTCCGCCACCAGCATTTCGATCGCGGAGGCTTCGACCATATCCTTGATATCAGCTCCAGCTGCGAAAACACGGTCGCTGCCAGTGATCACTATCGCTCCGACCGAATCGTCATTATCAAAATCCTCCAGCGCCTGGACCAACTCCTCCATCAATGGACGATTGAAAGCGTTGAGCGCTTCCGGTCGATTGAAGCGTATCAGCCCCGCCTTTTCGCGTTTTTCAGTCAGAATGAAGGAATATGACATGGTTACCTCCAATCAATTTGGATGAGATCGCGAAACAAGAATGGACCTATGAGAGCGAGGATAATGTTTAGGAGTGGGTGTTGCCCACATCCGTGTATAACGCTCCATTAAATTCGTGTCGGTTCTTATTCGTTTAATCATAGGTCTCTTGGACTTACCATTGGGGAAGCATACTTCGTAATTTCATGATATGGTTTGTGTGATCGCGTTCATGCCAAAGTGCGCGCCGTAAGACTTTTCGAGCTGACCAAGTCTCTCCAGCAAGCGTGACCACCCCTTTCCATTGGGCAAGTTCAGGCAATTTTGCCAACATGCATTCACGTACCTTTGCTAAACCACCGAAGGGTTCATCAGGCAACTCGGCGCTCGAGAAAGCCAACCCCAACCGGTCGAGGTACCACCATTCGGCTCGAGCCACGTGCATCAAGATACCTCCAATGTTCCACCGTTCTCCGGGGAACTCACGGGAAAGGTCATCCGCATCAAATTCATCCACCGCCGCCAATAAATCCTTGCGAGTGGCATTCAGTAAGCGCTCGAATTGCCGCAACTCGTCCTCAATGAGCGGTGGTCGATCGGAGGCGAAAAAAGCGTTTACCTCGTATCCGTCCTCTGACTCCCATGTTCGGATCACCTCGGCCACGCTCATCGGATCCGAAAGACCTGAGATCCGTAACCCGTGACCTTTACACCAGGCAATGTAAGCCTCTACTGCTTTCGGGACCGCTTGGATGGCCTCCTCAAGCTTCACGCGCGAGACAAAACAGCCAGGAAGGTCGGGTACATGCGCAATCCAGCGCCCTTCGTTCTCCTCAACACAGACTAAGTAAGGCATTGGGGACCCTCAAGTATCAGGTATTATACGCCGCCAACGAGTAGATCGCACAGTGAGCCAGCGGGATGACTTCAATCTATACGATTTTCAAAGATGGACAATTGAATAGGACACTGAGTGAAGCCCCCGAATGACCTGATTCATACCGTCATTCGGAACACACCACTGGTTCGCTGCCGACACGATCGGCATTGAGCTCGAGACCAAGATATGGGGAGGGGTCAAGCGTGTTTTCTATCTCGAGCTCGTTCATGAACTCCCCCTTTCCATTGTCCTTCACAATTGAGAAATGCAGATGTACACCCGTGGGATTGGCGGGATCAGCGGAGTAATTCCCTTGGTAGCCTATCAGCGTCCCGGATGGGACAAACTTACCATAGGTGCCGGGTGGAAAATCGGGAACGATAAACGAGTTTCCCTCAGCATCCGCCATGTGGGCGTAATAGATCCAAATCTGTCGCCCAAGATGAAACGGGTCATCTGGAACACGGACGATCACTGCTGAACGCCACTCAGGCAATCGAGTCAGGTAGCCGTCATAAACTGCAATCACCGGGGTACTACCTAAATCACCGGGACCGAAGATATCTATACCTTGATGGCGATGCCCTGGATGAAACGAATCTCCCCAATAGAAGCCGATGTATCCATATGTGGGGAATACAAAAGGAGATTCACCACAACTCTCCCCAGCCTGGATCATCCAATCACCGTGTTCGTCTGGGTTGGCTAAAAACTGACTTAATCGAGCGACCCGACCTACCGCCGGTCGAAAGCGATTATAGATCAGATAACCGATAACGATCGCGGCGATGATTACGATTACAAGGGCGATCCCAATCGGACGTTTCATTCAACAACTCATCATACACTCATGTCATTGGTCATCAGGACAGTCACACTTCTCACGAACGCTTTACGGGAGTACTGTGGGGGCAATTTACCGTTCGTGCCGCGAGAATCAGCCAGGGCGCGAGATGGCATGAATTGCCCAAACGACCTCGAACCTTTAACTGTTTGCCCATGTCGCTCCTAAGAGATCCAGCACGACCGCTCCAGTGACGCGGACGATCTCACCCGGCGAAATACGCAACAGGGAATCAATGGCCCCGCCACCAGCATAGACTTCTTTATGCTCCAACACTCTGGGATCGATGAACGTTTGCATTTCTTGTTTCAGACCAAAAGGCGGTACAGCACCCACTGGGTAACCCGTCATTTCCAGCACAGCTTCCGCACCTGCAAGTTTTACACGTTTGCGTCCCACCCCGAAATAGGTCGCGATTGCACGACGATCGACCCGGCTGGTTCCACAAGCTATCGCCACCACAGGCTCACCATCGACGGTAAAAACCAGTGGTTTAATAATTTGCGACGGTGATGTTCCTACAGCCTTTGCGGCATCCTTCACAGTTGGGGTATGCACCGGAAGCTTGATCAGATCAGCTTGGATCGTATTTTCCTCGATCCACTCAGCTAGGTTCGATGATTCCGGCATATTTTTGTTCCTGTTAGGGGTGTTTACCCCGCACTGCTCCCATAAGTACCCCGGTTTCACCCTATCTGACCCATGAGAACTATTGAGCGTTATAGGACATTTATCCTATACTTACCCATGATGCTAAAAATTTATTTTCGTTTGAGGGCATTTTTGTCTCATTATTCCCCTCGAGGCCAAGGCTTGGTCGAATATGCGTTGTTAATCTTGCTCGTTGGGTTAGCGGTCATCGTGATGCTAGCCCTCTTTGGAAGAGGTGTGGGGAACATGTTCAGCAACATCATCGCCAACGTGTAACCTGCGGTTCCCCTGCGTCTCGTCCAAATAATGGGGGTAAAAGATCTTAACCTCCATCTTGAGGTTAGATTGCTGTCAAGCCTACTGGTCCTCTTCCTTGCCGCGGTGAAACGCGGCTCCTACTTCTTAAATGGATAAATAACCACCTCAATCTTAATTATGTTCATTGAGCCTTGATGCCATACGGCGGCCAACTTGACCATTGCTGGCCGTATTCGGATACGTCCTAGGAGCTTCGTTTGCCACCCAGTGTGAAACCACTGCTCAGGGTGCGTCTCCCGTCCCTGGTGAAGGCAGGAGTTTCCTCGTAACAGAAGGTCAGGTTTCGTTATCCTTTTCCTTACCGACAATGGTTTTCAATCGACGGGCGACGTCCCGGCGAGGGAGCAGGATCCGTCTTCCACAACCAAGACACTTTAAACCGATGTCAGCGCCTAAGCGGACGACGATCCAGTCCGTGCCGCCACAAGGATGTGTTTTACGGAGCCGCAGCACATCCCCCATCTGAAGATCAGGCAGCATTTGACCTCGCACCTCATTCGTTCAAGCGCGGATTATATCATCCGGCTCAGTGGTATAATCCGCACACTATGCTTAACTTTGGTATTCCTGGTTTCATCGCCGCGGCCGTCACACTACTGATCGCCTTTACTGTACACGAGTTCGCCCACGCATGGACCGCGGATCAACTCGGCGACGACACACCGCGTTTCAATGGCCGCTTGACCCTTAACCCCCTGGCACATCTTGACCCCCTCGGTTCGTTGATGTTGCTGATCGCCGGTTTTGGCTGGGCAAAACCTGTCCCGGTAAATCCCTATACCCTCCAACGCCGCACACCCGCTGGGATGATGCTCGTCTCCGCGGCCGGTCCTTTCTCCAACCTACTGATGGCGATCGTGGCCGCCATTCCCTTTAAAGCTGGTTTGTTGGAACCCACTTTTTCTTCTCCCAGTCGGGTCTTGCCTTCCCTATCCTTCTTGCTTTCGCTTTTCATCCTGTTCAACTTGTTCCTTCTGTTTTTTAACTTGATCCCCCTTTTCCCGCTCGACGGCGAGAAGGTGTTGGCGCACTTTCTACCACCTGGTGGGCAAGACACGCTCCAGCGTCTGAGACCCTACGGACCCATGATCCTCATGCTCCTTGTGTTCCTCGGATCATTTGGGGGTATCAATATCTTGGGTATGTTGATCAGTACACCAGCCTTTAGTGTGTTCCAGTTGTTGACCTGAGGATGGGCGTCGCCTACCGCGCATCTCAAACCTTCCGTGTCCTACTCGCCAAACCCGGGTCCGAAGACCTGGCTCTGGCGGAGGAGCATCTTCCACCTCCTCTGAGGGATCTCTTCCATCAAATGAGTCCAGCTGACCAAGCACACGGAGTGCGTGTGTTGCGCACCTTGCTTGCAAGCGGCGACGGAGACCCCAACTTGCTCGCTGCGGCCCTTCTACATGACGTAGGTAAAAGTCTGGTACGATTGCGACTCTGGGAACGAATTCTCGTCGTCATTTACTCGTGGTTCGCTCCGGGCAGGAGTCATCGCTGGGGGGAGGGGCAGCTCAACAGTTGGCGAAGACCCCTTGTCATCGCTGTGTATCACCCGGCTTGGGGCGCCGAGATGATTCGCCAAGCAGGTGGATCAGAGGAGTTGGCGACTTTGGTGCTCCGCCACCAGGAAGAACTTACCTCTGAGCCGGCGAAAGAGATCGACCGTCTGCTCTACCGTCTTCAAGAAGCGGACGGATTGAATTGAGGGAAATCGATGGGCTTGGACCTCTTCATCATCGGTTTAGATCAGATCGGAGCTTCCATCGGGATGGCGCTTGCCACTTCCGACTTGGAGGTGAAATGCACTGGTTATGACCCCGATGACAAATTAGCACGTAGTGCTCATCAAATCGGTGCGGTCGACCAGTTGGTGTCCCATCCGGTGAGGGCATCCAAGAGCGCCGATGTGGTGATCCTCGGGACAGACTCGCTCATTGTGCGCGAGGATCTTGAGATGTTGGGAGAGAATCTCAAAGCTGGCGCAGTCGTGCTCGACACATCGCCCTTCAAAGCATATCATGCAGCCTGGGCCACCGAACTGTTGCATGAGGACCTTGAATATATTGGCACCATGCCGATCGTTGGACCCGAAGCCTTGCTCACCAAAGACCCCGATTTTAGGACACCGCACGCGGATCTATTCCAGGGGGGTCTACTAGCCATGGTCGTTCCACCGAGGACCTCAGAAGAGGCGATCAACTTGACGCTCCAGTTTGCTGCCGCGATCGGAACCACCCCGTTCTTTCTCGACGCGCTGGAAAACGACGCCGTGATCGCCACAATTCTAGGGCTGCCCTACTTGATGGCGATGGCACTTATGAAGCTGGCATCTCGTGCCCACAATTGGCGCGAGAACCAACGCATCGCCGGCAGGATCTTCTTCAATGCGACAAACGTCGATCCCTCACTACTCGGTAAGGCACCAGCGCATACTCTCTACCTCAACCAAGATGTCGTCATCAATAAGTTGGACGAATTCATAAGTGAGCTGAGCGAATTGCGAGGTTTAATCGCAAGGGAGGATCACAACGCTTTGGAGAACTATCTGACCGAGGCGATCAAATCTCGGGATTCCTGGCTAGCCATCCGTCAGAGCGGAGATTGGGCAGGCCAGGACTTCAAGTCCTCTGTGCCGATTGATAGGCCTAGTTTCCTGAGCCGGGCACTCGGCTTGCGGCCCCGACCACCAAAGAATCATAAGTAGGGAAACTGCTCAAAAACACACGGGAATGAATTCCTGGTGTCAAGTGGAAAATAAAAAGTATCCTAACTAGGGCACTTTGCTGCCCAGGTTTTTTGTTCCTAGATATCCAGCTGGCATAGTGCTATCATATTTGGCTCCCCCCAACGCTCGTCGTATAATCCTCCCGTGTCCGAATACTTCTGCTACATCATCGCGTGTGCGGATGGGACGCTTTACACCGGGATTACGAATGACCCGGGACGTCGCCTGCGTGAACATGAACTGGGGCGCGGCGCACGTTATACGCGATCCCGGCGACCACTCCATCTGGCCTACATCGAGGAACAGCCGGATCTTAAAACCGCTATGCGGCGTGAACGTGCCATAAAAGCGCTTTCCCGCGAGCGTAAATTAGCTTTGATCGCCACCCAATCATTACGTGAACCTGCGAAATATGGAAGGCGAGGAAAATGATGACCGAAACAGCCAAAACCGAATGGATCGATGAAGAGTTAGCTAACTTAAAGCAAACTGGGCTCTTTACAAACATACGCACCTTGAGTTCACCTCAAGGTGCATGGTTGATAGTGGACAATCAAAGGGTTCTGAATTTCTGTTCGAACAATTATTTGGGACTTGCCAATCACCCTCACTTGGTGAAGGCGGCTCAAGAAGCGATCAACCATTATGGTATCGGACCCGCAGCTGTGCGTACCATCGCCGGTACGATGGATCTCCACCTCGAACTAGAACGCCGAATGGCGGTTTTTAAGGGGGTTGAGGCGACCATCACCTTCCAATCCGGCTTCAACGCCAACCTTGCAGCAATCCCAGCGCTTGTGGGGGTGGAGGACGTCATCTACTCCGATGAGCTCAACCACGCCAGCATCATCGACGGCTGCCGTTTATCTCGGGCGAAGATCCTGCGCTACGCGCACTGCAATCCAGCCGACCTACGAAACCAAATCGAGGCCAGCCAGGATGCCGGTTTCCGAAGGACCCTGATCATCACCGATGGCGTATTCAGCATGGATGGCGACGTCGCACCACTGGACAAGTTGTTCGAGATCGCCAGTGAATTTAATTGTATGCTGATGGTGGACGATGCCCATGGTGAGGGCGTGCTTGGGAAGGGTGGTCGCGGCATCGTCGATCATTTCGACCTACATGGAAAAGTCGACATCGAGATCGGCACCCTTTCAAAGGCCTTCGGGGTTGTCGGCGGTGTCGTCGCCGGTAGTCAGCGCATCGTGGATTGGCTACGTCAACGGGGTCGTCCGTTCCTTTTCTCATCAGCTATGACCGTTCCGGATGTGGCCGCCTGTCTAGCGGCGATCGATTTACTCGAAGAATCCAGCGAGTTGGTCGACCGCTTGTGGGAGAATACTGACTACTTCAAACGAGAGATGCAAGCTTTAGGATTCGATACCGGCTTGAGCACCACACCGATCACCCCAATCATGCTCGGTGAGGCTCCCCTGGCTCAGAAGTTCAGCCGTCGATTGTTCGATGAGGGACTATTCGCTATGGCTATTGGTTTCCCCACGGTGCCGCGCGGGAGAGCACGTATACGAGTGATGATCTCCGCGGCCCATAGCAGAGAAGACCTTAACCAGGGGTTGGATGTCTTTGAAAAGGTGGGACATGAATTGGGAGTGATTTAGCGCCCCACATATGTGCTACATCAATGGGATTCTGATGGATGACTGCCCCAAGAATCACCCTGAGTAGTGCGCGGTCCCAAAAATATTGTGCCCGTGAACGAACACGGGCACATTGTTATTTCTTATCTTACTGCGGGAGGTCTGGGGAAGTGATAGGGTTTGGCTAACGTTTAACGAAACGGATCATATCCCGGCAACGTCCCCGCCCAGTGACAAGTCGGCTTGTCAAGTTGATTACATTCCAAACCCTTTGAACAACGACGACCAAGAATACGTGGAGGTTGATCGGGTAGGAACTCGGCCGGATAGACCAACTTGAACTCCAAGGCGACCTCCTCATCGATCCTCTCGCAGACCTGTCTTTTGACCGTGCGCCATGTTACCCAGGGCATACTTCACCTCCACTTTCACATCCTTGTTGCCAGCATAAATATACCCAAGATAGTTGAATTTGCGAAGTGCTAACTGTCATCGTCCAAATAAGATGAAATACCTCTGGATTCGGCCCGGCGTTCACGGAGCGAATACCAAATCATCGTGTGTGTCCTTTGACTTATTTTCAAATGGTGTAGGGGCGGTTCGCGAACCCGTTGTGGATTGTGCTTCAATCCTCCCGGGGACAATTCAGCGTTCGTGCCGTGAGANNTATCAGCCGGCGGACCGGTGTAAGGGCAATTCATGAATTGCTCCCACAAATCATACAAACCTAGTACAACTGAATTTCGCCAAGCCACAGCTTTTGAGAGGGCATTATTGCACGGACCAAAGAATAAAAAATGCCCTGGCTATAGGGATGATTGAATACATCGTGGAATTGCGATGTGCGATGAGCCAGGGCAAGGTCTAATTGTAACCCAATTTATAAAATCCGCCACTACCTCCCAAGGAGACCCGTGCCCATCTTGAAATGGTGCAATTCATCACCATGTGAATCCAACGAGGACTTGTGTGGCCGATCCACGGCGAGTTCCGATCGTACCATCAAATAACAATGCATCCCCCGATTAACTCGAGGAGAATAGGACACCCTCACTGATAGATCGCTATAGGTTTCAGGGGATGAAAACGGATCAGAATTGGAAAGTGGGGCGTAATGGCACGATCTTACGTTCGTAGTTAACTACGTAATCTTGCAATCGGGTTTCAAGATCTTGGAAGACATCAGAGGCCAGGATGCGCGCAAGTGTGTCTCGATCTCGAGCCAGGAAACCGGCCATCCGCAATGGATATGCACCATAAGCCGTATGCCAAGCTTCACACATTGTTAGCCCCATGTGTTCAAGCACAGGGAATAATTCTCCTTGAACATATTGTAGATACGCTTCTCGCCGTCCAGGGACCGGATCATAAATAAGGAGCAGTTTTACGGGATTGTTCTTTATATCCATGGTTGGACAGCTCTCTATGCTCGTCCTGAGGAACGTTACCGAACCAACCTCGGCCTGCGAAAGAAGAGGTCGTCTATAACTCCCAGACGCACCTCGCTCGCTGACAGCGGCCATATGCCAGCAATTTCTGTGCCACACTGTGTGCAGGCGCCATCGTCGGTCAGTTGATAATCCAATATCACGTATCCTAGTCGCTCAATCAAACGCTTATCACAACTCGGACAGAAAGTATGCTCGTACTCTCCAACCTGCCCGGGTAAATTTCCGGCGTAGACATAATTTAAACCAGCCTCTTGTCCAATCTCGGCTGCTCGTATCAACGCTTCAGATGTGGTGTTCTCTGGATCGGTCATTTTGTAATTCTTACGAAAAGCCGACACATGCCAGGGGATGTCTGGTGAAATCGAGGTGATGAAACGCGCAGCGCTCATTAATTCGTCCGTGCTGTCGTTGAAACCCGGGACCACCAATGTGACGACCTCAACCCAAAGCCCTCGTTCGTACGCCAGTCGGATTGTGTCAAGTACATTCTGTAGCACACCGCCGAGACGACGGTATTGTTGATCCTGCATCGTTTTCAAGTCAACCTTAAAGCCAACAAGATAAGGGCTGAGATAGTCCAACACCTCAGGTGTAGCGTTGCCATTGGAGACATAGACGCACTTCATGTCAGCAGCAGCGGCTTGCTCAAACACCGCCGCTGCCCACTCGGAGGTGATCAAGGGTTCGTTGTACGACGAACCAACCACCCTAGCGCCCATTTTCAAGCCATAACGCACGATTTCTTCCGGTGTTATTTGGTGGATGGTTGCACCTGCGACATCAGAGGCCGGATCACGTAAAGCCTGGGAACTTACCCAATTCTGACAATAACCACAATGGAAATCACAGCCCAGCATTCCCAAGGTCAGTGTATCGGATCCGGGGAGTAGGTGATAAAAAGGTTTCTTTTCCGTGGGATCAGACTGGAGAGCTCCAACATACCCCCAGGGTACATACAGGATGCCCTCCCGATTAAACCGCACTTTACAAATACCGCGTCGCCCCGGACGGATCAGGCATCGATGGCCACATGCGGTACATCGCACGTCGCCGTTTGGAAGATGTTCGTACAGCTCCCCCTCGACGGTCATCGAATCGAGTAGATCAGCCAGGGTTGTCATCTCGGTTCGGCCGAATTATAACACCCTCGCAGCTCACATCACCGAAGGGTACAATAGTCCCATGTTGACGATTGCAGTTCAAGCAGGTGGAGGGTCCCAGCGTATGGGAAGCGATAAGGCGCTTCTCACACTTGCAGGTAGGCCGTTAATCGAACACCTGCTGATGCGCGTCGATGGTCTGGGGGATGACATCCTGGTCACCACCAACCGACCACAGGACTACGCATATCTTGGCGTTAGGTTGGTCTCCGATCCTACCCCTGGCTTGGGCGCGCTCAACGGGTTACACACCGCCTTAGTTGCTGCCCGCAGGAGATCCGTTCTCGTTCTTGCCTGCGATATGCCCTTCGTGAGTCGACCCCTGTTAGAGCATTTGGTCGATATGACATCTCGGGCTGATGTGGTGGTCCCACATCACGAGGGTATATTCGAGCCCCTACATGCCCTTTACAATAAGCAGGCATGTTTACCCTCCATCGGAGCAGCATTGGAAGCTGGCAAAAAGAGCCTGATTAGCTTTTACCCAATGGTCCATGTCCTACCTGTAGAGGAGAGCGTTCTTTCTCGTTTGGATCCTAGGGGACTGAGCTTCTTTAACGTCAACACGCTGGAAGATTTAGCACAAGCCGAACGGATATTGTCTGAGGAAGAGATAGAACCTTAAACACGATTCCGCATTCATCCCCCACCCTGCATCACGAAACAATCCCCGAAGAGCTTGGAACTCGTTGAAGGGCTTATAGCGGCGATAACCAGGTAGGCCAGGTTCGTGTCCCCGTTGTAGATCGTGCCTCAATTCTTGTAGGGCGGTTCAACGTTCGTGCCGCGAGAACCGACCAGGATGCGAGACGGCATGGACTGCCCCGATATTGATGGATTTACATCACACTAATGGTAGAAGTCAAAGCTATAGGTTGCAAGCTCACGGGTAAAACGTGTCGTACCCACCACCACCAAGATCGCCTCCTCTCCCTCCTCGGCGAGCTCCAAGTGGATGTCTGCTTGGTTGTTGACACCCAAAGGTATGTGCTCAACCGTGGTTCTATCCCCGATGGTCACAAGTGCGAGGCGGAAGGTTTGGGGCAATATGTTCCGCACCCGCACAAACCCATCCGCGACCCACCCGCCATCGTCCTCCTCGAAATCGGTGAAGTAATTGATCTCCGGGATAGCGACGTCGTCGATCAACATGCCCTCTCCATGCAATGATTCATCCGTGATGTACTCGAATCGGATATGCACTTCCTGTCCGGCGAACCGGGAGAGATCTACGCTCTCCTCGATCCACGCAGACCCGCGCGGGCTACCGGTATAACCCCATCCATAACTATTCCTGTGTGGGTTCCTGTCCGTGCCAGAGGGTGTAGTCAAGATCTCCCAATATTCCCCGTCCAACGAGGACACGACATAGGCGTAATCGAAATCTTTCTCGATGTCGTACCAGATCTGGAAGGTCAGGGTGAGAGGACCGGTATGCTCCGTGAAGTCGAAGGTTTGTGTCAGGGTCATGTCAGAAGCATCACCCTTGTTCGACCAGAAAGCGTATGCACCCGAGTACGGATCGGTGGGAAATAGCTTGGTCTGGATCGAGCCGTCAAAGCGTAGTGTGTACTCCCCCGGACAGATGATATGAATGTAGTCCACACCATATTGATGAATCTCCCGTTCTCGCGGACCAAGATTACAATCCTCCACGGTTTCGGTTTCAGGGAATGGTGAATGATCAATGTAGTTGGTATAGCTGTACCGACCATCAGCGACCTCGGGATCGTCCACAATATTCGCGAGGGCCCAATCCAAAACGAAGGAATCCGCGGTGATCGGCTCTTCGGTGATCGGGTCCATCGTACCAAGAGTCTCTAACACACGATCGATGCTGACCAGGCCATTGGCAGGATGGGCCACCAGGGCTTGTGTCGCCTGCTGCCCGAACCGATCAAGAAAGTACAGGACGAAGAGGAAAGAGGCTCCGTAATGTCGGAGCTTTTCATCTTCCACGTCCGACCAAGTATTCAATTGCGTGTCAGGGTTTACAGAATACTGCCAATCGAAGCCTCCAATCGGGTATCCGTTAAGGAATTCAGCAAGTTGGGAAAACCCCTCGTTCAACCATGTCGTTTCATTGCGGTCGAGGTTCCAGTGGATCATGTGTTGAAATTCATGCGCCAACGTAGTCAAAGTATATTCCTCACCAACTTCCAGGTTATCGCTATTGAGGACGAACATTTCATGAGCGTTTGAGTACTCGTGAGCTAATGGGTGCATCTCATCGACGGACGAGAAATACCCCGCGATGTAAATCCCCAAGCGGGGAGCGAAGAGGACATAGATATGCGGGTCGCCATCGATGCCCGGAGTCCATTCACTACCAAAGAATGTTCGACCAGTTACAAAAATCTTGTTTTCAAAGGTATTGGCCAACTCTTCTAGATCACCCTGATCAAAATCGACGCCATCCGCTATCCAAAAGTACGCATGATCGGTGACGTAATGCAAGGTAGCCGACACGCTAAATGTCTCGTCATCGGCGTCAATGACCCAAAATACATCCCTCGCCCCGACCTCTCGTGGAACCACTGGCGGCTCAACTGTGGGAGGGACCTCCCCGACCCCCGTAAATCGCTGTGCTAGGCCAAACGGATCCTTGATGGGTACAATAGCGTCTTCTAAGATCAACAGAGTCTCAGGATCGACATAGATTGGCGTGGGGGTTGAGGTCTGTCCCGGCGTCGTTGTCAGCTCTTGGGAAAAAGCTTTCGTAGGAGATGCTTGTGGTGTCTTAGCCGGTGCGGTGGTGAATGTCTCTTGAGGACCACATGCGGTAATTAACACGATAAGAAGGAAAAAGGGTAAAAAAGCGCATCTCGTTTTTATGGTGTCTTATCCTTTTTCATCACAGGGGTCGCATTCCACATCATTAGAGGGTTCTAAAACCGGATCGAGCTGTTATCGGACAACATGCAATGAACACAACACATAATGTAAAATGCGAATTCAACTCCATTCTGCAGACCCAGAATCGGATAATTCGGCATGCGGCATTATACCATCGTGATCAAATCTTCCAGCTATTGATGGACTTAGGTGCCCAAAGGTGCTCTACCTAACCGCTAAAAAGTCGGTCCCTCACTAGTCCGGGTGGTCTTGCACAGGGTGACGAGGTGACGGTCGTCGCCCAGGAGAGGACAGATTCCACTTAGACACAGGGTATGGCGGCCGTAAACTGATTACACTTGAGGTGTAAATTACAATGTACAAGGAGACAATCGGATCCATTCCCCTCTTCCAGGGATTAGACCCACAAGATTTAATCCTGCTGTCTGAGCGATTGCAGACCGATTCCTTCTCCGAGGGAGAGGTCATCTTTAACCAGGGGGATCGCGCCGATAGACTCTATGTGCTCATCTCTGGGCAGGTTGCCATCCAGTTCAATCCTGAGGATGGGGAGACACTCACGGTGACCGAGATCAAGGAGGGAGGCGTCTTTGGCTGGTCATCGGCGCTAGGACGACAGGTTTACACTTCATGTGCCGTTTGCTTGGAGGAGAGTGAAACGCTTAGCGTTTTAGGTGATGAGCTTCGTGAGCTATGTGCGACCCATCCTGAGACCGGCGTCATTATCCTCGAGCGTCTGGCCGAGGTGATTGCCTCAAGATTGCGGAATGCTCATGCGCATGTGGTCGAGATGCTCCAACGGGGCATGCGAACCACAACCGAACCGTGAGAGATTCACAAATCATCTGGAGGAGAGAATGACTGAGGAACCTGTTCACAGCCATCTCACCAATGTTCCACCCGAAGATCGTATGGAAGCATTGCTCAAAGTGGTCAGTTCCTACATTGAGCAATATCATGGTGGTTGGGTTCGAATGGTCGAATTTGATGGTGAGGTGCTGAAAGTGGAGATGGGCGGCGCTTGCGAGGGTTGTCCTCTCTCAAACGCAACCCTCCGTGGCTGGGTCGAGGGTACAGTTCGCCAATTCTTTCCTGAGCTAAAACGAGTCGAAGCGGTGTAACCCCAAGAAAGCCAATGTGGAGAGCGTGGAGGTTCGTGGGTCAAGCTTCCGCGCTCTTAGTTGTGACCAAAGATCGTAGCTATCCGTAAGCTTGCAGTTAACGCATGTGTCACATGAAAATTGCATCACCTGCAGGGGAACGAGTTCGTTGAGGGACTACCTTCCACCTCCCTCAAATGTGGATCCTTATTCCCAACTTTTCCTCAAAAATCAAATCAGGAACCGCAACAACAACCAGCCCATCGCCAATGCTACCGTGATTATCAAAGCCGGCATGCCCTTCTTGAAGAAATATACGTAACTGATGGGATAGCCTACCCTTTCAGCGATCCCTGCCGTAACCATGTTGGCGGAAGCACCGATCAACGAGCCGTTTCCGCCCATCGCAGAACCGACCGACAGACTGAAGAAAAGTGCAAGATTTCCCGCGCCAGGAATAACGTTGGTGAGATAACCGACCACAGGAAGCATAGCAGCGGTGAAAGGGATATTCGCGATTACCGTTGAAAACAGAGCGCCAACCCAAATCACGACGATCATTGCCAGGGGCAAGTTCTCACCGACGATACCTGCCACCCATTGGGCGATAAAACTCACCAGGCCAACTTCCTGGATTGCTCCCACGACAATAAAAAGGGCCATAAAGAAAACTAGGGTGGTCCAGTCGACGGCCTCGATCATCTCCTCCACATCGGGCCGGATCCAGACCAGCAACGCAGTCGCGCCCAAGATCGCGGTAACCGCCGGTAGAAGGTGGAAGCTCTCTCCGAAGAGGAATAACAGCAACATCCCTAACCCCACCCATCCTACCTTGCGCAGTTTATCCGGTTCCGTGATCCTGGCATTCTCCTCGAGCTTCTCATAAAGCACAGGTGAGATGCCCTCCGTCGTGGACCGGAGCTCTTTGCGATAAATCACCAGACAGTAGGCAAACAGTCCCAGAAGAGCGATGAAAACGCCCGGGGTGAGGTTCTTAAGAAAACCCGCAAAGGATATGTCCGCATAAGAGCCGATCATGATGTTTGTCGGTGTACCTACTAGCGTGATGATCCCCCCGACATTCGAAGCCATGACTTCGGGCAACAGTAACGTCAGCGGATTAAGCTCGAGGGCGATTGCGATCTGAATCGTAATGGGGGTCATCAAAAGCATGGTTGTGACATTGTCGAGGAAAGCGGAGGCGATGGCCGTAATCAGCATCAGGATCGCCATCAACAGCCAGCTTTTCCCACGCGAGACGCGATAAGCAAAGAACGCCAACCAACGGAAAAGCCCGGTACCCTCCACCACGGCGATCACGATCATCATGCCCATGATGAGAAAAATCACGTTCCAATCGATATAACGTAATGCACCTAAGAAATCAAAGATGTAGGTGTTAGGAAGAAACGGTGTGAGCAGATAGCTCACCCCTAGCACAATGGTGATACCTGTTAGAGCGGCAAGCGTATTATGTAGCTTTTCTAGAGCGATCAAGAGCAGCATACCGATAAAGGCCAGGGTTGCGATCCAAAAGGCAGGGGTTATTTTGCGCTCGAGCTCGATCGTCGCTACAACCAAGGCCTGCTCCGTGGCCAGTCGATTCAAATCCTCTGCGGATATCTCCAGTGTGATCGTGTGGAAATGGGGGCGCTCCACCACCAAGGTTATGTCTCCATGGATATCGTTGGGTAAATCAAGGTTGAAGCTTCCATCCTCTTGGGTGTATCCTGAAGCCAGAACATCATCGCTTGTCCTAAGTTCGACCAAAGCGTTGACCACCGGTTGTCCTTGGAAATCGATCACCTCGCCGGTAACCTGTGCTCCCCCCTGATCCGACGGTTGTGCCAAGGCGCCTTGAACAAAGAGCAGCGTCAGAGCTAATCCTAGAATGATGACAAACCCAAGAAAGCCACGATGGACCCTCACTCCTCACCTCCCGATTCGGCCAACATGACTTTCGATCCCGTCTCTTCTTCTAAAAACTTAACGAAGGACTGTAGACGATCAGGTGTGAAGACACTGGCCTGATCCTCCAGTCGTGGTCGACCGAGAACGATGTGTGAGACCTCTAATTCCTTGGCCAGAGTGACGATCTCTTCCATGACATCACCCTGTCGAACGCTGCCCTCTGCGATCACCCCCGATTTGTCAGCTTTGGCTTGGGCCGTAAGTAGAATAAACTCTCCCAGGCCCCGCATCTCTTCTGACAGGACGTGTGTACGACTGGTCTCAGTCATTTTGAGAAAGTCCAGGTTGACCACGAAAAGGAAATGAAGCCGCTCACCCGTCTCCTTGGCCAGTTGAATACCGAGTTCGATCGGTCCTTGACTGGCAGGTCCGCCTCGTACGGCGCACAAAATCCCGCTCATCGATTCTCCTTCCTGCGTTGACCCACCATCACCAGCCGCCTCGCTTGGTGATCGTAGGGGCTCCCATCCAGCCAGCCATAGGCTTGCACCCTTTCAAACCCAACCGTCTTGAGCAAGGTCGCCAACTCGTTAGCAGAGTAAATGCGGTGGCTAAGATTGAATTCCTGGGATTTCCCCTCTCGCAGTATGATCCAGGTGTTTTCGACCCACGACCAATCACGCTCAACACGGCGTTCATACAGGGCAATTGAGCCGTCCTCCATCCGCTCCCAATCCCGGGGTCGGAAAATGCGGGCCAAAATTTCCTTTCCCATCATGTCCATCACCAATCGACCGCCGGGTTTGAGCNNTTGAGCGAAGTGAGCAGATTTGAGAGCACACATCGGTCATCCTCGATGTTTTCAAAGTAACCAAAGGAGGTAAACAAGTTGATCGCCGCGTCGAAAGTCTCGGGCCGCTTGAACTCACGCATGTCAGCCTGAACCCACTCGATTTTCAGTCCCCCTTCTTCCGCCCCTCGTCTGGCTTCGTCGAGATATTTCTTGGTTCGATCCACACCCGTAACATGAAAGCCGCGTCTCGCAAGTTCAAGCGCATGTCGTCCAGGTCCGCAGGCCATATCAAGCACCACTGCTCCCTCGGGTAGCTCCAGAAGCTCAAGCAAATGATCGACCTCTTCTTCAGCAGCTTCCCAGCGTGCTTGGCGGAAAAGCCACGGAGCAACTTCCTGCCAAAAGTGATCATCGTCATACCAAGCCTTCATTTGCCCTCTACCATCTCTATGAACACCACCGGGGTCGGTCTCGGCTCACGAAACCTCTCAACGTCCTCGCTGGCGTCAGTCACGACCGTGCCATAATACATCGGGGTAACCAACTTAGGACGGATCGCTCCAGCTGGCCCTATCATGTCCCAGCCAGTGCCACGCACCTAACGATTCTGGTCACTCGCTACCCATGGCTCCATCCTCTGTTGATCCATCTGATTCTACCCCAACAGCCATCCTCGGTCTTCATATGAATGGCATTGCCCTTCATCAGGATGTGATCGCCTTACAGCATGTGGCACGGAAACCGAGAATATTGAATAGCCAACAATTCAAACAATCAACAACTCCGGCTCAGCCAAAACTCAACCCGGTCAAGAACACATCCACAATGGCCAACGCATCGGCTTCATTCTCATAGGATCGCACCACGATNNATTCTCGTAGGAACGCACCGTGATACCGGGCATGTCGTTACCGACTAGCATCTTCGAAACTAGCACCCCTCTACGGTAGCAACACAAAACTGGCTTACCCAAACTTAGTGCGTAAGCAATCTCATAGCCCACACCATGTGACGGGGTGCTGACCTCCGCGATCACCCCATCACAGGTTTGGATCCACGCGATGTCCCGTTGGTAGACTTCGGCAGGGACGACGACCTTCTCTAATTCCATAACCTCCGGAAGGGCGAGGTGTGCCGTGGGTACTTCATGCCCCAATGTGTGTAGATGCTCAACAATCGCACGATAGATCGGCTCATCATCGCGCCCCCCTGTGAGTGAGCACGAGAAATAGATATTCATCCGACAGACCTTCCCTTTTGAATGGTTTTGTAGAATACCTAAGAACAAACTCTTGACGATCAATCTCGAGCATGATACCATGCTCGGCGTGCATGCTGCGATCTGAGAACGGTGATGTAAGGCCCGCCGCCCGGCGATGAGCCCAGGCGGTTTTGTATTACCTTCTCGATCTGCGAAATACGCAAGTCATGGCAAGAGGAGGCTGGTAAGAAATGTCGGAAAGATTCCAAGGGACCGTTAAATGGTTCAACGCAGTAAAGGGTTACGGTTTTATCGGTCGCGAGGAGGGTGATGACATCTTTGTCCACTTTAGCGCGATCAATATGGATGGCTACCGAAAACTGGAGGCAGGGCAACAGGTTGAATTCAGCATCGAAACCAGTGAAAAAGGTCTACAGGCGGCCGACGTAGAATTGATCTAAACGTATAAACTTCAAGCATGCAACCGATGCCCCGCTCAACAGCGGGGCGTTGTGTTTATAGCTGCGTCTCTACGCCTTTTGTAGGGCCTGAGGCATGATTTGAGTGATAAGATGAGGCCAGATGTAATTCGTCAAGTTCACCACAGGGAAGAGGGGACATCATTCCCTCTCCCTTTTAGGCAAAGATCCGGGGTGAATGTGAACATCCAGACACCTCCATCCTATGATGATTGCCCTGCTTGGACAGCACTCTCCTCATTTCACCCATGGAGCAAAGCGAGGTGCATTTATCGGGATTCACATTAGGTTTTAGGCCTACTTTCCTCACATAACAACTTATGCTAATATCGGCTTCAAAGAGGATCCTATGGACACGCGAGACCCCATTCGCTTCCTTCAACTCGAAGCCAACCGTCTACGTGACGAGAATCGCGAACTAAGGGAGGAGCTAACCATCCTGCGTTCGTCGGTTCGTATACTGAGTGCCCTACAAGATCTGATACATCGATTGACGCCCAATACCAATGTGATCTCCATGCTAGACGATCTGTTAGCCTCAGCGCTCACGGTTCTTGGTGCCAGTGACGGATCGTTGCTTCTAATCGATGAAGACACCGGTGAGCTCGTTTTCGCTGTGGTGCACGGCGAAGCTCGCGAGCGATTGACAGGCTATCGCATGCCACCAGGAAAGGGGATCGCTGGCTGGGTGGCGATCAATCGAGAGCCCCTGATCTTGCGAGATGTACACAACGATCCCCGGTTTTACCCGCGCGTTGACGAAACCTTCGGTTTTCAAACCCGCACGCTCGCTTGCGTCCCGCTCCTTGACGGTGAGCGTGTGCTCGGTGTAATTGAGGCGATTAACAAGGTCTCCGACCGTGAGTTCTCACCCGAAGACCATGATCTGTTATTGATCGTCGCTCAGCTGGCCACGGTGGCCATCGCGCGCGCCGAAGCCTTCGCCGAACAAGCGGGTTAATCCCTCAACTTTGCTCCCAAGTCCGATTCCAATTTCTTGATCACCCTGGCCCGAATTTTGGCGACCTCTTCATCCGTCAGAGTCCTATCGGGAGCCTGATAAACCATCGAGTAAGCCAAACTTTTCTTTCCCTCAGGGATCTGTTCGCCTCGGTAAAGGTCAAACAACTTTACATCGACCAAGAGGTGCCCACCGGCACCCTTCAGGAGGGCCTCAATTTCATCCGCCTGCACCTCCTCATCTACAACCACCGCCAAGTCCTCAAGAACTGGTGGATAGGCCGGAACGGGCTCTACAGCATAACCTTCCGGGATAGATTCTAGAATCACTTCTAAATCAAGCTCCGCGGCAACGATGGGCCTCTCGGGAAGATCATAACGCTCGCGAACCTTTGGGTGCAGCTCTCCAAGGACCCCAACCTGACGTTTACCAATGAGAATTCGGGCACATTTACCTGGATGGAAGGTGGGGTGCTTCATGGGCTCGTAAAGCGCTCCTAGGTGCAACGTGGTTATAAACTCATCGACAAGGCCCTTGAGATCATAGAAATCCATCGACGCCTGATCAGATCCTTGCCATGCTGGAAGTGACCGGGGTCCGGAGAGCGCGATGACTAATCGCAGCGGCTCCTCCGGTAACTCCCCTTCCTCTGACATCAAGTAAACCTGTCCAATTTCAAAAAGGGCAATCCGATCCCGTATACGGAGGTTACGCTCAACGATATCTAACACACTGGCAAGCAGGCTGTGACGCATCACGACTCGGTCACTGGCAATTGGGTTGGCTAACCGCACGTATGGTCTATCGTCCGGTGGTGCCTCGGGGGGGAGTATACGCATCTCTCGTTCCGGTGAGGTCAGACGATAGGTGACTACCTCCTGCAATCCCAGCCCCACTAATACATCGCGCACCCGCTCCTCACGCTCAAGCTTTGGATTGCCATACTGGGGCGGGATCCGATCGGCAATCTGAGTCTCAGGGATGCGGTCGTAGCCGTAGATGCGAGCTATCTCCTCGATCAGATCAGCTAGGCCGTCCACTCCTTGACCGATATCCAGCCGATGGTCAGGTGTCGTCACGCGCGATGTTTGGCCGTCAACTTCGACTGTGAAGCCCAATCGACGAAGGATTTCCGCTATCTCCTCCGCCTCGAGGCGAATACCCAACCAGCGCTCGATATCAGTCGGGACGATCTCGACTGTGGAATCCACTGGCGGAAGGGGGTACTCATCAACAAGCCCTTCAGCGATTTCACCCCCAGCTAACTGGGCCACAAAGTTAAGGCCTCTCCGGACACCGCGTTCTGCCATCGCAGGGTGCACACCTCTCTCGAAACGATAAGAAGCATCCGAGGTGAGTCTCTGGGAAGCAGTCGTGCGTCGTATGTTAATAAAATTCCATGCCGCTCCCTCGAGGAGCAGATTGGTCGTGTGCTCACTGACCTCCGACTCTGCGCCACCCATCACACCAGCGATAGACAGGGCACCTGCGCGATCGGCCACCAGCACGGTAAAATCATCCAATTCACGCTCCACGTCGTCTAGCGTGGTCAGGTGCTCGCCTGGTTCTGCGAGACGCGTAAGGATCGTAGGCGTTTCACCTCCCGCCCTTCCAATCAGCACGTCGAAATCGAACGCGTGAAGCGGTTCACCTATCTCGAGCATCACATAATTGGTGGCATCGACGATGTTGTTGATCGGGCGCATCCCGACCAGCCTAAGGCGACGTTGGACCCAGTAGGGGCTGGGACCTACTTTCACCCCTTCGATCAAGCCCAATACAAAGCGCGGATTAAGCTCTGGATGATGAACCTCGAGCCCTACTCGCCCCTCAAGGGGTGGACCGCTCCACGCCACCTCGTACGATGGCTCCTTCAACTGGGAATCTGTAAGAGCTGCGATCTCGCGCGCAACTCCTAAAATGTTCGCGTTTCGAGCGATGTTAGGTGTAATGGCAATATCGAAGACAACGTCCCCCATGTAGTCCACCAATGGCACTCCGACCGTGGCATCGTCGTCAAGGATGATGATTCCCTCGTGGTCGTCGGAGATACCAAGCTCTTTCTCCGAGCACGCCATCGAATACGACTCGACGCCACGGATCTTTGTCCGTTTGAGAGTCATCAACTCGTCTCCGGGCTTATGCCCGTCATAGATTTGAGCTCCCTCACGGGCATAGGCTACCTTGAGCGGCTTCTCCAAAGGTCCTTTCCCCGTATAAGGAAACAGGTTGGGAGCGCCAGTGAGCACAATGTGTTCCTGCGATCCATCATCCAGCCGGCAAAGCACCAACCGATCGGCATCGGGATGGGGCATGACCTCCAAGATCGCTCCAACCACGATCTTTTCCGGATCCCAGGCCAACCCTGTAACATTGGTCTCTATTTGTCGGTCCCTGCTTGTGTGGCCTTCGATGATTTCCATCGGCAGGGGTAGGCCGACGAACCGAGCTTCCTCGACCTCCAAACCGGCTAATGTCAAGCGATGAACGAGTTCGTTGATCGGAAGATCGATTTCTACGAAGTCCTTGAGCCAAGAAAGTGGGATTTTCATCTTCAAGTACCTCTCACCCTTGCAATATCATGTGGCACCAAGGCGCTTAGGCGCTATGGCACCAAGGCTATGTGCCGGTAGAGTTAATTCACGTCTATTTCATCAAGAGCGTCATAATTAAGTTCAAATTCTCGAATAGCTAGATGTGCTCCTGGTTCATCAGAACCGCGCTTGCTCCGCTTCAGAAAGGCTATATATCCATTCAACAAACGCCGGAGTTCATTAGTCTTTTCAACAACTTGCGCGAATAACTCATCGTCGATATAGCCCAGATCTCTTGCGATACAGAGTTGTGAATACGTCTCCTCCAAAGAACCCCGAGCGATATAACAGAACCTCACCCCCTCCTGGTAGTAGTACCTCCCAAAGCCCTCAGCAATGTTTGCTGGAATGCTTTGGACAGATCGCCGCAACTGTGTGGAGAGGCTCCACTTTTCTTCAGGTGGCAACTTCGGCAGGACATCACTGCACACAAAGACCGCAAGTTTTTTCGCTACTTGCCAAACTTCTAAACTGTCTAACCCTATTGTGCCCATATGCTTCTCACCTATAGTCCTGTTCCGATCTGGCTAAACTTGGTGCCTTAGTGCCCAAGTGCCAAGGTGCCCATTCCTAAAACTGCTCCAAAAACCTCAAATCATTCCCCCAGAAATAACGAATATCATCAATTCCATGCTTGAGCATCGTGATCCGTTCCGGGCCCATGCCAAAAGCGAAGCCGGTGAAAATCGCCGGATCGTAGCCTCCATTGCGAAGCACGATGGGATGAACCATTCCGCAACCAAGGATCTCCAGCCATCCGGTTCGTTTGCAAACCGAACACCCATCTCCATCACAAATGAAGCATTCGATGTCCATCTCGGCCGAGGGCTCAGTGAAGGGAAAGTGGGCGGCCCGAAAACGTGTGCGCACGTGTTCTCCAAACATGCGGCGAGCGAAGGCGTTAAGGGTGCCCTTCAGATCCGCGAAGGTGATGTGATGTCCGACCGCCAGACCTTCCACCTGGTTGAACTGGATCTCCGCTCGCGCGGTGATCTGCTCATAGCGGTAGCACATGCCAGGCAAGATCACACGGATGGGCTCCGGCGCTCGCTCACGCATCACATGAATCTGGCCAGGTGAGGTGTGAGTCCGAAGAAGAACACCGGGATCCGTGGTGTGGAAAGTGTCCCACATATCACGCGCTGGGTGATATTCCGGCATATTGAGCAATCCAAAGTTATAGTCGTCGGTCTCCACCTCACGCGAAAGGTAGATTTGGAAGCCCATCTCAGCCCAGATGTTATAAATCTGGCGCAAGGTCTGATTGGCAGGGTGAACACGACCGAGGATTGGTTTACGCCCGGGAAGGGTGACATCCAACCTCTCTTCCCGCAACGACCGCTCCAGCAATTCCACCCGCAACGCTTCGACCCTTGCCTGTAAAGTACTTTCCAGATTTAACTTCACCTCGTTGGCGCGTCGTCCCACCGCGGGGCGGTCCTCCTTGGATAACTCCCGCAATCCGGCGAGGACGACTCCCAATTCAGCTGAGCGACCGAGGTATTTCACCCTCCACGCGTTCAGCCCGGCCTCGTCCCTGATCCCCTCCAATTCTGTCAAAGCCTGACGCTCTAACTCTTCCAAGCGGTCCAACATAGGCCCTCCTTTCACGAGCACCTCGCAACATTCTCTAGGAAATAAAACTACAAGCTCCTAAAAAAAGAAAATCCCGTCCCTCTAAGGGACGGGGAGTTATCCTCGCGTTACCACCCTTATTGGCCTAAAAGGCCCACTCGTTACCGACTGTCAACTCTTAGCCATCGCTAATGGCTGAGATCGGCCCCTCCATGGTAACGGTGAGGTTCCGGCCCGAACTACTGGCCTGATTATAGGCGTTCCCCCGGGCAGCTCAGGAGGGAACTTCGACAGGTTTCCTTTGAGCCGGGGTCTCAGTCGCGCCCCGCCCTCCCTGGCAAATTCCACCTACCTACTTTCCTCCGTCAGAGCCTTTTGGTTATTGGTGATCAATCATATCCCAAAAGCCGAGATGATGTCAACCACCACCTCGGGCGCATTTCATCGTATGCGACGCTGTCGAGCCATGCGGAAGAGAATGTCGGCGTTCTTTATGGGGAAATGACGCGAACAGATTCCCCTAAAGTCACGCGGCCCACACTTTGACTAGGATTTACTACCAAACACCAGGCAGCAGACGAAAACGCACTCGAGAAGCGTATTCCGGATACTCCGCTAGTTCCTCATGGAGCATCCTGTCTTCCAGCAGCGTGCGAAGAACCAGCAAGGTTGCCGCCAGGACGCCCGGTATAAAGGACCAAAGCGATCCAAACATGAGCGGATTAGAGAGCGATTGGAGGATTCCACCGATGTAACCCGGATGGCGCACATACCGGTACGGCCCAACAGTGCAGACAGTATGACCGCGATCATCCTGAATCCGGGCTACCGTTGAAAAGTAGGCGTTCGAGATCATCGCCCAGCTGAAAAGCGCGAACCCCAACAAGCTGCCTACGGCTCCGATGATATGGATCCAAAGATCCACTTCTCCCGACCAGCCATAACGTGTATCTAAACCGGCAACGAGCAATAGGACAATGAAATACATCACACCGAACAACCCACCAACAACCTTGTCCCAGTCTCTCATCCCCCTGGCATCGGCGCGATCTGCGATGGTCTCTGGGCTGTAGCGCAGCAGGAATAGGGCGTTGATCGGAGCAATCACGAGATATACGCCGATGTACACCCACCCCCACACCCAGTCGAGACGACCCGCAGCGAGAAATAGTATCGACGCTTGGAACACAACCATCAGCGCAACTTGCAGGACACGTCTCACCACACCGCGCTGAATCTCTTGTACATCTCGCATACCGCTTGAGGGAGTGTTGTTCGCCATCGAATCCTCCTACCCTTCCAAGTAAAAGTTCTCGACAGTCTTTAATATACAGACTTATGCCTCTTTGAAAAAGCGAGGTTCAAGGTGGGTAAAGTGTGGTGGGCGGTCGAATGAAAGCTCATGACCCAATATACCAGTCCTGTACTCCCTCGTAGGCACCTTTCGCCATCGGTTTTCATGCCTCTGCGGTACATTGGAACCATTCCCCGGTCTTTTGCGTCATAGATTCAAACGCTGATTTGGTCTGAATTCTGACCACCTGGAGAGGAACATGATCACTAACATGTACAGAAAAAGGACTATGCTCATTCTCTGTCTGACCATCCTCTTGGGAGCATGCAGTCCCTTAACCATAGATCCGATCGAAGCCAAGACGGCTGGATGGCTGGATTGGGATGGAGAGGGAGGCTGGGGTGGTGCCTCAGCGATCGCCGAGGGCGGTTTGGCGATGAGCTCGGAGNNTCGGAGGCGGAACCCTTTGTGAGATCTGCTGCGGGTTTGCCCATGCCATCTGTGGATGACATGGGTCGGACCGCCATAGGATCTGGTGATGGGGAGGTCTCTCAGAGGCCAAACCTCCGCGCTGGCAGCGTCGACGACAACGCCGAGTGGGACGATTATCTTCTATACCGACTTCGGTTCGCTGAATGGAATATCCCTGTCCATGAGATCGATGTCAGTGAGCGCCATATCATTCGGATCACCAATGGGCGAGGCCAACCAGTGCTCGGTGCTAAAGTGACGATTTCGGATGACACCGGGCAAGAGCTTGGTTCGATGTATACCCATGCCAATGGCCAGGTCCTGTTCTTTCCACTCGCAAGCTCCGAGGCTCAGCAGTATCAGATCGTTGTAGAAAAAGAATCCGTTACGGCAAACCTAACGCTAAATCGAAACGAACGTGAACACACGATCGTTCTGGACGCTAGTTCAGCCATAAATCCTGTTCGCTTGGACGTGCATTTCCTCATCGATTCCACAGGCAGCATGAGCGACGAAATTCAACAACTCAAAGACAACATGATCACCATCTCGGAGCGGATCCATGCATTGCCCTCCAACCCTGATGTGCGCTTTGGGATGACGATCTACCGCGACCGCGGTGACTTATTCGTCAGCCGCACCTTTGAATTCACCCCCGATATTGAGAAATTCACAGAGGAATTACGGAATATTGCGGCGGAGGGCGGTGGAGATTATGCAGAAAGCCTCAACGAAGGCCTTCATAATGCCATCCACCTTCCGGAGTGGAGATTGGAGGAAACCATCAGCCTGATCTTCCTCGTGGCAGATGCTCCACCACATCTTGATTATGCTAACGATTTCAACTATGCCGAGGATGTGTTCGAAGCAGTAGAGCGAGGGATCAAGATCTTCCCCCTCGCCTCCAGTGGACTGG
>JABAOF010008599.1_pt1 | contig 40411 bp, 34 predicted proteins | sample 7062171 | NCBI WGS metagenome assembly JABAOF01 (sample SAMN14538628, study PRJNA623070) | marine sediment metagenome | biome: marine biome [ENVO:00000428]; feature: marine pelagic biome [ENVO:01000023]; material: deep marine sediment [ENVO:00002113] | place: India: Gulf of Khambhat ... | reverse complement strand
GATGCCGTCGTGCATCTGGCCAACGAGGTAGTCCAGCTTGTGGTCGTTGATTTCCCCTGCCGGTCCCACTGCCACATCGATACAGAAGTGCGGGATATCCGGCTCGAGGTCGCAGACGACCTGATACCACTTGGCGTGACTGCAGCAGATGTGGTCCTGCCATATGAAGTCCGGCTTCGGGAAGGAGCCGCCCCACAGGTACTCGTCGAGGATGATCGAGCCCCAGTAGTTGCGCATGTAGGAGCAGAGGTCGCGGGCATAGCCCGCTCGCTCGGTCGCCTCCAGGCACTTGATGGAGAATTCCTTGTTGGCGGCGATGGAGGCTGCGTAGGGCTCGCTGGTCAGGCTATATACGTCGTCTCCCAGGCCACAGGGCACGGCGCCGAAGGTCCAGGCCCCGCCGGCCCACCTGATGCCTCCGGTGTCGTGGGCGCGCGCGTAATCCCGGTAGTAAGTGTCCCGGATCTCCTTCGCCTTGTTCCAGCACGCCAGCGGCTTGGTCTCGTAAGTCTGCTTCGTGGCCATGCTCCGTCTCCCCGTTACTCGAACAGGTCTTCCTCACCGAGCATCTCGAGGAAAGCCTCGACTCGTACCTTGAACTGTCCGACCGGCACGGTGACGTCGAACTCCAGGAACAGCGTCTTGATGCCGCTCTCCTCGAGGGCCTTCCGTATCGCAGGGATATCCAGCTCGTGTGGGTCGCAGAACTTCTGCTGTATCACGATTGCCCCTGCGACCTTCCACTGCCGGGCAAGCTCGAGGATGTGAGGGACCCGTCTTCGCTCCACCCAATCCTTCGTCGGGCACGGGACGCGATCGATGTAGCGCGCGGCGATCGCCTCCAGGCGGTTCTCCCGCGGCTCCACCTCGTTCCAGAAGTAGCGCGTCCCGGTGCAGTGTTCGTCCACCACGAACGTCGCGCCGCAGGACTCCACCATCCGCAGGAACTCGGTGTCGTCGTCCTCGCTGCCGACGATCATGAGACGGACGCCCGGATCGCGGCCGGTGGACCGGTGAGGGAGCTCCGCGAGCACCCGCTTCAGCTCCCGATTGTGCTCCGCCTTGTCCGTCATCTGGCCGGAGATGACCATCTCCATGGCCTCTTCGCCGGTCAGGGGCGGGTCGTCTTGCTTGCGCAGCTCATAGACGGCGTGCAGCAGACGGCGGTTCTCGTTGTAGATGTCGATGGCGCTGTCCAGGTCGTCATCAGTGATCGGCCTACCGGTCCACTCCTCGACGGCACTCTTGAAGGTGGCGAGTTCCCCGGTCAGGTATGGCAGGGCCCGTGGACTCTGGACGTGGTGCGGCATGCAGAGGTAATAGCTGAATTCGGGGGGGCGGTGCTTTTCCCACGAAGTGAAGGCCTGGCGGATATGCAGGCATGACTGGGCGATCATGATCCCGTCCAGGTAGTCGTAGCGCCCCTTGAGTCCCTGGGCCAGGCAGTCACGGCAGAAGGGACAGAACATCCCGAAGATGTGGGGCTCGGTGACGTCCTGCGGCTCGTGGCTCCCCAGAATGCGTACCGGGAGCACCCCGGCCGCATGGAGGATCTCCTCGGGCACGTAGGTGCAGAAGTAGCCCAGCACCTTGCCGCCGGTGCGTTCTTTCCAGGCCTTCGCGTATTCGTGACGGTTCCTCTCCCAGTCACGCAGCGTGTCGAACGGTCCTGCTTCGACCGGCGACGCTACGGAGCCCGCGGGATCGTGCGGCGTCATTGATGGCTCCACGTAGGCTGACGTTTCTCCACGAAGGCCTTGAGCCCTTCCACGGCGTCCTGGGTCTGCATCAGCTCGTCGACGTACACTCGGCCGGCTGCCTTGAGTGCCTCCGCGCGCTGGGCCGCCGTGCCGGCTCGGAGGGCGCGCTTCGTTGCCCGGAGTGCCGCCGCGCTGTGCTGGGCGATCTGACGAGCCAACGCTAGCGCCTCGTCCTCGACCCGGTCGTCCGGTGACAAGCGAGTGACCAGCCCGGCCTCGTGGGCCTGTGCCGCGCTCAGCGGGGCGCCCGTGAACACGAGCTCGGCCGCCCGCCCGGACGGGCAGAGCTGCGGCAGCAGCACGCAGGCCGCCGGTGGGAACACACCGAGCAGGATCTCCGGCTGGCCGAAGCTCGCACCTTCACCGGCGACCACCATATCGGCGGCCTGGACCAGCTCGAACCCGCCACCCAGGCAGCGGCCCCGCACGGCGGCGATGACCGGCAGGGGGAAGGCGTGAATGGCGGCCACGGTGTCGAGGAATTCGGGGATCATCTCCTCGAAGTCAGGCGGGAGGTGCTCCCCCACGTCGGCGCCGGCGGAGAAGTGCTTACCCTCCGCCGTCAGCAACAGGACGCGGAGCGAGCTCTCCGACTCCAGCTCGCGAAGCGCGCCGCGCAACGATGCCATCACTGCTCTTGTGAGGACGTTGACCGGCGGGTGGCTCAACGTGATCCGGCCGATGCCGTCCTCCATTGCGGTCGTGACCGTCATACTGGCCTCACTCGGGAACCTCGGCTTTGGACCACGTCGTGCCGGGCTGCTCCAGGCTGTAGTAGACCTTGATCTCCTCCAGCTCCTCGAAGATGCGGGGCACCACCTGCACCTCCATACCGATCTCGATGTCGTTCTCCGGGATGCTCTCGCCGAACCAGGCGAGCGCCTTGCCCCCCTCCTCGAGATCGACCACGCCGACAGTGTATGGTGTCACGTCCTCGAAGCCGGTGGGCGCCGCGACGATCTTGGTGTAGGTATGCAGCGTCCCTTTGCCGCTGACCTCGGAGAACTCGAACTGTTCGCTCATGCACGTGTCGCAATCGGCCCTGGGCGGGAATGAGGTTGCGCCGCACTTCTTGCAGCGCGAGCCCATGAGCCGGCCGTTCCTGAGGTGTCGAGCGAAGTCGGTGACCTTGGTGTACGGCGTGTAGTTGACCTTCCCGAACCACTTGAACATCGCTCACTCCCTCGTCAGGACCTGGACGAAGCAGTACTGACCGATCCCGCCCACGTTGTGGGTGAGGCCGACGTCGGCATCAGGCACCTGCCGCTCCCCCGCTTCGTCGCGCAGTTGCTTCGCGATCTCGTATGTCATCGACACCCCCGTGGCGCCGATGGGATGGCCCTTTGCCTTGAGGCCGCCGTCCACGTTCACGGCCACCTTACCGCCGATGTAGGTCTGCTTCTCCGCGACTAACGGTCCCCCTTCGCCGCGCCTGCAGAACCCGAGGTCCTCGTAAGCCATGATCTCGGCGATGGTGAAACAGTCGTGCACGTCGGCCACCCTCACGTCGTCGGGACCGATGCCGGCCATGGCGTACGCCTGGGCACCGGCCTGTTCGGCGCTCGGCAACCCGACCAGGTTCGGCCGGCGCAGCACCGACATGGTAGCGGACGCGCACCCCATGCCGCTGAGCCAGACCGGCTTGCTCGCGATCTCCCTGGCCTTGCCCTCGCTCGCGAGGATCACGCACGCCGCGCCATCGGCGTTGGCGCAGCAGTCGTAGACCTGAAACGGCGTGGCCACGTCCTCCGACGCCTTGGCCTTCTCTGCGGTGATCTCCTTGCGGAACAGCGCGTAGGGGTTCATCGCCCCGTAGTGGTGGTTCTTGATGGCCACATCCAGCAGCTGCTCCCGGGTCGTGCCGAACTCGTGCATGTGCCGCTTCGCGAACATGGCGTAGTAGCCAGGGAACGTTGTGCCGAAGCCGGACTCCCACTGCACCTCGCCGACCCTGCCCATTAGGGCCAGGATCTCCGGGGTGCTGAGCTCGGTCATCTTCTGGCAGCCGATCACGGCCACGACGTCGTGCACGCCCGCCTTGATGGCCATCCAGGCCGTGCGCATGGCCGCGCTGCCCGACGCGCAGGCCACCTCGGTGAGCCAGGTGGGCTTGGGCACGAGCCCGAGGTACTCCTGCACCACACCGGCGAGGGAGCGCTGCTTGTGGTACTCGGGAACCGACCCGATGACCGAAGCGTCCACCGCGTCCCGGTCGATCCCCGCATCGTCCATCGCCGCCCTGAAGGCCTCGAAGGCCAGCTCCTGGACCGTCGCATCGCTGCGCCGGCCGAACACGCCGTGCCCAAGGCCGATGATTCCCACTCTCGTCATCGTGTTCTCGCGTCCCGTCTACATGTATTGGCCGCCGTCGATCTTGATCACTTCCCCCGTGATGTGCCGCGCTCGGTCCGAGCAGAGAAACGCCACGAGGTCGGCGCACTCTTCGGATGTGGCGAACCGCCCCAGGGCCGTTTCGTCCATGGCCTTGGTGAGGAACTCGGGGGGAATGCCCTCCGCCATCTCGGTCATGACCATGCCTGGAGCCACGACGTTGACGTTGACATTGAACTTGCCGAGCTCCCGCGCCAGGGACTTGCTCATGGCGATCTCGCCGCCCTTCGAGGCGGCGTAGTTCGTCTGGGCGAACTTGCCTCGCATGCCGTTGATGGAGGAGATGTTCACGATCTTGCCGCTCTTCTGATCCTTGAAGACCAGCGCGGCGGCCTTGTTGTAGTTGAAGTAGCCCTTGAGGTTCACGTTGATGACCGTGTCCCACTGCTCCTCGGTCATCTTCCAGATCACGCCGTCCCAGTTGATGCCGGCGTTGCAGACCATGATGTCCAGCCGGCCGAACTCCCGTACCACCGTCTGCACCATGTTCTGGGCGTCATCGTAGCTCGCGACGTCGGCCTTGATCGCAAGGCCGCGCCGCCCGGCGGCCTCGATCTTGCGAACGACCTCCTTCGCCTCGGTATCGTGTCGGCGGTAGTTGATCGCGACGTTGCAGCCCTCGCGCGCCAAAGCGAGCGCGATGGCCGCGCCGATGCCGATGCTGCCGCCGGTCACGATGGCGTTCCTGCCTTCCAGGCTCAGGTCCATACCCGCTCACCCCCCCTGATACTGCGGCGAGATCGCCCGCAGGAGCTCATCGTCCCACGGATGACCGTCGGCGAGCATCTGCCGCAGCTTGATGAAGTCGACCTCGCGCTTGCCCTTCGGCCCCTCGTTGAAGGCGCGGAAGCCGGCCTTGGCCTCGGTCATCATGTTCAGGGCCAGCCACTCGCGGTTGGTCACGTTCGTGTTGTCCCAGTGCCACTGCTTGTGCTTGCGCAGGCCGTTCACCGTCTTGGAGACGCAATCCGGCATCAGCATCAGGATCTTGGTGCACAGCTTCTCCACGGCCTCGTCGAGTAGGCAGAGGTCGGTCTCGGCCGTGGCTAGGACCTCCTTGGCCGCATTCCGCTCGTCCCCCACCTTGAAGTCGCCGTATACGATGTTGCCGAACTCGTCCGCGAACCGGTCGGTGATCACCATGGGGTTGGGGATCCACTTACCGTCCACCTTGAGCACGGGCACGATCTGGTTGATGAGCCCGATGAACAGCGCCTTGTGCGCGCTCCACGTCTCGCACAGGATGCCGCTCTCCATCGCGCGTGAGAAACCGACGTAGAGCGGGAGGAAGTCGGTGGAGCCGCCGTCGGGCGCCGAGCCATGCTTGGGGCCGGCCTGGCCGAAGCGCGCCGTGTCGGCTGCGATGCTGAAGTCGCACGCCATGCCGATCTCCTGCCCGCCGGCGATGCGCATGCCGTTCACGCGGTTGATCACCGGCTTGTCGCACCGCAGGATCGCGTCGATCATGTCGTTGAACAGGCGCATGTACTGCTTGTACTCCTGCGGGTTGCCCGCGTAGTACTCGGCGTACTCCTTCGTGTTGCCGCCGGTGCAGAACGCTTTATCTCCGACAGCGGTGAACACGACGGCCACCACGCTGCGGTCCATGCTCGCCTCGCGGAACGCCATGATGACGTCCTTCACCGCCTCAGTGGTATAACTGTTGAACTGCTTGGGGTTGTCCAGGCTGATCCAAGCGTTGTGCAGACCGTCCACTGGATTGCCGGTCTCGTCCTTTGCCGGGCGGAGTTCGTACTGGATGTGCTTGTACTTGACTCCGTCGACGAGTGTGTGGCTCTTCAGCATCGTACCTACCTCCCCACGTGCCGGTTCGAGGCGCGGGACCGTCCTCAGGAGGCCCAGTCCGGCATCAGGATTGCTCGTTTGTCGACCCGATGATCGGCGACCTGCTGGACGACGTCGGGCGCCTCGCTCATTGGAAATGTCTGAATGAACGGCTTCAGTGTGATCTTCCCTGCGGTGACGAGCTTCAGGGCCTCTGGATAGAGCTCGGTCCGGCAACCCCAGGTACCCTGGGCGGTGGCGTCGAACGCCATGAGGTTACTGAGGCGCAGCTCGATCTTGGCCAGCGTGAACCCCACTACCAGCAGGGTGCCGGCGTGGGTCAGCAGACCGTATGCGGTCTCCTGGCCGCCCGGCTGACCGGAGCATTCGTAGATGTTCCAGCCGTGTGACGCGCAGCCCCACTCCTTGGCTTGGGCCTTCACCTGCTGCTTGAGGCTCTTGAAGTCCGTTTCTTTGGAATTGATGGTCAGCCCGGCGCCGTGCTTGGCGATGGCGTCGAGCTTCGCCTGGTCCACGTCGACGGCGATGACGTGGGCGCCGAGTGCGGCCGCGATTTGCGCACAGTAGGTCCCCACGCCGCCGACTCCCACGACTACGGCGAGATCACCGGCCTTCAGGCAGCTCCGCACGATGGCCTGGTAGGGCGTCGTCACGGCGTCGGCGATGACCGAGAGCTCGGGGAGGTCGTAGCCTGCCCGATCCTCGACCTCACACAGGCCCCGACCCGGCACCGCGACGTACTCGGCGAACCCACCGTCGATGTCGTTGCCCGGCATCATCTGGGCACGGCACGCGTTGCCGCGCCCCTGCGCGCACAGGTCGCAGGTCCCGCAGGGGATCACGGCCGGGACGATGACCTCGTGATTCAGCAGGTGGCGGTAGTCGGCGCCGGCCTCGACGACGGTGCCGCTCACCTCGTGCCCCAGCGTGAGGGGCAATGGTTTCTTCGTCGGCACGCCGTCCTTCCAGAAACCGATATCCGTGTGGCACACGCCGCAGCCGGCGACCTGGACCAGTACCTGGTCGTCCTCCGGCTCGGGCCGGGAGACGTCCCGCACCTCCAGGGGCGCTCCCACCGATGTGAGCTGTATCGCCTTCATGATGCTACCTCGCCGTCGTTGGAGGTGATGCAGCGAACGACCGGCACCGGAGGTCGCTCGCCACCCTCAGGAGTCGCTACCTGCACGTCAGGCCTCCCACCAGGTGGCCCGCGAACTCTTCCCCAAGCTCGGGTGCATGGATCGCTCCTTCGGGGCGGTACCAGCGCGCGATCCAGTTGATGGCGCCTAGAATGGCGAAGACCGCGATCTTCGAGTCCACCTGACGGAACTCTCCGTCCTTGATCCCGCGGTCGATGATTCTGCGCAGCTCGCGCTCGTACCGGTCGCGGGCGGCGATGATCTCCCGCTGCCGCTCAGCCGAGAGCGCCGTGACCTCGAACGCCAGGGGGGAGCCCTCCAGCGTGTCGGTCATGATGCGGACATGCTCGCGGATGACGTAGGCGAGCTGCTCGCCCGCCGTGTCCAGCTTGCGAGCGTTCTTCATCATGCGATCGATCTCGCCGAGTGACTCCTGATGACACTCGTAGAGAATCGCTTCCTTGTCGGGGAAGTAGTGGTACAGCGCGGTCTTGCGGACACCGAGGTGCTCGGCGATGTCGTCGAGCGTCGTGGTGTGATAACCGTTCTCGCGGAACGCACGCAGCGCGGCGTGGAGAATCTCCGCGCGCCGGCGCTTCCGCTTCTCGCGGACGTGTGGTGAGAGTGTGGTCGGTTCGCGGCCGTCGGACATGGGTCCGCCTCCGCCGTGCCCAATTTGAATGACCGTTCAAAATTTTAACCTGCGGTCTGGCGATGTCAAGCGACTCCCTGGAGGAGTATCAAAGGCTGGTTCAGGAGCGGTCGGAGAGGTGGCTGCGCCGAGGGGTGCACCGTATTCTACTCGGTGGTCGGTTCCGGGGTCGGCGTTCACGAGGGCAGGTCCTCGCGTGCGTCGGTGCCAGAAGCGTTCATGGGTCGGGTCGCACGGGCGGGCGTTCGCTGCGGGAGCCAGCTATGAAGAATGCAAGTGAGCATCGGGTGGCCACGTTGAAGCAGGCGCTCGAGGCGCGGCCGCGCGTCTCGCTCGCCACGTTGCCAACACCTCTCGAATTCTGTGCCGGCTTGACGCGCGAGCTCGGTGGCCCCGACATCTGGGTCAAGCGGGACGATCTCACGGGCCTGGCCACGGGCGGAAACAAGACCCGGATGTTCGAGTACGTCCTGGCCGAGGCCGTCGAGAGCGGGGCGAACACGGTGGTGGGCGGCGCGGCCGTCCAGTCGAACTACTGCCGCCAGCTCGCGGCCGCGTGTGCGAAGCTGGGTCTGGATTGCCACCTGATCCTGCGGAAGGTCCGGGGCGCCAAGGACGACGAGATTCAGGGTGGCATTCTGCTCGATCTCCTGGTCGGCGCGAAGGTAGAGATCATCGAAGGGGTGGACTGGGTAGCCCACGGTGAGCTCATCCGACAACGCGGACGAGAACTGACGGCACAGGGTCGGAAAGTCTACATTGGCCGCGCTGGAGACGAATCTCACCTCGGGCTCTACGCATGCGCCTATGCGCACGCATTCGTGGAGCTCATCGAGCAAGCGGAGGCTCTGGACCTGACGATCGACGAGATCTGGGTGAGCTCGTCGGACGCCACGCAGGCCGGTATCGCCATCGCCGCGAAGTACGTGGAATCGCCAGTTCGCATAGTCGGCCTTCCGGCGCTCCCCAGCCCGATCTTGCCGGACTGGACGTTCCCCGAGTGCATCTCCTCCCACGGGAACGAGTGCGCCGAGATCCTGGGCCTACCCAGCAGACTCGACCCGGGAGACATCACGAGCATCGTGGATTACGTCGGGCCCGGGTATGGCGCGGTGACTGATGAGGCCAGACAGGCGATGCGAGTCGTCGGGAGGTGCGAGGGACTGCTCCTCGACCCCGTGTACACGTCGAAGGCCATGGCCGGTCTGATCGATCATGTCCGGCGAGGCTTGATCGACTCGGGTCGGACGGTGGTCTTCATCCACACCGGGGGCATCCCTGCGTTGTTTGCGTATGCAGAGTCGCTCGAGCTGGAGGATCTGTTGCAGGCGTGAGGGCGCTTCGCGTTGCGGGTCACGCGAAACGCAACTGGATGGAATATCCTCTCTCTAACGGTGTTGACGCAGTGTGGAGGTGGGCATGAAACGAGCTCTCAGGTCAGTGATCGGTTCGCTGTGGTTTGCCGCTGCGGTTGGGGGTCTCCTTGCGAGTCAGCAGGTCGGCTGGGCTCAGGCACCCGACATTGCCGAGGAAGTCAGGGAGAGTGTTCGGGCTCGGGTGGATCACGGCTACAACTTCGGCATCGTGGTGGGCGTCGTGAGCCCGGCCGGCACACGGTACTACGGGTACGGGAAGACCGCGGCCTCCGGCGGTACGACGCCGGATGAGCACAGCGTTTTTGAGATTGGGTCCATCACCAAGGCCTTCACCGGGATACTCCTCGCGGACATGGTCGAGCGGGGTGAGGTCCACCTGGAAGATCCCATCGAGCTGTATCTCCCGAGCACGGTGCGTGTGCCGACGCGGGGTGGCCAGTCGATCACTCTGGTTCACCTCGCTACACATCGATCTGGCCTGCCGAGACTGCCCGACAACATGGATCCGGCCGACCCCAGCAATCCGTACGCGGACTACTCGGTGGAGCAGATGTACGAGTTCCTGTCGGGTCACACGCTGCGCCGGGATATCGGGGCCGAGTACGAGTACTCGAACTTGGGCGGCGGCCTGTTGGGTCACGTTCTCGCACTGCGAGCTGGCCGGAGTTACGAGGAGTTGGTCACCGCGCGGATCGCGGACGAGCTGGGGATGGCCGCTACCAGGGTGACGTTCACGCCCGAGATGCAGAGCCGGCTGGCCGTCGGGCACCGTGGCCCCAACGAGGTACCCAATTGGGACATACCGACCCTTGCAGGGGCAGGCGCATTGCGATCCACGGCGCACGACATGCTGCTGTTCCTTTCGGCCAACATGGGCCTGACGGAGAGCCGGTTGCTTGGGGCGATGGAGACCTCGCACGAGTCCCGTGAAGAAGCCGGGTCGCCGAGCATGCGCATCGGGCTCGGGTGGCACATCCGCCTCAGTGGAGAGCGCGAGATCATCTGGCACAACGGCGGGACGGGAGGGTACCGGAGCTTTGCCGGCTTCGTTCGAGGAGGACAGACCGGCGTGGTCGTTCTGAGCAACACGTCCACGAGCGCCGACGACATTGGCTTCCACATGCTGGACCCCAGCCTGCCTCTGCGCGAGATCCAGGTGGCCGTGGACGTAGATCCGGCGCTGCTCGAGAGCTACGTGGGGAGGTATCAGCTCCAGCCCGAGGTCATCATCGACGTCGCTGTGGAGAACGGTCAACTGACGATGCAGGTAACTGGGCAGTCGAGGTTCCCGCTCTACGCTGCCTCGGAGAGTGAGTTCTTCCTCACGGTGGTCGATGCACAGGTCACGTTCGTGAAGGACGAGCAGGATGAAGTGACTTCCCTGGTGGTACACCAGGGCGGCACCGATCGCACGGCTCGCAAGCTGGGTCCGGACGAGGAACCGACGGTGAGGGCGGAGGTGCCCGTCGATCCGGAGATCCTGGAGAGCTACGTCGGGCGATACCAGTTCGCGCCGGGAGTGGTGCTCGACGTCACCACTGAGGACGGCAAGCTCATGGCCCAGCTCACTGGGCAGGCTCGCTTTCAGGTCTTTCCGCAGTCGGAGACGGAGTTCTTCTACAAGGTGGTGGATGCGCAACTGACGTTCGTGAAGGACGAGCAGGGGAACGTCACCGCGCTGATCTTGCACCAGGGCGGAGTTGACCAGCGGGCGAACAGGATTCAGTAGGTCGGTCGGCTGGGCCGCCCCGAGGCCATCGGGCGAGGACGGTGCGGTAGCTCGTTCCTCAGTAGCCGGTCACGTAGTCGACCCACGCGTTCTCCACGGGGACGAACCCCTGGAACGGGGCGAGGGCGCGGCGGATGTTGCAGGAATTGTAGGTGATGTAGACGTCGTCGCTCAGCTCGCTGATGTCGTTCACCTCGACGGCTGCGCCGAGCGTCTGGTTCAAGCCAGATACCAACATGCCCCGGATCACGGTGGAGTCGGCGTCGGGATCAAACTCCCCCCCGACGAGGACGATGCCGTCCCACGCGAAGAAGCTCCCCTCGGTCTCGAGCTCACCGGTGACGACTAGTAGTCCCGTGCCCGTCGTGTTCTCGAGAACGACATCCCCCCGAACGAGGGACGATCCGAACGTCGTGTCGCCCGATTGCACGGTGGCGTGCTCGGGAAGGAACCCTCCGTCGATGGTCGCCTCCCAATCGATGCCGGNNCCCTTGAGCTCCGCCGCTGGCGAGCCGGTGGTCTCTGGTGGAGCATCGGAGCCGCCTGGTGCCCGGAGCCCGCCGGTCGCGTCGGCGCTGCACTCGTCGTTGCCGTCGATCACGAATACCGGGCCGGGGGCCCACAGCACGCCGTTGATGGCCACGAGCACGGCGAGCGGGCTGAAGCTCGCCTGGTACCAGTGGGCGACCTGGCCCACGGTGTGGATCGCCTGCGACTCGGCTCCCTGCGGCGGCTCGATGACGTGACCGGTCGAGCGGACGAAGTAGGTCCAGGGGGACAGCGAGTCGGCGGGCTTGCGGACTAGGTGCGCTACCACGTCGGCGTAGCCGCCGACGACGTTGATGCGGAGCGAGTCGTTAGTGACGGGCCGGGCCGTGACCGTGCCGAGGTAGGTCTGCAGCCCGCTCTGCGCGATTGCCAGGGCCTGGGTGACGTCGCTGCTGCTCTTGGCGCTCCACAGGTCCGCGCGCACGCGGACCATCGAGGCGGTGAGCATCACCGTGATGCACGCCACGAGGAAGAGCGTGACCGGAATGGCGAATCCGTCGGTGCGGCGCAGGCGCGCGCCAACGGCACTGCGGGTGCTGGGCGCCAGCTTCATGGGGTGGCGGACCGTGGTTGGGCCGCGTAGGGCGACGCAGCTTGGCCACGCGATTACTGCGGTGGCGCAGCGAGATAAGGGATATCCTACACCTGGCGAGGCGCTCCGCTAGGGTAATCCCCGTAACACGTTGTAGGGATGCGAGTTACGGGGTTGCTGGCCGCCAGCGGCGCCGCCGGATGCGCCCCGCTGCCGGCGGGTGGCTCGGCCCTAGCGCTGATCGAGCCGCAGCACCGACTGCAGCAGCACGTTCGCCCCGTTCTCCACGTCCTCGGGCCGCGTGAACTCCTTGGGGGAGTGGCTGATGCCGTCCACCGAGGGTACGAACAGCATCCCCATGGGGCAGATCCTGGCCAGCGTCTGCGCGTCGTGGCCCGCCCCGCTCGGCATGTGCTTGTAGGACAGGCCCAGCGATCCTGCGGAGTCGGCTATCAGCTCCCGTATGGCGGGGTCCGACAGCGCCGGATCGACGTTGGCGTGTTCCCTGGTCCAGGTCGCGGGCGTGTCGTGCTTCTGCGCTAGCTCCTCGAGCTCGGCGCCGATCTGCCGCCACAGGGTCTCGATGGTTTCGGTCTTGAGGTCGCGCAGCTCCACTGTGAGCCGCACCCGCCCCGGGACCACGTTGGGCGCGCCCGGCTCCACCAAGAGCCGACCGACGGTCCCCACTTGGGCACCCGGCATCGCCTTCACGATGCGGTCCACGGCCAGCACCAGCTCCGCCGCCGTCAGCATGGCGTTGCGGCGCCGGTTCATCGGCGTGGTGCCCGCGTGGTTGGCGAAGCCCTCGATGGTGACGTCGTAGTGGTGGATGCCGACGATCCCCTCGACCACGCCGATCTGCACGCCTTCCTCGTGCAGGATGTTCCCCTGCTCGACGTGCAGCTCGAGGTAGGCCGCGACGCTTCCCGGCTTGTGCTTTGCCGCGGCGAGGCGCTCCGGGTCGCCCCCGATGCGCGCGATCTTCTCCGCCAGCGGTACGCCGTCACGCCCCGGGCTGCGCAGCTCGTCCTCGGAGATCAATCCGACGTACCCGCGGCTGCCAGTGAGGCCGCTCTCCTCGTCGCACCAGATCACGACGTCGAGCGGGTGCCGGTTGCGGTAGCCGGCCTCGGCGATGGTGTGCGCTGCCTCGATGGCCGACAGCGAGCCCAAGTCACCGTCGTAGTTGCCGCCGTTCGGCACCGAGTCGATGTGGGAGCCGAACAGGATCGGCTTCGCATCCGGAATGGTGCCCGCCCTCGTCCCGATGATGTTGCCGACCGGGTCGATGCGGACGTCGAGGTCGGCCTCGCGCATGATGCGCATGGCGAACTCACGCCCCGCGATGTCGGCGTCGCTGAAGGACACGCGGCTCACGCCGCCTTCGGGGTTACGCCCATATTGCGACAGGTCGGCGAGATGCTGGTTCACGCGCGCGCCGTTCACCCGCAACTCTCTCCAGTCCTTCACCTGTCGGCGGCCGGTCACGGCCTGCAAGGGTGTCATGGCCAATGCTCCCAGCGCAGTCGTCTGAACGAAGTCACGGCGATTCATGGTGTGCATGGGGCCCCCTATCCCTGCGCGGCCGGCGCCCTGTGCGTGCCGGTGTCCGGCACGGCCGGCAGGAACTCGCTAAATGCCTCACCGTAGATGTCCCACACGGTCACGAACAGGGCTGCCACAATGGGTCCGATGATGATGCCGACGGCACCGAACAGGAACAGACCCCCGAGCGTACTCACCAGGACGAGCAGGTCCGGCATCTTGGTGTCTCGCCCAACCAGGATGGGACGCAGCACGTTGTCCGCGGTGCCCACCACGGCAATGCACCAGGCTGCCAGGACGATCGCCGTGATCAGATGGCCGGTGGCGGCCAGGTAGATGCAGCCCGGGATCCACACGAGCGCGGTGCCCACGCCGGGGATGATCGACAGCACGGCCATGATCGTGCCCCAGAACGCCCAGCCGGGGATGCCGGCCACCCAGAAGGCCAGCCCCCCCAGCGTACCCTGTACGATGGCGATCACGAACGTGCCCTTGATGGTCGCCCGCGCTACAGAAGTGAACCGCTCCACCATGCGGTTCTCTTCGGTGGGACCGAGCGGCGTGTAATAGAGGATCTTCTTGAGCAGCACCTTGCCGTCCTTCAGGAAGAAGAACATGGCGTACAGGATGATGAACAGGTCCAAGAAGAACGCAGCCGTGCCGCGCGTCGCCGCCGCGACGCTGTTCAGCAGGAAGGTGCCCACGTACCCGGCGAACTGGCCTACCTTGGCGACGATCTGGTCCTGATAAGGCTGGATTGTCTCCCAGAACGGCAGCCGCGTCAGCAGCCGGTCGAACTCGTCGGGTTGCTGGATATGGCGCTCCACCCAGGGGGCCACCGACTGGCTCACCTGCAGCGCCTGCGCCGTGACGATGCCCAGAAGACCGCTGAGCGGCACGATGACCACGAGCAGCACGATCGCGATCGTGCCCAGGGATGCGGCAGCCTCCCGTCCCCTGAAGAGCGTGACGAGCCGTCTATAGAGGGGATAAGACAGCCCCGAGAATATCGCCGCGAGCAGCAGGTCCATCGCGAAGCGGCGGATCATCGTGAGGAACAGGAGGCTGATGGCGACTACGAGCAGCAACAGGAAGATCCTGCCGAACCGCTGTTGGACGGTGGGCTTGTCCATGAGTGTGCTCCGGGGAGAAGTCGTGGTCTCGGCTGAGGGTCCACCAACGATGCACCGAATTGCCGAGGGCGGGAAGCCCGTGGCTCGCGGTGGGCCTGGTTAGCGTTTCCCTTGCTCTGCTGACAGATTGACCCCATGCCGAGACCCAGCGCGTTTGCGGGCGTGGCCCGCGTGCCCTTCCTGCTGTTGCCAGTCACGCTGGTGGCGTCGGGTGCCGCCGCCGCGGCGTACGATGGACACTTCAGCTGGTCCCGCGCCGTGGTGGCGCTGGTCGGTCTGGTGGCGCTGCACGTGGCGGTGAACGTGCTGAACGAGTGGAGCGACATGCGCACCGGCATCGACCTCCACACGCGGCGCACGCCGTTCTCGGGTGGGAGCGGGACGCTGCCGGCGGGCGCCATCTCGTCGCGGGCCGCGCTGGTGTTCGGGCTTGCTGCGGCAGCAGTCGGGCTGGCCATCGGGGTCTGGTTCCTGACGCAAGTCGGGTGGGTGCTGCTGCCTGTGATGATCGTGGGCGCCGTGTGCGTGCTGGCCTACACCGACGTGCTGGCGCGCATCGGGGTGGGGGAGATCGCAGCGGGCCTGGGGCTGGGCGGCCTCCCGGTGATCGGGACCGCGCTGGTGCAGGACGGCACGCTGGGACCCGCGGCGGTGGCGGCCGCGGTGCCGGCCACGTTGATGACGTTCAACCTGCTCCTGCTCAACGAGTTTCCCGATGAGGAGGCCGACCGCGCCGGTGGTCGGCGCAATCTCGTCCTCCTGTTGGGCAGGCGTGGCGCCGCCCACACCTACGCGGGGGCAGCTCTCCTCACACCCGTGGCGATCGTCGCCGCCGTGATCATGGGTGTCCTGCCGGAGTACGCGCTGGCGGCGGTGCTGCCCTCGGCCCTGCTGAAGGAGCCGCTGCGCTGGGCGTTCACCGACCCCCTGAGCCCCGTGCCGATTCCGGCGCTGGGGGCGAACGTCGGGTGGAACTTGGCGACCAACCTGTTCCTTGCCGGCTCCTTGGCGCTGGCGATTCTGCTCTAGCCCGCCTCTGTTCAAGCTGTAACGCAGACCGGAGCCGTCCGGTCGCGTTTAGCGCAACCCCCTCGACTGGTCACGCGTCGTCTAAGAGAGGGAGGTCTGCTGGCGTCACCACCGCCCTCGTGGGCCTCCCGGCGTCGGGGGCTGCCGATACCCTCTCCCCGAGAGGCCTTCAATGAGTCCGACTCGGTTCACCACGGCCTGGGCGCTACTGGCCCTGGCGGCGTTGGTACCCCGGGGCATCGCTGCGCAGGAGGCCCCGTCTGCCATACGCTCCGCGCCGGTCAGCGACGTCCGCTACGATGTCACCATCAACGCGGAGCTGGGGGCACGCCGTCTCATCCGCTCCAGCATGACGTTTCGGACGAGGGATGACGAACCGGTCCTTCTGTCCCTCCCGGCGTGGACGCCGGGCTCATACGAGTTGGATAACTTCGCGCGGTTCGTCATGGCGTTCACCGCGCGCGCCGGCGAGGCGGAGCTTCACTGGGACAAAGTCGACTACGACACGTGGCGGGTGGTCCCGACGGGTGCACAAACGGTGACCGTGAGCTTCGACTACCGGGCCGACACGCTCGACACAGGGATGGCCGGCGCGTTCGAAGATTTCGCGTACTTCAACGGCACGAATCTCTTCCTGTATCCCGAGGGGCGTAGCCTCGAGTTCGCATCGCGTGTGGCGATTCACACCGAGCCCGGCTGGCGCGTCGCGACGGGGCTCACGGCTGCCGGCGCGCCGGGCCAGTACACGGCGGCGGACTATCACGAGCTGGTGGACATGCCGACGTTCGTGGGGCGCTTCGATCTGGACAGCATGCGGATCGACGGGGTGTGGCATCGCATGGCCACCTATCCAGAGGGGGTCTACCGGGGCGAGGCGCGTGCAGCGCTGTGGGAGCAGATCGGACGCATGATGCCACCCATGGCTGCGGTCTTCGGCGAGACCCCGTTCGAGACCTACACCACGCTGATGCTGTTCGACGAGGACTATCCGGGCGCCTCGGCCCTCGAGCACAGCAACTCGCATCTGGGGATCTATGTCACCCAGGCAGTGGGCAGTCCATTCCTCACCGAGATCTGGGCTCACGAGACCGTCCATGCCTGGAACGTGAAGCGGCTGCGGCCGGCGGAGCTGGTGCCGTACGACTACGGGCGTGCCCAGCCGACCACCCTGCTGTGGGTGAGCGAGGGCATCGCCGACTACTATGCCGACCTGGCGCTGGTGCGGGGAGGCGTCGTACCGGCCAGCCGCTTCTACGAAGCCACCGCCAGCAAGATCAGTTCGGTGGCGAACGCGCCGCCCGTCGCCCTCGAGGACGCCTCACTCTCGACGTGGATTGCGCCGGTCGATGGTGCGGGACGCCTGTACTACGACAAGGGTTCGCTCGCCGGGCTCATGCTCGACATCCTGATCCGCGACGCGAGCGGCAACCGCGCGTCGCTCGACGACGTGATGCGGGAGCTGTATGAGAGCACCTACAAGGCCGGCACGGGCTTTACCGAGGGGCAGTGGTGGCAGGCCGTGAGCAGGGCGGCCGCGGGCCAGTCGTTCGACGATGTCTATCGGCGCTACATCGATGGACGAGAGCCGTATCCGTGGGACGAGGTGCTGCCGCTCGCGGGTCTGGCCCTCACGGTTGACACCACGCAACGACCTCTGATCGGGATCGCCACAGGCCGGGACAGCACGGGGGTGTACGCGCAGTATGTCGCTCCGGGTGGCGCGGCCGAGGCGGCGGGTGTCCAGGTCGGAGACTACCTGCTCGCGGTCGGGACCATCGAGGTGCTGAACGACGAGTTCGGGGCGCAGTTTCGCACGCGGTATCGCGGTGAGCCGGTTGGAACGCCCTATCAGATAACGGTGCGTCGGGGGTTCGAGACGGTCACCATCGACTCCGAGCTCCGCTTCGTGGAGGAGATCAACTTCGCGGTTCTGGAGGCACCGGAAGCATCGGCTAAGGCGATCGCGATCCGCGAGGGCATCCTCACGGGGAAGACAGAGACGTAAACCGACCGAAGCGCTCGGTTTTTGGGACGGGCGTCGCGCGCCCGACTGGCCGGCGGGCGGTACGATCCCTATTGTTGGGATGTTGGACGGCGGGGCCGGTTCCTGCACGAGCGGGGGGTAGATGAGCTATCCCAAGAAACACCGCGGTAGGAGGAAGATCGGGAGCAAGCGGCGGCGGATGCGGCGCAAGCGCCGCCACAAGCACTAGCCTGCTGCGGGCTTGCCAGGCGCTGATCGGACGCTCGCCTGCACGAGTGAGCGAGTGCGTATGTCTGCGCCCTGCGCATGCGATTGCGCGGGGCGTTCTGCGTTGAAGGGAGCTTAGGGATGCGCGACTGGAGTCGGAGAGAGTTCGTCAAGACGTCGGCCTGGGGCCTGGCGGTGACCGCGACCGGGAAGCTCGGCTGGCCGAAGCAACCGAGCGCGCGGGTGAGCCTCGTCCAGGTGGGTGGTGGGGGACGTGAGGCCGCCATCCGCCAGGCGGTGGAGCTGGTGGGCGTGCCGGATCTCGCGGGGAAGTGGGTGGCGCTCAAGCCCAACTTCAACAGCGCCGACCCGTACCCCGGATCCACCCACCCCGAGACACTCGGCTTCCTGGCGCGCTACCTCGATGAGCTGGGTGCCGAGCGCGTGACCGTGGCCGACCGCAGCGGCATGGGCGACACGCAACTAGTGATGCGCGAGAAGGGGGTGCTGGACCAAGCGGAGTCGCTCGGCTACGACACGCTGGCCTTGGAGAACCTGCCGCGGGACGGGTGGGCCCACATCGAGCACCCGGAGCTGCACTGGGACCAGGGGTTCCACCTCGGAGGGATCTTCCGCGAGACCGACGCCATCGTCCAGACCTGCTGTCTCAAGACCCACCGCTTCGGCGGGCACTTCACCATGTCGCTCAAGAACTCGGTGGGGATGGTGGCTAGGACTGTGCCCGCCCTGCCGCACGACTTCATGCGCGAGCTCCACTCCTCGCGCTACCAGCGGCACATGATTGCGGAGCTCAATCTGGCCTATGAGCCGGCCATCGTCGTGCTGGACGCCGTGGAGTGCTTCACCCACGGCGGTCCGGACAAGGGGACGGTGGCACAACCCAACGTGGTGCTTGCCTCCACCGACCGGGTCGCGCTCGACGCCGTGGGTGTGGCGATCCTCCGTGAGAAGGGGACGACCCCGGATGTCTCGGAGGGAACGATCTTCGGACTGGAGCAGATTGCCCGTGCGGTCGAGTTGGGGATTGGCGTGGATCGCCCCGACGGAGTGGAGATCCTGACTGCCGATGCCGCGAGCAGGGGGTACGCGGAGCAGTTGACCGAGATCCTGCTCGCTGCGTAGGTGGCGCTCCATCGCCCGGTAGGCCGTCACGTAAATACGACAACGATATACCCCATTATTCGTGCAGAGCCGTCCTGACCACGAAGGGACGGCTCTGCTGTCCTCCAGCGGGGACGACCCGGCGCCTCGCCGCTCGGCACCTCACGGCTAATCCATAACGAATCAACACGTTACGGCTGGCGGATCGGTTTGGTACCGATCTTGCTTAACCCCTCCTTCAGTGAACGTCGCGCGACGGGGCGCGATGCGGATCACCACCATACATGGGTGGAGGCGTAGGATGCGGGGGACGACGGCAGTACTCGGTGCAGCGACGCTGCTCATCACGCTGGGAGCATGCAGCGATTGGACGGGTCCGGATGTGCACGTGGTGGGGAATGGGCAGCTCGTGACGCAGGCGCGCCCCGTTGCCGGATTCGACGGCGTCATTTTGAGCGGAGCCGGCCGTCTGATCATCGAACAGACGGGGCGGGAGGCCCTCACCATCACCGCCGAGGATAACATCCTGCCGTACCTGACGTCTGACGTCCGGGACGGCCAGCTGATCCTCGGCACGGTTCCCGACGTCAGCCTCTCGCCGACCCGCGAGATCGTGTATCGGGTGGAGCTGCGGCACCTGCGGGACATCGTGGTCTCGGGCGCCGGGGACGTACAGGCGTTGGGGATCGACACCCCCGAGCTCCACGTCGTGGTGAGTGGAGCGGCGAACGTCACGCTGCAGGGCGTCGTCGACTGGCAGGACCTCGTAATCTCCGGGTCCGGGACGTACCAAGCACAGGAGCTGTACAGCCGGCTGGCGAGCGTCACCGTCTCGGGGAGCGGTGTGGCGGTGGTGCGGGTGAGCGAGCGGCTGGACGCCACGGTGAGCGGCAGCGGCTTGATCGAGTACATCGGCAACCCGTGGGTGAACGCGATTGTGTCGGGCAGCGGGGCCGTGCGGCGGATCGGGTAGCTGCGTAGCCACTGGTGACTGCCTGGAGGCCAGGAACATGAGAGCACAGATCGGGAAGGGAAGCGCGAGAGCGGGCCGGTCCGGCAGGCGGGGAACGCGCCGGGGGCGGGGACGGAAGCGGCGCGATGTGCAGGAAGCGCCGCGCCCTCCCAAGGGCGCTAACAAGCTCAAGCCCACGCTGTACATCACCGCCGTGCCGCCGCTCGGTCCGGAGCCGGCCTCCTAGCGTCTCACCGGTTCCGATTCCCGCCGGGCCTGTGTAGATTCGGCTGCGCGGGAATTGTGGCTCCCGCAGGACCCAGAACTACTGAGAGAAGGGCGGTCTCGCCGAGAGACCCACGACCGCACCGATGGCACTGCCACTTCCAGTCATAGAAGAGTCGGCCCTGTCGCAGGGCGAGATCCGCTCCCTGCAGCGCGACATCCGGAAGCTCGCGGCTGAGCGCGGGGCCGTGATCCTGTCACACAACTACCAGCGCCCCGAGGTGCAGGACGTCGCCGACTTCGTGGGTGATTCCCTGGGGCTCTCCCGGCAGGCCGCCGCCACCGACGCGAGCGTGATCGTGTTCTGCGGCGTCCACTTCATGGCGGAGACTGCGGCGATCCTGTCGCCCGAGAAGCGCGTCCTGCTGCCGGACCTGCGGGCGGGCTGCTCGCTGGCCGACACCATCACGGCTGAAGACGTGCGGCGCTGGAGAGCAGAGTTCCCGGACTACCTGGCGGTCGGCTACGTTAACACCACGGCCGCGGTGAAGGCAGAGCTCGATTACTGCTGCACCAGCGGCAACGCCGTCGAGGTGATCGACGCGCTTCCCGAGGATCGCGGCATCCTGTTCCTGCCCGACTTCTTCCTCGGCGCCCACATCAAGCGGCTGCGCCCGGAGCGCAAGATCGAGGTGTGGATGGGCGAGTGCCATGTGCACGCCGAAATCAACGCTCGGACCCTCAACCGGGCGCGCAAGCTCCACCCGGATGCGGATGTGCTGGTACACCCCGAGTGCGGTTGCGCGGGGCAGCTGATCTACAGCATGGGGCGCGGCGACGTGGATCCTAAGGGGTTGTACATCACTTCGACCGAAGGGATGATCCGTCGCGTCAAGGAGAATGGGGCCCCCCGCTACATCGTGGCGACCGAGGTTGGCATCCTCCACCGCATGCGGCAGGTGGCGCCGGACAAGGACTTCCTGCCGGCCGACCCGGAGGCCAACTGCGCCTTCATGAAGACGATCACCCTCCCCACAGTGTGGAACGCGCTGCGGCACGATGAGCACGTCGTGACGGTGCCCCCGGACGTAGCAGATCGGGCGCGCACGGCGCTCAACCGGATGGTGGCGATTGGCTGACCCGAGCCACCCGGATACCACAGAACTACCCAATCTCGAGACCGAAGCAGACGAGCTCGCCCGGCGCCTCCTCGCCGAGGACGGAGCCGACCTCACGACAGACCTGACAGTCGCCGCGGGCCAGATGGGCGCCGGGGTGGTGCGGGCTGGTGAGCCCGTTGTCGCCGCCGGTCTGGCGTATGGCGAGGCGGTGGCCCGGCACGCCGGGTGCAGTGAGGTGGAGTGGCAGGCGGGCGAGGGCGAGGCGGTTCGCTCCGGCGGCAGTCTCGGCGTGGTGCGTGGTGATCTGAGGGCCATCCTCCGAGCCGAGCGGCCGCTGCTGAACCTGCTGCAGCGCGCATGCGGCATCGCCACCGCGACGCGCAGCTTCGTGGACGCTGTCGCCGGCACTGGGTGCCGCGTCCTGCATACCCGCAAGACGGCCCCTGGGCTGCGTGGCTTCGACGTCCGCGCGGTGCTCGCCGGCGGCGGATCGCTGCACCGCGTCGGGCTGGCGCGCGTGGTAATGATCAAGGACAACCACTGGGTGGCGCTGGGTCGGGCCGGGCTCTCTGTCGAGGAGGCATGCCGGGATGCGCGCGAGCGTGGCGCCAGGGCCGTCCAGATCGAGGTGGAGTCCGCGGCTCACGTGGAAGCGGCCTGCCGTGCCGGTGCCGATCGCCTGCTCATCGACAATCAGCCGCCCGAGGTGTTCGGCGAGCTGGCGACGCTGGCGCGGAGCCTCGCACCCGACATCGAGGTCGAGGCGACGGGCGGCATCACTTTGGAGATGGCCCGCGCCTACGCCGACCGGGGGGCGGACTATGTTTCTGTGGGCGCGCTGACCCACAGCGTGCGGGCGGCAAGTCTCTCGTTGGAGCTCGAGTAGCGGGGGTCAACTCCGAGGTCATTCATGGCGCTGATTCTGAACGGGGCGGGGCTGACGATCGAGCGGGTCGTCGAGGTGGCGCGGGGCGGAGCGCAGGTCGGGTTGGCGTCGGACGCCGAGCAACGCATCCGGGATTGCCGCGCCATGCTGGAGCGCAAGCTCGCCGCGCGGGAGACGATGTACGGCATCAACACCGGCATCGGTGAGTTCTCCGAGACGGTACTGAGCGAAGAGGAAGTAAGGGAGTTCCAGCGGTACCTCATCTACAACCACGCGGCGGGCATCGGCGAGCCGGCTCCCGAGGAGCACGTAAGGGCCGCCATCCTCTCCCGTATCAACGTGCATGCCAAGGGGCGTTCCGGACTCCGGCTCGAGGTCGTACGGCTGCTGGTGGAGATGCTCAACCGCGGCGTGACGCCGTACGTGTGCCAGAAGGGATCGGTCGGGGCGTGCGGGGACCTGGCCCCCATGTCCCAGATCGCCCTGGCGGCCATGGGGGAGGGAAAAGCCTGGTACGACGGGGAGCTGCTTCCCGGCGGCGAGGCTCTCGCGCGCGCGGGGCTCCAGCCGGTGGTGCTCCACGCCCGCGATGGCCTGGGCATCATCAACGGTTCCAACGTGATGACCGGCATGAACGCCCTGCACCTGTATGACGCCAACCGCTGGCTCAAGCAGGCGGAGATCGCGGCGGCCATGACACTCGAGGCCCTGAACGCCAACATGACGCCGTACCATCCACGGCTGCACGAGTCGCGCGGCTTCCCCGGCGCACTGCGCAGTGCGAAGGCCATCATGAAGTGCGTCGCAGGGAGTGACATGCTGCAGGCCGGCCGTAAGCGGGTGCAGGATGCCTACTCGATGCGCAGCACGCCCCAGGTGATCGGTGCGGCCCACGATGCCGTGGCCTACGCCCGCAGTCAGGTGGAGATCGAGCTCAACGGTGTGGGCGACAACCCCATCTTCTTCGCCGACGAGGAGCTCGTGCTCACCGGTGCCAACTTCCAGGGGACGCCCGTGTCCCTTCCCATGGAGATGGTGGGCACTGCCGTCACGATGGTCTCGGTGCTCTCCGAGCGGCGACTCAACCGGCTCCTCAACCCGGCGCTCTCCGCGGGCCTGCCGCCCTTCCTCACGGAGCGACCCGGATTCCACAGCGGTCTCATGCTGAGCCAGTACACGGCCGGGACGCTCATAGTAGAGCAGCGCATGCTCTCCTCTCCCGCGGCCAACCAGTCGATACCGGCGGCCGCCGACCAGGAAGACTTCGTGAGCATGGGCATGAACACGGCGATCAAGAACGGCCAGATCCTCGAGAACGCCTACGGTGTCTTGGGGATCGAGCTCATCGCGGCGGCGCAGGCCCTGGACCTGCGGGGGCACAGGGTTGGGCGGGGCGTGGCCGCCGCCCACGAGGTGGTGCGGCGGCACGTGGAGCATCTGGGCGAGGATCGGCCGCTGTTCCCCGACCACACGCGCATGGCCGAGGTGGTGGAGTCGTGTGAGATCTTGGAGGCGGTGGAGGCGGTGGTGGGCTCGCTGGAGGAGTGAGGTGAGCGGTCGCCTCGAGGCCGGCAAGGACGGCCCCGCAGCCGCGTAAGTGGTTGCGGGGCAATTTGTCAGGGCTCCGATCCAGGTGCCCGCGCTGGGCAGCTCTAGCGGGCTACGCCGGCGGGGCCTCCAAAGCCGACCGAAATACTTCTCTTGCGTATGAAACATTCAGTACGTATTTAACGTATAAGAGTAGCGCCACTGAGGAACTGATGAACCAGGAAACCAGGGACTGGATCGAGCGGATGGGCTTGGCCATCGAACGCCTCGGGGCCTCCCGCACCTTCGGGCGCCTGTTTGGCCTGCTGTTGGTGGCCGAGCGCCCACTCTCGCTCGACGAGATGGCCGAGCAGCTGAGCGTAAGCAAGGCCTCGATCAGCACCAACGCCCGACTCTGCGAGCAGCTTCAGATGGTGCGCCGCATCAGCATCCCCGGCGACCGGCGGGATTACTATGAGATGGTGCCGGGGTCGTTCGAGCGCATGCTGGCCGTGCGCATGCAGGTGCTGCAGCAGATGATCGACCTGGCCGACGAGGGCCTGGCGGCCGTGGGAAGCGGAAACCCGCGGGTCCGCGCGCGCCTCACGGAGATGCGCGATTTCTACCAGTGGACGGGGATGGAGATGGCTGCGGTGCTGGCCCAGTGGCAGCGGGAGAAACGGCGGCGCGACGCCCGCCCCACGGAGGGAGCCAAACGATGACGGTCGCAGCGCGTCTCGATAACGTGAAAAAGATCTACCGTACCGGCGACGTCGAGGTGCACGCCGTGCGCGGCGTGAGTCTCGTGATCGAGAGCGGCGCCTTTCTCTCGATTGCCGGGCCCTCGGGTTCAGGTAAGACAACCCTGCTCAATCTGCTGGGCGCTCTCGACACCCCGAGCGCCGGCACCGTGCGGATCGGCGAGCGCACGACCGAAGGGCTCTCTGCCAGGACCCTCGCGGATTTCCGCAACACGCACCTGGGCTTCGTGTTCCAGACCTTCAACCTCATCCCGGTGCTCACGGCGCGGGAGAACGTGGAGTTTCCACTCCAGCTCCAGGGCGTGGCGGACCGGGGCGAGCGCCGCCGGCGGGTGGACGAGTTGCTGAGCGAGGTGGGCCTGGATGGGCTCGCCGAGCGGCGGCCCTCGGAGCTAAGCGGTGGGCAGCAGCAGCGTGTGGCTATCGCCCGGGCGCTGGTGAAGAACCCCACGCTGGTGCTGGCCGATGAGCCCACGGCGAACATCGACAGCGGGACGGCGCTGGAGGTCATGCGGCTGATGCAGCAGATGAACGAGCGGCGCGGCACGACGTTCGTGTTCTCGACGCACGACCCGCTGGTGATGCGCCACGCCACGCGGCTGGTGCGGCTGCAGGACGGTGAGGTGGCCTCGGACGAGCTTCAGGGCGGGGTGCGTCATGACACCTGAGACCCTGCCCGGCCGGATCGGGTGGATTGCGACGCTGCGCCTGGCGTGGCGCAACCTGCGGCGCAACCGGCGGCGCACCTGGATCACGGCGGTCACCGTCTCGCTGGCAGTCCTGCTGCTCCAGCTGAGCATTGCCGTGATGATCGGTGTCGAGCGGCAGTCGTACGACAACCTGATCAACTACCAGACGGCGCACGCGAAGCTCTACGCCGTGGGCTACTTCGAGAACCGCGAGGAGCTGCCACTCGACTACACCCTGACGGACCTGGATCAGCTGCAGGCCACGGTGCGGCAGGTATCGGGTGTGGCGGCCACCACGCCGCGGCTCGTATTCCAGGCGAGTCTGTCCGACGGCGTGGACCAGGTGGCGTGCTTTGGCACCGGCATCCAGCTCACTGGCAGCGACACCGAGGTGTTCCGCATCCCACGGGCCATCGTGGCCGGGGGGTTCCTGCAGCCGGGCGAGGAAGGGATGCTGCTGGGCTCCGGGCTGGCGGAGTTGTTCGACGTAGAGGTCGGCGACTGGCTCACGGTGCTCACCAAGACGCGCGACGGCGCGTACGAGGCGCTCGACCTGCCCATCGTGGGGATCGTGGGAACCGGTAACCCAGTCATCGACCGCAACACGTTCCTCGTGTCTCTCGAAACGGCCCGCTACATGCTGGACCTGCAGGAGGAGGCGACGGAGGTGGCCGTGCGCTTCTCGCTGGGGGCACGTGAGATGGCCACGCTCCGCGCCCTCGTCGAGAGGGTCGAGCACCTCGGCTACGAGGTGAAGGGCTGGCGCGAGGCGGAGGCCGACTTTCTCGCGTTCGCCGCCATGAAGCGCCTGGGGAGCGTCGTCATGCTCAGCATCTTCGTGGTGCTGGCGCTGGTGGGCGTCACCAACACGGTCCTCATGGCGGCGTTCGAGCGCACCCGCGAGGTGGGCATGCTGATGGCCATGGGTTTGCGCGCCGGGGGCGTGCGCAAGCTGTTCCTCACCGAGGGCGCACTCGCGGGCCTGTTGGGCGGCGCGGTCGGCTCGCTGGTGGCGCTCGGGCTCATCGCCTACCTGGCGTCGGTGGGGATCAACATCACCGCCTTGTACGGTGAGATGGACATCGGCTATCCGGTGAAGGACCGGATGTACGCGGCGCTTGAGCTCGGCGTGTTGGTCGCCGTGTGGCTGGCGACGGGGGTAGCGGCGGCGGCAGCGTCGCTCTATCCCGCTGCGCGAGCGAGTTGCAAGCCACCGGTCGAGGCGTTGCGCCATGCCTAGGCCGAGACGGCGCATTCCGCTGCTGCGCCTGGCATGGCGCAACACGCGGCGCCAGGTACGCCGCACCCTGCTCACAGCGACGGCCGTGATGGTCGCAGTGGCGGCGCTGACCTACGGGCCCGCCCACGTCACCGGCATCATGGGCGATTTCCTCGATACGTACGCGCGCACCGAGTCAGGACACGTGCAGATCCGCCGCGACGGCTACACGGCGCGCGAACGCTTCATGCCCGTGTACCTCAATCTGCCACGCGTGGACGAGCTGGTGGCTGCGGCGCGCACGCACGCCGGAGTCGAGGAGGTGCTTCCCAGGATCAAGGCCCCCGTGCTGGTGGATGGTGCCGGATCGAACCGCGGGGGCCTGCTGTTGGGTCTGGATCTCGAGCGGGAGGAGGGGTATCTGGACCCGGCGGCGATGGTCGCCGCGGGGCGGCTGCCCGAGCCCGGTTCGGGCGAGATCCTGGTGGGGAGGCGATTCGCCGAGAAGCTGCAGCTGCATGTGGGCGACACGGTCGTGCTGTTGGGACAGACCGCGTACCGGTCGCTGGGCGGACTGAGCGTAGTGGTGACGGGGCTCGCTGTCTCCGGCATGGCACAGTTCGACAACACGATCCTGATCGCGCCGCTGGATCAGGCGCAGGAGCTGGTCGACCTGCTGGGCGGCGCCACGGAGATACTCGTGTTCATGGATGACCCCGAGGCGGCACCAGCGCTCGCCCAGGTCCTCGAAGAGGAGCTCGACCCGCTGGTTCCCGGTGGGGTGGAGGCCCGCTCGTGGAGGCAACAGGGGATGTTGGCGAGCATGATGCAGGTAGCCGAGGCCGCATTCGGTGTCATTCTCTTCATCATGCTGCTCATGGCGGCCCTCATCATCGTCAACACGATGCTGATGAGCGTGATGGAGCGGACGCAGGAGTTCGGGATGCAGGCGGCGCTGGGCATGCGGCGCAGCGACATCGTGGTGCTGGTGCTGGCGGAGGGGTTCGTGATCGGCATCATGGGCGCGGTCGCGGGTGGGGCGTTGGGCACTGGGTTTGCTCTGTGGCTGGAGCGTACGGGTATCGACATACGGGCAGCCGCGGAGGCCATCGATTTCCCGTTCCAGGGCGTCATGTATCCCGACTGGCAGCCGCGGTTCGTGATTGCGGCGGCGGTGTTGGGCGCCGTCACGGCGGTGATCGCGGCGCTGTACCCGGCGTGGCGCGCCGTGCGCCTGACGCCGGCGGAGGCGTTGCGGACATGACCCTGCGAAGCTGCCGCTCCGTGGCGCTAGCCGCGGCGCTCGTGGTCCTCGCCGCGGGGCCCGCCCGGGCGCAGGTGACCGCGGAGCAGATCCTCGAGCGGGTGGACGACAACATGACCATCCGCACGGTGTACAGCCGCGCCATCATGAGCATCACGTATCGCGAAGGGGACGTGCGCGATCTGGAGTTTGAGTCGTGGGCCGAGGGTGAGGAGCGCTCGTTCCTGGAGTTCACCTCGCCGGCGCGCGATGCGGGCAGCCGCTTCCTGCGGGTCGAAGACAAGATGTGGATCTACCTGCCGCGCGCGGCGCGCAGCGTGCGCATCCAGGGCCGCATGCTGGAGCAGGGGCTCATGGGAAGCGACTTCTCGTACGGCGACGCCAGCGAGAACCCCAGCATGGTGAGCGACTACGATGCCGTAATCGAGCGGGAAGAGTCGTTCGACGGGCGTCCCACCTACGTCCTGTTCCTCACCGGCAAGGGCCGCGGCCTGGCCTACCCGCAGCGCCGCATCTGGGTGGACGCGGAGCGCTGGGTGCCGCTCAAGGAGGAGCGGTTCGCCCGCAGCGGGAAGCTCCTCAAGACGGCCGTGCTGAGCGACGTGCGGCAGATCGCGGGGCGCTGGTATCCGTTCCAGATGGACCTGGACAACGCGCTCCAGGCCGACACCCGCACCAGCCTGCGGTTTCTCGAGCTCGAGTTCGACATCGAAATCCCCGGGCAGGTGTTCTCCCTGCGGAGGCTCGAGCGGGGGTCTTGAGCCGCCTCCGGGCACTCAGCCCGGCACTTAGTGTAAGAATTCCCACCTGGCGGCCGTTTAGTAGACGGTCTATCGTACGTGGACCCAACGATCCATCGGAGTGGTCCCGCGTGTCCCACCAGCTCGATCGCGTAACGTCCGCCCTGGCCGGCCGCTATGAAGTGGAGCGCGAGCTGGGCAGCGGCGGCATGGCCACGGTTTACCTGGCGTACGACGCCCGGCACGATCGCAAGGTAGCCATCAAGGTGCTGCGGCCGGAGCTGGCCGCCACGCTGGGCAGCGACCGGTTCCTGCGCGAGATCCGGATCGCGGCGAAGCTGACTCACCCCCACATCCTGCCGGTCTACGATTCGGGCGACGCGGAGGGTTTCCTCTACTTCGTGATGCCCTACATCGAGGGCGAGTCGCTGCGGCAGAAGCTCGCCCGCGAGGGTGAGCTGCCCGTCGGCGAGGCCGTGCGCCTGGTGCGCGACGTGGTCGATGCCCTCGCCTCGGCGCACAAGCAGGGAATTGTCCACCGCGACATCAAGCCGGACAACGTACTGCTCTCCGAGGACCACGCGCTCGTGGCGGACTTCGGGGTGGCCAAGGCAGTGAGCGCGGCCGCGGCCGGCCACGAGTTCACGAGCGCCGGCATGGCCGTGGGGACGCCGGCCTACATGGCCCCCGAGCAGGCGGCGGCCGATCCGAACGTGGACCACCGGGCCGATATCTACGCCGCGGGCGCGATGGCATACGAGATGCTCACCGGGCGGCCGCCCTTCGAGGGCACGACGTCCCAGATGGTGCTGGCCGCCCACGTCACCGAGACCCCCACGCCGGTCACACACTACCGGCCGGCGGTGCCTCTCCCGGTAGCCGCCGTCGTGATGAAGTGTCTCGAGAAGAAGGCGGCGGACCGGTGGCAGAGCGCCGCGGAGCTGCGCGCGCAGCTCGACGCCGTGAGCACCCCGAGCGGCCCCGTCACGCCGACCGGCATCGGGGTGGAGCCGACCGTCAGCGCCGAGGTGATGTTCCGCCGCAGCCACCCCGCCCGGGTCATGGGCCTGTTCGCCGGCGCGTCGGTTGTGCTGCTGACGCTCGTCTACCTGCTGATGGTGCAGCTGGGGCTGCCCGATTGGGTGTTCCCGGGCGCCGTTGTGCTGTTGGCGGCCGCCCTCCCCATGGTCATGCTCACGGGTCGCGCGGAGCGCCAGCGCGCGGCGTGGCGCGCGGGCCTCACCAGCAGGACGCCGGCCGATGGCGGGATCCAGGGCTTCCTCACCTGGCGCAACGCGCTTGCCGGGGGCGGCGTGGCGTTCACGGCACTCGCCGCGGCAGTCGGCGGGTACATGACGATGCGGTTGCTGGGAATCGGACCGGTGGGCACGCTGGTGGCAACCGGCGTGCTGGAGCGGCAGGAGCGCATCGTGCTGGCCGAGTTCGAGAACCGCACCACCGACTCGACGCTGGGGCAGACCGTCACCGAGCTGTTCCGCATCGACTTGACCCAGTCGCCGGCGGTCACGGTCCTGGACCGGGCGCAGGTGGACCAGGTGCTGGAGCGGATGCAGCGGGACCCGGATGTGCCGCTCACTACCGACCTGGCGGCTGAGGTCGCCGAGCGCGAGGGGCTCAAGGCCGTTGTCGCCGGCGACATCCTGCAGGTGGGAAACGGCTACGTGGTCTCGAGCCGGCTCACGGCCGCGAGCACTGGTGAGGTACTCTGGGCCGCACGGGAATCCGCGTCCGACGCCGGCGAGATCATCCAGGCCGTGGACGATCTCTCTGCGAGCCTGCGGGCGCGGGTGGGTGAGTCGCTCCGCACCATCCGCACCGACGCCCCGCTCGACCGTGTGACGACCCGGTCTACGGAGGCCTTGCGCAAGTACGCCCAGGCCGACCGGGCCAACAATCAGGGCGATTACCAGCGGGCCATCGGTCTCCTGGAGGACGCGCTGGTGCAGGACAGCACGTTTGCCATGGCCCACCGCAAGCTGGCCGTCATTCTGAGCAACCGGGAGCTCGATCGCGACCGGGCGCGGGAAGCGTTCACCAGGGCGTACGAGCTGCGCGAACGGCTCACGGAGCGCGAGCGCTACCTGGCAGAGGCGGCGTACTACACGTACGTACAGGATGACCAGCAGGCTTCGATCGAGGCCTACCGCAGCCTGCTCGAGAGGTACCCGACCGATCAGATAGCGCTGAACAACCTCGCCGTGAACCTGGGCTCCCTGGGGCGGGAGGAGGAGGCCGCCGAGCTATACCTCCGCTCCATCGAGCTGGGTGGCGCCCCGGCGGTCACGTTTACGAACGCTATCGAGGTGCTCTACAACCTCGACCACGCGGACACCGCAGCAGCGATCCTGGAACGGTTCGAGGCGGAGTATCCGGCTCACCCCGAGGTGCTGCGCTACCGTGCCGCGCTGGCCAGCTCGCAGTTCGACTACGACGCCGCTGAGGAATCCATGACGGCCCTGCGGGTGGCGCAGCGGGGCGATCCGGTGTCCGACGTGGCGACCGGCATGGAGCTCGCGGGATATGCGGTGGCTCGGGGCAAGGTCGGGCAGGGCCGGCGCCTCATCGCCGAGGCCTACGAGCGACAAGCGGATGCCGGGCTCGATGCCATCGGTCGGCCCTGGGAGGTGTTCAGTGCCGAAGTCGACGCCGTGGTGAGCCTGCGCTACTACGGCGATGCGGACGGTGCGGCGGCTGCCCTCGACCGGGGGATGCGGAGCACGGCATTCGACACGCTGCAGCCCGAGCAGCGGCCGTACCTGGACTTCGCCACGCTGTATGCCGAGGCCGGCCGAGTGGCGCAGGCCCGGCGGCTGGTCTCGCAGTACGAGTCGCTGGTCGACGAACAGACCCGGCAGCAGGCGGGTGAGCGCGCAGACTGGCATGGCGCGCGGGGGGCCATCGCCCTCGCGGAGGGGCGCCCCGAGGAAGCCGTAGCGGAGTACCTGGTGGTGCGAGAGGTGCTGCCGAAGTGCGTACTGTGCGGATTGGTAGAGCTGGCCCTTGCGCACGATGCCGCAGGTATGGTGGACTCGGCGGCGGCGTTCTACGAGCAATACCTCGCGACCCCGGTCCTGTTCCGTGCGGGTCAGGACAACGTCAACGTATGGCTCGTGTTCCGGCGCCTGGGTGAGCTGTACGAGCGAGCGGGCGACAGCGATCGCGCGCTATTGCATTACGGCCGCTTCGTCGAGCTGTGGCGGGATGCCGATCCGGAGCTCCAGCCGCAGGTCCGCCAGGTCCAGGAGCGAATGGCCCGCCTCGTGGGTGAGCCGCGCGCGACCGACTAGGCCGTAGCACGGCGCCGGGCGAGGTCGTTGGGGGCGACGCCGCCGGGTGTCGCCCTTGTGGTTGCATTCCGGTCGGCTCCGAGCGCACCGCGCCGCTCCGCTGTGCCCGACGCACCTCGCGGGGCCCGTAGCGGCCGCGTGGCCGGAGCACGGGCCCCGTGGGTATTGTTCTCCTGAAGCAGACGGCGCTCCCCGAGTTCCCTCCGGAGCGCCGCAACCGGGAAGTGAAGTGTCGGGAAGGTGAGGAGACCTCCAAATGCCAGACTTCAAGCACGTGAAGATTCCCGAGGGTGATCTCGTCACCGTCGAGAGCGGAAAGCCCGTGGTGGGCGATCGCCCGATCGTAGGGTCGCTGCGTGGAGATGGAATCGGGCTGGACATCACGCCAGCCATGAAGCACGTGGTCGAGGCCGCCGTGAAGCAGGCCTACGGTGGGAAGAAGGAGATCGTGTGGTGCCCCATCTACGTGGGGCTCGATGGCCTGCAGAAGTACGGCGAGGTGCTGCCCCAGGAGTCGATCGCGGCGATCCAGTACCTCAAGGTGGCTATCAAGGGCCCGTTCACCACCCCCATCGGCGAGGAAACGCACGTCTGTCTGTACTGCGCGCACCAGCAGTACCACGATGGTACCTGCGACAAGTGCGGCAAGGACGATGGCGTGGCACCGCGCTTCCGCTCCATCAACGTGGGACTGCGCCAGGCCATGGACCTCTACGCCTGCGTGAGGCCCATCATGTACTTCGAGGGCGTGCCGGCGCCCAACAAGTACGCCGACCGAGTGAACTTCGTGATCTTCCGCGAGAACACGGAGGATGTCTACGCCGGTCACGACTTCGAGCGCGGCAGCGACACTGCCAAGGCTCTGATCGATCTGGTGAAGCAGCAAACCGGCCGCCAGATACGCGAGGACAGCGGGATCGGCGTGAAGCCGATCTCAGTAACCGGCACCAAGCGTCTGGTGCGCAAGGCGTGCCAGTGGGCGATCGCCAACGACCTGCCCTCGGTGACCCTGGTTCACAAGGGGAACATCATGAAGTTCACCGAGGGGTCGTTCGCCAAGTGGGGCTACGAGGTGGCCACGGAGGAGTTCGGCGACAAGTTCGTGAGCGAGAAGGTCCTATGGGACGAGCTGGACGGGAAGATGCCGCAGGGCAAGAAGCTGGTGAACGACCGGATCGCCGACTCGATCTTCCAGCAGATTCAGACGCGACCCGGTGAGTACAGCGTGTTCGCGCTACCGAACCTGAACGGTGACTACCTGTCGGACGCGGCCATCGCCCTGGTGGGCGGCCTCGGCCTCGGCCCCGGCGCCAACATCGGGGACGAGGTGGCGCTGTTCGAGGCGACGCACGGCACGGCGCCCAAGTACACGGGGATGGACAAGGTGAACCCCGGCTCGCTCATCCTCTCGGCGGTGATGATGCTGCAGCACATGGGATGGGCGGAGGCGGCCGACCTCGTGCTCAAGGGAATGCGGCAGGCGATCAAGGACGCGCACGTGACCTACGACTTGGCCCGCCTCATGAACGCGGAAGGCCGCAAGGACGTGAACGAGGTGTCGTGCTCCGGCTTCGGTGAGGCGATCGTGGGGCGGATGTAGTACCGGCTAGGAGCGTGCCGCTCACGAGTGCCCCGCGGGGAGCGATCCCTGCGGGGCATTCTCACGACGTCACTCCTCGGTGTCGCCTTCCGCTGCCTCGTCTCCCGGCTCCGCCCCGTCGCCGCGCATCGCCTCCAGCAGCCGCTCGATCAGCCGATCGGCCGCCTCCAGGATGGCTAGGGCGAGCTGGCGCAGCGCTTCCTCGATCGATGGCGTGGAGCCTTCCGCCTGTTTCGTGTCACTCGGCATGAGTCCCAGAATCTCCTCGAGTTCCGCGTCGGCGCGGCGTCTCGTCTCGGCGGTGTTGGGTCCGACGGTGCGCGAGCGGCGCTTTCCCTGCTCAGTCCATTGAATGCGGACCTTGCCGTTCTCGACGTAGCGTCGCCCCGTGTGGGGCGGAGTGCCGAACGTGCGGGTGTAGCGCGGGTCGCGTCCTTGCCGGCGAGTGGGCATGGGGTTCTCCCTCCCATCTACTACGGGCGGCGCGCGAGGGGAGATTCAGCCACGGCCGCCGGCCCGTGTCTCGGATTGCTACGTCAGCCGGGGGAGGCCGGGTGGCGCAGGCGCGACCACGCCTCGATGCCCGGCTCTGCCGAGAGCCACAGCAGCAGCGTAATCAGTACGGCCGAGGTGAGGCACCAGGCGCAGGTGGCTCCGATCACGAATGGCTCCAGGAACGTGAGGTAGATCGAGAACACGGTGCCGAGAAAGGCGGTGCCCACGAGCGCCACCGCGGCCCGCTCGGCCGTGCGGCCGCGTGCCACCCCGGCGAGTAGCCACGCGGTGATGATGACGATGTACCCAAGTAGTCCCAGGAGCCCCACCGGCACGATCCCGAACAACACCGCGTACTCGCTCTGCTGCACCGCGTTGCAATCGCCGACCGGACCGCAGATGGCAGTCGCACCGCTGGCTTCGATGTAGCTGAGATATCCCGCCACGACGATGCCGAGCGCTGCCAGGATTGGAACCGCGAAGCCCGATTCCCCCGGTGTCTTGCGAGCGGCGGCGAGCAGCGGCACCGCAAGCACGCTCCCGATCATTCCCAGCAACACGAGGATCGCCAGCCCGTTGCCGACCGGGTCCTGGAGGAAGCGTTCCCGGAACGAAAAGCGGCGCTCCACGATCTGCTCGAAGGGAACGGCGGCCGCGGGCGAGTCAGCCGTGGGTTCGGCGGGTGTCGTCAAAGCGGGCGCTCGAGCCGTGTCGGCTGCTGGCTCGGCCCGCGCCGGCTCCTCGGGGGGCGGCTGAGCCGGTTGTGTCGCGATTGCAGGAGGCTCCGGCTCCGGTTCTGCTGGCTCCGCCGCCGCCGTCGCCGGCAGAGGAATGCTGGCCACCGCCTCAGCGAGCCCGGCGACGGCCGGCCAGCCCGTGCCGCCGGATGCCAGGTGCGCTCTGATGATCCCGTGCAACCGGCTGGGGATCTCGATCGCCCCGACGAGCACCTCGTCGGCCACAATGAGCCGGGGTACGCCCGACCGCCGCCCCGTCGTGGGGTGGCTCTCGAACGAGGCCTGGTAGAGCGCCCCACCCACGGGGCGCGACGCGTCCACCATCAGGATCTCCAGCTGGCCATTGGTGACGAGGAAGAGGAACTGCTCGGGCCGCGGGAGCTCATCGTTCACGAGCACCTGCGGCTCACCGCCGTACACCCGGAAGAAGGTCGGCAGGTCCTGGTTGATCACCTGCTCGCAGTGCGGGCAGGTCGGAGAGTAGAACAGGACCGCACGTACGGCCTGGGCCCGTGCCGCCCGCGGCGGCAGCAAGCCGACCAACGGCGTGATGATCGCGAGGGCGATCCAGAGCGTCCTCATCCCGTCCTCACCGAAGGGTGCTTCCGTTCCTCCGGCAACCTACCCAGGCGTGCTCGTGGATTGAAGGCTGGCTGCATAGCTTTGGGGCCATGAACGGCATCCCCGAGGGGCTCGAGGCGGCGCTCGCGGAACGCTACGAGCTGTTGAGCACGATCGGGCGGGGTGGGATGGCCGCTGTGTACCTGGCCCGCGACCGCAAGCACGATCGTCACGTGGCGGTCAAGGTGTTGCGGCGCGAGCTCGCCGCCTCGCTCGGCAAGGATCGCTTCCTCAACGAGATCGAGATCGCCGCCCGGCTCACCCATCCCCACATCGTATCGCTGCATGACTCGGGCGACGCCCGTGGGTTTCTGTTCTACGTCATGCCGTATGTGGACGGGGAGTCGTTGCGGGGCTTGCTCAAACGCGAGCGGTATCTCACGCCGCTCGAGGCAGCCGACATCGCCCTTCAGGTGGCCGATGCGCTGGGCTACGCCCACCGGGAGGGCGTGCTGCACCGCGACATCAAGCCCGAGAACATCCTGCTCTCCCAGGGTCACGCTTTCGTGGTGGACTTCGGCGTCGCCAAGGCGCTGAGCAGCGCGGGTGGTCCGAACCTCACCCGCACGGGGTTCGCGCTGGGAACGCCGGGGTACATGAGCCCCGAGCAGGCCGCCGGGGTACGTGACCTCGACGAGCGCACCGACGTCTACGGGCTCGCGTGCGTGGTCTACGAAGCGTTGGTGGGCGAGCCACCGGGGCTGTGGCTCACCGAAGAGGCGGTGCGCCTGGGACGGTTTGTGGATGCTGAGTCGCACCACCGGGAGCAGCTCGACGGCCTGCCGGGCCGGCTGGAGCAGGTGCTGGCCCGCGCGCTGGCGATGCGGCGGGACGACCGCTTCACGACGCCGGTCGAGTTCGTCGAGGCGTTCGTCGCGGTAACCGGTAGTGCCGGCGCCGGTCCCAGATACAGCGACGCCGATCTGAGGCGGGTCATTCAGCGGGCGGCGGAGCTGCAGGCCAAGTACCCCACCGAGGAGGGGGTGACCTTCTCCGTAGGCGGGGTCGAGCAGATCGGTGCGCAAGTGGGCATCCCGCCAGGCCGCGTGCGCGAGGCGATGGCAGAGCTAGACCCGCGGCTGGCTGAGCCCACCGCGCCAACCGCCCGACCCCCCCAGGCGTGGCCCGCTCCCATCACGGTGCGCGTCGACCGCACGGTGGACGGCGAGGTCACCGAGGAGCTGTACGAGACCATGGTGCAGGAGATGCGCCGCACGCTCGGCACCATCGGCAACGTCGCGCGGGTCGGGCGGTCGCTGGTGTGGAGCTCGAGCGCCCCCGGCGGCGTCGGTCGCAACGTGCGCGTCGCGGTGACCCCGCAGGGGGGTAACACGAGCATCCACCTGGAGGAGATGCTGGCCACATCGGCGGCAGGATCATCGGGGGCTTCGCCGGGTTCGTGGTGGGCGGCCTGCTGGGAAGCGCCGCGTGGCTCGCCATCGGGGCGCCGCAGGAGGCGGCCGGCCTGGCCACGCTCATCGGGCTTAGCTTCTCCGTGGGGGGCGCCTTCTTCGTGTCCCGCTCCATCCGCGCCAACACCGAGATGCAGCGGCGGCGGCAGCTCGAGGCGCTGGCGGGGCGGCTGGAGGCGATTGCGCTGGGCCGGGGGCCGCGCCAACTGCCCGGCTGAGGGCCCCGGCAGAGCCGCAGCGGCCTTTCCGATCCCTCCACTCCGGTTCCCGGACGAGCCGGCGCGGTCCGCCGCGCCCGCATTTGCCGCAGCGGAGTCCGGCAGCGGCAATCCGACCATTCCTCTGAGAAAGCTCAGTATTCAGTGAGCGCGGCCATGTAATCCCGAGCGGTCAACTAGGCTAGTCGCCATGACCTCGCGGCACACCGGGATACGATCCCTTCACTCCATCTTTAGGGAAAGTTTACTTCGGTCAAATAAGTTGATCGTTGGATATTCAGACCCCGCCTCTCCGCGTTGTGTGCGGCGACCGGGACGAGATTCCATGCATCGATGCTTGCTCTATAGGGGGACGAGAAAGGGGGAGGAGAGCCCGATGAGGAAGAAACTGTCATTGCTTGCAGGCGCCGCGTTCCTCGCGTTCTTCGCGATGGGCTGCGAGGGGCCGCAGGGTCCGCAGGGTCTGCCGGGAGCGGACGGTCAGGACGGCCAAGACGGCGCCGACGGTGTGAACGCCGCCGAGACGTGTACTGACTGTCACAACGACGACACGCAGCTGTTCGCCATCCAGGTGCAGTACAATGCGTCCGTGCACCGCAATGGCCGCGAGGGCGAGCCCGCGACCTTCGAGCGTGGCTACAGCACGTCCTGTGCGGGTTGCCACACGCACGAGGGCCACATGGAGGTGATGGCGGCCGCAGACCCAGGGGGGGCGACCGCTGCGCCCATCACTAACCCGTCGCCGGTGAACTGCCGCACCTGCCACGCGATCCACACGTCGTACACGCAGGCCGACTACGCGCGGATCTACAACGCCCCCGTGCCGCTGTTGGTCGGTGGCGCGACGTTCGACCTGGGTGAGGGCAACCTATGCGCGAGTTGCCACCAGTCGCGGACGGCCAGCCCAGCGCCGGACCTGGCGAATCCGGGCACGACGATTTCCATCACGTCCAGCCGCTACGGCTTCCACCACGGTCCGCAGTCCAACACGGTGAGCGCGTCTGGTGCCTTTGAGTTCGTGTCCGTTGCGGGGCCCAACACGCACGGCAACGCCACCGGCAACCCCAATGGCTGCGTCACCTGCCACATGGCGAACCCCCGTGGCAACCAGGCGGGCGGCCACACGTGGAGCATGGAGTACGAGTACCACGGCTCCGTGCGGGACTACACCGAGTCGTGCGATGACGCTGCCTGTCACGACGGGGCATTCGACGACGACTTCGATGCGACCAGCCGTCAGACGAACGTGCAAAACTTGCTCGATCTCATTGAGGCCGATCTGTTTGCGAGGGGAATCATTGACGCGACGGGGCACGTCATCGCATCGAGTACCACGCCTCTGGTAATCCGCAACGATCTCGCGGCGGCGTTCCTCAACTGGCAGATGCTCAGTGAGGACCGGAGCGTTGGCATCCACTCGCCGATGTGGGTGCAGGGTGTCCTGCAGGAAACCCTCGACACGCTCACGATCCTGCCGTAGAGTGGCGGCGTAGGGCTGCATTAGCTGAATCGAACAAGGAACAGGCATGGGCCCCTTCCCTTGGGGAGGGGCCCATGTTCTTGTGATGCCCTACAGGTTGCCGAAGGCGCTCAGGGCGATGTGTGTGGTGTGCTGGCCCTGGAACTGCCCCAGCGGCGATGGGCCGGTCAGCAGCTCGAGCCCCAGCCGGATGGCGCGCCGCCCCGCGACCTCCGGCAGCCACACCCCCGCCTGCGCGTTGATGCGCGGGTCCCAGTCGTTGTCCTCCTCCAGCTGGACGTCGAGGCCAGCGTACGGCAGGAACGTCGCCCCGTCGCGCGCGGGCCCGACCTCGGCCCCAAGGCGGATGGTCCAGGGTTTGGAATCTTCCGGATGCACGTTGTAGGCGTAGCCGGCGCCGGCGTAGGTGCCGAGCGCCGGGACTACGCGCAGGTAGCCCAATATGTCGAACGCGTCGCGGGAGAAGTTGTCTCCCTCCACCTCGAAGCGCCGGCTGTACTCGTCGCCTAGGTGGCTGCTGGTGTGGTAGTAGCGCAGCCGCAGCCAGTGGTCTCCCCGGTGCCATACGAGCGGCGCGGCGAAGATCCAGTCGGTATTGATCAGTTCCCGCTCGGTGACCTGCAGCCCGAACCGCGCGAATGCCCCGCCCTCGACGCCGATCACGAGCCCGTCCTCGACGGAGTCACCCGTGAGGAGATAGACGGGCAGGGTGACCCCCAGCGACAGCTCGGCCTCGACGCCGTCGCCGAAGGCATTGGGATTGTCTGCAACGTAGAGTAGGGCGGCCTTGGTGACCGGATCACGCGGCGCAGCCACCAGGTTTGGCAGGAGTTCCCGCTCCGGGAACAGGCGACGGACCTCCTGTGCCTCGACGAGCGCGGGAATGGCCAGGCAGACGAGAGCGGCGAGGACCCGGGGCCCCCTCCTCGATCGAAGGTTCGTGTACTCCTGGAGGTCTCTCACGGCCCTAATTCTACACGCACTGCAGGGGCGTGGTACTGCCTAGTATGTTCCAACAACCGTTTCCACTGTTTCCGAATGCGGGGGGACCGATGCGGTATTGGGTACCAGCGATTCTGCTTATCACATTCATGGCGGGCGCGTGCCGGCCTGCGTCCACGGAGCTGACCGACGCGCAGCGGGAGGCCATCGTCTCCGAGGTGAACCAGGCGGTTGGGGAGCTGATAGATGCCATGAACGCTCACGACGGGGACCGCGTCGTGAGCTACTACATGAACAGCGCGGACTTCGCTTACGTGGGCGTCACCGACATCACGGTCGGATGGGAGCACTTCGCCAATCTGGTGGGTCCGTGGTACGGCAGAAATACCGACGTCACGTTTGACTATGAAGTCCTGCATATACAGGTGCTCAGCCCCACGGTGGCCACGGTCATCTTTCAGGGAAGCTCCACGGAGGCCGAGTTCCTTATGTGGACCCAGGTGCTGGTGCGCGGCGACGACGGCCAATGGGCCATCGCCCTGGAGCACGAGTCGTGGCCCGAGTGCACCGAGCCACCGCGGAGCCATCCTGACGTGTCCTGACGTAGAGGCAGACATGCGATCCCATATAGTGAAGCGGCTTCTCGGCCCCGCCGCAGCCGTCGGGTTGCTCGTTGCAGCACCCGTCGCCGCCCCCGCCCAGATCGGCGGCACGAGTCTCGATACCATCCGCGCCGGCCGGTTCGACTACGGCAAGATGTGGACCTTCGAGTACGCGCCGACCGAGTACTTCAGCGAGACCTACGGCTTCGAGGCCGACCAGGCGTGGTTCGAGCGGGCACGGCTCTCCGTGCTGCGCATTCCGGGGTGCTCGGCGTCGTTCGTCTCGCCCCATGGGCTGGTGGCCACGAACCATCACTGCGTGCGCAGCCGCGTGTCGGAGGTGAGCCGGCCCGGTGAGGGCCTGCTCGACAACGGCTTCTACGCGACGTCGCTCGACCAGGAGCGGCGCATACCGGGCTACTACGCCGACCAGCTCCTGGCCGCCGTGGACGTCTCCGACGAGGTGTTCGCCGCCTTGGACCAGGCGAGCGACGCCGAGCGGGAAGCGGTGCGCGAGCGCACTCTGGAGGCTGTCGGGGCCCGGCTCAAGCGGCAGTACGCCGAGCCGGGTGACTCCGTCTGGGTGCAGCTCATCGGCCTGTACAACGGCGGCCGCTACTCCGCCTACGTGTTCCGCCGCTTCACCGACGTGCGGCTG
>JABAOF010004358.1_pt1 | contig 40473 bp, 68 predicted proteins | sample 7062171 | NCBI WGS metagenome assembly JABAOF01 (sample SAMN14538628, study PRJNA623070) | marine sediment metagenome | biome: marine biome [ENVO:00000428]; feature: marine pelagic biome [ENVO:01000023]; material: deep marine sediment [ENVO:00002113] | place: India: Gulf of Khambhat ... | reverse complement strand
GGCATGTCCGACGGAAGTTGATTTTAGGGACAGGTTTCCCGAAATGGATGCGGTGGATATTTCCGTAATACAGCTTAGGCTTAGCGATGCGTGCGCCGAGCTTGACGAGAGAGCTTTCGGGACGGCGTTCTGGAATAAAGCCGCCCTGCTCTACACGGCCCATCATGTTGCGCTTGCCGATCAGAACGGCGCATCTCCTGTTGTGAAGATACGCGGTATAGGGGTGGAAGGTACGACCCCTTTTGAGAAGTTCATGTGCACTACGCAGTACGGGCAGGAGTTCGTAACCGTTATGCGGCGCGTGCTTGCCGAATCCGCAGTTCTAAATGCGGCTTGGAGGGGATAATGTCGAAAGCTTATCCGCCCTCTGTTTCATGGGGAGTGTCCGATCCCACTCGAACTCTTGTGCTGCGCAGAAAGTTTTCAGCGCAGATGACCAAAAGATTCGGGGTGATCAAGGGCCGCGTTAATACCTACATGGCGGATTCCGCAAAGTTCGAGGGTTCCGGTTTAAAGATGGCGGCGGCTGAATACGACAACATCCCTCTGATTATAGATGCTTTTATGCGGGAACTGTCTGCATGGGAAAGAGAAACAATTCTTGACGCTCTTGCGTTTCCGGCCGCAGTAACAGGCTTGGGATGGACAACGGTATTTACAAATGCCGCATACGACAGAGGCATCAGAACGGCATCCGCCAATCTCTCTTCTTTTCTTGAGGACGTACTTGGAACTGAGACGGCGGCTGAAATCCTGGGTCCAGGGTTCTTTCGTGAAAGGATGCGTATTTTCGGGGGGTTGACGTTCTCGTCTCTTGAAGGTATAACCTCGGCCATGAACGACCAAATCCTTAGAATTATTACGGAAGGGCTTATACAGGGGAAAACCCGTAAGGATATTGCAAGGCTGATTAACAGCAGAGTAGATAAAATAGGCATAACACGCGCAAGGAGGCTTGCAAGAACCTCTATAGCGCATATATACAACGAAGGGGCTGTGGATGCGTATAAAGGGCACGCATCTATGCTTGGAAGGGAAATATTAGGCGAATATATTACGGCAGGAGATTCTCGGGTGCGGCCCAGACATGCGGCCAGGGCGGGAAAGTTCTATGAACTCGATGTTATCCGTACTCTCTTCGGGGAGCCCAACTGCCGGTGTACTTTCGCTCCGGTTGTAATGGAGATAGGGCAGAAAATGCCTTCCAAGCGTTTCGGTCCCGTGAACCCTTTAAGACAGGCGGCTTAATATGGCTTTTACACACAACAGCAAACTTGCGGACAGCGAGCCGCGGTGGGGAGGGCTGGATAAGACAAGTCTTCCCAGAATCGCTCATGCGGATGAGGGAGAGGCTGATAAGAAAACATCATGGAGATTCCCTCATCACTGGATAAAGGGCGGCGGCGGAAAAAACGATATGGGGGTTTTCACTACCGGCACAATGTACCTGCACAAAGGCGGACTGGATGCTGCATGGGCCAGGGCCAATCAGGAAGGCATTGATACGTCCGGAGGTGTTAAGGCGCACATAGAGGCTCACAGGAGGGCTATAGGCGTCGCAAAGGGAAATATGGCGGCTTTTACGCAGCGCTTAGAGGGTTATAGTACTCGTGCAGCGGCGCTGAAGGGCAGGGAATATATAGTTGCTCCAATAGTTTTCATGGTGGAAGGCGTACATGCTCCGCTCGTGCAGGATGCATCTTCGGGAGAGATAAGGTACGGCGGTTTGTTCTTCTCGAATTCCGTAATTTCCAGAAACGTCGAACAATGGAACGGTTTACCTGTGGCAGTTAATCATCCAAAGGATGCCTACGGGAATATTATAAGCTGCAGGCAGCCTGATGTTATGCAGGCGCAGGGAGTGGGCAGTTTGTGGAACAGCCGTTTCAATGACGGCCTCAAAGGTGAGGTATGGATCGATGTTGCCGAAGCGGAGAGGCTGATGCCCGCCGCTTTGAAGCATATAAGGAGCGGCAGACCCGTTGAAGTAAGCATAGGAGCAGGGTTTATGGTCGAGGATGAAAGCGGCGTGTGGAACGGAGAGGAATATAACGGCGTAGTTACATATGTGCAGGGAGACCATGTGGCCATCCTGCTGGACGAAAAAGGGGCATGCAGTGTGGAGGACGGCTGCGGTATTAGGGCCGCGGCAAAAGAACAAGCAGATGATGTAAAAAAAGAAAAGAAGGAGGAAGTTGGTATGAGTGAAAAGAAGGTTAGTGCGGCGGCACCTGACCCCTGCGACGGCTGCTCGGCTATTATTGATGAGCTTGTCGGTAAGGAAGGGGCCTGGAATGAGTCCGACCGTGAATGGATGAATGATCTGGGAAAAGAGACTTTAGAGAACATGCTTAGGATGAAGCCTATTGATCCCGAAGGGGACGGCGCTGCGGATGACGGAGGCTCACAGGCGGAAGATGTAAAGGCGGTTCCCCCTGCGGAAGAAGAGCCCGCGCAGCCTGCACAGACAGACAATGCTGCTGCGGCGGCGCAGCAGGCAAAGCCGCTGAAATTAGACGACATGCCGAAAGAGGTACAGGCGATGGTGGCGGCCTCAAGGCAGAAATCGGAAGCCGACAGGAAGGAGTATGCGTCCATTGTTTTTGCGAATGCGCGGAACACAATGTCTGCGGAGGATTTAGAGAAACTTCCCGCCGATGTACTCAAAAACATGGTGAATATGCTCGGAGCGAATCCCGTGTTCAGCGGGGCGAACGGTTTTGTTGCGGCGGAAGGCGGTAAAATGCCTGAACCTTTAGGTCTGCCCCGTTTTGCGGCGGAAAAGTCAGGAGGTGATAAATAATGGCTTATACCACTATACTTGTCAAAGGCGTTCCTGTTGTAGAAGAGATGATTGTCGAGGCTGATCTTAAACCGGGACATCTTGTTGAAATAACATCTGCGGCGAAGGATACAGTTAAGAAACACACTGTTGTCGGCGGTACTGCTCCCTGCGGTGTAGTTTTTGAGGCTGAACTGGTAGGCAAGACCATAAGAGACACTATCTCGGCAGGCGACCGCGCGCAGGTACTCTTTCCGAGGCAGGGCGAACAGTTTCTCGGCAGGGTGGCGGACGGCGAAGTAGTAACAAAAGGGGATTATGTCTGCTCCGCAGGTGCCGGTGAAGTGAGAAAGGCTGCGGTTCCTTCGGCGTTTCCTTTTGACCATCCCTTTGCTGTCGCTCTGGAAACAGTTGACATGAGCGGATCGGCCGGTGCGGATCCCGAAGGTTTCATAATCTTACAGCGAATATAAGGAGTTGAAAATGAGTTTAAACGTTATACATGAAGGTCTTCCGGCCGGCGGGGCTCTGAACAAGCTTGTTATGTCGAACTGGGACCCCAGAGTATTACGCCCCTGGATGGACGACGACGGGAGATGCTTCTACGACGGCCAGGCAGGCAGCGTAAGGGCCGCCATGGCCGGTACTGCCACTCTCCGAAAAGATGAGTGGCTTAAAATTGACGAAACGGTTATTGAGGTTGCGCAGAACCGCCTGCGCGGAATAAGGGACTTACAGACATACGGACTTGTAAAGAATCTCCCCGGCGCTATGGGAATGACTGTGTACGCGTGGGAGACGATCACTGATCTCAGCGGTCCCGAAGCGAACATGGATATGGTTTCACGGGCCCGGAACGAGAGACTTGAGTACGATATGGAGAGTATTCCTCTCCCTGTGCTGTTTAAGGATTACGAAATAAATGCACGCTTCCTTGCCGTGTCCAGACGGGACGGTTCCGGTATTGACACGATAGCGGCGCGTCTGGCTACTCAGAAGGTAGTACAGGGCATGGAGGACAGGCTTTTCAACGGCTGGGACTTCACATATGCAGGATACACTCTTTACGGATACAGAACCTATCCGAAGCGGAATACCGGCAATCTGCTGGGATCATGGACGGCTTCGGCCACGACAGGCGTGATGAAGCTTCAGGACATTCTCAACGGGAGGCAGAAGTTGCGGGACAACAAGATGTTCGGAAATTTCATAGTCTATGTGCCCTCTACGTATGAGATAGCGCTTGCCGAAGATTATAAGTCCGAGAGCGACAAGACTGTTAAGCAGAGAATTCTTGAGGTTGACGGTCTTGTGGACATTAAAGTTTCGGATTATTTACCCAATGATGAAATCATATTGGTGCATTTGGACAAAACTACGGTTACTCTCATCAACGGGATGGACCCCACGCCTATTCAGTGGGATACCGAAGGCGGGACGAGACTGCATCATAAGATTCTTGCTCTGTCTGTGGTTAAGTTTGCGACTGACAGCGCTGGTAACTGCGGGTTGGTGCATCTTGTAGCGCCCTAATGCGAAGGAGGATTGAGTATGTCTAAGGGAAAGTGGTACAGACTGCGTAAAGGCCGCGGGACGTATTCGCGAGTAGAAGGCGGGAAGCTGAGAACATACAAAGCAGGGGCCGCTGTTCTGCGCGGCAACGGACAGCTTAGAATACCGGAATCTCTGATGGATATGTTTGCGGAAATGAGGGAAACTTCCAAGACGCCACGCATGCCTGCTGCGGAGAGTGAAACTGTCCCTGTTGTTCCCGAAGTTAAAGACGAGGCAACAGCCGAGGTGCAGGAAGTACAGGAACCAGAGGAAACAGTACAGCCTGAGAAAACCCGTAATGCCCCGAAACCGGCACCTAAAGTTTCGGGGAATAAAGGTAAAAATGCCCAAAGACGGTAGAACAATATTTGTAATAGGCGGGGGACCCTCTGTCTCCGACACTGATCTTTCGCCTATTGCAGAGAGCGGCTGCGATGTTATCGGCGTGAACAGTTCCTACAAACTCGGCAGCTTCATCAATTACTGCTGGTTCGGCGATTACGAGTGGTGGCTGAATGAGACCAATCTCAAGGAGTATAGCGGTTTCATAGCGCACTGCAACGAGCGCTCCGACTTGTTTGTCGGAAACCGCAGTTTCGCTCGGAGCAGAAGTAAACCTTCCGGGATTGAGACTAATCCGATGCAGGTTGCTTGGAATGCAAGTAGCGGCGGCAGTGCTGTAAACTTTGCTTATCATTTAGGAGCCCGGAAAATTGTTCTTGTCGGATACGATATGCAGACTGTCTGTGGCAGAAAGAACTGGCATGATGAGCATCCGGTGCCCGAGAGTGTTATCAGGGGTAACGTGTACGCATCCGAGCAGGCTTATCTAGATGATCTTTACAAAAGGTTCAGGAAGCCTTTTAAGGATATAAAGAAGGACGCTGAGTCTATGGGCATAAACATCATCAATTGCACGCCCGGCTCGGCTCTTACCGAATTTCCGATAATGTCTTTAACGGAGTATTTCAATGAGCATGGATTTAGGACATAAACAGTTATTCATTATAGGCTGCCCGCGATCAGGCACCAGCATAACGGCCGGTATAGCGCATTTATGCGGAGCCTTCATGGGCGAATGCGGGGGTCCCTCCCCGTACAATGCGAAAGGTTTTTTTGAGAATCTTAGGATTAGGGAGGAAGTGATAAAGCCTGTTCTTCGGGGGCTGGGTATCGATGATGTCTGTCAGGATATTCTCGATTCTCCTGCGGATTTCCCCGAAGAAGTCGTTGATGCAAAAGCATCTATTATACGCGAGTCTCTTCTGCGGATACTTTCCGATGAAGGCTGGAGAGGCGAAGGATGGGTGGTAAAAGAACCTAAAATAGTTCTCCTGTGGCAGTTTTTCAAAAAAGCTTTTCCTTCGGCGTCATGGTTAATTGTGCGGCGCGACAGAGAGGCAATTGTTGACGATTGTCTCCGAACGCCTTTTATGCGTTTCCATAAAACAAGGGAAGGATGGCGGCTGTGGGTAAAGGCGCATATGGACAGGATTAACAGTCTCATTGAAAAGCATCGTGTAAGGCATTTACTTCCTTGCGGTGTTGCTTCTCTTAGAGAAGTTTATCCGCAGAAAATAATTGATGAATACGGGGAGGCGCATAGATACTCGGAGCTTGGAGGTTTAATTACATGGATGCTGCCGTCCGCCTCTACGGAACAGTTTGACGACTGCCTGCATGGAGCGGAAGAGTTTGTTGACCCGTCATTATGGTAAGGGAAATACAGCATGCGCGTAACCGCCGAAGAAGTAAAACAAATACTGCATACAACTCTTTCAGATGCAAGTCTCGATGCGTTCATCCGAAGTGCCGATATTTTAATTGATACGGTGTATGCTGAAAGTACTGTGTCGGATGCGCTGAAAAAGCAGATAAGCTTGTGGTTGTCGGCGCATTTTGCTTCGGCAAGGGAAAGGCAGGAGTCGGAAGTAGAAATTTCAGGCAGCAGAGCCAAGTTCGGCGGAATGTTCGGAAAGGGACTTGAATTTACGCAGTACGGACAGCAGGTTCTTGTGCTTGATCCGACAGGCAAATTCGCCGATATAGGCAAACCCAAATCCTCAATGGAAGTTCTGTCTATAGAGGGCGTGGAGGATACGGCGTGATATTCGGAAAGTATATGCGCGATGCCGCCGTTTTATGGGAAGTAACAGAATCCGACGGCGACGGATGGTATAAGTTCGGGCCGCCTGTTCCCATAATGACTAAATGGAACGGACAGCGCGTGCTCTTTACCAATATTGACGGCGACGAGGTTGTCTCAAATGCGGTCGTAACCACTCTGCATCCTGTAAAGCAGCAGAGCTATCTCTATTTAGGCGAAACAGCCGAGGCCGACCCGAAGAACGTCAAGGGCGCTTTTGCAGTTCAGAGCGTTCAGAGTACGGGTTCTCTTGACGGCGGCGGACGTTTGTACGAGGTGTATCTATGAACCCCGACATAATAAAGACGCCGTTTGCGAAAATGCTGAGTGCGGCGGGAGCGTTCCGAGTCGGCGGCGGCACGGATGTTCTTCTGCCGTCGGGGGAAGCGTATTCGGGATATATTTACAGCAACCTTAGTCTCACGACTTCGGATTTTGTACCTCTAATGTATTTTAAGGTGCCTGCGGACCCAGAGAGAGATTCGCATCTGATGCACGAAGGGTCTTTGCAGACATCAGACGGTATGGACATTGAATTTGCCGTGTACGAATCAGACAGCGTACCTCCGCAGTCGGGGCTTGTGAGTTTTCTGTCTAATATGAATATGGACAGCGGCAGAGAAACCGAGCTTAGGCAGTATGCGCCTTTCGGAGCTTACGAGCCTCCGCCTTTGCTGCCTCTTCTCAGCAGGTTTAATCTGAACGCTGATCTCCCTTACAGTAAGGGGCAGGCTTTCAGGCTGTCCGCATCTAAAGTTTATATAGCAGGACTGCATAACAACAATGCGGGAACTCCGACAACAGGCGTTTTCTCGGCAGGGTTCACTGCGGCCGACGGCCCTTTTATAGACGCCGCATATATCGTGCAGTAAGCGGGAGGTTTCAATGGGAAGGATAGTAGCAACATCTCTGGGAAGGGTCATCGATCCTGTCGAAAGAGCCTTCCGGTTAATAGATTTCAAAGACGACATTCTGATTTCAGGCGGCGCTTACAGAGCGCAGCAGGCGGTTTCGGAAGCCGTGTACGTCAAACACAGCGTAATCATAACCGTTTCCGATCTGTCTCAGGGGAATGACGGCCTGATGCTTCGGATTATTTACACGGGCGACAGGGATATAAGGTTTTTCTTCAGCGCCGATCCGGGGGCTGTACAGGAAGATGAGGTTGCTCAAATAAACCGCAACAGGAATTTCGGCCCGACAGGTTCCGGCGCTGTTGTGAAGAACGTGTCCAGTATCACATACGAGGGCGACAAAACATATATCAATGCGGGGCTTCCGGCTTATCAGACTTTGGACAGAACGTTTCAGCTTGCGCCGTCCAGAGGGTATCTTTGTTATATCGAAAACGGTTCCGCCGGCACTCTTACAGGAGACCTTGTGTTCGACTTTTTCCGTTTTCCTAAAGGCACTATACAGTACGAGGCAGTATGACTACTATTTACACTTCGGCCGCCGACATGCTGAATCCCGCCGCGTCCGTCGTTAATTTCTCGTCTCAGTTCGGCGGCAGAGGGGATACCTTTGTAAGCGCAGTCGGATTTCCGCAGCGTGTTGACACGAAGCTTGTTCTTGAAATCTCCCCTTCCTCAAAGAAAATAGTTTTCTGCGCGGATATAACGCTGTTCGGAAGCGGCGCTGTGCTGTATCTCTACGAAGACCTCACAGTGAGCGGTTATGTCGGGGAAAGGCTCATATTTCACAATACGGACAGAACATCTTCTGAAACGTCGGCGGCGGAAATGCAGGAAGTAACCAGCGCGCTCGGCGGCAGCCTTCTGACATTCGACAGATTTGCTTTTACGGAGGGAATATGTTCCTTCCTGCTCGATAACAGCAAAAATTACGGGATTATTATAAACGGGGCGACCCCGCACGCGTTCAACCTGCGCGCAGTTACGCGTGAGTTCCCGCCCGTACAGCCCGCAGAATACAGAATACCATGACGATAATCTACTCACAGCATGCGGATATTATTTCGCCCGATGCGGAGGCTTTTCGGGGCAGCCGAAGGGAGACGGACGGCTTCTTTTTTCAGAAGCGCACGGCGCTGAACCCGGGCTACCTCACGGATATAGCTCTGCTTACTCCTCACAGTTACCCTAAAAGAGATTTTATCTATACGGCTGCGGACGGCAGTACTCTTAGAAAAGTGCCTTCCGAGTACAGCACAATTCAGGCTGCTATAGACGCAGCGGTTGACTACGACACGGTACTTGTTGCAGACGGGACTTACAGCGGCCCTGGCTTCATAAATATTCTCGGCAGGGGAAAAAAGCTCACGCTGCTTTCGGAAAACGGCCCTGAAACCTGCATCATGGACGGCGTTGATACGGCGGCCTCATGGGTGTACCTTCTTGATGAAGAGACGACTGACTTTACCATATGCGGCTTCACCGCCGCGAACTTTACAGGGCCGGCCGTGAGACTGGAAAACAGTTCCGTAACGCTGGTAAACTGTATTCTTACTCACTGCCAAAACGGTGTTCAGGGGTACACGACCGGAGTCCATGCGCCGACTGAACTGCGCTGCTCCAATGTCGTTGCTGTTTATAATCACGCGTCCAATGTCGGGGGAGGGTTTAGTCTTGAAAACTGCGCTCCTACTTTAACCAATTGTACGGTGATGTATAACACTTCGGCATCCGTCGTAATAGGAGCCGCCGGAATTTCCTGTTATTATATGGTGCATGCAACGATGGTCAACTGTATCGTGTGGGGAAACCGAGGCTCCGAACCCGGCGCTGTGCTTAAAGAGCAGCAGATCGGTCTGCATGAGGGCAGCACCGCCGATGTTACATACAGCGATGTACAGGCGGACATTAACGACACTCCGTGGCCGGGCGTAGGCAATATAAACGCCAACCCGCGTTTGGATTCCGAGTGGAAAACGGAAGACGGTTCTCCATGCAGGAATACAGGATCACCTCTTAACAATTCTCCTCTGGTGACGGCAAAGGACTTGTACGGCAACTATAGAACCGGATGCAGTAATCCTGTCGATATGGGGGCAACGGAGCATGACGGAGAAGTACTGCCTGCTTTCGCGCTGTTCGACATAGAAGTGCGTCTCGAAAGCACGGCCGCCTCCGCTCCCGTTACGGCGGGTTTAAGAGAAGATGCCGTAACGCTGTTCACGCCTGATATTATAGAACCCTTTGGAGAAAGGCTGCCTGATGTTCCGCAGACATGCGTGAGAGCCTATTTCAAACCGCAGGTGCCGATAGGGAGCGAAGATAAGATGTTTCTGGAACTCGGCAGGGATGTTCCTGAGTTCAGCGCAGGCTTGACATTAAGCAGCAGAGTCTCTAAGATAGAGTCTGTTCTTCTCAGCGGCTCGGCTCACCGTCTGCGTATAGTTAATACGGACAGTACATACGAAGCTATTATGAACATTTCCGTGCGCTGGAAGGATATTCCTAAAAATACAAGGTATGTTTTCCGATAGAGAGGGTTTATGGGAGGCATAAGTACAGTAACAGGCGTCAAACGTGTGCAGGACAGACTGAATCAGGAGATAGCCGGTATTGCGGGGTTCACGGCCGGTAGTCTCAGCAGAGCCGCTATGGTGGCAATACGCGATGCCCAGAAAAACGCTCCTATAATGACGGGAGAGCTTCGGCAGATGGCGTTTGTGAATAAACCTAGACAGACAGGCGGCGCTTTCTTTCCTACAACTACGGAAGTGGCTTTCGGCTTTGAAGGGCCCTATGCACAAAAAACACATGAGAATCCCAGATCGGGAAGGACGGGCGGTTTCAGTCCGAGGGGCAGGAGATACAAACAGTATGCTCGGAAAGGGAGAGCTTTCTTTTTCTCAAAGGCTCTTCGGCGGAATCAGCGGAAAATGCTTACAATTATTGCCCGAAGCGCTATAAAGGGTCTCGGCAGAATGAAGCGCGGCAGACGCACGGCTTTGTATGCCGAAGGTACCGGAAAAGGTCTGCGGGCATCTTTGGGTGAAACTGTCGGAAGTAAAGGAAAGAAAAGGGGAAGAAGGAAGAAGTGAATACTCCTCCTGAAGATATAAGAGAAATCCTGCTCTCGAAGATGCCGGATACTTTCGGTATAACAGATACGATATATGTCGAGCGCGAACCTTCATCTCCTGATAAAGCTGTTACCGTTTATCAGCTTCCGGGTGAAGAAGGTTTAAACAGTATTATAGATATTGAAACTCACAGCGTCCGTGTTCAGTGCAGGGATGCTAAGGGCGGCAGGAAAAGCGCTTTCGGGATAATCGGCGCTGTACGCGATGCACTGCACAGGCTCGTCGAGTTTACAACGTCAACATCCCGAATAATACAGATACTTCAAAGCGGGAGTATTGAGCTTATGGAGTTTGACGAGAACGACAGGCCGAGATACTCTGCGGTTTTCATAATGCAGAGAACGGCGAAAATATAAACAATATTAAACAAAGGAGGTTTGTATGGCTTCCGCAGCAGTATCAGGAATTGGGTCGAAGTTTGAAAGGAAGGACCCCTCAAGCGCTGGAGGGCTTTACGTTCCTATAGCGGAGATAACAAGTATCTCAGGGCCTTCGCGGACTAGAAGTACAATAGATGTAACCAGTTTTGACAGCGATCAGGGGTTCAAGGAGTTCATAACCGGTCTCAGAGAGGCCGGGGATATTACGCTTGAGTCGAACTTCACGGATGCCGGGTTCGCTCTGCTTGACGGCGATTTCGGATCGGAAACAAGACGCGAGTACAGGATAACTCTGCCGCCTTCTATCGGCAAGGCGATGACGTTTCTGGGGCTGGTCGCTACGCACGGCGTTCAGGTGCAGCTTGACGACAAGATAGCGATGCCGTTTACGGTTAAAATTTCAGGGCCGGTGGCCTACGGCGTCGTAACTGCCCCGAAAGAACCGTCCAATCTTTATCATCTCGACTGGGATGATGACGATCTTGTATTTCCGGTTGACAGGGCGGCATAGGTAAAACAAATTTAAAAGAAGGAGTGTGCGGCATGTCTAAGAAAAAAACATTGGACGATCAGGCCCCTAATATTCCCGCGAAGGATGAAGAAAGCGGGCCCGACTTGGATTTTTTAGAGGATTACCCGGATGCGCCGAAGAAAGCGGGAAAGGAAAATTCCCCTAATCCGGATGCGCCGTCTTTGGATAATGTGAAATCGGCCAGGGCGGCCTTTACAGGTTTTGAAGTTAAAGTGAAGAAGATTTATGTTGAGGGTCTGGGCGAAAACGGCAGTTATGTTTACATAAAGGGCATAAGCGGCAGTCAGCGTTCCAAAATTGAGCGCATGGCCCTGACTAAGAAGATGACTTCGGCCAGACTGTACACGGCGCTTACTCTCGGAGGTCTCTGTGATGAAAGCGGGCGGCTTGTGTTCAGCAACAGTGAAGAAGATCAGAGGCTACTTATGGGACTGGACAGCGGCGTTGTGGAGGAGATAGGATCAGCCGTGCAGAGGATGTCCGGCATGGGAAAGTCCGTGAGCTAACCCAGTATGAGCGGTTCATGTTCCGTCTATGTCTTGCACTGGGTTATCCCCATCCTGTCTATCTGGAGCAGGTTCTCACCAGCGAACAGATAACAGAGTGGGGCAGATATGCTGAAATGGAGCCTTTCGGGCCTCTTACCGATATGTGGCTCGCCGGAGTTACGCCTGCTGTACTCAACAACATCGAAATGGCGAAAAGGAAGAAAAGGCCGCAGTATAAACCTTCGGACTTCTTTCCCCATCTTCTGGAGCGCCCCAGTGGAAAAGTGCAGTCGGCGGAAGAGCAGGAAAAAATACTTGAGGGTATAGCGGCGGCCTTTGAAAATAATGGCTAAGCGAACGCTTATAGGCAGTATAGTTGCCCTTCTGAGAGCGGACAACTCCAAACTCAAAGGTGATCTGAAAGAGGGGCAGACTGCTCTTCAAAGTTTTACTGCGAAGGCGACTCGGGCCCTGCGTAGGTTCAACAGGGCCGTTATAGCTTATTTTAGTATAAGAGCAGTTCTGAATTTCATAAAGAGTATATATGATGCCGGTATTGCTCTTAAACGGTTTGAAGTGGCAATGTCGGCTGCCACAGGTTCAGTAGAGGCGGGGCAGCTTGCAATAAAATTCATTTCCAACGAGGCGGATCGTCTCGGTTTCGTTTTTCAGGACAGAGTAAAAGATTTCAAACTCCTTGCGGCGGCGGCAGAGGGCACTGCTTTGCAGGGGGAAGGTACGGTACAGATGTTCAAAGCGCTCACTGAATCCAGTGTGGCGCTTCAGTTATCCTCCGCTGAAACAAGCGGGGCCATTCTTGCAGTATCCCAGATGATGTCCAAAGGTAAGATTACCGCAGAAGAACTGCGTCTCCAGCTCGCAGAGAGGTTTCCGGGCGCTGTTCGTATTATGGCGCACGCTCTGGGCATCAGTACTAAAGAGCTTGATAAGATGCTTGAGCGCGGCGAACTGAATATTGACGCTCTGGAAGAATTTTCTGTAAAGCTGAGGGACAGGTTCGGTGAAGATGCCAAAAAAGCATCTACATCGTTTATTGGTTCCGTGAACCGTATGAGTACAGCATGGTTCAAATTTAGGGAATTTCTGTTTGAAGATACGGGGTTTGGAAAAGCTCTGCGCTTTGTGATTGAAAACTTAACAGCCGNNCAATTTTAGAAAGGCGGTCAAGCATACAGGCGGTACATGGAAAGTTTTCAGAGTCAATGCGATTTCAAATATAAGGGTCGTTGCGGAAACGTTCGACTGGGCAGCGGATAGAATCGGAGCGCGGCTTGCCGATCTCCGGGATCACTATTCTCATATGTCAACAGTGCTGGATGAGACCGGCGCTGATGTTCAGGAATATGCAGTGGAATCAACGCATGCGGTTGAGAGCTTCGGCGACAGGTTTAGAAAGATAGTGGAAAGTGTTAAGGAAGAGCTTGGTCTGCTGAACGTGGAGATTGAGGATACGGCTGATACTGAAAGAAGGCTCATAGAAGAGCTTGGGACTGCTCCGGTAGATTTGCGGAAGTACCAGGAGGCCTGGGAGGTGATTAATCTTGAAACGGAAGAGGGCATGAACGCTTACCAGATACAGATGAGAGAGCAGGCGGAAAGATACCTTATGCTCTCCGATGTTCAGCAGGAAGGACTTTCGGACTGGGTAGCCGATTCACGTGCAGCGGCCATTGCTATTTTCGGGGTGAATCTCGACCTTGCGGCCAAACAGCTTGCCGTTGAAACCGCTACCGAAGAAGAGAAGGCGAAAATAGCAAGTTCAGGATCAAAGGCGATGGTTAATAATCTCTCATTCGCTTTTAAGGAAATGGGCAAGCACAGCCGCACAGCCTTTGAGGTATTTAAGGGTATAGAGATAGCCAAAGCGATAGTTGAAACTATTGAGGCTGCGCAGGGGGCTTATGCTTCGCTAGCATGGATAAATCCGGGTTTGGGCATTGCCGCGGCCGCAGCAGCAACGGCAGCAGGTATGGCTAGGGTGGAACAGATACGGAACACAACGCCTGGAGGGGCGGCTTCGGTCGGCAGTGTAGGAGGAGGCCCGACAGGAATCCCTATGGGTCCTACGCCTACTGATATTGAAGAAATTACTGAAAGAGAGCCGAGTACTCAGATAATAATTCAGAATCCTACTGTGGACAGCGAAGAGCGTCTGAAAGACTTAATGGATAAGATGCGCGACTTCACGGAGGATTTAGACATTGAAACAGGTGATGTTACTACGGCCGTAACATAAGGAGAATACAATGCCTCTTATTCGATACAATCCGGGCGGCGGGGAGCATACTGTGCAGTTCGCTTTGAAGCCGAGAGGGGAGTCGTTTGTTCCGACGGTGAACAATCGCAGCGTCAATATCACAGGCGACGGCAACGCTGAAACGCTCACGGATTTTGTGAAGTTCATTGTTAAAATAGACGCTCTGATTTCCGAACCCGAATGGGAGGATTTCACTGCATGGTACGCTTGGGCGATAGGGGGCGGGTCATTTGCCGTAGAGCTTGCGGAAGACAGAACGTGGGCTACGGCAGTGGAGCCCGGCGGAGATGATCAGACGGTTTACGTGTTCTCGACTGCCGGTATTCACGTAGGAGATGTTTTTTTCATACGCGATCCGTCTATGCTGAGATACGAGATGAACACCGTCGGATATGTTCTTTTAGATCATATTATAATTGCCGATTCCGCAAGACCGCTGAAATATTTGTATCCTGCCGGAAGCCTTATAAGATTCAACAGGTTTTACCCTAAAGCCGTACTTGCGGAAAAAGCAAAGATGCTCGATGCGCCGAGATCGCTTGCAAGGGAAAAGACGGCCGAAGGGTACAGAAACGTTTCTTTTGAGTTTATGGAAGTTCCTATGTGGTAGTTGACATATGGGGTGTCCGATCCGTATTCTGTTCTTGGAGAGGGGGTGTTAAAATGCCGAAGGGCAGAAAAGTAGAGAAGGAATACTACTTGAATGAAAAGACACAGGCAAACGGGAAGCGCGAGATGCATGCTTCGGGATGTTCTCGCTTGGATTCCGATGCAGAGTTTGTAGGCAGTTTTTACAATAGCGGAGCGGCACTTGCAATAGCAGGAATACAGGCAGGTTCGGTAAAAGTGAACGGATGTGCCGTATGCTGTAAGGGATTCCATACACCAGATAAGTAAGGAGGGTTGGAAATGTCGGATATTTCAGCAGACACGACAATGAAAGAAGAGATGGAAGAAAAGATTATTGAATGGATCAATAAAGATCAGCGTCCCATAGATTTTCAGGATTGGGACAATGTAGTAGATATGCTGCATCACAGATGGAAGGCGAGTAAGAACGGGAGAGCCGATATATGGGCAGGGCATTCTAAGTGTCCTGCGGTTAAGAGATGCTGTCAGGAATGTATTATGTCTCTTATACGGGATGCGGAAAAAGTTGACTGTACGACTGTCGATGACGGCCTCCTGTTCAAGCTGTATGATGCCGCTGTAAAGATAGATTTTACGACTGCGGTGATGTAGTTGGACGGATAAACTTTGAAAAGGCGGTATTATGAAAAGGGTAGGGGATAAAATGAAACCTGATTCAGTGCGTGAATGGATTTCTATATACTCGGGGGAAGTCTTTTTCGCGGCCTGCGCGGGTGTGCTTCTTGTGCTTGGAATTATTTCAAGTTTTTGTAAATAGCTTTCAAAAGGGTTCTACTGTTCATCGGAGCAGTGACATAATGTACCTCCTCAAGCTCGGAGTACCTGTACCCTCCACATGTACAGGTACTCCGACATTTTTGAAAGGAGAACGGTATATGAGTGATATTCGTAAAGCTGAATTCTGCGGGTGTGAAACAATCTTTGACTTCGAGGTGGCTGGAAAAGACGCTTTTGCTCTTCTTGACCAAGCAGCGGAGATGGAGGTTAGGATGAAAAAGTTTCTGCCTGGTTTGCGAAATCTCAAGCGTTTTGTAGAGGCTGCGGAGCTGTCGGGAGTGTCAAAAGATGAGAAAACTGAAACATGGCACACTGCCGCAATGAGATGTGATAACATCCTGCATAACCTTTTTGATAAGGTTTCAACAGCGCATGCTATATCCCGCTCATTATTTTAGGCTGTACCGGCCCCCGATAAGTCGGCATAGTCAACTTACAGTAAAGCTTCAGGGGCCGTTGAATAAATTATTATAATTTGGTGTCTGTGGTTTGGCATGCGGGGTAGAGTAACGGTAACTCATCGGGTTCACCTCTCCGATCATTGAGGGTTCGACTCCCTCCCCCGCGTACATTAAAGGAGTGAGGTTACTTTGGAAAAATCAGTGGAATTCAGTAAAAGGAACGCATCTTCAAATACAAGGAAAGAGATAGCTGAGTTAAAGGCTCTTTTAGAGAGGTTAGAGAAAAACTCCGAGAAGAGCTCTGATATGGAATCCCTATGGAATAAAATTATTTGGATGGGAGTCGGCGTTGCGGTAAGTGTAGCTTCCGTAATATTCGTCTCTGTGGTGAATATATTAATGGGATGGCGGTAAGTGATAAACCTCAACCGTGAAATCTTACGACAGTGCCGGGAACAAATGAACATGAGTTTTGCAGATGTTCTGCACGAAACCGGCATTAAAATCGAGGCGGTTGAAAGCGGTAAAGCGGAACTTACGTTTGAAGAAATGGACAGGCTTTCGGACATTTATCATGTTCCGCGATGGGTGTTTATAACAGATAAGCTTCCGAAAGAGTATAATTATTCGCCGCTTTTTAAGAAGGTTTTCGGTAAATGATGACGGAAAGAAATAAGAGAAAAGCCCGTAAATTAATAACCCTTCTGAGTGAAAAGATGCAGGGTAAAAACGAGGGGTTCTTTCGGCGAATATGGTTTTGGATACGGTATAAGATTTATTACGGTTTTTAAGGAGGAAAATATTGATGGGCAGAAAGAGTTTTATAGGAGGTTCGCCCTTTCTCCGTATAGAAGGCGATTGCGGCGTTGTTCTTCGGTTGAATGAATTTTCGAGATTTGTGCCTATCGGCAAGAACCGTTTTAGGTACCTTCTGATACATGCAGGAAGTAAGAACCTCTCCCGTGTTTTTGGGGGTTTTGTAAGCCTGCTGCGGACGCTGGATGCGAGAGGGTACTTGCTGAACACGGTTATGCCGCCGACTGTCAATGACAGAACATCCGCACGGCTGCGCGGCGGACAGGATATATTCCTTTACTTCGGGAACGAGCAGGCCGGCAAGACTCCGGCTGATGCGGAACATTGCCCTGAGACGGCTTATTTACCTGTCTTGAGATTAAGCGATATAGACGCATTTGAGGTGATTGGGGAAAATCGGTTTAAAATACATACAGTTATAGGCAAAGAAGAGTTTATCGTGCCGAGGGCGTTCAGCAATGCGGCGGCTGTTCTGGAAAGCTATTCCCTCTTAGTTGATGTTTCTGTACCTATGGATAAGGTGTAAACTTTAGATGGCTTTTGATGACGGGGATTATTGGAAACATTTCGGGAGAGATCACAATAACCCAGAAGCTTGGGAAGAAATGATAAGAGACTGTGCTGCTGAAAATGAAAGGTTAGTGCAGTCTTTGAAAGAACAGCTTGAGAAGGCGGAAGCGGAAAGGAGGCGTTACAAGGTAATGTTAATAAAGCATGGGTATGAAAAGCGTAAAAGAAACCGGAAACCGAAAAAGAGGGTTAAACTGCCTCAGCCGCAGTTTTACGATAAAGTGTTTTTTGAAGGGGTGAAGTGGTTAAACACATTATGGTAAGGAGAATGGCTAATGTTTTTTATAGAACCTTCTGACAATCTTACGCTTGGGATTGACCCTCGTAAAATAGAAAGAATTGTGTGTGACACAGATATGAAACATGTGTTAATTTTTCACACAGACGGTACGACAANNCAACAGATGTGCCGTCATGCAGAGAGACCTTTTATGACGGGCTTCTGGAGTGCCTGGAAGCTTATCGTTGCGAGAGGTGAACCCCAAGTACCCCCTCCTTGACAGTATCATGGAGCCGACGCCCATATACAGGCCCCGACCCCTGTATATGGGCGTTTCTTTTTGAATAAACCTGTGGTAAAATACTATGTATTATGTCACTCACACCTTCACAGGCATTTGCCGAAAAGAACGCTCTGGACTACAAAACGCCCATATACGTTGCTCATTTCCCCGAACTTGACCCTCCCGCAAACGAAACCTACTTTTCAACCTCCCCTCTTTCCTTTGTAGCGGACTGTCATCCTATACTAAGAGCGCCTTCTGGCATAAGTCAGCAGATCATACCGGAAGAAGGGAAAGCTTCAATTTCCGCCCTGTCTATCCCCTTTGTTGACCTTGACGGGTTCTTCACAGGTTTTATTGCCGCCGATACTAAAGCAAATTTGCAGAACAGAAAGCTTGTTATACTTGCCGGTTATTACGGCATGACGAGTCTGAACGATTTCCTGAATATATACACAGGGCGCGTGCAGGATTACAATGAGAGCCGGCCCGGAACATATAATGTTAAAATAACGGATGCGCAAAGAGCATTGCAGAGAAAACTGTTCAGAGATGCAGCAAAAGAGACCGTGCTGTTTGAGAGTGAAAATACAGACATTCTTGCCGATGTTAATATAGATGCAATGAATACATGGCAGATACGGATAGTTAAACCGGACGCAACCTCCGTGATGGCGGACGACCAGTATAATAATCAGCTTTTTATAGCACAGGAAGGCGACTCCAAAGGGAACGTTTACTATATAGGATATACGGACACTCATCATGTTGCTGTCTCAATTACGCCCGGCGGTCCCATTATAAATCCATCTATTACTTTCAGCATAGATGCAAGGTGCTTCATCCAGCCTGCATACACTAAAATCAGTATGGCTGAAAGAAAGCTACTTCCGCTGGACGGTTATGCAGGCAGATTTCTCATACCAACTACTGGAGACGCTAAGGGGAAAATCTTTCAGATTATCTCTAATGACTACTACACGTTCACAGTCGGACTGTACAGTTTCGGCAGTACGCCTTCCGTTGTTGATCCTTTTCAGATGGGTATCGCTTACGGTAACAAATATAAGATCATTTACCACTTCCAGGACGATGTGCCCCAACCTGTAACGTTTAACGGCAATCCCATATCGCTGCTGCTTATGTGGCTTACATCCACCGGCGAGCATTACAGTAACGGGCCTTATGATGTACTGTCTTCCGTCAACGGCTTGGGGATACCCTATGAAGATGTTGATGCGGCAAGGTTTGAGGGAATTAGAGACACGTACTTTCCAGGCGACTCTCACAATATGGACTTTACAATCACAAAACGGGAGACCGCCAAGAAATTCATAGAAAGCGAAATTTTCAAAGTCCTTAATATGTACCCTGTCCTTCGCGGCGACGGTAAAATAAGCGTTGCTGTGCTGAAGCCGCCTTTGCCTTCCGAGGATCCCCCTCAGCAGTTCACGGAAAAGGAAATTGTCGGCGTTCCGAAGTGGCAGGGGAACCTCGGCAGCCTTATCAACGAAATAGGTTTCTTCACGGATTACAACGGCGAGGATTTTCTGACAAGCCAGTTCTATATAAATGGTGATTCATATCTTGACAGAGGTGCAGGCAGAAAAGAACTTACAATACAGTCAAGAGGTCTAAAAGACTCAGTTCTTGGCGGGAGCAGGTTCGCGCAGGCCATTATCCCCCGCCGAGTGAACTCTGTGTTTGGAAGGTTCGCCGTGCCTCCGGCAAAGATAAGCGTTACTACGAGATTCGACAGGCTCTTGACCGAATCGGGGGATATGGTTGAGTTCTCTCATCATCTTACGCCGAATGTACAGAACGGGGTGAGAGGGCAGGAGCCCGTTCTTGTAGAGGTAGTACAGAGGACCATTGACTGGAAGGGCGGCAAAGTGAGCATGCAGCTCCTCGATACAGGGTTTCAGCGCCCTACATATCAGGTGATTTCGCCCGCGATGCGGATTACGGATGTCGTATCGGATACACAGTTCCATGTGCTTATTGCGGACGGGGAGAAGTTCAAGCAGTTTACCTCCCCTGTTGTGCAGATTATAACCGATTTGGGGCTTGATAAATACAATAACATAACTATAGTTAGTATCGAACCGTCAATTGTCCAGCCTGCATTGTGGTCTCTGGTTACAATTTCACCCGCGGCTCCGGGACTTTCGGCGGGATGGCATGTTATTTTTGATGATTACGATAACGTTACGGACGAGCAGAAAATATGGGGGTATATTGCGGATTCAAACGATAAGCTTGGGACGGCGCAGGACCCCGCGCATGTTATAGTTCCGTAGAAAGGAGAACGATGAGTACGCCCGAAACTCTGCTTAATGTAGATATTCCTTTTAGATTCATCCTCAGTACGGAGACGAACGCGAACAGCCCTGATAACGAAGTTACATACGGCGGGATGCGTCTCAATTGGGAAGCGTTTATAAAGTACGTGGGAGGGCCTACGGATATAGGGTCGGTTACGGCCGACCCGAACGATGCCCCTGATGGTGTTCTTGAAACTTCTCTCCTGCCGCCTGCCAGCCCTGAGGGGCTTTATGTAGGCAGGCTTCTTGTTATAAGGGACGGAGATGCCATAAGTAATATTCTGTATATTGCGGATGTCGTAGGCACGCCCTTAGAGATAGATCAGTTCACGCTTTCAGCCAATTTGAGGTATTCGCCGGGAGACCCCCTCGCTAACTTGTGGGCGCTGGGCGTGAGACAGGGTAACACATACGCTGTTATTCACAACATAGTCAGGCAGGGCGACGGGGGACATACGCATGACGGAGTGGATCAGGCGCTACTTGCTCCGAATTCAGTATCGCTTACGCAATTAAAGACGGCGACTGGATATATAGTACATGAGGATCTGCCTCCTGTTTCGCCAGGTTTTTCCTATGTTTTTTTTCCGACATCGGTGTACATGTTCTACCCTGCCATAACGAGGGATATTGGTTTATCAATAGAAGGCGACTTCACTATTTCTCACTGGTACGGAGAAGCCTTTCCCCCGTCATATCCTTATTATAGTGCTTTGAGTTTTGAGGTTGGTGCGCCGCCACCGCCCGCAGGATTCAGATTCAGGATACAATATAGATATGTCTCAGCTTCGGGGGATGTAAACTGGCTGTTCTTTCGCCGCTACAAAAACGGTGAGATTCAACACCTGTGGGCAGCTCCCGACCACCCGTGCGGGTGTTGCGGCAGTCCGGAGGCGATACCTCATCCTTACTTTGCAAATGAGAAGGACGACGACTCTGATATTATTGTCGTCAATCCGTCTATGGAAGAGTGGAACGATATTAACATGGCGTGTTATCCTACTGCGGACGGCGGGTACCTTGACAGACGTAAGATGCGGAGTTCTGTTGAAGCATGCCGAAGCGGCGCATCAAGAGAAAATCCCTACACGGCAATAAAGGACAGCAGGCGCGGAAAGCGTAGCTTTGACGAGGCCCTTTTTGATCTTTTCGATATTGATTACAGCAGAGGGCACTGGACAGACAAGCTTATTACAGTCGGACTCCCTGACTTCGACGACGACGGCAACTTTATAGGGGACTACCGGAATGTCCAGCATGGAACCCGCGTGCGCCCTCTTAAAAGAAAACTTGAGCAGCCCAAAGATGTGAGCGTGGCTGTTTTGAAGCGAAAATAACTAAGGAGAAGAAGGAAAAATGAAAAAAGGATTTTTAAAGTTTGCTAAGGAAGCATTGATAGTTTTGTGGCTATTGGCGCTGTGTGTTACTGCGGCAATGGCGACATTAGGCGGTTTCAATACAGCACCGCCTAATGATGAGGTTGATCCGCACTTTACAGGCAGCCCAGCTGAATCTTTATCGTGGCAGGATATAACATGGATGAGGGGTGCGCAGAAAAATGAATCCGACACAAATCTTCCTGTGTTGGCATCTCCTCCTCTGTCTCCTGTACATGGGCAGCAGTTTATGCACTCTAAATCGGGAAGGAAGTGTGTTTATGAGGTGAGGGCGCTCGCAAACGGACAGTCTGTGGGCAGGTGGCGGAGTTCGGGAGAGTGTACCGACAGCCGATTATGCGAGAGCGGCAGTAAAGTCGGGGTTTTGTCGCGAGTGCTTAAAGAAGGTGAAACCCAAACAGTAACGCTGCCGAAGTCAGGGAGTCCGTTTGCTTTCTCAGCCATGGCCGTCAGCAGCCAAACATCTATACAGACATCCGACGGTTTTATATTTGTTACTGTGTACCTTGTCAGGCTGGATACAGACGGTGAAACGCCCTTGCGTAGCGAATTCTTTTGCGAAGGCCACAACACCTCTCTACCCGATGCAGACGGGAAATTTTACGCCTATGTAAACTCTACATCACAACCTTTCGGGTCTATTGACCAATCCTATCTACTCATGCGCAGGGACGACGGTAAGCTTTTTACAACAGTTCTGACCGAAAAAGGCTTGTACACTTTCTATCTTGTAGCTACTAGCACGAGCGGCAGATGGTGGGAGGGGCTTCTTCTGCCCGCAGTCTTTAAAATAGAGTAACATATAATGTACCCACTGTTTACATTTTCAGGCATTTTTCTATTTTAAGCCTCTCTTCGTATGTCCGCATCGCGGCATTCGATATGCTTAAACCTGTAACTTCCCATGCGGCTTCACGGAGAAGCTTGAGATCGACTGTACTCAAAGTAGAACAGTCTTTGCCTTTCACAACGAAGGGGATGACGCACTTCTTACAAAAGTTATGTTTCAGTATAGAACAGAAACACGGAGGGCGCATCCCCGCAGGCATTTCAATCATACTGCCTAAAGAATGCCTTATACTGCTGATGAGTTCGTTTGCTTCGCCTATATCAAAGGGATTTACATGTTCAGACGCCCATAAGCGTATTTTGTCTTTTCGTTTTTCTAAACACTCCCGGCACAGCACGGCGTCGTTATCATCAGGACATCCAGCTTCGCAAAGTTCGCAGACATCTCTTCCGCAGTCGATACACGCGCCTTCGATATATTCGTCGTAGCTGCACACGCCGCATATCTTATTCACTTTAGTGTTTCTCCCTTTACCGCCTCAAAGCATTTAAGAACCGCATTAAATATCATTTCGGCCGCCTTACAGGGAACGGCCATTCCGATTTGTTTCCTTACACTCTCTTTGGAACCACAGAAAACAAAGTCATCGGGAAACGTCTGGAGCCTTGCGCGTTCTCTGTTAGTTAAAGCCCTGTTCTCTTTCCAGTGGTACATATGCGTTCCGCCGCCGCCGCTTCCTGTTACCGTATATGCAGGTTTGTCCGGATCAAGGCGTTTATAAATTTGGCTCATTTTCACCCCCCGTGTATTAAGCTTTAAATGTTCCGGCAGATTCGCAGTAAAAGCGTTCTCTCCCGGCTTTATATATTTAAGCCTCTCTATGACAGTCTTTGAATGAACAGGCATTTCGTGATTTGCGGCGTCCAGGCGTAACGGAGGGTTTTCTATAGCCTGCCTGCATGAGATATTTTGAGAGGGCTGTACGGGAGGTATTTGAAACACTGCCTTAATATCTTCGCGTATCCCGACAATAAAGAGTCTCCTTCTTGCCTGCGGTACGCCTCTCCTTTCAAGATTATATACATGCGGGTAAAGAACGTAGCCCGTATCGGAAAACTCCTGTACAATTCTTTTGTACAAGTCTCCGCCGTTCAGACTCAGCAGCCCTTCTACATTTTCGGCAACGAACCATTCGGGGCGGAAAGTTTTCAAAGCTTTCGTGCNNATACAGATGCCCGTATTCACCGTCTGCGCCTTTCCGTTTTCCGACTATGCTGAAATCATTACACGGAAACCCGAAGGCGAGAGCATCAACTTCTGCGATATACAGCATGCGGCTGAAATCAAGTGTTCTTACATCGCAACGTTCAACGCATACGGCGCTGTGCCTCATAAGGTTCTTTCTGTATGTAGCGCANNTAGCGCAGCTGTCCCTGTCGATGTCAGTAGCCCATACAGGCTGTATTCTGCTGTCTGCTGATTCGGCATTTACCGCACCCAGCGCCATCCCGCCGGCACCGCAGAAGAGTTCGCCCATTCGGAAAATTCTCACTTATCCCCGTCCATTTTTGCGACGATTACTGCAACCGTAACAGCCGCCGACACAATACCTATTAAAGCAAGACTTAGTGTTATTATTTCACCTATAGACATACTCAATTATCCTTTCTGTATTTCGTTAGTGCTGAGGCCATAAGAGCGGACGGTACCGCCACAACGCCCATACCTGCTATCAGAACCCCGAACGTGAAAATCCTGCCGCCTGCTGTAATCGGATAAACATCTCCGTAGCCTACTGTTGTCAGAGTAACAGCTCCCCACCATAGACTATGCGGAATTGACTTGAAATGTTCAGGCTGCGCCGCATTCTCAAAATAGTATATTCCTGTCGCCGAGAAGTACAGCAGAACTGCCGTGATAATCAGGAATATGCACAGTTCGCTCCTAATGGAAAGAAAGGCTGCTGTGAGACGTTCTGCTGATTTTCCGAATCTGAACAGCTTTAGTATTCGCAGCAGACGGAGAATTCTCAGCGGTCTCAAATCTATCCCTGCCGACAGATAGAACGGCAGTACTGCCGCCATATCGACAACGCCGCCGAAGCTTAGAACGTATTTCAGTTTTCGTTCCGCTGTTATAAGTCTTATCAAATATTCAACGGTGAAAACAGCTACGGTAAACAGTTCAAAACCTTCAAGAACCGACAGCACTGCCGGTTTGATGCGCGGCAGCGTTTCAACGGGCATGGCTATTAAAGACAGAACTATCAGGGCCCTGACGAAGTTTTCCGCAAACAGGGAGAGACGTTTGACGACGGGATTATTTATCAAACTCAAAGACCCTCACTTCTTTGCCGTTGTCCCTTATAACAACAGTTGAAACTATAGGAATCAGCCCGCCGAGAGTGTAATCGCACGGAGATTTATCGTTCCATACTGTACCTTCACAATCCGGCATGAACCTTCCGATACACGAGAAAAATACATAATTTTCAGGTTCTTTGACTCCTAAATCTATGAAATCCTGTACGGTCTGAATATGCCCGCAGTTTGAACATTTGAACCGCCACTGCTTCATATCTTCCCCGAACAGTTCCTTACCCTCTTCAAGCCATTCCGATTCGGTTATTTTCCGAACTTCTCTCTGCTTCTTCATATTGCACTCTCCTTTTACAGCCTGCGCTGTATCTTTAAATAACACATTTCACACATGCCGTAGCGGTTGAGTTCGCCCCATGTTCCGCACCAATCGCATGTAACCTTTTCCAGGTCATCTACCACAAAGGGCAGATTTTTCAGAAGCATTCCGGTTTCTTCATCCATATAGACGGCAGTGTAAGGCCAGAGCGCTTTTATCCTGTTTACGCGGAGGGTAAGATAGTCAGCACAGCAGTCAAAGCCTTGCAGGGCGTGATAAGCGGGCCTCTTCATATCCGTTATTCTTCGCGCGAATCCGAGAAGAGCTATTTGGTCTCTGAGGCCGTCCTCATACAGAATGTAGGGGTTGAGATCAGTTTCAGGTTTGGGCTGCGGGAGAACTGTGTCCCTGAACGGGATATGTCTGCTTACTATAGTGTTCTTTTCGTTCATACGCCGAATACCTTCTCAGTAAATTCTATTCTATTAGGGGGTATCAGTTTAGCTGTCTCATAAAGATCGTCGTAGGTACCGCGCATAACACGCAGGCTGTAATCCCCCGCTGTGAAGAATTTAGGCGCTTCCTTAAAAGTGTCGGTTCTAAGGCAGCCGTCATATATTCTGTAAAACCTGTACAGAAGCGGAGACGACAGAAATCCCGTATCATCATCGGTCGCTCCGATCTTATAGAGCGTGTCGAAAAGTATAGTGCATTTGCCGACATACTCGTCCCGTCCCGGTTTCATATCTTCTCTCATACGGGTATCCACAAAGGAATCGATACAGAATATCGGATATGTAGCTTTACTGAACACCAGTCCCAGCAGCCCGTGCGTCATCCATTCTCCGCCCAGCCCGCGCAACTGTGATAAAGCGGGGCTGCTGCGCAAAAGAACTTTTGAGTCTCTGCCGACCGCCTTCATGCGGATGTTCAAGAGTTCTTCAAACGATACTTTCATTCTGTTTTCTTCCATGAATCATTCGCTCACTTTCCCTTCGGACAGCTTTACCGAAGCGGCTCCTTTAGGTTTATCAACAGAGACAAGTTCGCATATTATCTGGGCCCCTGTCTTGTCATGCAGTTCTTTCAGCATGGGTATTCCGCCCTTATCGTCCCTGTCGAACAGGCCGCCTCCCCTGATAATATAAATTGGGGCTTCAGGAGCTACTGTCCCTTGTAAAACAGCTATTGCGGTCTCGAAAGCTTTTGCCGTGTTCAGGTGAGTCTCTTTCAGGGGCACCTGCCCGCCTTCCGCATTCGGTACGGTAAGTTCGCCTTCGGAATTTATCTCTGCTCCGGCCGGCAGACTGAATTTGCTGAGATATTTATCTCTGGCATCTTCGGCCAGGGCCGTTGCCTGAACTGCTTTGTCCCATTCATCCGCAAGCTTTTCCTGTTCTTTTTTCCGCTGTATGTAATTCCCCTGAACCGCCGCAAGAGCATTGAGACTGTCGGCGTTCTTCATCTGCTGCTCGACGGTCTCCATAACACTGTCGGGGACGGCCCGGACTATTACTGCATCGTCGCGGTCGTTGTACAGTTTGTTCAACTCATGCTTCATTGCTTTAATTTCATCATTAAGTCTATTGATTTCAGCATCTCTGCGCCTTCTTACCTCTTCATACCGCGACGCCTCGAAGTTCTGTTTCAGAAGCGCCGCATGCGTCTTTGCCAATAAAGCGGTATCGATCTTCTCTATTGCAGTGTTAAGACGGTCTTTACCGTGCGTATCTTCTAAATCTTTTACGGCGCGCATTGCATGCAGTTTCGCTTTATTGGCATCCGATTGAATTTCCTTCTTTTCCGCTATGACGGCATCATATTCGGAAGTATCTATATTGAGCATCTTTGCCTGCATTTCGGGGGGAGCCTGTATGAACTCGGTCAAGTCCCATGTGTACTGTGAAAGCAGGGATTCAATATATTCAGCATCAATGTTCTTTCGGAACATTCCGTCTGTTGCGGTTATCTTAACTTCCGTTCTGCCTTTGGTGATCTTCTTCTTTACGGTTATGTCGCATCCGAGTTCGGTATCGTGCAGGACGGCGCTTACTTTGGAAGGCTTTTTCCCTCGTTTAAGCTGCCATCTGTCTTTTTTGTACAGCCCCGGAGTACTGCCGGTAATGCAGAAAAGCAGGGCGTCGATGAGAGATGATTTGCCGGAACCGTTGCTGCCTATAATGTAAAATACGTCATCGGCAATTTCGACCGTGATAGGTTCGATTATACCTTTGAAGTTTTCGATTGTTGTTTGTTTAAGTTTTATCAAAGCGCTTCCCTCCCAGACTTTTCAGATGGAGTTTTAGCGGATTGTCTTATATATTCAGCTCTGTCTTTTATAAGTTGGAGCAGGCTGTCCCACGGCTTTAGAACATTCCCTTCGGCATCAGTAGCGGCTCCTATTTTCTTATCCATATCAGCAGGTATAGTCAAAATACAGTCAAATCTCCCCTTGCCATATCTATATGCAGTGTCCCTGCATCTCCCGATTTCTTCCGTCACAGACGAGATTTTTCCCAGTTCGGTATATATAGACAGGAGGCTTTCAACTGCCTTAGTGAAATCTGTCTGTAATTTCCCGAAATCAATAGATATATCTACCTTATCCGTACTTCTGTCTTTTTTTATACTCACTTCTGTACATTCCATGCTTTAATCGCCTTTCTTTTCCATTCAATAAAATTCCCAAAGCTGTACGGCGGCCTGTTGCGCCAGGCAACAGGGCCCCTTGTCCTGCATTCCATACATCCTATCCGTCCGCTGCGCCCCTCGTATGAGAAGAACGTATATACGGTTTCCCCGCAGAACGGACACGGCTTTATTTGAGGCAAATCCGCTGATCCGTTCGGAAACGTGCAGGGGAAAAGGCTTAGATTCCAATACTCTTCCGTAAGCAGCATTATTCTGTTTCCAAGTTTTTCACGCAGAGCCTCATCCTCTTCTTCCGTCGTGTCGGGGTTGAAAACAGTATAAACGTCGCTGCATTCGGTATCTATTACTTCGACTGAATATCTGGGATAAAGCTCTGAGAGTCTTGCCTTGATCCAATCCCTGAACTCCGCAGCTTCGGTCCTAGACCTTCCCGGAAACACGCTGTCGGGACAGGAATAAGCTACTATCGGACCCTCGTCCCATCCTTCGATTGTTTCTAGAATTTCGTATCTTTGCATATTTTTCTAAACTCTCCGTCCCCGCTGTCAAAAAAGTACTCATCGCTCTCATAGTCATAGAAGCCCTCTTTGTTATCTTCGGCAGTCTCAACGAAAGCACGGAAATCATCCGCTATTTGACTGCATGCGGCGGCTTTCTCCGTCCACCCTTCTAATGTAATCCCGTCGTGTAGAACATTCACGGGCGTAACATACCGCTTGCATTCAAGGACAATCTTCTTTATATCATCCGCGCTGGTGCAGTTTTGAGACATACGCTCCTGTATTTTAGGTATCGCTAAGAATATTACGGCTGCATCCATCGTATCAAAGAACTTCGTTTTAGCTTTCCATACGACCATTTTTTACCTCCTTTATCCGTGATCAGGGCGGCCGGATTTGAACCGGCGATCTCCTGCTCCCAAAGCAGGCGTGCCTCCCGACTGCACTACGCCCTGACAGTTTATTTTTTATCTGGCAGATAGGAACGTTTCTAACCGCCTGGGTCCCCCGGACGTTTAGGCAGAGATTCAGGGTTGAGGGCGGCTTTTTTGCGTTCGCGTAAGTTCGCTTTAACAGTGGACAGCTTCAAACTGCATGTTTCGGTAAGGAAGCTTATTATCTGATCCTCCGAATACCCAAGTTTTTCGAGTCTGGAGGCAACCAACCATACAGCCTCGCCTTTAGCATACCATTCAGACCGCTTAGCAATATCTCTCAGTTTCTCCTGCTGAACGCCCATTTTGTAAACGTCCATTAAACATTCCGCAACGTTATCGTCTATGCCGTACTTTATCCTTTTGGTTGGACGCAGGCCTGCTGCAATTTTTAAAGCAGTCTCCTTAGTCATTTCCGTTATTATTTTCATCGGATATATCCTTTTGATCCTGTGTGAGAAGATCGAACGCCGCCTCTTCAATCTTGTCCCGTCTTCCCGACAAAGTAGCTTTCCTTAGAATTTTCAGCCATATTTCAAGAAAATCTTCATAAGTAAGATGCTTGTATGTTTTCATATACCGCCCTGCGACAAGATCGCTCACACCTTTCAGGTCGGAGGTTCTCTCGTTGATACCCGCCGCCCAGGCAGCGCCCGCAAAAAACCGCTCAACGATAGCGTACATATCTTCCGAGCGGCCCGGGCGGGGCACGTAAACTATTGACTGAAAGCAGCATTCAGCAAGTTCAGCTTCTTCGCGGCTGCCGAAACTTGATTCAGCGGTCCCTATAATGGTAATTCCGCTGTAAGCAGTGCTTAGAAGGTGAACAAAATATTCCAGCGCATCAGGATCCCCGATATGACGCATAATACAGTCGATTCTCGGAATGCAGAGTGTTAAATGGCTAGATAACCGTCCTGCATCAAAAAGTATTTCACGCAGCACTGCTGTAACCTTTTCGGGAGGCTCTTCAATGAGCTTGCCCCAGTCAACCGTAAAGAACGAGTTTACGAGGTGCGTCCCGACAGCCTCCGCTATATCACTCTGGAACGACCCGCGATCCCCGCTGATAAGAATGCGCTGCCGGGGGCTTATCCCGTAATCAGCCAAATCCTTAAATCTGCTGTGTTCCTCTACGAAATCTTCACACGGCTTGACTGCGCATTCGGGAATGTAGGGGTTGCAAAGTTTAAGACGCGGTACCCTTTCCCTGAAATACTTAAAGACTTTGAGTTTTGGCTCCATTGTTCCCATTGTCATAATTCCTCCTCTTGTTAAAATTTACCCTCTTCAAACCTGTATGGCTCCTCCACAGGATCCCCGAACTTGTGTCTTTTGTTCCACTCCCGAACAGCCTTCTTTTCCCAGCCCCTATCATACGACGAATACTTTACAGCAGGCCCGCGCGACAAACAGTTTCCGCATTGAACACAGCCGTAATCGGTGATGCAGAGAAGGTGCATCAGACTAAAAACGGCGGTAGTGCCGCTGTCCCCGCAGAACGGGCAGTTATTTATTTCAGGGTGATCTTGCCTATGTATCTTCCTTATTTCACACGTTATCCCCATGTTTTCCTCTTCTTTATACTTGTTTTCCCCATGAGTCCCAGCCGGGAACTTTTTCCCTTGCGAAGAGTTCTATTCTCGGAATGTCTCCAAGAAGCTCTATTATCTTTTCTCTGACAACATCCGGCTTTTTCGAGTGGTATTCAACAGGAGCTTCAATAATCTGATGAACTTTATGTGATTTTACGCACTGAGAGGCTTTTGTGCCCCTGCTTATTCCAATTAAGCAGGCTTCGGCGTTTGCTCTCGTATAGGCTCCCATTCCCCAGAAGTTTGTATTCTTCTTTTGGTTTTTCTTCACCCACACGAAGGCGGCTGTTTTGTAAACAAAACCCCAAGCATACATAACTGCTACGGCCTGAGTTATATTCGGGAAGGTAGCCCACAGGAAACAAATGCTGTCGTCTGTTGAGATGTCCCTTACCGGAAGGCGGCAAATATCTTCCGTCCGCATGGTTGTGTAATGCCATTTAGCCATGCCTCTTGAGTTCTTAGTGCTCCCGCTCTGCACGTAGTGCCACGGAGGGTCGGCGTAGATTATCTGATATTTCTTATTCGGAAAAGGTTTCATTCAGCATCCGTCGTCTATATATTCACGTTCAGGGTTGAGTCTGTCCCATACCTGATAGAGATACCCGCTACTGCATTCGGCAGGCAGAACATTTACGGTAAGACGGGTATATTTAAGTCTCTCTTTAGCAGTCATGCTTAAATCCTTGAATACTTTGCCCTCCAAGTTTTTCCGCAGGGGAGTCTCGCTTAATTTGAGTTTATTGCTCATAAACTCGGAAAGAGCCGTTAGTCTCTGTTCTCCGTCTATGATGTTATATTCGGTATCCCTCCCGCTTCTTTGCTGAAAGCACAGCGGCGGGATAGGGATTCCCGCAAAAATCGATTCTATGAAAGCGGTTTTATCTTCATGCCGCCAATCTTCATACCTCCACATTCTGTTTTCGTTTGTTTTGACAATATGACCCATACTGTATAAAGTTATAAGGTCGCATATAGGCATGTCGGCATGCGGAATTGGAAGCGGCATAGCAGCTTTCCGCCTTTTCATCTGTACATCAACGAATCTTTCTATGGTTTTGCCGTAATCGTCCATTCCTAAAGACCCCCTCTGTTTCTGAGATTATCCACACAGCGTCTGAGCAGGTTTATTTCTGCAATGAGCGGATGATCATCTTCCGCCTTTCTCCATCGCAAAGCCATCTCTGCGGCAGGCATATCTGTTTCAATGCTCGTGCCGTCTGTCAGCTTAACTCTGCACTTTGTCTCTCTTGCAGGGAAAATACCTACTACGCGCAGCGGGTCAACATACGCCCCCTCAATGTTAAGCAGACCTCCAATATCTCTTGCTTCCATTTATGTTCTCCTTTCTACTGAGAACTCGTAACTATTTTACATTTTGACAACGTAGTATGCCATCGCCTGAAAACAGTCTTTGCCTTCAGAGGGGATTCCATACATCGGCTGTCCTTGAGATAAATCAAGCAGCCTTTCTTCTTCGGACGGACGGATACAGACTCTTTAATAGGAGTCACGGCGCTTACGTCCACAGCGCGTACAAAAACAGAACCGCCTGCATTAAAAATGCCCTCCTTACATTCAAAATTGTCCATCTGTTTACCTCCTTTCCTAAAATAAGAATATTGACGTTTCACACAGATGTCAAGTTACCCTTCCCAATCAGACAAACTCCCCCACCGCTTACCTACCTTCGGATCAACTTCGAGCTTTATACCTCTGAAATCAGGGTCTCCTTCGATGAAGGGACGTATATTTTCCATGATCTCTACTACTTTAGGAACAGCCTCATGCAGAATACGATCCTCTACTTCAAACACAATGTCGTCGTGTATCTGTATCAGCGGTCGGAATATACGCCCTTTGCGTTCATACTCCTTATAGAGAGGCGTTAGTTTATACATTGCTCTCTTTATTACTCCCTGGGCCCCTCCCTGTACCGGATCGTTACACGCCTGTCTCACGGCTCTTTCCGCAACGGACTTCACAGGGGACACAGCGGCCGGCACCTGTCTCACGCGCCCCCACAAATCCCTTACTGTCCCCGTGTGTTTTGCAGAGAACATATTACGTTTCATATACTGCGCTATCCCGTTGTACATCCTGAACCATTTATCGATCAGCTCCGAACAGCGTTCCAGCGTCCAGTAAGCTTGATCAGCCCCTCCCATTATAAGCTGTTTCTGAAGCCCCTGGGGCCCAATCCCGTACAGCACTCCGAACCCTACGCTTTTGGCAGGGTAGCGGTGAAGCTTCTTGTCAACTTTTTCAGGGGGCAGGTTGAACATTGAAGCCGCCGTAAGAGTATGAATGTCCTGTCCGCTGCGTATTATTTTAATCATTGTGCCGTCATTGCTGTCATGCGCCGCCACTCTCATTTCGACCTGGCTGTAATCTACGCTTAGGAAAGAACATCCCTCTGTTGTTATATAACAGTTTCGGATTTCCCTTCCCTCCGCTGATCGAACCGGCTGCGCCATGAGGTTTGGATCCGAAGCGCTTAGTCTGCCTGTAACAGTTCTTGTAGTTCGGAAGTTCGCATGTACGCGGTGTTCTCCGGGCGGCCCTTCAACGGCAAGTTTAGGAACGGCTTCGGCATACGTCCCTACAAGCTTGTGATACTCTCTGTATTTGCTTATGTCATCCGCCGCTTTGGTAGTATCTGCAATAGAAGCCAAAGTTCCGGATGCTGTCGTCCGTTTCCCGTGTATGTCAGGGGACAGAACTTTGAGCTTGTCGTAGAGAAGTTCCGCTACCTGTTTAGAGCTTGCGGGATTAACGTATTTCCCTGCCGCCTTTCTGATGTTTTCTTCAAGTTCCGCCATGCGCTCTTTGAACGTTTCAGCCAGCTTTTTGAACATCTCTCTGTCGATTCGTATCCCGAACTTCATCATATCGGATACCATAGTGAGTATGCTCATATCGGTATGCAGAACATCTTCCATTCTGAGTTTCTCTATCTCGGAGTGCAGGACAGGGAATATCCTGAGTGTCGCATCGGCGTCCCTTGCCGCATAAGCTATTGCAGTTTCGGGGTCAACATCGGACAGATCAGCCTGGGGCATCTTACCCAACACACTTTCAGCCTGCCCTCTCCCATCTTCCGGCTTTATCCTGTGCCAGCGCGCCCAAGGGTCGGCTCCCTTGCAGNNCGGCGCGCCTTCTTGTCAATTGACTGCGGCTGCCGAATTTTAATCTCTTCTCCTGATCGGTATTCAACGGGCGGCGGAAGCTCCCATTCCATAGAGACTACACGGCATAAATATTCACTAGCTTTGTTTACATATGCTTCTTTTATGACATTGCTGTATTCCGACATTGCCATATCGCAGTGTCTATACGAAAGAGGCTTAAGTCCCTGCGGCTCGGTCTGTAAGAGGTACGCCATGACCATTGAATCATACACATGCGTCGGGACAACCCCTACGCTGCGAAGAACGGGCAGATCAAAGAGAGCGTTATGAACTATGGTCATGGGCGGCGTGAAGAGACGAGCATCAGCAGAAACAAGGTCTTTACCTTTGCCGCTTAACCAATCTCCGAACAGTTTAATTTCATCCGTCTGCGAAGCCTTTATAACTTTCCCGGTACCTTCCTTAATGCTGTACGACAAGCACCACATTGAACCGTCCGGGCGCGTTTCGGTATCGACTGCAACCCCATTTCTGTATGCTTCCATGTCGGACAGAAGCTCATCTTTCCCCGACAACAGATTATATTCTCCATCTTTACTGCCTTTCCCATACTCTCTGGGATGCAGTTTTCCTTTAAGGAAAAGATTTACTCTCTTAAAATCGTCTTTCAGGTTTAGAATTCTTGAGGGTTCGTGAACACCGGCGGCGGGATGGAATACAGGCATTACTGTTCCTATGTCAGTCCGATAAGGTATTCCGTGAACCTTCTGCATTGAGGCGTTCGGGAGAAAAGCGGACGCCGCATGCCTGCCCATGAGAACATACAGTTTCCGGCCGATGCTTATCTCTTCGGCCAAGTAGGGCATGCAGGCTTCAATCTCATCGGGACTTGGATCCCTGTTATTCGGAGGGCGGCATTTCACAAGGTTTGTAATATATACACCCTGTCTGTTCAGGAATATACTTTCAAGCAGCCTGTCAAGAAGCTTTCCCGATACTCCTACAAACGGTTTCCCCGTTCTGTCTTCGGAAGCCCCCGGAGCCTCGCCGATAAAACATATTTCAGCATCAGGATTTCCGCTTCCGAGAACAACATTTCTTCTGCTTTTGTGCAGACCGCACATTCGGCAGTTTTTTACTTTCTGCATCTTGCCTCCCTATGAATACTTTTAGACAGAGCATTTCCAATACCGTCAACTTCGGATAACTCCTTTTCAGAGGCGTTGATAAAGGCATGGACGCTGCCGAACTTCTTTGCTGCCGCATTCGCTTTACGGATACCTACACCTGCAAACTCGGCCGCTACTCTTACAGCAAGAGGGGGTTTTCGTATGCTGAAAGTTCCGAAATGTCTGTGATGCCGCAGGTGAGAACTGTGTTTATTCCAGTCTTTACACCACCATTTGTACAGTCCGCTTATCCATTGAGCGCTGTCCTTGATAGTTCGGGTATGCCACACAATCACCCCCGCCATAACAGACAGCGTGTGGAGGTATTTGTCTATGTCGTCTTTTCGGAGCAGGCGCTCCCCCCTGTTTGCAGGAAACCACCTGCGGCCTCTCGGAACTTCGGCAATACCGTTTTTCGGGTTTGCGCGCATGACGCCCTCAACAAGAAGGTAGCTGTAATTGTACATCTCAAGCATCCCGATAAGCTGATGACCGGATAATCGCCCCGTAAGCATAGAATTGACTAAATCCGAAACCGTTTTTCTCTCAATTCCGATTAAGACGCCGCCTGACGGGCCGTTTCCGGCAAAGCAGAAATCCCCGAAACGGAGGGTAGTCACTAAAACAGGTATGCCGAGTTTTTTAAGATGGGGGGAAGCTTCGAATGCTCCTACGCGGCTGTCAACAAGCACGGGAGGATCAGTCATTTTGCTTATGGCCTACAAGGTAGAAGTTTATTCTTGAGGCGCTTATATCTACTGTATGCACAGAAGGGTCGCTTAGACACGCATCGGCTGTATCGGCACCGGTGATCTTACCGGAAAACTCTGCAAGCAATTTACCGCTAGGCTTGATGAGTATTTCTTTATCGGGGGGTATTTCTCCTTGTGCGTCGTGCCATGTTACGTCGCTTCTTTTATACCTGAACACTGTACACTGCATATACTTCCTTTCCATAACGCCGTTGCAGGCAAACAGGAATGGGGCTTCAACCAGTGTATAGGAGGGGCATGAGTCGGCACGCCCGTTATATTCGTCTATACATCCGATGTCCCATNNCTCCTGTAACTCCGCCTGGGGAAGCATGGTACCATTTAGCTTTGTTTTCTTCATAGGACTTCATAAGAATACGGCTTATGAAACTCTCAGCATTGACAGCTTCGCACACAATAGGATTACTGTCCAAGTGTATCATCCAGACTTTGAAAAACACGATAAGCCTCCTTCTACGGTATGCGGTAAAAACCAATCTTTGAAGCGTTTATACCTATTGTCGGCATGGGCGGATGTAACTGAACGCCTGTATCTGTTACCTCGCCGGAAAAATCAGCAATCAGATTGTGATGAGGGAAATGCATGCACCCCGGCATATCTAAACCCTCTACGGGCAAGGATGTAGTTACACTGCAATCGCGGCCCTTCCGCACTGTACATAACATATGCTCCTTTACCATGACGCCCCTGCATGCAAAAGCAAACGGGGCTTCGATCTGTATGCAGCTGGGATGCTCATCCGCAGGCGCGGCGTCCCAGCTTTTCACAATGCCGGCCATACGAACAGACTTTCCCAGAACTTCTTCCGAAGCCGCATGAAACCATACAGCTACGTTTCTCTTATGGGACTTTGCAAGGACAACACTTACGAAACAGACCGCATTGACCGCTTCACATAAGATAGGATTACTTTCTATCTCCCATACTTTAAGTATCATAATTACAGTTCCCTCCCCTATGCTGTGTTAAGAATTACGGAAGCCGCCATATCGAAATTACATACAGGCTTCGGGAACTTCCTTCCTATAAGAGCCGTGTTGTGTCTGCATCTCGTAATCTCGAAACCGAAATCTTCATTCCCTCCGTCTCCCCTGATCATACGCAGAACCGCCTGCACAAGATAGGGCATTTCCTTGTACCCTGAGAAAACATAGTTTCCGGTAGGACTGTTCCCCTTCCACTCTTCTTTGAGCCTATGCAGAAATATTACATTCTTAGAGCTTTCAGCGGCTATGCGTCCTATCGTCGCCATGACCAAATTGGGCCCCATATAACTCGTCGGCATTGCCTTCAACTGTCCGAAGTGCGCCATTCTGTTGAGTTCCCACAGTACGGAACCAGTATCCACAATTACAGTACGGAAATTTGAATCCGCAGAAAGAAGAGCATAATCATAGGCTTCCCTAAGCTTCTGCATTTCTTTAACAGCGCCCTCCTCCGTGTCGGCCGGGAATATCGAAACTACGCTTATCTTTTTATCCCCGAACTTGTGGATCACGCCCTCTTCGCCTTTATCCAGATTGATGAACGCTATCGGGTCCGGTGCCGTCAAAGCAAAATGCGTCTTGCCCGCTCCCTGGTGCCCTTCTACGGAAAGGATAAGTCTTCTGGCTGTGCTTCCCCCGCTGAAACTATAGAAATGCTTCTTTCCGGCATTAACATCATACACCGCAGGCTTCTTTTTAATAACAGGTTTTGAAGGTTTCATTTTTTCTCTCCCCATAAAGCGAATGTTATAAATGCAGGGACTCCTGCTTTGGGGCCCATGGACTGCATTATTTTCCCCTGTACGCCTGTCCCCGCATCGAAGTTCAAAACAGCCCCCTTGCTCTCTTTCCCGTCCGCAATGGGGGATAAAATTTCCTTAACGATAAAACTCTCGGCTTCGGCGCATATCTCAAGAGATACGGATGCGGTAAGTTCCCTTGCAGAGCCGAGCAGTTTTTGCATAGCGGGCAGAAAAACCTTATCGCCCGCAGCCGTATTAGCGCCGGTACAACTGCCGAATTTCGCTGACATTGCAACAAACGTAGGTTTAGGCGAAAAGAAGAACATCTTCGAACCGCGTGTGTCGGCCATAAGGAAATCTTCCGTTGTACTTGTGAGACACAAACCTTTAGCGTTGCGCCATGAACGGCTGCGGGCGAACAGTGTTGTTTTAAACCTTCTAAGAGTAAAAGGTAAAGGCGATGTGCCGGAAATACCCATTGATTTTAGTAACCACTTGTGAGTTTTAAGTACTGTATCAGCTTCTCTGGTATTGAACATTCCTCTCCTTCCCTATTTTAACAGTAATAAACAAGTTACTCCTGTTACCGAAATTCTCAACAGAAAGCATCCTATAAACCATATAACAATATTAAGCATTCTTCCCCTTTCTTACTTGAACAGATAGGTTATTCCGGCCGCCAAAAAGCTCGACAGAAAGCATCCTATAAACCATGTAACATCTTCGGAATTGAACATTACTTTTTCCTCTCGGCCTGAACCGCTTCCAACATGTCTTTGATAACTTTCACACTTTCAACGAGAATGTCGAAGTTTCCGCTCAGAGATTCAACAGCATGCCGCAGTTCATCTATGCTCATTCTTAAACGGTACTCCAAACTGAACTTATCTTCATAACCCATACAGCCTCTCCCTATTCAAAAGGCTCGCCGCTTTTCGGATCAACTATCCATCTTTCGGCAACCCCTATAGTATCGTTAATGCTCCCGCCGTGACAGATGAGAGCAACCCTTTCGGTAACAAATCCCTTTTGCTTGCCCATACACACGCTTGTATATCCGAACGTTATGACAACTCCGCGCGGAGACAGAATATCTAGAATAGAAGCCTTAACCGCCTGAAAAGTGCTTCTTGTCCCTCTCCCGTATTTCTGCATGGCTTTCCGTTCGCTGTACGGGGGATCCAGAATTACAGTGTCAAAAGGCCCGCTTCCCGACTGTTTCCAGAAGGCGGTAAAGACTGCCGCATCCATCGCGTAATCAGGACTGAACGCCTCGTCAATGTCATTGGAAACTATGTTCTCATAATCAAGCTTAGTAGGGCCTGCATAAAGATTAAGCACGCGTCCCTCAAGAGCATTTTCTACCCATTTCTTAACCTTCCGCATACGGAAAGTGTACTTGTTCGGAAACGACCGGTAATAGGAAAGTTTTATACCTCCGCTGTCGTCGTCCCTGGGGGCATCTTCGGGGGACATGCCCAAAATAGCCGCTAATCTGCTTTCATCACCCATTGAGCTTCCTTAAATTTTCAGCGTTGTTCTTTATCATCTGCCAGTTCTCTTCAATCTCCTGCTGCGTGAATACAATTCTTACAGGCAGCCATATAGGCCCCGATCCTCTGTAATTGCCCATCAAGTATAAAACCTGCATAACGGCGCACGGAGTCTGTTCAGCATAGCAGTAGCCTTTAACCTGAGTCATGTACCGCCAATCGTCCGTAGGATGGTTCTTCGACGATTTCCATGTGCACTTATATTCATGCACGGCTTTCTCGTATTCTCCGAGCGGGTCGGGCCCTGTACCGTCCGGGCTGCATGCAATGCCGTCCGCAATAACTTCTCCGCTTCGGACGGACTGTAAGGCTTTCCAAGCTTCTTTGAATTCAAGCGCCCATACATGTTCGCTGAAATGTCTGTCCGACGTCATTCTTTCGGCGACCTGCTCCCATATGAACCCGACATCCTGAGTCAGAGGCATGTCTGCAAATCCGGGCCCTTTGTAGGCTGTTCCGGATGCTTCCTGAATAAACGAGATAACCTCTGTAAGATGGAGATGATCTTTTGACCTTCCTGCACCAGTGGCGGTAGGAAGCGATCCGAGTATGATTCTTTTGTATTCAGTTAAATCGGAATATTCCATCAAAACCCCCCTACTTCTTTTGTTCTAAAGGAAAACACAATGAAGCCTCGCCCTTATAAAGTATCTCTTTCCCTCTACTATGATCATCCTGTACGGCCTTTTCATAACTTCTTATATCGCGCTTAGCCTCCTGTATATCTCTGAATAAACGTATTCTCTTCAACAAGCGTTCATTATCATTCCGCTCAATAAGCGTGGGAGCCTCGGATGCGTTTAGGATCAAGGTCTCTTTGGCTCTGAACAGAATCTTTCCGTCTATAAGGGCTTCCATTGCAGCGGCCATATCACCCACTATACATTCAAAATCCTTCTTTTCATCTTCCGTCATTATCCATACCCTTCCTCTGCCGTAAGACTACCTGTGTCATGTACCAATAGAACAGCGTATTGAGCTCCGTTGTCGTTCTGAGAAAAACACCTTCACAATCCGCAACTGCCTGATAAAACTGTTCTGGAGAAGTACTCTGCATATCTGTAAGGATTACCTGAAGCTTTTCTATCGTCTCTGCGCATTTCTTTACATCAGCATTAAAGTTATTCACAATCTTCCCTCCTAACCTCAGCCGCCGCACGCTGCCGCTTCAAATACCGTACATACAGCGTGTTAAGCCTCGCTATTACCAGAAGGAAAGCATCTTCATACTCCGCAGACGTCTCATCCAACAGATCAGGGAGAGCCTTCTCCATGTTCGCCAGGAGTTTCTCAATCTCTTGTAGCATCTCTGTACACCTTTTCACCGCATCGTCATAACTGCCCATCCTGTTTTTCTCCTGTTCGGTTCATCCCCACGTATATGGGGAACACAACTTCACCCTAATTCTAACCTTATCCATTAACGGTTCATCCCCACACGCGTGGGGAACACATCAGCCATTTAGCCCGCCTTTCTGTTCTTGCCGGTTCATCCCCACACGCGTGGGGAACACTCTGTTTTGCATCTGCTGTAATAAGCTTGTCCCTCGAAATGTCCATTTTATCTCTTGTGAATCCGGCATGTTATAAACTTTTGCCCGCCTGCCGTGTCCCTAAACCTGTCCCGTATCCGCAGCCAAAAACAGTATAAACAGAACAAAGACAACAGCGAACAGCATAATCCCCACTGCGCATATCATAGGGAATTCATCCATAAAAGCTTCTGCATACTCCGCAAGTATTCTCAATTTCTTAATCACCGCCGCCTCCTGAATGTCCCCTGCACAAAGGAAGCACAGGGGACAGTATAGGGGTTAAACAGAAACTACATCGCCTTCTTTAGTCTTTTTCACCGTCCA